>JAABVA010000138.1_pt1 | contig 93080 bp, 83 predicted proteins | sample 5560331 | NCBI WGS metagenome assembly JAABVA01 (sample SAMN12812661, study PRJNA571458) | rock metagenome | isolation source: Antarctica rocks | place: Antarctica: Victoria Land, Mt New Zealand sud | collected 2016-01-07
GCGTTCCTGAAGCAGGGAGCAGAGATGGCGGCCAATGAGAGCGGCACAATTTCGTGGTTTGGGCTCAAAGAAGGCGAGGGCCGGTATGCGGTATTTGATACGTTCGACGATGAGCAGGGACGGGATGCGCACCTGAGCGGCGACATCGCGAAGGCGCTGATGGCGAAGGCGAGCGACCTGTTCTCGGAGCCGCCGCAGATCCACAAGATTGAAGTATTAGCGACCAAGCGCTAGACGAGGCCGAAGCACACTGCCGGGGGCTGGCCGTCGGTGTGCTTGAACTATGCGCAGACAAGTGGAAGATTGCTGCGGAGTGTGATCGTTTGCGAGGTTCGGTTGGGCGGTGTCCTGCAAGGTTTAGCTTGAAAAAGCTAAGCAATCGAGAGTAAGGGGAAAGTATTGGTTAAGGTGATCGAGTGCCCAAGGGATGCCTGGCAGGGGTTGCCGGGGATGATGGCGCCGGAGGTGAAGGCGGATTATCTGCGGGTGCTGGTGGCGACTGGTTTCAGGCATATCGATGCGGTGAGTTTTGTCTCGAAAGAGGCAGTGCCGCAGATGGCGGACTCGGAGCTGGTGCTCGAGTATTTGGATCCGCCGGACGATGTCGAGATCATCGGGATTGTCGTGAATGCGAAGGGGGCGGAGCGTGCCGTAAAGACCAGTGCGGTGCAGACGCTGGGATTTCCGTACTCGGTCTCGCAGCAGTTTCTGCAGCGCAATCAGCGGCAGACCCCGGAAGAGTCGCTGACCGCGTTAGAGCAGGTAGGAGAGATCGCGTACAAGGCGGGCCTTGATGTGGTGGCGTATATCTCGATGGCCTTTGGGAATCCGTATGGAGATCCCTGGAGCGTGAGCGAGGTAGTTGACGCTTGCGATCTGCTGGTGGATTCGGGCGTGAAGCAGATCTCGCTTTCGGATACGGTTGGTCTGGCCACGCCGCAGCTGATCGCGGAGGTGGTGAGCGAGGTGATGGCAATGCATGACAGTGTAGAGATCGGGGTCCATCTGCATGCGCGAGCGGGAGAGGCGCCGGAGAGGGTCGCGGCGGCGTACGGGGCGGGATGCAGGCGCTTCGATTCGGCGATCGGAGGGATGGGCGGATGTCCGTTCGCACAGGATGCACTGGTGGGCAACATTGCGACTGAGGAGCTGATTGCCGAACTTAGGAACCTGGGAGCGGAATTGCCGGAGCTGCGTCCACTCGATCAGATTGCGGTGGCGAGTGCGGAGATTGCACGGCGGTTCGGGAGTAAGGTGCAATGACGGAGCGGGTTTACGAGACGATTTCGGTTGCGACGGAAGGGGCGGTGCAGACCGTGACGCTGAACCGCCCGGAGCGCCGGAACGCGATGACGTCTGCGATGCAGGAGGAGCTGATTGCGGCGATGGAGGGCGCTGCCGAGTCAAGCGATTGCGGCGTTTTGATCTTTACCGGGGCTGGCGAGGCATTCTGTGCGGGGCTCGATCTGGAGCAGCTGAAGGGGGTAGTGGATCAATGTGCCGCGGAGCATAGGGCGGATGCGGAGCGGGTAGCGCGTTTGATGCGGACGCTTTATGAGCTGCCTGTGCCGACGATCGCGGCGGTGAACGGTGCGGCGATCGCGGGGGGAACGGGGCTGGCGACAATTTGCGATTTCACGCTCGCGATTCCGGAGGCGAAGTTTGGATATACGGAGGTTCGGATCGGGTTTGTGCCAGCGTTGGTGAGTGCGTTTCTAGCGTTACAGGTGGGAGATAAACGGGCTCGGGCTCTGCTGCTGACGGGGCGATTGTTCACGGCAGAAGAGGCTTTTAGATGGGGTCTGGTGAATGAGGTGGTGGTTCGGGAGGATCTCCTGGGGAGATCGATGGAGCTTGCGAAGTCGGTGCTGGGCAACAGCTTGCAGTCGATGGCGGACACGAAACGGCTCCTGGCGGAACAGAATCGCGGATGGCTGGATGGGGCGATCGAGGCGGCGCTGCGAGCGAATGCGGAAGCCCGGGAGACTCAGGATTTCCGCGAGGGGATCTCGGCGTTCCTAGGGAAGCGGAAGCCGGCGTGGGGCAAGCGGATCGGTCGTTGAAGTTGGGGAGGGGATTCTCGCCGGGTAGACTGCAGGTATGAGTGTGACTGTGGTGGATGGGGATGCGCGTGTCAGAGTGCGATATGCGGAGACGGACCAGATGGGTGTGGTGTACCACGCTAACTACTTTATTTGGTTCGATATAGGTCGATTGGAAAAGATTCGCTCCATGGGTTGTGAGTATAAGAGCATGGAGGCGGAGGGGCTGATGATTGCGGTGGTGAAGGCGAAGGCGCGTTATCAGGCTCCGGCGCGGTACGACGATGATCTGGTGGTTCGGACGGAGGTGAGCGAGGTTCGCGGATCGATTATCCGATTCTGCTATGTGGTTGAGAAAATTGAAGATGGATCGGTTCTCTGCACGGGGGAGACGGTCCATGTGGTGGTTGGGCGTGACATGCAGAGGCGTCGCTTGCCGGAGCGGTACGCCAGCATTTTTCGATCCGCGCTGAAACAGCAGACCACCGCCATCTGAGCGAATACGGAGCGTTTCTGTGGTGTCTGCGTGGTCTTTCGATGGTGCGAGCGTGGAGCGCGGGTGGTGCTTAGCGCTCGGCCCGGGGGTCGATGCCGAGACTAGGCGAGGGTGATGGAGGGGTCTTGCAGGTGTTCGCGGAGGAGGCGCTCGATAAGGGGCCTCAGGTCCTCGCCGGTTTTGGGGAGGACGAAGGTGTTCGAGGCTTCGGACCAATCGAGCTTGAAGCTGGTGGACTGGGCGGAGATCCAGATCTGGCGGATGGGGGTGTTGGGGGTGAGGACGAACTTTCCGGGTCGGTCTTCGAAGAGGATGTTGAGGACGCCGTTCTGCTCCTCGGCTTCGAAGCCGCCGGCCTCTTCGGCGACGATGAGGGACTGCTTGAGAGAGGCGAGGGCTCGGTCGGCTTCACGGCGGAAGGTGGATTCGTCGATGGGGGGCATGATTGGATTTAGTTTACGGCAGGCTGGTGTGGGGCGATGCCGGGGCTGAGCTCGTCCGAGCTTCGCGGTGTCCGTAGAGACGGCCGATGCCGAGGTAATTGGAAATTCCGAGGTTAACTAAAAAAAGCACTGCCTTCGGAGAAAAGCGAAGGCGGGCCATAGAATGGTTGGCATCCAAGGCGCGACGGGTACGTTGCTGTAAAAAGCTCAAAGAGACCGGCGCTCCCTGATTTGTTTCAGGTAACTTCCCAGGAGAAAAGTTATGCGAATGAAAGCTCTTGTCTGTGCAGCATCCCTGCTTGCCGGATCGGCTGTGATGTACGCGGCTGAACCAGCAGCGAGCCAGTTTACGATTTCGGAGCAGTCGAAGGTCCCGGGTTTGACGCTGAAGCCGGGAAAGTATTCGATTCGAGTGGTCGATCACCTTTCGGATCGCTTAATTGTCCGGGTAGACAGCGCACAGGGCGATGCGCATGCGACGTTTCTAGGGATCCAGAACGGCAGCATCGCGAAGCCGAGATCGAGCGGACCGGTGGTGTGGACGAAGAGTCCAAAGGGCGGAACGATTCTGCGCGGGTTTGAGTTTCCGGGCGGGGGATCGGTGGTTGAGTTCGTGTACCCGAAGGCGGAGGCTGTCTCGATCGCCACGGTGAATGACTCCAAAGTTCCCGCGATCGATCCGGCATCCGAGGGCAAGGTTGCGGACAATGGGCTGTCGAAGGACGCCCTTGAGGTGGTGACCCTGTGGCTGCTCTCATCGACGACGGTTGGGCCGAACGATGCGAAGCCTGGAATTCAGGCAGAGCGGTACCAAGCGCCTCCGAGCTCGCAGGTTGCGAGTGCTGGTCCCGGGCCGGTGACGGGTGCGGCTCAATCCCCGGACGGAACTTTGGGATCGCAACCGCAGCGAACAGCACACAAGCCGAAGCCGGTGATTGCGAAGCTGCCCCACACGGCCAGCAACCTGCCGCTGATCTGGATGCTGGGCGGAAGCTTTCTTTTGGGCGCTGCTTTGCTTCGGGCGTTCCGGTTGGGATTTGCGGGCACGAAATAGGAAGTGAACGTGACTGAAAGACTTCGGTCAAAAGCGAGCGCCCTTGCACGCATAGAGTTCCCCCTGTGGATTGCAGGAGCTCTGTGCGTTGGTGCGTGTGCTCTGACCGGCGTTCGCGCGGTGGCTGCGAGGGAGCAAGCGGAGGCGTTCGGACGTCAGGCCGGGTCCGGGCCGCGGGCGCACGAGGCGCCTGAGGGTAAGAGGATGCCGCCGGTCTCTCTGAGGCAGACCGTACCTTTAGCACCGGTGGATGGGCGCCCGAAGGCTGGCGCCGGTGTCGTGATCGGAAGGCTGGAGATCCCGCAGATCTCGCTTTCGGTGCCGGTGATGGCAGACTACGACCCGAACAGCCTGCTCCGCGGAGTGGGTCACATCCAGGGGACGGCGACGCCGGGCGGGCTGGGAACGATGGGGCTCGCGGGCCATCGCGACACCTACTTTAGACCTCTGCGGCGGATTGCGGCGAAGATGGAGATCCGGGTAGCGGATGAGACGGGGATGTATCACTATGAGGTGGACTCGACCGAGGTCGTGACTCCGGAGCAGGTGGAGGTGCTGGAGATTCGGTCGAGGCCGGAGCTGACGCTGGTCACCTGCTTTCCCTTCGACTACATCGGCGCGGCCCCGAAGCGTTTTATTGTTCACGCCCATCTGCTATCGGCGTCGCCTGACGCCGATAGCTCGCTTGATGCTGAGAGGTAGATCAGCCTGGGACGCGAAAAAGCGGCTGGCCTGCTGGCCAGCCGCTTTCCTTTGAAACATCCGAATTTCGGGCTATTGGGAGGGGATCGACGCGCGACTGGGTGCTGACAAACCACTGGTTGTGAGACGGGTGAGCTTTTCCCGAGTGACGGAGAACGAGGCCGCAGGTGCAAGCTCTGCGTCGCCCATGATCTTTCGGGCGGTGGAAAGGGCCTGTGCGACCACCTGATCCATGTTGTAGTAGCGGTAGGTTGCGAGGCGGCCCACGAAGTGAACGCATTCCGCCTTTTCGGCGAGCTCCCTGTATCGGGCATAGATAGCGGCGTTCTCAGGCCGCGGAATCGGGTAGTAGGGATCGCCCTCAGACTTTGGATATTCGAAGACGACGCTGGTTTGTGAACTCTTCTGCCCCGTGAGGTACTTGAACTCGGTCACTCTGGTGTACTCGTGATCGTTCGGATAGTTCACGACGGGGGCAGCTTGGTACTGCTCGCGGTTGAAGGTCTGATGATCGAAGGCGAGCGAACGATAAGACAATTTTCCAAAGCGATGGTCAAAGAACTCGTCGACCGGGCCGGTGAAGATGGTCTTGATCCCAGGGTAGATCTTTCTGATCTCGCGGTAGTCGATGCCAAGGGCCTGTTCGATGTTGGGGTGATCGAGCATGCGCTCGAAGAGGCGGGTGTAGCCGTGCCGGGGCATGGCCTGGAAGGTATCGGTGAAGTAGCGATCGTCGCGGCTGAAGCGAATGGGGATGCGGCCGGCGACGCTTGAGTCAAGCTGCGAGGGATCCAGTCCCCACTGCTTGCGCGTGTAGCCCTGGAAGAACTTGCTGTAGAGATCGCGTCCGATCCGGCTGACGACGATGTCTTCCGAGGTCCGAATCATGGCGGGGGTTTCCACCCGCTCGGCGAGAAATGCCTGCATCCCAGAAGCATCGAGAGAGAGGTTGTAGAGGCGGTTGACCGTGTCGAGATTGATCGGGATAGGGAGAAGTTGACCGTCGATGCTGGCGAGCACGCGATGCTCGTAGTCACGCCACTCGGTGAACTGCGAGAGGTACTCCATGACGTCGGCGCTGTTGGTGTGAAAGATATGCGGGCCGTAGCGATGGACGAGGATGCCGGCCTGATCGTAGTAGTCGAAGGTGTTGCCGCCGACGTGATCGCGCTTATCGATCAGAAGGATCCGCTTGTTCATCACGGTAGCGAGGCGCTCGGCTAGCACACTGCCGGCAAAGCCCGCGCCGACGACGAGGAAGTCGTAGGAGTTATGGCGAAGGGGCGCCTGGGTACGGGGCGTGGTGTCGCGCGAGACGCGGGGCGCGGAGACTTGATGGGAGGTGGTGGTGGACGAGACAGATTGGCTGGTGTTGGTGAGAACGCGCTCGACCTCGGACCACATGGCGTTCCAGGTTTTATCCCACGATGTGGTCTGAAGCTTTTCGGCGACCTGCGCGTGCCATGCGTTCGGCTTTGGAGCGAGCGAATGTTCGATGGCGTCGGCAAACTCCTGGGCGTTGTGCGCGATCGAGACCAGGCCCGATTCGCCGTACCCGCGGACTACGTCGTAGATCGCAGTCGAGATGACCGGCTTTCTGGCCGCGAGGTACTCCGGAGTTTTCGTGGGGCTGATGAAATGGGTGGAGTCGTTCAGGGCGAACGGAATCAGAGCGACGTCCCATCCGGCGAGGTAGGCCGGGAGCTGGTCATAGGATTTGGATCCGAGATAGTGGATGTTGGCGGCGCTGGGGAGGGCGTCCGGATCGATTTTGACGATAGGGCCTACGAAGACGAACTGAACATTTGGCTTGAGACTGGCTGCTTCCGCAATGAGTTGAAGATCGAATCTCTCATCGAGAACGCCGTAAAAACCTGCGCGCGGATGGGGGATCGAGACCTGATCCTCGGGCTCATGGGTGGGCGAGCTGGCGAAGTGATCGGCATCAATGGAGCTTGGAAAGGCGTGCACGTTGGGGTGCCGGTCGCGCTTTGCCTCGTAGAGCCGAAGCCCGCCGGTGAAGACGACGTCAGAGGACGCGAAGAGCTGTGCTTCGCGGTTCAGAAGCTGCGGCGGGGCTCCGAGAAAGCCGCTGAGTTCATCCATGCAGTCGTACACCGTGGCCGCCGCTGCCATGTCCGCCGAGAAGCCGAGTGCCATAGGGGTGTAGTACCAGCGGACGGGCCGATCGATGTGCCTCTCCTCGCAGAAGGTTGCCAGCAGATTTCGCTGCAGGAGTTCCCCATCGGATCCGGTGGGGAGGATCGGGCGAATGACCCAAAGATTGTTGGCCTTCTGCACGACTTCAAGATGTTCCGAAACTCCGGACTGAAAGGTGGGCTCTTCCCAGAAGAAGACCCTCCGGTCCTGTGCGCACCGGCTCAGGAGGTGTTGCGGACGCTGATAGACGAAATCCCAGCGCAGATGACTGAAGCAGATAAGATCAACCGGCGCTGTGCTGCCCGAAGGGGTGCTGCTGGAGCGATTGAAGCCGCGATTTGTCTTGGGTGTCTGCAAAGGGATCCCCGGGCAACTGAATTTTTTGTTAAGGTGGAACTTGATATCTACGGAACTTAGTACATTTAGGAGTGGAACTTAGTACATTTAGATGTGAAAACAGACTTCCACGTTGGGTGCAGCGACAGCCACGTAAGTGACGCGACGCTAAACCGCCGCGAATCTTTGATTTGCATCAAATCGTAAATCGGCGGCAACGCCCCAAGGCTTTGGGAGACACAGGCACACCACCGCATGGATGCAACTTCCCGTTGAAGATCAGCGTTATCTCTCCCCATCGTGGCCATGCCTGTTTCTCCTTAGGACTTTCCCTCATCCGGTGGGCACGCGCGGGGCACCGCATCCGGCTGGTGAACTGTTTCACACGAAGTAACGACGCTCCGTTCTCGGATGCGGATACAGTTCATGCGAACGACCGCACCTCTTACGTCTCGGCGATGCGCGAAAGAGAAGACGAGGTCTTCTTACGGCGAGTGCCCGGATCGGAGAAGGTGGATCTAAGGCTAAAGGACGCGCCGATCCGCCTCAGGTGCGGGGTGGATGCGGTATACGGTCGTGCTGTGGACGTCGCTGATCCTGCGATCGCCAAAATCCGGGCCGCTTTGGAGAAGCGGGGAAGTCCGGAGCCGGGGGAGATATTTCTCCTACCCTTAGGGGTTGGCCATCATGTGGATTGTACCACGGCAAGGGAGGCGGTTCTCCCCTTTGTGCATGGAGTTGCGTTCGGCTTCTACGAAGATCAGCCTTATGGATCGCATACAGGCGCGGAGCAAGAGCTTCAGGGCCTAGAGAAAGAGGTTGCGTTGCGTACCGGTGTGCGGTTACCACCGACGATCTGCGCGAGTGATCCGGCGGCGGGGCAATCCAAGCGGGAGTTGGTGGGAATCTACGCATCGCAGATGGATGCGCAGACGGCGGATGCGATCGCTCGATCAGCGGAGAAGTTAGGCGGTGAGCGGATATGGGCGAGCCAGCGTCTGGCAGACCTGGTCCAAGGCGGAATCGCCGGCTGGTCGGGTCCCCCGACCGGATAAGGTGCGTGGCGAGCTTCGAGGGTCGGGGGTTTGTGCGGAAGGAGTTCAGGCCGGCAGATGGAAGAGTCTCTGCTGGGCGCGAAGTTCTCCGGCGAAATGCTTCCGCATGCGGCGTTTGTCCCAGTGCTCGTCGAGGTGAAGGAGACCGCAAGGGCAGTGCCGGTCATCATCCCAACCGGGGTAGTCCATGACGGGGTAGAGGCAAATTCCGACGATGTGCGCCCCTGCGAGTTGCGCCTGACGAACCTCGGCTGAGACATATCCGAGCCAGCCGGCACCGGCGTCGCCCTCGGCGCCAGTCTCGCTTAGGAAGAGGGGCCTGTTGTAGCGTCCCCAGGTTTCAAGGAGCATGTGGTGAAGCGGACGATGCTGCAGGTGGCCGAGCGAAGCTCGTTCGCCCTGGTGAACCCATTGGTTATTCCAGTAGTAATTGATGCCCAGGATATCGAGACCTGACGGTGTCCCTGGGGTGTCCGCCGCAAGCCAGTCCCAGGTCTCGTACTGGGAGGCGGTGTGGCGCTCGGCATGGGGGAGATCTTCGGATTTGCCGCGGTCCGCGACGATGTTGATGAGCGGCTCTGGCTGAAGGAAGCGGGCGCGCGGATCTACGTCGCGAATGGCACGGATGGCAGCCAGGGAGGCGCGGACGAGCTGCTGCTTCAGTTCCGGCCCGCGCTTCCGCTGATACGGGTAGAAGGCTCCGACCTCACCGCCGATCCACGCCCAGAAGGAGATCTCGTTGATGGGGCAGAAGAAGGGGACCGTGTCGGTATGCTGCTTGATGAGGGAGGCCGCGGCGTGGGCGAAGGCGGCGAAGCGGGTGATGAACTCGCCCGAAAAGATGTCGATGTCCACGGGAAGACCCCAGTGGCAGAGGTCCCAGATGACCTGGGTCTTGGTTTCGATGCTGGCCTGCAGCATGGGGAGGAAGCTCGACCAGTTATAAACTCCGGGCTGCTGTTCTATGAGGTGCCAGCGCAGGCCGTCACGAACGGTGAAGATGCCGACCTCCTGAAGCAGACAGAAGTCGGCCTCGGCGCGGAGATCGTGACCGGTTCTCGCGATGACGTCCATTTGAAGACCGTCAGGGCGACGATGGGTAGCGCATTCAAAGCCGCCGGCGAAGAAGCTTGCGAGTTGGGTATCCATCCTTGCGGGTCAATCTCCTGTTTTCCATGGGAATTGCGGCCAACCATGGGGACGGCGGAATGCAGCCACGCCGTCGCCAACCTCAACGTCTGATGCGGAATGGCGGCCAGACGCTGGACAGGCATTGAGATTCTGACGTGTGTTCGGCGCCCCAGCTACTGCGGAGTCCAGGTCGGGTGATGGGTGAAGAGACCGCGGACGAAGCCCATCTGGTAGACGATGAAGAGCCCGAAGGCGAGGCTGAGCAAGCCGGCCGCCGCTCCGAGATAGCGGTTGAGCCACGCGGATTTTGCGCTCGAGTATTGCAAGGCCGAGGCCGAGGCCAGGGCGATGGTGATGACCATCATGCCGGCGATGGCGCCGATCCCGAAGACCAGGAGGTAGGCGACGGCCCAGTGGGTATTGTGCAGCGTGGTGAGGACGAGGAGGGCAACGGCCGCGGATCCGGCGAGGCTTGAACCAGACCGACAATCAGCGGGCGGCACCACTGGTAGAGGCTCCACCGTCCCCAGCTCCGGTCCATGTAAGAGAGCGAAGCGTGAGTGTGCGCGGTGGAGGTGTCAGATGGGAGGTCGTGCCTGTGCTCTTCGGACTTCCGCATGCCGGAGATCTGATCGCCGAAGACGCGGAGGTTGAAGGCGCCGAGGAGTATGAGCATGAGGCCGACGGAGAACTCCATGGTGAGGCCGAGGCGCGGTGGGATAACCAGGGTGAAGAGGATGATGGCCGCGCCGACTGCGAGGATGGTGACGGTGTGGCCTGCGCCCCAGAGCGCGCCGATGAGAGCTGCGCTTGAGAGGCGGCGCTCGCGCGTAACGATGGTCGAGACGGCGACGACGTGATCGGCATCAGTGGCATGGCGCATGCCAAGGAAGAAGTCGAGCGAGAGGATGGAGATGATGCTGAGGGTGGACTGCCCGGGTGATGAAGTCTCTAGCAGCGTGAGGGTCAGGGCTGAGATGGCGCCTCCGGGTTGGGGCAGGTCGGGGCCTGCTGCTCGGGAAGTGTAAAGCAGCGGCGTCTTTTTATACCACCTTCCGATCTGGCCGAGAGTTTGCCGAAGACGCCCTTGCGCTATGCGGAACTCAGGTGCCGGTGGGGTGGATGAAGTAGACAACGCCGTTGAGATCGTCCGTGAGCAGGAAGCTGTCGGGAGCGGTGCGAAGCAGACCGCAGGGACGGCCGTTGACGACCGCGCGGCCATTCTGCTGGGTAAGGAAGCCGAGCATAAAGTTCTGCGGATGACGTGCGCCGGGGGAGAAGCGAACGACCCGGTATCCGGTGCCGATGCGGGTGCGGCTGGGGCCGTGGAGGGCGACAACGAAGGTGTCGGCCAGGAGCTTGTTGTCGTTGGCGAAGTACTCGAAGCCGAGGGGCGAGCTGTGGGCGAGAAAGGTGGTGTAGGCGGGAGCTACTTTGGTGCAATCGATCTGGGCCGGGGGTGGGCCGGGCCGTGCATTCAAAGTGGTTTGGCCCGGCTTTGGACTGGAGACGGCGGAGTCGGGGTGCGGTGTGCCGTTGAGAAAGTAGCAGGTGGGCCAGCCGAAGTTGGCGGGCTTCCCGGGATCGTTTACCGGGCCCGCGTGGGCGTTGGAATCGAGCTCTAGGAAGGTGTCTTCGGAGGAGTGATCGCCGAGGTGGTCGGCTCCCATGTTGGTGGCGAAGAGGGCGCCGGAGTCGACCTGCGGGATGTAGTGGAGGTCGACGGCGTTGCGCAGGCCCGCGGCGACGATGTGCTGGTTTTTCCCCTCGGGATCCATGACGGTGAGCGAGGCGCGGACGGGCTCCTTCTCCTGGCAGGCGTTGCAGGAGGAGCCTATGGTGACGTAGAGGCGGGCGGCGCCGTGAAGCTGCGCGAAGGTGACGGTTCGGGTGAGATGCCAACCGCCGTATTTGTAACTGAGACCGTACGCCGGGAAATGCGCAAGGATTTCGGGGTCTGAGGTGGGATGGGTATCGCCGAATTTGTAACGGAAGCGGATCAGCTTGTCGGTGAGCGCGGTGTAAAGCCACATCTGGCCGGATGGGTCGGTGTAGAAGGCGAGGTTGTTGGGGTTGTGGAGGTTCTCAAGGTATGGGGTGACGGTGGCGAAGGTATGCGTCTTAGGGTTCCAGCCGTCGAGGATGTAGAGCGCGCCTTTGCGGTTGTCGCTGCGGTTGTAGAGGTCGGCGACAAAGATGCGGTGGTCGGGGGAGACGGCGAAGAAACGTGGGCAATGGAGGCCGGCCGCGGCGAGATCGAGGGTGAGGCCCTCGGGGAGCGAGAGGGTGATCTGCTTGGCGGGTCTTCCCAGTGAAACCGGGAGGGACAGGGTGTGCGGCGTGAGCTGCTGCGCGGGAGCGAGACTGGATAGCAGAAGGACCGAGAGAGCGGAGAGGCGCATCGGATCATTGTGGCGCGTCGGGTCTTAAACGGGCAAACCCGCTGGGCGTAACGTCTGCCCGGCGGGTTTCAGGATGCGGAATACTGGTGGAGCTAGAAGGGAATGTCGTCGTCGGTGATGCCGGTGTCGCCGTAGTCGGGGGCGCTGGCGGGTTGGCGCTGCGAACCCTGGTCGTAGCTGGCGGTGCTGGATTTGGAGTAGCCTCCGGAGCTTTTGCCCGAGCCCTCTTCGCCGCCGGCTCCACCACGACCCGCGCCGCCGCCGAGAAGCGAGAGTTCGTTGACGAGGATCTCGGTCTTATAGCGCTTCTGGCCGGACTCCTTGTCGTCCCAGGAGCGGCTTTGAATCTTGCCTTCGACGAATATCTGGGTGCCCTTTTTCACGTAATCGCGGACGATCTCGGCGGTGCGCTGGAAGGCGACGAGGTTGTGCCATTCGGTCTTATCGGTCCACTGGCCATCCTGTCCCTTTTGGCGGTCGGCGGTAGCGAGGGTGAAGCTGGCGATGGTCATGCCGCCCTGGGTCGCGCGGATCTCGGGGTCTTTGCCGACGTTGCCGAGGAGGAAGACTTTATTGACGCCTTTTGCCATGGGTGGGTCACTTTCTGCTGCAGATTTCTAAGTGCTGAGGATAGCAGAGAGACGTCTAGCGGCGGCGGTCTGCGAAGAGCTTCAGCAAAGCCAGCGCGAGGGTGAGGGTGCCGGTCGGGAGGCAGCCCATGGCGAGCATGAGAGCGAGCCATCCGCTGTTAGTGTGGGGGCCCTGGCGGCGGGTGATTCCGCCGAAGAAGAGGTAAATCGATGCTGCCGAGAGCGCTCCGGTGAAAAAGATGACGAGGCCGGTTCGGAGGAGTTTGCGGGTGTCTGGATGCATGCTTGGGCCTGATCGTCGGTCCACTAGCGGTAGACCGCGAGCATGGCGTAGACGACGACGCCGGTGACCGACACGTAGAGCCAGATTGGATAGGTGTAGCGGGCGAGCCTGCGGTGGAGGGGGAAGCGTCCGCTGAGGGAGAGGAAGAAGGTGATGAGGATCATCGGGAGAGCGACGACCGAGAGGAAGATGTGGGAGATGAGCAGGGCGAAGTAGATAGGCCGGACGGAGCCCTGGCCGAGGAAGCGCATGTCCCCGTGCATCGCATGGTTGGTGATGTAGGTGACAAGGAAGAGCGAGGAGAAGAGGAAGGCGGTGAACATGCTGTTGCGGTGTGCGGTGATTTCGCGGCGCCGGATGAAGCGAAGGCCGAAGAGAAGGGCGACGGTGCAGCAGGTGTTGAGGACGGCATTGAGGGCGGGGAGAAAGGTGAGGTGGGTGCCGGCGACGTCGGTGGGGGCGTGGAAGTAGACAAGCCAGGCGAGGAAAAGCGAAGCGATTGCGGAGACGCCGACGATGCCGACCACGATGGGCAGCGGGGTTCTAAAGGAGTTCAGGGCGGGTCTGGTGACGGTCGGCATGGGCTATTTCCTATCTTACCGGGGCCGCCAAAGAGCTCATTCCGAGTTGTTCAGGGTACAGGCAGAATGAGGGGAGATCTTCGCTCCGCTCAGAACGACAATGATTCAAGAAGCCTAAAAGAGAAGACGTCCCTGCGCGTTGAGGATCATGGCGGCGAGCAGAAGAGGGAGGTAGATGACGGAGGCCTTGAGGAGATTGCGGGCGAGGGTTCGGGATTCGGTTGCGAGTGGGTCGCGGAGGATGGCGGCAAAGCGGATGGTGTAGTAGAGGTAGGCGGCGCCGAGGACGAGGGCGGTGAGGGCGTAGGGCGTGCCGGTGATGCCGAGGGCGGTGGGCCAGAGGCTTACGGGAATCATAAGGGCGGCGTAGAAGAGGGATTGAACAACGGTGGAGCGGGCGGCGTCGGCGACGGGCTGCTGGGTAGCGGTGACGCGGATGCCGCCGTGGCGGTAGTCGTCGCGGTACATCCATCCAATGGCCATGAAGTGGGGGAACTGCCAGACGAAGAGGATGGCGAAGAGGGCGACAGCGGGCCACTCGATCAGGCCGCGGGCGGCGGTCCAGCCGATGAGTGGCGGGAGGGCTCCGGGGAAGGCGCCAATAAAGGTGTTGAGGGTGGTCATGCGCTTGAGCGGGGTGTAGATGCCGACGTATCCGACGGCGGTGAGAAGGGTGAGCGTGCCGGTGAGGAGGTTGGTGACTTGGGCCAGGTAGATGGTGCCGAGGAAGACGGCGGCAAAGCCAACCAGGAGGCCGTGCGCGAAGGAGATGCGATGGGCGGCCATGGGCCGGTTCGCGGTTCGGCGCATGTGGGCGTCGGAGCGGCGCTCGAGCGCCTGGTTGAGAGCGGAGGAGCCGCAGGTGACGGCGGCGATGCCGGCAAGGGCCTGCGCGAGGCCAGCCTGAAAGGGGCTGATACCGCTGCGGAGCGAGCCAAGATAGAAGCCCGCGGCGGCGGTGATGATGACCATGATCGAGACGCGCAGCTTGAACAGAGTAGCGTAATCGGCGAGGAGGCCGGGCGCGGCGGCGGCCTTGGTGTGGGTGATCTCGGACGGAGTGGTTGCGGTCAAGGCCACAGATCAAGTTTAGCGCGTTGCGAGTGGGGTCACTCGAGGGGGCTGTGTGCGATGAAGTCCGTTTTGCGGGGGTAGGTCCGCCGTGACGAAATCTGTTCAGGGTTTCGGGCGGAGAACACGCAACAGAGACTCGGCATCGGGAGCTGTATTGATGAGATCTCCGGCGGTCAGCCAGGCTCTGCGGAGCTGCGTGATGCCGAAGCGCATCTGGTCGAGCTCGTCGGTGGAGTGGGCGTCGGTGTTGACGGTGATCTTGCAGCCGTGCTGTTTGGCGAGGCGGAGGTGCAGGTCATTGAGATCGGCGCGGGCGGGGCTGGCGTTGTGTTCGACCGCGACACCGAGCTCGGCGGCGCGCTTGAGGATGGGGTCGATGTGGAGGGCGTAAGGATCGCGGCGGAGGAGCTTTCGTCCGGTGGGGTGGCCGAGGATCCGGATATGCGGGTTTTCAATGGCGCGGAGAATGCGGTCGGTCATCTGGTCGGCGGGCTGATCGAAGCGGGAGTGAACGCTGGCGACCACGACGTCCATCTGGGCGAGGGTGCTGTCGTCGAGATCGATCTGCCCCTCGGCCAGGATGTCGACCTCGATGCCGGGAAGAACGCGGATGGGGCCCGCGTGCTCCCCCTGAAGTTGGTCGTCGACCTCCCGAATGCGGGCGACGTGGGCTAGAGCGCGTTTGTCGTCCATGCCATTGGTCATGGCGAGGTTTTTGGAGTGATCGGTGATGGCAATGAAGCGGAGGCCACGGGCAAGGGCGGCCTCGGCCATCTCGCGGATGGAGTTGGCGCCATCGGTCTCGTGGGTGTGCATGTGGAGGTCGCCGCGGATGTCGGCGAGGGTGATGAGGTTGGGAAGAGTGTGGGCGGCGGCAGCCTCGAGCTCGCCGCAGTTCTCGCGCAGTTCGGGCGGGATGTAGTCGAGGTCGAGGGCGTTGTAGATCTCCTCTTCGGTTGCCGCGGCGACGACGGCATTGTCCTCGAGGCGCAGGAGGGCGTACTCGGACAGGGTGAGGCCGCGCTTGATGGCGCGCTGACGAAGGGCGACGTTGTGCATCTTCGATCCGGTGAAGTATTGGAGGGCCGCGCCGTAGCTGGCGCGGGGAAGGAGGCGAACGTCGACCTGCAGGTTGTTGCGGAGGGTGAAGGAGACCTTGTTGGCGCCCTTTGCGAGGAGCTTGTCGATAAGGGGCAGCTGGGCAACGTGCTCGACAGCGGCTGCGACGACGTCGGGCTCGCAGGCGGGGCCGGTGACGAGGAAGTCGAGGTCGCCAACGGTCTCGCGTCCGCGCCGAAGCGAACCGGCGGGGGTGATGGTGTCGATGCCGGGAAAGAGGCGGATGAGATCGGCGATGCGATCGGCCTGGGTCTGCGTCTGATCGATGCGGAAGCGGCTGGAGTTTCTACGATGATCTTCGATGCCTTTGAGGAGCTTGTCCGTGAACTTCTGGCCCATGCGGGGCAGCTTGAGCAGATGTCCGGCCTTTGCGGCCTCTTCCAGCTTGTCGATGTCGGCGATCTCGAGCGAGGACCAGAGGAGAGCGACGGTCTTGGGGCCCATGCCGGGAAGGCGCAAGAGCTCAAGCATGGTGGGGCGGTACTTCCCCAGGAGCTCTGTTCGGAGCGGCATGGTGCCGGTGGCGACGAGGTCGCGGATGTTCGCGGCCATGCCTTTGCCGATCCCAGCGATGGCTAGCAGATCTTTAGGGTCCGCATCCGGTGCCGCAAGAGTGGCAAGCTGCGTGGTCTGCTGCTCGACGGCTTCGGCGGCGCGGCGGTAGGAGCGGATGCGGAAGGGATCCTGACCATCGATCTCGAGAAGGGCTGCCGTCTCCTCGAGCAGACGAGCGATGGTGATGTTGTCCATCCGTTGAGGCTATTCGCCTTTTGGCTAGTCGGGAAGAGCGGGTGTGAATGCGGACGCAAAGGCCAGGCACAAAGCAGTCAACAGGGCAGCAGCCAGGCATGATTCGCAGGCGGGGAATCAACGGGTCTATGAGGCTTCTTCGGGACCAGCTGAGCCATCGGACCGGTTGACCTGATCCGCCTGTGGGCCCTTTGCCCCCTGGATGACGTCGAACTCGACGCGCTCGCCTTCCTTCAGTGATTTGTAGCCGTCATGCTGAATCGAGCTGTAGTGGACGAACACATCCGCTCCACCTTCTCTGCCGAGAAATCCATAACCTTTAGCGTTATTGAACCACTTCACGGTACCCCTGTACTGAGCCATCGAGGTGTCTCTCCTGCCGATCTTGCGCGATGACCTCTGCGCTACTCCATAGATGGGAAAGCTGGCTCGAAAGGTTTGGTGGAAGTCTGTGGAATGCGAGAAGTTCCGTTTACGCGTGAAGTCTCAGGCGATAGGCGCAGCCCTGATTTACGATGAAATCGAAAGTGGGAGGGAAGAGTTCCATGGAGGCAATCTGGCGCAAGCAACTTGGATCCCAGACCGCTTGGATCTCAGACCGCAGGGGCTTGGATCTCAGACTTAGAGACGTCCCGCTACTCGCGCGGCATTGTAGAGGGAGATTCCGATGATGGTTTTCCCGTCGTGAATCTGGTTCGCGCCGACCATCTCGAGGGCCTTTGAAAGAGGCGTTCGCACGATTTCGATGTGCTCATCATCTTCAGGGGTCGACTGGCCTTCGCGGAGCTCCCTTGCCAGATAGATCTGCATCCATTCGCCGAGGAAGCCGGGGCTGGCGAAGTACTTGGTAAGGAGAGTCCAGCTTCGAGCGCGGAAGCCGGTCTCCTCGATCATCTCGCGCTTGGCGGCGGCCAGCGGAGCCTCCCCTACCTCGATCCGTCCGGCGGGGAGTTCGAGTAGAAACTGGCCGGCAGCATGGCGGTACTGGCGGATCAGAATGATGTCGGGATCGTCGGTGTTCTTCGAATCATCGACGGCAAGGATGACGATGGAGCCGCTGTGGCGAATGACGTCTCGAGTGTTGGGGTGATCGTAACCGGGCTCGATCACGGTATCGGTAAAGACGGAGAAGACTTTGCCCCGATACGAGAGCGTGGACGAGACAAGTTTTGCTTTGGACCGGAGTTTCGGGGAGCGCGGTTTTTCGACCGGAGAGGACTCGGGCGGTGTGGCCGCCTGATCGGCCTGGCTTTTCTTTGAGGCGGTGATGGAGCGGGGTTTGCTGGTGAGGGGTCGTTTCAAGCCGGCCATCAGCCTACGGTATCATCCTGCATCGAGCTCGGGATGATGGGCATCCAACGGGATGCATGAACAGAAGCAAGGATTCAGAGAGCCGGGATCGCCCAATGCGGCGTACCCCTGGGAGCCAAGATCTGCGATGAGCGCTGAGTGCTACCCGATTTCCGTGTTGCCGCATGTTTCGGCGCTGTATCGCGACTACCTGGCGATGGGGGAGAGCGCGCTGGAATCTCCGGTGCGTACGTGGTTTGGGGGCGAGCCCTTTAGCGGCTCGTGGATGCGGGGAAGCGTCCGGGATGGAACAGACACAGCAGGTCTGGCCGCTGCGCTCGATCGGCAGAGCCGGACCTTCGGTGCTAGTGCAGCGATTCTCAACAATATTGATAAGCTGCGGCATGGTGCTCGCGCGGTGGTGACAGGACAGCAGGTAGGGCTGCTGGGCGGGCCCCTGCTGACCCTCTTGAAAGCTGCTACGGCCGTTGCGCGAGCGCGTGAGGCGACCAGAGCTAGCGGTGTGGAGCATGTCCCGATCTTCTGGCTGGCGACCGAGGATCACGATCTGGCCGAGGTCGATCAGGTCTCGTTGATGACGAAGACTGGCCTTGAGACGTTGCGGGTAGGTATCAGGGTTCCGGGGGCCGCTCCGGTGGGGAAGGTTGCCTTGGGCGCCGATGTGGATAAGGTGCTGGAGAAGGCAGAGGAGCTGCTGGGATGGGCGCCCGTATGCGATCTCCTGCGGCAGTGTTATGGGAGCCGAGAAGATTACACGTCCACGATGGGCGGAGCGTTTGCGCGATTCATGACGGCGGTCTTCGCGGAGCAGGGATTGATTGTGATGGACGCCGATAGCCGGGAGTTTCACGCGCTGGGTGCGAGCACGCTTCGGTCTGCGATCGAAGATGCGGAGGAGCTTGAGCAGGCGTTGCTGGTCCGCAGCGCGGAGCTCGAGCGGGTGGGGTACCACGCGCAGGTAAAGGTCGCCAAGGAGATGAGCCTGCTCTTCCTCATCTCGGAGGTGGATGGGGTGGTGGATCGCGAATCGCTGCGGAGGTCTGCGGATGGGAGGTGGAAGGCTGGACGGCAGGTCTACAGGACGGGAGATCTCCTCGAGATTCTGGAGGGTGAGCCCGAGCGGATAGGTCCAAGCGCACTTTTGAGGCCGGTCTTCCAGGACACGATTCTTCCCACGGCCGCCTACGTGGGTGGGCCGGCGGAGGTGGCGTATTTCGCGCAAAGCGCTGTGTTGTACCAACGCATTCTGGGCCGAGTCACACCCGTGCTGCCGCGCCTAACGGCAACGTTGATCGAGCCGGCTGTCGCGTCCGTGATGGACAAGGACGAGGTGCTGCTGCCGGATGCGATGACATCGGCTGAACTGCTGGCACAGCGGCTGGGTGCGCGCGCGATGCCCATCGAACTGAAGCGGCGACTGGCGTCTGTGGGGAAGGCGATGGATACCGAGCTCTATGCCCTGATTGAATATCTGGATGGGATGGACGCGTCACTGGGCCGATCCGGCGAGATATCGGGATCGAAGATGCGGTACCAGATGGACCGGTTACGGCGGATGGCGGCCTCGCATGAACTGGAAAAAGAGGCCAGCTTGCGAAAGCATGCGGCAGCGATCACGCTGAACGTCTTCCCTGGCGGACACCCGCAGGAGCGCGTGGTGGCGGGCGTTTGGTATCTGGCGAGGTACGAGGGTCTGTTGCCGCGCCTGATTGAGGAGGCGGCAAGCCTGTGCGGCGGGCATGCGGTGGTGCGGCTCTAAAAACTCGGTGGAAGTCTGGCATGGACCGGAGCGGGATGGTGTGTGTTTCAGGAACTCGGCGGGCAGTTTTAGAATGGTCTCTGGAGGTACGGGCGATGGGCATGAGTGACGAGGCCTTCGAGGTGTTGTGTCCGGATTGCGGTGGAATGCTTAAAGTGGATCCGGTGACGCGGAGTGTGATAACCCATACGCCGGCTCCGCGGAGGAAGACCTTTGAGGATTTTGGGGAGGCGGCGCGGGCGCTGAGGGAGCAGGATGCGCGACGGGATTCGATCTTTGCGCAGAGTGTGGAGGCGCAGAGGAACAAGGAAGACGTGCTGGCAAAGAAGTTTGCCGAAGCGGTAAAGAAGGCGAAGGAGAGTCCGCTGACGGAGCGGCCGCTGCGCGAGTTCGACCTGGACTGAGGCAGTGCTGGTGCGCGAAGAGCAAGCTGCGCGCCGGAGACGGTAAACTTGGAACATGCCGCCTATTTTGAATGCACAGGGCGTTTCAAAGCGCTTTGGAGCTGTGCCACTGTTTCAGGAGATTTCGTTCACGGTTTCAGACGGGGACCAGATTGGTTTGATTGGCCCCAATGGGGCGGGTAAGTCGACCCTGCTGGCGGTGCTGGCCGGCGAGCAGGAGCCGGATGCGGGCGAACTTGCGGTTCGCAAGCGGGTGCGCATCGGGTATATCAAGCAGGAGTCGAGCTTTGCCCCGGGTCTGACGGTTCGCGACGTGCTCGTCGCGGCCATGGAGCAGACCGGTGTCGCGGAGGCGGAGAGGGAAGGCCGGCTGCGGGAGACGGCGGGCCGGGTCGGGTTTCCACGGATCGAGGATGTGGCCGCGAACCTGAGTGGGGGCTGGCGAAAGCGGCTGGCGATCGCCGAGGCGGTGGTGAGCGGGCCGGATGTGCTGCTGCTGGACGAGCCTACAAATCACCTGGATCTGGCTGGAATCGTGTGGCTCGAGAGCCTGCTTCGCGAGGCGCGGTTTGCGTGCGTGGTGGTAAGCCATGACCGCTACTTTCTCGAGAATGTGGCAACCGAGATCGTCGAGCTGAGCCGGGTGTACAAGGACGGCCTGCTGCGAGTGAAGGGAAGTTATTCGAAGTTCCTGGAAGGGCGGGAGGCGTACCTCGAGGCTCAGACGAAGCTGCAGGACGCGTTGAAGAACCGGGTGAAGACAGAGATCGAGTGGCTGCGCCGGGGACCGAAGGCGCGGGCCACAAAGGCGAAGGCGCGGATCGACAATGCCCATGATTTGATTGGGCAGTTGAAGGATGTGAATTCAAGGCAGCAGACGTCGTCGGCGGGGATCGAGTTCTCGGGGACAGAGCGGCAGACCAAGCGGCTGATCGAGCTTGAGGACGTGTCGGTTGAACTTGGTGGCCGACGCGTGATTGACGGCTTGAGCTTCCTCATCACGAACGGTGTTCGCATCGGGTTGGTGGGACCCAACGGAAGCGGGAAGACGACGCTTCTGCGGCTGTTAACGGGCGAGCTCGAGCCGACGAGCGGGGTGGTGAAGAAGGCTGCGGCTCTGCGGATCATTTACTTCAGCCAGATGCGGGAGGTGGATGAGGGCGTGACGCTGCGAAGGGCGCTGGCGCCGGACTCGGACTCGGTGGTGTACCAGGGTCGGGTGGTGCATGTGGCTAGTTATGCTACGAAATTCCTGTTTACGAGCGAGCAACTCAACCAACCGGTGGAGCGACTGAGTGGAGGCGAGCGGGCGCGGGTGCTGATCGCAAAGCTGATGCTCGAGCCGGCGGATGTGCTGCTGCTTGACGAGCCGACGAACGATCTTGATATCCAGACACTTGAGATCCTCGAGGAGAGCCTGCTCGAGTACACGGGGGCGCTGGTGCTGGTGACGCATGACCGGTACATGCTGGACCGGGTATCGACCGTGGTGCTGGGCCTGGATGGGAGGGGTGGGGCGGAGACGTTTGCGGACTACTCGCAATGGGAGCTGTGGAAGGGTGTTGCGGTCGAGGAGGCGGTGGCCCCGGGCGCGGCGGGAACGGCGGTGGCCTCGGCGGCTCCATCGAACGGAAGCAGCGGCGGCGCGGGCGCCAAGAAAAAGCTGTCGTATCTTGAGGCGCGGGAGTATGCGGGAATCGAGGTGCTGGTGGATGCGGCGGAGGAGCGTCTCCAGGCTGCGCGCGATGTTCTGGACGACCCCGATGTTGCGACAAATGCGGAGGCTCTGACACAGGGGCTGCAGGAGATGGAAGCGGCACAGGAGGTTGCGGACGGGCTCTACCAGAGGTGGGCGGAGCTGACGGACAAGGCCGGCTGATGCAGGCGGGAATCGTTCGAGCTCGGGCGACCTACTTTTTCGCCGGATTGGCGGTGTGGGGCTCCTTGCCGAGATCCTTCCAACTGGTCTCGGTCATCTCGACGTTGTAGTGCGCCGCGGCGGCCTTGATGTTGGCGAACGCCTGATCGCGGTCGATGTCCGTAACCCCTTTGGTCTGGTCGAAGCGGGCGATGGCGTTGCGGACATGCGAGGCGTCGGTGAGCGGCTCCTTGCGCTTCGCGGGGAAGGCATAGACCGAGTCGGGCAGGGCCTTGCGATCAGCGGCATCGAGCTCGCCGCTTTCTCCGTGCGCCTTCCAGGTGGCTTTCATCCGGGGTTCTCCTTCGGGACCGATGGGCTTCCAACTTCGATGTGCAGGAATGCCGAGGTGTTGGCGCGTGAGGTGATTGTGAAGGTCAGGGTCTGCGAAAGACTACGCCGCCCTTCATGACGAAGCGTACGCGGGTGGTCGCTGCCATGTCCGCGATGGGGTCACCGTCGACGGCGACTATGTCGGCGAAGAAGCCGGGCTTCAGGTCGCCGATCTTTCCCTCCCATCCGAGGAGTTTTGCGCCGTTCAGGAGGTCGGCCCGGAGGACGTCGGTTGTGGACATGCCGTTCTTGGCCATCAAGACCAGTTCGCGGGCCTGGGTGCCGTGGGGGAAGGGGCCAACGTCCGAGCCGACGGCCATGGGGACGCCGGCGGCCAACTGGCGTTTGAACTGGGCGATGTGGAAGGCCATCTGCTCGTGTTCGCGGCGCTTTCTTTCGCCGGTCGCATCCCCCTCGAAGTACTCGGAGATGGCGAAGGTTGGGACGGCGTAGATGCCCTTGGCCTTCATCTCGGCCATGGTGGCATCCGAGAGGAAGTAGGCGTGGTCGACCGATTCGACGCCGGCAGCGACGGCGTATCCGGTTCCGGGCTCGCCGGTGGCATGGACGGCGACCCCATGGCCGGGTCCTCCGCCGAAGCGTTTGGCCTCGGCTACTGCTGCTTTGAGCTCATCGACGGTGTACTGGAAGGGGGTACGGAACTCGCCGGCTTCGAGCGAGTCCCTTCCGGTCTCGTAGATCTTGGTAAAGTCGGCGCCCTCCTTACGCTGCGCCCGCATAGCGGTGACGATGCCATCCGCGGAGTTGGCGTAGTCGGCGTTCGAAAGCACGTGCTGCGCGGGATTGAAGACGTTGGCGTCCTCGTGCCCGCCGAGGATGTCGATGGCCATGCCGCTGACGCGCATACGCGGACCGGGGATCATGCCGGAATCGATGGCATTCCGGACGGCCGAGTCGGCTGAGCCCGCGCCCTCTGTTCCCATGTCGCGCTCGGCGGTAAAGCCGGCGATGAGGTCGGCGGCGGCGGCGCTGGCGGCGATGAGGGTACGCTGGGGAACGCTCTCCCCGACGGTCTGGAGGTCTTCGGCGCCGGGGTGGAGGAAGAGATGCACGTGGGCGTCGATCATGCCGGGCATCAAGGTGCGGTCGCCGAGGTCGATGATCTGGGCGCGGGCGGGACGCGTGACGTGTTGCGCGACCTCGGTGATGCGATCGCCGGTGACCAGGATTTCGGCAGGGGAGATGAGGCGGCCGCCAACCACATCGAGCATGTGAGCGGCGCGAAGGACGACGACCTGCTGCGGTTCGGCGAGCTGTGCGACTGCGGGGATGAAAAGGGTGAGGAGGCCGGCCGCTACGATTCCGAGGGGAAATTTCATCGTCTCAGCAGCATACCGTGAGGGCGATGGGGGAGGCAGAGGCCTCGCTCTGGATCGCAAGCGATAGAAAGGGCAGTGGTAGAGGAGTGGTCGAGTTTTACTTTGCCGGGGACCACTGTTCGTCGGCGGAAGGACCGTAAAGGGCGGGGACCGGGATGTCGTTGAGGCGGAGGTAGACACCGAGTTGGGCGGTGTGGTGGATGAGGTGGTCGAAGCACATCTGGCGGAAGGAGAGGGAGCGCGGCGCGTTCGAGATGAGCTGCTCGCCGAAGGAGAAGCGCCAAAGGGCGGCGAGGTGCTCGTCAGATGCAGCGGCGATAGCGGCTCGGCATTTGGCGCTTGACTCGTCGAGCTGCCGGAGACAGGCTTCACGGGACTCGAAGACGAGCGGCACATGCTGGCGCTTGGAGTTGGCCAGGTCCATTCCCTCGTCCTCGATGATGTAGAAGCCGAGAAGGGGGATGGTGGCGCAGTGCATGGCGAGTTTGCCGAGGGGCATGGACTTGGGGTGAGGGGTCCAGTCGTTCTTGTCCTCGGGGACTCGCTCGATGGTGCGGCGGGTGTTGGAGATTTCGCTGTCAAAATCCTGAAGGAGGATAGCGGAGGTGGTCATGGGAGGTGTCCTCTGAGGTGGAAGTGTGAGCGAACCCATCTTACCTTCCTCCTGCTGAGAGCGCGGGGCGGCAGACAGACGGAAGGCGGCAACGCGCGCAGAGCGAGTATGTTCGGCAGTCGTGGATGTTCTGGTGGGGCATCTCACGTTGCGACTCGCGAGTTCCGGGTGGGAGTTAGTGGGCGGCACACTCCGTATGCGGACAGTGGCAGCTCAGGCTAGTGACTTTCCTTGCGTCTTCGCATGAGGTTGAGCAGAACTTCTTTCCATCCGCGCAGACGCAGGTGCAGGGTACATTCGCGCACTTCGTTGGGGTTTTGGTCATTGGCTCCTCCCTGACGGAGAGCCATGCTATGCCCGGGGGGAGCGATGTGCAAGTTGCTTGTTCGGCAGATCACACGGGCTACTTTCGAGTCCAAAGCCACCTTTGCATGGAGGCCAAGTCCGGTCCCGGATGATGCCTCTAGAGCCCGCTGATGTTGTAGCCGCAATCGACGAAGGTGACTTCGCCGGTGATGCCGGAGGCGAGGGACGACGCGAGGAACAGGGCGGTGTTGCCGACCTCGTTCTGTTCGACGTTGCGATGGAGCGGGGCGCGATCGGCGTGGGAGTCGAGCATCTTCTGGAGGTCTCCGATGCCGCGGGCGGCGAGCGTTTTGATCGGGCCGGCGGAGATGGCGTTGACCCGGATGCCGCGGGCTCCGAGGGAGACGGCGAGGTAGCGGACAGCGGCCTCGAGCGCGGCCTTGGCGACGCCCATGACGTTGTAGTTGGGGAAGGTCTTGGTGGAGCCGTAGTAGGTGAGGGTGAGGATGGATCCGCCCTCCCCCATGAGGGGCGCGGCGCCGCGGGCGAGGGCGATGAGGGAGTAGACGCTGACGTCGTGGGCGATGCGGAAGTCTTCGCGGGTGGTTAGCAGGAAGTCATTGTGGATGGCGGCGGCGGGGGCGAAGCCGACGGAGTGAACGAGGGTGTCGATGTGGTCGAAGTTCTGCTGGATCTGCGCGAAGATGGCGTCGATCTCGTCATCTTTTGAGACGTCGCACTGGAAGGCGCGGCCGGTGCCGGTTTGATCGAGAGATTCGAGGAGTTCTTCCGCTTCTTTTCTCAGACGTTCGGACTGATAGCCGAGGATGAGGGTGGCGCCCGCTTCGGCGAGCTTCTGAGCGATGGCGTAAGCGATGCTGCGCTTGTTGGCGAGGCCGAAGACGACGGCGACTTTGCCCTTCATGTCGATCATGCTGTGCGGTGTGCTCCTAGGTGTTTCGTCGAGGGTAAGGATAGCAGTTGGAGGTGGGCTGGGTGGGCGTTCCGGCGCACCATCTTCCCGCTTAGCGAGACGGGGGTGTCGCAAAGGTAGGGCGGCGGAACTAGGGTTCGAGGATCCAGTCGTACTGCTCGTCGGTGAGGGGGACGACCGAGAGGCGGAACTGGCGGAAGAGCAGGGAACCCTCAAAGACGGGGGCGTCGCGCATCTCGGCGAGGGTCTTTTCGCGTTTAAGGCGTTTGCCGGCGGCAATGCGGACGATGGAGACTTTGGGATCGGCTGGATCCGTGGAGTTCGAGACGACCTTCGCGGTGCCGACCGCGGCTTTACCGGTGTTGGAGTGATAAAGGACGAGCTTGTCGCCCTTCTTCATGTTGCGCAGGTTGAGGAGAGCCTGTGGGTTCTTGATACCGTCCCAGGTGGTCTCGCCATCGCGGAGGAGGTCGTCGAACGAGTATTTCTCAGGTTCGGATTTGAGGAGGAAGGGCATAAGCTCTCCTGGTTGGATGACAGATTTGGTAGGGGCGCGATCCTGTGCTGTGCACAGGATGACATCTCTTCGATTCCAGGGCAGAGTGTAACCTCAGCCACCGAGGTCGATGAGGTGAACGCCAGGGAGGGGCTGGCCGAGGAAGCGGGAGCCGAGGCTTTGAAACTTCTCGACCGAGTCCGTGGCGTAGAACGTGCAGGGGGGTGGTGAGGCCTGAGGCTGCCCGAGGCCTTGAAGGTGGGCGGCGACGGTGTAGGCGGTAGCCTGGGCGGAGTCGATGATCTCGAGCGGGTGACCGAGATCGATCAGGGTCTGTTCGAGCACCGGACGCAGGAGAGGGTAGTGGGTGCAGCCGAGAAGCAGCGTGTTGACCAAGGAGTTTTCGGCGAGGGCTTCCGAGAGGTAGATGCGGGCGACCTCGCGAGTTACGGGGTGATCGATCCAGCCCTCCTCGACGAGGGGCACGAAGAGGGGACAGGCCTTTTCGGTGGCGGGGATGCCGAGCTTAGCCAGAGCCTCCGCATAGGCGTGCGATTGAACGGTGGCGCCTGTGGCGAGGACGAGGACCTGGGCAGAGGTCTGTGGTGGTTTCAAGCAAATGTGAGCAGCGGCCTGAGCGCCGGGTTCAATGACGCCAATCACCGGGGTCGGGAACGCTGCGGCGCGAATCTCGTCCAGGGCGAGCGCGGTAGCCGTATTGCAAGCAATGACAAGCACGCTGACGCCCTCGTCGAGGAGGAAGCGGGCGCTCGATACGGCATAGCGGGCGATCGTCTCACGGGATTTCGAGCCGTAGGGAAGGCGGGCCGTGTCGCCGAGGTAGACATAGCGGGCGGACGGGATGAGCGGAAGGAGGGCGCGGAGGACGGTGAGGCCGCCGAAGCCGGAATCGAAGACGCCGATCGTGGTCTGGATCATCGTGGCTGGTCGCCAGGGGTGGACGTGTCGGTCGCCCGGTACGTGCGGAGGAGGTCGGCGTGTCCGGCAAGGGTCTCTCGGGGCTGGCCGTCGACGAGGAAGCGGACTTCGGTGAGATCGGGAAGCGCGGCATGGAGAGTGCCGACGATGGACAGGACCGTCAGGTTTTCGGTTTCAACGCCGCTCGGGTGGGTGTCGGCAAAGGAGCCGTGGAGATTGACGATGGCGAGTTGGCCACTGCCCAGAGCGGGGTAGGCGGGAAGAGCGTCGAGGCGGCTGGGGCTGAAATTCGAGCCGGTGATGGGGAGCTTGAGGAGGAAGACGTCGTCGACGGAGGGGCCGGAGGGGATGGGATGGGCGGAGCCGGGAAGGGCATACTCGGCGAGGAGATGGTTGAGGAGGACACGAGCTCGGGTGGTGGGTTCCTCGGGGAGGGGTAGGCTGCGATTTGCGGCGGTGATGGCCGCGTCGGAGTCGCTGGCGAGAAAGAGGAGCGCGGGTTCGTCGGAGGCGGAGGTGGGGGCGGCGATAGGCGTCTCGTCGACTGGTGCGGCAAGGCGGTCGTGCGCCTGCTTGCAGCCGCGGATCAGGACGAGAGAGACGAGGAGGATGCCAAGGTTGAGCGACCAGAAGAGGATGCGCTGGTGGCGGTGGATCATGGCTGGGATCCTGCCGTGGAACAGCTGTTGAGTGGGGGGACAACCAGTGAGGGAGGCGGATCGGCGTGACCGCGCCAGAAGAGGAGGGCGGTCGCGACGGCCTGGGCGACGCGCTGTTGGTACGCGGGGTCGGAGACGGGGGTCGGGCCGGAGACGAGGGGTGCGATCTCGATGGCGACGGCGGGGCAGGTAAGCGAGTCGATAGGTTTCACGGATCCACGGGAGAGATGGACGGGGAGGTTGGCGCGGGCGATGGCGGTGCTGATCTCATTGGCGAGACGGAGGCTCTGGGGGATGCTGTCGGTCTGGGCGGACTCCCACGGGATGGCGCGGGAGGGTGATGGGGGGAGGTCGGCGGAGGTGCTGTCTGGCGGGGTCAGGTCGGAGGTGACGATGTGGACGCCGTTGCCGCTGCCGGTGGCGTGGAGAAGGATGCAGGCTACGGGGTGAACGTGGTTGGCGGTTCCGGCGCGTGCGTCTGGAGTGGGGGGCGCTGCGGGGGGCTGGTCGGTCCCATCCGGTGCAACCGCAGACGAATCTGCCTCGCGCGAGAGAAGTACGGAGAGGTCATGGCCAGCGAGCAGGCCTCGGATGCGGATCGCGAGGGCGAGGTTGATGTCCTTCTCGAGCAGGTTGCTGGGCAGGTGCGCGCCGGGGTCTGGGCCGCCGTGGGCGGGGTCGAGGAAGATGAGGTTGTGGTTGATGTAGGGGATGGTGGATCTCGCGGCGGGGACTGCGGCCGGCTTCTGTGTGGGGTTCCTTGGCCTGGTTGCGGGTGCGGTCGCCGTGGATGTCTGGGCGAAGGCGGCGGTTGCGGCGGCGAGCAGGAGGGAGGCGACGGCTTGGCGGGAGGGGAGAGTCACAGAGCTTGAGGTTTGCTCCTCGATTCTATCCGGCGCTCGAGCCAGTGATCCGATTTGTGCTCGCTCTCGGGTTCTCTCCGTGGGGGCCGGGTCCCTCTGCCGTTCGCGGTCCGTGATGGCTCGATGCGGGATCCTGTGCGGGCCATTGTTCGGGCGGGTACGAGGGCGACACGTGGGGCGACTCGTCAGGCGTGGGCCGGCGTTGTCGTCGCGTTCTGGCCTGGCGTGGCGACGGCGCGGAGGCTGAAGCTCGCGATGGCCGCGGGGCTCGAGTCTGGACGGAGCGTGAGGGTGCCGAGGACCTCGGTCTCCGTGGTCTGGTCGCGGAGACGGAAGACGAGGACGCCGGGCTGGACCTCTTTGGCAGAAAGGAGCGCGAAGCCGCCGGTCTGCTCGCGGAGTTCGATCTGCGCAGCGGCCCCGGGAGCGATCGCGACGGTCGGAAGAGCGCTGCTGAGCCCGGGGTAGCTCCCGTGGTTGAAGGCGGCTAGCCAGCCGAAGAGGAGGCGGCCTGCCGGGGTGTCGGGAATGAGGCCGGCCTGCTCGCCAAAGCGGGGCAGGTGAACGATGACGAAGGGGTGGACGTCGCTGACGCGGTCGCCCAGGCGGGCGGGGGTGGGGGCGTCGGCGGGGTCGCCGAGGACGATGGTGTCGATCTGGGAGGGGTCGTCTTTGTCGTCTGCGGGCGGGGTGGCGGTGGGTCCAGAGGCGGAGCGGGCGGTGCCGGGGCTGGCGGCGGCGGCGTGGGCATGGCCGGTGTGGCCGAGGGCGTAGACGACGGAGGAGAGCGCGGCGACGGCGGCCACGGTGGCGAGCAGGATGGCTTCAGGGCGGATGGGCTGGGTGCGGGTGAGATAGAAGGTGGGAGCGGTGGGGACGGCGGCGCTGGTGGGGAGTGAGTGCTGCATGGGGCGATCCTTTGGTGCTGATGGTGCTTGTGATCCTGGCGGCCCTGCGGATACCAGGGTGCTGCTGCAGTGGCCGGACAGTATGAGCATCTGCCGATCCCCGCCGTTATCAGTGTAGAGCGAGCTGGATTGAGTCGGCAGGGGACTCGATGGGGAGTGTGGAAAGAGGTCGGCGAAGAGCGGGATCGCGGGGACAGAAGCAGGGTTCGCGCTTTGCCGGGAGTGGAGTGACAGAGTGACAAATGATCTCTTGCGTCACTTGCAGCAAAGGTCCGTCTCGGCGAACCTCACAAGTTCGATCTGCCGACAAGACTGAAGCGTAGCCACAGCTTGCAAGAGTGATCGCAGGCAGCGAATGTGACCCTGATTGTCTCGTAACGATCGAGCAACAGAACGCCGCTTCGCATTGGAAGGCGCGTCCACATTGGTTAAGTATACTCAGTGGATGAAAGTGAACCGCTACTGGGCGACCATTGCGGCCTTGCTGGCCGCAGCGGCTCTCAATTGCGTTCTTGTGCTGGTCCTGAACCGGCACGGCTTCAACGAGTACGACATGAGTCCGATGATCGACTCGGGCTGGCGGGTGTACTCGGGTCAAGTGCCTGGGCGCGACTTCCTGGTGACATTCCCGCCTTCGTTATACCTCTTAACAGCCTTATCGTTTCGCGTATTTGGGGCGACCTGGCACGCGCTGGGCATGGGGGCCGCGCTTGTATACGGCGTCATGCTGGCGCTTGGAGTGCGGATCAGCGATCTGGTTCGGAAGACAAAGAGCGAACAAGCGGCGGTCTGGACAGTATGCGCGTATGCGACTGCGGTGACGCTACCGTACATCATTATGACGGTGCTTTGGCACGCAGCCATTGCGATGGACTTCAGCCTTTATGGAGCGTACGCAACTTATGTGCTTACCGACTGGGCGCTTCTGCGCCGCGGTATGAAGGTTGAAGCTCTGTTGCATCTGATGCTGGCGGTCGCAGGGCTTTTGCTTTCCAAAGCGAACATGGCCTATCCGGCGCTCTCGCTGTGCGTCCTGGTGGCGGCTCGAGCAAAGGTGCCGTGGAGGGCATTGGTCAGTGTATGTGCCGGTGGAGCTATTCTGGCGTTCTTGACACTGGCAGCGGTGCGAGTGTCTCCGGTGGAGATGTTGCGGGCGTACTCCGGTTTAGCGGGCCGGCTTGTACCGAGGGGCTTCCTGTTGGGGTTCGTGGCCCCGGTAAACTCTGCACTGGCGTTGGCCGACTCTATAGCCTACATCGCCCTTGCGCCGGTCTTCATCCTGGCGATTCAGCGCATCCGCGTCCAGTGGGGGGCACTGTGGAGACAGCCCACCGTTCTGCTCGGAAGTGGTGCGGTGCTCATTTCGTTCCTTTCGATGGGGACCAATCGGAATTTTAAGCTTTCTGACGCGGCGCTGGCACTCTTTGGTGTAGCGGTTCTCGCGTTAGACGGGAGCGTAGCGTCAGCCGAGATGAGACGCCGTGTGGGATTCGCGTTGACTGTGTCCATCTTTGGTGCCTTGATCATGGGCCGGACTAGGCTAGCCTGCCAAACCGCCGGCGGCTGGTACCACCAGGGCTGCTTCCAGACGGCCGTGGGTGATCGCTTCTTTGGCCGCATGAAGAGCTGTGAAGCACTTCCCCTAGCACTTAGTGAAGTGGATCAGATATTGGCCGGTCACAGTGGCGCGCGTGTGTTTTTTGGTCCCAGTCTGGAGTTCCTTTACGCAGACAAGAAGCTGAGTTCGCCCGCTCACATGCCCAACTGGTGGGATCCGGGCACATCCTTTCCGCTGAGAAAAGGCAAAATGATCGCGAACGATTGGGAGAAAGATCACTTTGACTTGGTAATTCTTACCGCGGACGAGGACCGCGATCGTCTGGCTCCTGGAATCGCTCAGGCGATCGGCGATGAATACGTTCGCACAGGAGATACTAGGTTGGTTCACTTGTATACGCGACGCCAGTAAGAGTAGTTGACCACGTTGACCTGGTCGCTGAGGCTTCGAAGCGGGATTACCCATGTTGGACGGAGCGCTGAGGCGAGAGCGGGATCTGTCGGTGCTGTGGACAGGAATTGGGCGTGCGGCGTGCCTTCCAAGGAGACGGGTTGTGTTGCCTCCTCTGTGTTGGTTTAGTCAAGGGCGTAGATCGCGAGGCCGCTGAGGAGTTTGGGGTAGAAGTCGGTGGACTTCTGGGGCATGACTTCGCCGGAGAGGGAGATGTCCTTGAGCTGGTCGAGGGTGACGGGTTTGATGAGAAAGGCGATATTGGCTTCGCCGTTCCGGACCTCGGTGATGGCCTCGGTGGCATCGCGGAGATAGCGGAGGTTCCTCAGGTCGCGGATGGAGCCCGGATCGAGGCCGAGCAGCTTTCCGAGCAGGATGGAGTGGAGTTGGACCACATCGAGCTGACGCTGGCGCGGAGAGATGTTTTTAAGCTCGTTCGCAACGACCTCAGGCCTGGGCTCGAGGAGGTAGTTGCCAACCAGGGTTGCGACGACGAAGGCGACGCCCTGGGTGCGGTCCAGAGTCGCGAGAGCGCCCGGAGTGGACGAGGGGAGCTCAGTGATCTTGAAGAAGGCGGAGGCCTTGATGATGAAGTCCGGCGAGGAGAAGCCTTCGAGGCCGAAGACGACGCGGTGGGTGGGGAGGATGGTGATGCCGGGCGCGTCCATGTTGACGAAGGTCATCATCATGGCGGCTTCGGGGTAGGGGGGTGAGGGAAGCTGGGGGTGGCCGGTGTCGTCGGCGAGCGCGGAGGGGGACTCGTCGTCGTTGGGGTCGCGGCGGTTGAAGGGGAGGTTGAGCTGGGCGGAGCGCTCCCGGGCGTATTCGACCGAGGTTTCGTAGCGGTGGTGGCCGTCGGCGATGATGAGCTTCTTGTCGGCCATGGCGGTGACGATGAGGTTGATCAGGCTGGGATCGGTGAGCCGCCAGACGCGGTGGAAGACGCCGTACTCGTCGGTGATGGAGAGGTCGGGGGAGTTCACGGGAGATCCGCTGCTGGCCGCGCCGTCGCTGCCCCCCGTGCCGAAGATGAGCTTTTCGGCGGTGAAGGCAGGGTCGGAGTAGAGGATATAGATCTGTTCGCAGTAGGCGCGCGTGGCCTTGAACAGGGCGAGGCGGTCGGACTTGTGTTTGGGAAAGGTCTGCTCGTGGCGGTAGACGACCTTATCGGCGTAGTCGTAGAGGTGGCCGAGGGCGATGAAGCCGCGGCGCTCGCGGATCTCGGGAGCACCTCCGGCGACGTCCGTACCGGGCACCTTGTAGGTCTGGGAGTAGCCGTAAAGGGCGGCTTCGGACTCCTCGGCGAGGATGTGTTCGCGGCGCCAGTCGCGGAGGTAGGCGGCGGCGCGGGTGTAGACGTTTTCCGTTTTTCCGTTGACTTCGTGCTCGGAGTCGCCGGGCTCGTGCTTGCCCAGGATGACGCGAACCAGGTTGTAGGGGCTGGCCTCGTAGTAGCGCTGCTGCATCTCGGGGGTGATCTTATCGTAGGGCTGGGTGACGACGTCTTCCATACGGACGCGGCTGGTGTCGTAGCGAAGGGCGCGGAAGGGGTAGATGCGGGCCATGCTGGGTGGGTCTCCGGGGGATGAGCTTTCGTTCGATTGTACGGGTGGGGACGGATCGCAATCAGGGTTGGGGAGTCAGTTGGTTCGGGTGTAGGAGTCGTAGCTCCCGGAGGTGCGGAGATAGCGGTAGCTCCCCCAGATCTGTTGGAAGGCGGGGTCCTGGGCGAACCAGGCGAGGAGGTCGTCGTGGCGATCCTCGAGCTCCTGGCAGTGGACCTCGGGAGCCTGACAGCGGGCGACGAGGATGAGTTTGGGCTGCCAGCGGGCGAGGTCTTCGAGCATCCAGGCGTGCTGCTGGCGCTCCAGCTGGGCGAGGCGTTCGGGGGAGAGGGTGTGCCGGGGTGGGTGACCCTGGGGGTCTTCGGAGCGAAGGATGGCGGGCAGGGTCCAGACGTTGTTGGTGCGCTGGGCCCAAAGGAGGTGGTAGCGGGCCACGGGCATCATGCTGTCGTCGACCGAGGTGGTGATGATGGCGACGGGTGTGCCGGGTTGGAGGTGCTCGAAGAAGGCCGGGTCGGGCGAGGTGATGGCGAAGGATCGGTCGAGCGTGAAGGGGTAGCCGGTGAAGTGGGCGGTCAGAGCAAGCGCGAGGATGGCCAAAGCGGCGGTGGCGCGGGGGATCCAGGGCGAGTCAGGTAGGCGGGCGAAGGTGGGGAGATTGAGAAGTTGGAGGGCGAGGGCTGCGGCGAAGAGGCTGATCGCGGGGAGCTGCTGGTAGTACCAGCCAGTTCCCTGGAGGTAGTAGGCGGCGCTGGCGGCGAGACCGGCGGCGATCAGGAGGGTGGTTGCGCGGCGGAAGGGGTCTGGTTCCGGGGATCTGGGGGCCCTGACGAAAAGGGCGAGGGAGAGGGCTGCAAGGAGGTGGAGCTGGGGGGCTTCGGCCAGGAGTTGGAGCGGGGTGAGGTGTCCGATGGCCCAGTAGGTGTCGCGCAGGGTGGGCAGGGCGAGGGTGAAGTATGCGGGGGCGAAGCGGTGAATAAGCAGGAGGAAGGCGACGCCGGAGAGGATGAGAACAGGGGGCTCGGGGCGGAGCAGGGAGCCGAGGCGGGTACGGAGCGTCGGATGGACGGGGGCAGCACGAGTGGAGGTGAGGAGGCGAGTGAGCTCGACGGCGATGGGGATAAGAACCTGGTGGGGTTTGAGGCAGATACCGACGGCGGCGAGGAGGCCGGTGAGGGTGCGGAGGAGGAAGGTTTTGCGGCGGGATGAAAGGGCATGGCTGGGGGAGGCGGCTTCGCGATCATCCACCGCGGCAGCTAGCACGTAGGGGAGGCAGAGAATGGCGGTCAGGTGATCGCGCTGTCCGAGGTCGCGGGCAGGAGCGACAGCGAAGATGCAGACGAAGGCAAAGGCAAGCCAGGTGATCTGGGAGCTGGTCAGGGTTCGGCCGAGCCCGGGGGAGAGGCGGCGAAGTATGGACAGCGAGAGGGAAGCGCCGATAAATTCGACGAGCAGCACAAGGAGTTTGCCGAGCGCGGTGGGTGACAGCCCAAAGTATTCCCCTAGAAGAACGGGGATGGCGGAGAGCCAAACGACGAGGGGGGGATTGGAGTCAAAGAGGGTAGGGCCGTACAGGGTCGCGCCGCCGATCCAGCGCTCGCCCATGAGGAGGAACCAGATCTGGTCGTGGCCGGCGGCGGGAAGCAGAGAGAGCAGGGCGGCCATTCCGATTCCGGCGGCGACCAGGATCCGAAGAGTTTTGATGAGATTGCCGCCGCTACGAGAAGTCTGGACAGAATCGGGGATGGAAGGTGTAGTCTGCGGGCGAGGGGTGGCGGGCATGCGAGTCAATCAAGAGCTTTCGGGATCGGCTTGGAGGCTTTCGAGGCAGTGAGGTTACGGAGCGGAGCTGGCACAGGGTCATTATGCGATACAGGGGTGAGCGACGAGAACGGACGAGGGGGATCTGGCCGATCAGCTGGCTGATGGGCCTGGTATTGCTGGGCGCCTCGCCGGGTTTGTGGCTATGCGCGCAGGAGAATCCACTGAGCAGCGTCCATACGGCTACCCCGCCTCCACCTCCAAAGACGCCGGAAGAGAAGAAGCCGTTGGTTGAAGGTGCGGCAAATGTGGCGGCCAACGCGACCTCGCGAAAGGATGCGCGCATCCGGGTGGATGTGAACCTGGTGCTGGTGCCGATGACGGTGACGGATCAGATGAACCGTCTGGTGACGGGGCTGGACAAGGATAACTTTCAGATCTTCGAGAACAACCAGGGGCAGGTGATCAAAAGTTTTTCGACGCAGGACGCTCCGGTGACGATTGGGATCGTCTTCGACCTGAGTGGCAGCATGTCATCGAAGTTCGTGCGGGCGCGCAAGGCCTTGAGCGAATTCCTGCGGACGTCCAATCCGCAGGATGAATTCTTTGTCGTGGGCTTCAACGATCGTCCCGCCGTGATCGTGGACTTCACGAGCGAGGTGGACGATGTGGAGGCGCGGATGGTGATGCTGAAGCCGCAGAACCGAACGGCGCTGATTGATGCCATCTACCTGGGCGTGGATAAGTTGAAGCAGGCGAAGTACGACCGGAAGGCGCTTCTGATCATCTCGGACGGCGGCGATAATCGCAGCCGGTACACGGAAGGAGAGCTGCGGCGAGCGGTGCGGGAGAGCGACCTGCAGATCTATTCGATCGGGATCTTCGATCAGTACGCGCCCACGACCGAGGAGCAGCTGGGTCCGCTGCTGCTGACAGACATCTGCGAAATGACGGGTGGCCGCCTGTTCCGGGTGAATGATGTTTCGGAGTTGAGCGACATCGCGTCGCGGATCAGCGCGGAGCTGCGCAACGAATATGTGGTGGGCTACAAGCCTGAAAACATAAAGCATGACGGGAACTGGCGTAAATTGAAGGTGCGACTGGTGCCGCCGCCGGGTCTGCCGGCGCTGACGGTACACAATCGCCAGGGGTACTATGCACCTTCGGAGTAGGGTTTTGGGGCCGGGATGGGTAGGGATGATGTTGCTGGCCGTGTCCTTGGGGCGAGGCGTGGCACAGGTAGCGGGGGATCCGCAGAAGAGTACACCGACGCGTCCGCTGACTGTGGATCGAGACCCGATTGCATTGCCTGACCCGGATGCTCCGACGCCCGCTCCGGGAGCTCCGCCGCCGGGGAATGCGCCTCTGGGAACGATCGAACGCGAGGGCGGAAAGTACACGCTGCGGCAGGATGCGTACGAGGTGCGGTTGAATGCGACGGCCATCGACGCGAACGGGCGCGCTGTGCAGACACTCGATAAGGATGCGTTCCGTATCTATGAAGACGGCGTGCCGCAGACGATCGCGTCGTTCCGGCACGAGGATCTGCCAGTCTCGCTGGGAATCCTGGTGGACAGCTCGGGATCGATGTACGACAAGCGTGTGGCGGTGGACCAGGCGTCGCTTGATCTGGTGAAGCTTTCGAACCGGGAGGACGAGGCGTTTGTGGTCGACTTCTCCTGGGAGGCCTTTATCGATCAGGACTTCACAAACGATATCGGCAAGCTGCAGCAGGGGCTCGGGTACATCAAGTCCAGCGGAGGAACGGCGATGTACGACGCTCTGGTGGCGAGCGCGGACTACCTCTCCAAAAATGCGAAGCGGCCGAAGCAGGTGCTGCTCGTCATTACGGACGGCGAGGACAACGCGTCGAGCGCGTCGCTGGAGCAGGCGATCCGGCGAATCCAGGATCTCGACGGGCCGACGATCTACTGTGTGGGCCTGCTGTTCGGGCAGGATACCGACAAGCGCGAGGCTCGCCACGCCCGGCGCGTGCTCGAGACGCTGGCGGAGCAGACGGGCGGTGTGGCGTACTTCCCGAAGTCGCTGAAGGAAGTCGATTCGATCGCGGCCGAGGTCGCTCAGGACATCCGGACGCAGTACACGATCTCCTACCACTCCACGAAATCTCCGAGCCTGGGCGGGTACCGGCAGATCCATGTGGAGGCGAGGGAAAAGGGCTTCGGCCGGCTACAGGTTCGGACGCGCACGGGTTACTACCCGAAGGTGAATTCAGGTGCGACCGCCGCTCCGGCGGGGATGGTGAAGGGGAGTGTGCGGCCGTAAAGGCCACGCAAGCTTCACGAAGGCGGAAGGACGCTTCAGTTTAGGAAGGAAGAACCGGGCGTTGTGCGCTGATCGTCATCCCTGTAGGCAGAGACATGAGATGCGCGAGGCTTAGGATGCCGGGGATATGTGTTTTGAGCTTGAGGGTGATGTAGTTGAAGCCGACCTTCCAGTTCTTGACCGCGGTGAAGCCTTCGCTGTTGAAAAGGAGATCAGCGGACTTCGGCGTGTAGTAGCTGACGTGGGCGGGCGGGTCGAGGTAGTACCAGCCGGCGCCCTGTTTCCTGGCCACCCAGCCGCTCAGGTTTCCGGTCGTAAAGGCGCATCGTCCGCCGGGCTTCAGCATGGCGTAGACCGCGCCCATGAACAGGTGCGGCTCCGGATCATGCTCGATGACCTCGGTCCCGACGACCAAGTCGAAGCGCCCGCGGCAGGCATCGAGGATGCCCGGATCGGAGCATTGACCCTGGTGGGTGGTGAATCCGCGGCTTCTCAGGCTACCAACCGCGAACTCTGAGATCTCGATCGCCTCGTAATGCATGCGGGGGCGGTGAGCGCGGAGATGTTCTCCGAATTGGGCGCTCAAACCCGGGCCGATATCGAGAACGCTGAGGGGCTTGTCCGCTCCGCTCAGGCGAAGCTGTCTTTCCAGCCAGAAGCGATGCGAGGGGCGGATCTCATCGTCGGCCTGCTGCCCGAAGCGGGCCTTTTCTCCACCAAAATAGGCCTTGTCGTAGAAGGCGGTGAGCTCCTGGGCTGAGATGTCGACTTGCCCGAAGCCACAGTCTGGGCACTGCCAGATCTGATAGTTCTGAAGAAAGTACAGCTTACGGAGCCGGTTGCTCTTACAGATCTTGCAGGTCATCCAAGGTCCCTTGTTTCTTTGGAGTGCTCTTTGTGCGGCGCTGCGATGCGGACGATTATATCTACCGTCGGCCTCGTCGGTCGGAGCCTCTCGTCGAGGTTAGGGGATTCAGAAGGAGGAATACCCTCGCCAACCTCCGCCGCGAACTCGCCAGCCTCCAGGCCCAGCGCGAAGCCGCACAGGCCGACCTAGCCAGCAAGATTGTGTGGGCATGAGAGTATTCGATATAGTCATAGATCTATTAGATCGGTGAATAGAAGGGAGGCGGGCGCGATGGCGATGTTTGGGTTGACGGAAGAGCAGGAGCAGCTTCGGAAAGAGGTTCGATCGTTTGCGGAAAGGGAGGTGGCGCCCTTCGTGAGCGAGTGGGATGAGAAGAGCGAATTTCCCCACCAGACGGTGAAGAAGCTGGGTCAGATGGGATTGATGGGCGTGATCTTTCCTGAGGAGCTGGGCGGCTCCGGCATGGGGTACGTGGAGTACGTTCTGGCGATCGAGGAGCTGTCGCGGGTGGACGGAAGCGTGGGAATTATCGTGGCTTCGCACAATTCGCTGTGCGCGAATCACATCATGATCGCGGGCAACGAGGAGCAGAGGAAACGATGGGTGACAAAGCTTGCGAGCGGGCAGTGGCTAGGCGCGTGGGGGCTGACCGAGCCGGGCAGCGGAAGCGATGCGGGCGGCATGCGAACGACCGCGGTACGCCGCGGCGATAAGTGGATCCTGAATGGGTCGAAGAACTTCATCACCAATGGAACGTATGCGGATTGCGCTCTGGTGCTGGCCGTGACGGATCGCGAGAAGGGAACGCGCGGCGGCATCTCGGGATTTCTGATTGAGAAGGGAACCAAGGGATATCGGTCGGGGAAAAAGGAGAACAAGCTGGGGCTCCGAGCGAGTGACACTGCGGAGCTGATCTTCGAGGATGTGGAGCTGCCGGCGGAGAACCTGGTGGGCAAGGAGGGCGAGGGCTTCAAAGACGCGATGCGGGTGCTTGATGGCGGGCGGATCTCGATTGCGGCGCTGAGCCTGGGCATGGCGCGCGGTGCGCTCGATGCGGCGATGAAGTACGCGCAGGGACGGCGGCAGTTTGGAAAGGCCATCAGTGAATTTCAGGCGATTCAGTTCAAGCTGGCTGACATGGCCACACAGCTGGATGCGGCGTGGCTGCTGACGATGCGTGCGGCTCAGATGAAGGATGCGGGCAAGAAGGTCACGCTGGAATCGTCGATGGCGAAGCTGTACGCGAGCGAGGCGGCATGCCGGATATGCGAGGAGGGCGTGCAGATCCACGGGGGATATGGCTTTATCAAGGATTACCCGGCGGAGAAGTTCTACCGCGACGTAAAGCTGTGCACGATTGGCGAGGGAACGAGCGAGATTCAACGTATGGTGATTGCGCGCGAGCTGCTTGGGAAGGCGCCGTCGCGCGGCTAGCAATTTGGTCTCACGCGAGATGCTCGCCGTAGCTGGTGCGGGTCAGGGACGCGGCTCGGTTTGCTGTCGGGCTCGCCACAGCGCGCCAAGCAGTGGGTCAACGACACCCTCACGGATGGGCAAGTGGGGCAGGCCCTTTCGCAATGCTGTGACGAAAGCGACGCGCAGCAAAGGGACATGCTCCATCATGCTTCCAGCGCATGCGATCTCCGGCAGCCACGCTGTGTCCGAAGCGGACCGCCGCAGCCGCGCGATCATGAGATGGACCAGGTGTGCCATCTCCTCGGCTTCGGTGTCGAGGACACCGAGTGCCGTGCCATCACCCTCCTTGGCGCAGGCGACGACGACGGGTGCGAGCTCCGAAAAGTCGGGTGAGGGAAGTCGATTCGCGTATTCGACCAGAGCCTGGCAATCCCGGAGTTGCCAGCGTTCGAGCACGGCATCGAGCAGAATAGTTTGCTGCTCTTCGTCGATGGTGAGGAACAGAGCTCTGAGCCCCTGCAGGCCGACGCGATGGCCGGAGAGCTGATCGGAGAGCGCCGGTCCCCATCCGCCCACCGTGGTCACGACACCTTGAATGCCGCGACCTGCCACGTTGGATCCGGTGCCTGCGATGACCACGACGCCTGGCCCACCTGTGAACGCGGCATCGAGCGCAATATCGACATCGCCGGTCAGGCAAAGCGCGCCGCTGACCCTTTGAGCGAAGGCTGCTCTGATCCAGTCGCGGACCAGAGAGACGGAAGATCCGGCGGCGCCAACGCAGGTCGAGGTCACGGTCTGCATGGCAATTCCGGTGCTGGCGCTTAGCTGAGCCAGGCCTGTCTCCAGATTGCGGGTAGCGGTTGCGTCGTCGGTTCGCATGCGCTTGATGGTCCCGGTGCGCACGCGGGCGATCTCACGGATCTCATCGGCCAGCAGGTACTCGGTCTTGGTGCCGCCGGCATCGACCGCTAGATAGAAGCTCACCTGTTCCTCCATAGATGCGACTGCTGCAGATTAGATCATTCGTGAGAGTGGAGGCGAGGGCTCTTCTGGCGCAGCCCGAGAGCTGCAATCGGACTGGTGTTGCTGATCACTCGCGTAGTGTGCCGTACATTGTCGTAAGGGAAAAATTTAGCGCTCTGTTTCAGAAAGGATGTTCATGGCCCGTGCTCATGTTCTTGCTTATGTTGTCCTCAGCTCCGCCGCACAGCTTTGGGCGAGTGACCTCACGCTGCTGGCCACGCCCTCCACGGTCGCGTGGGGCTACTACTCGAGCTCGGCTAAGCCTGCGCTGACGGTTCATTCGGGCGACACGGTTCGCATGCAGACGCTTTCGACGTGTGGGTCGCCTGAACGGATGATCAGCCAGGGGGTCAAGCCGGAACAGATTCCGCCGTACACCGCGGCGATCTACAAGGAGGTGACGGACAAGGGGCCGGGCGGGCATATCCTTACCGGGCCGGTGGCGATCGAGGAGGCAGAGCCGGGTGACGTGCTGGAGGTGCAGATCCTGAAGGTGGATATCGACGTCGACTTTGCCTGCAACGGCTTTGGTCTTGGGCGCGGATTTCTCCCGATGGAGTTTCCCTACAGCCGATCGAAGATCATTCCGCTCGATCGCGCGAGGATGATCGGACACTTCGCTCCCGGGATCGATATTCCACTGCACCCATTCTTTGGCAGTATGGGTGTCGCTCCGGGCGGGGGCCGCATCGATAGCGCGCCGCCCTTCGCCCATGCGGGAAACATGGATAACAAGGAGCTGGTTGCGGGGACGACGCTCTACATTCCGGTTGCGGCCAAGGGCGCGCTGTTCGAGGCCGGGGACGGGCATGCGGGCCAGGGGAATGGCGAGGTCGACATCACGGCGCTCGAGACGTATCTCAGCGGAACGTTCCGCTTCGTGGTCCACAAGAAGAAGAGCCTGCTGTGGCCTCGCGCCGAGACGCCGACGTTCTACATCTCCATGGGCTTCAGCAAGGATCTGAAGGAGGCGACCGAGCATGCCCTGCGCGACATGATCGACTTTCTGATGGAGGAGAAGCATCTCAGCCGGGACGACGCTTATATGCTCTCGAGCGTCGCGGTGGATCTGGATATCACGCAGCTTGTAGACGGAGATGTTGGCGTGCACGCGATGTGTCCGAAGAACATCTTTACGTCTGCCCGCCTGCAGCAACAGCGCCGAAAGCCGTGATCTCCGGCCCGAGCTCCTCGGCGCAGCCTAGACCGCTCGACGCAGCTCTATGCTTGCTGCTTCAGCATCGAGATGGGTGATGCGGAAGCTGTGAATCTGGCCGGGAGCGAGTTGAGCGGACTTCGATGAGGTGGAGGTCGCTCCACTCTTCCAACGAGCGCTGAGCAGGGAGGTCAGGGAGGATAGGTCGACCTTCGCTTCGGACGATGTCTTCACCGGCTCCTCTGCCGTCGGGACCAGAGTGCAGGTGGCCACAATGCCCTCGCCAAGTTCGACACTCGCCTGGTCGCCTTGGATCGAGAGAATTCGTCCGGTGACGGTGTCGCCCTGCTTATGTTCGGCAAGGAAGTCGTCGAGCCCGGTCGGGACCATCTGCTTGATGCTGAGGCGGAGCTGGCGCTTCTCCTTATCGAACTCGAGCACCTTGGCCTTCACCTGTTCGCCCAGGCGGAGCACGTCCGACGGGTGGTTGAGACGCTTCTCGGCCGTGATCTCGCTGATGTGCACCATGCCCTGGATCCCTTGGGAGAGCTGAACGAAGGCGCCGAATTTTGTAAAGCTGCTGACCTCACCATCGACGACCGAGCCGGCGGTGAGCTTGTGTGCGGCTTCGACCCACGGGTCCCCGAGCGCCTGCTTGAGGCCGAGCGAGAGCCGATGCTCTGCGGGGTCGATACGAAGGATCACAACCTCGGCGTTGTCTCCGACCGTGAGCATGTCCGCGGGCGTCCTCACCTTTTTGCCCCAGGACATCTCGGAGATGTGGATCATGCCTTCGACGCCGGGTTCGAGTTCGAGGAAGGCTCCGAAGTCGGTGAGGCGGGTAACGGTTCCGCGGACGCGATCACCGGCTTTGTATCTCTCCGGAACGGAATCCCACGGATGCGGAAGGAGCTGCTTCATACTGAGCGAAATGCGGCGGGTCTCGGGTTCGATCTTGAGGACCTTGACCTCGACCTCTTGCCCAACGGAGAGCACGTCCTCGGCCTTTGCGACGCGAGCCCAGGAGATCTCGCCGACGTGGAGGAGGCCGTCGACGCCGCCGAGATCGATAAAGGCGCCGAAGTCGGTGAGGCTGCGGACCGTGCCTTGGACTGTGTCTCCCGCGTTCACCTCGGAGTAGCGGCGGTCCTTGGTGACGCGGTCTTCTTCTTCGCTGACGATGCGTCGATCGACGACAACATCCTCGTCCGCGACATCGAGCTTGGTGATGCGGCAGCGAATCTCCTGGCCGACGAGCTTTTCCATCTCCGCTGCATCGCGAACACCGCTTCGGGAGGCGGGCATAAAGGCGCGCAGACCGACGTCAACGGTGAGGCCTCCCTTGACGAAGGCTGTCACGGTGCCGACGATCACGGCTTTTTCGGCAAAGGCCTTCTCCATGGCCTCCCAGTCCTTCGGTTGCTCGACCCGGATGCGGGAGAGATCGTAGAAGCCCTCTGGGTTGCGGCCTTTGACGGAGACGGGAAGCTTATCGCCGATGCTTACGGAAGCGTCCTTGCCCGTGAAGATCGAGAGGGGAAGGATGCCTTCGCTCTTGAAACCGATGTCGACGAAGACAGTGTCGGCGGAAACGGCGATGACCGTGCCGGTAATCTGCTGGCCCTGCGCCGTCTGACGGGGCTTGCTGCGCTCGAATTGCGAGAGCAGATCTGCAAAGGATTCGGTGGTTTCAGAGGGGAGATCCGTTTGTCGATCGACTTGTGACTCGGGGGGATTGGACAAGGAGCTTGGCCGCTTTCTTGAATGGGGATTCCGAGATGATGATATAGCGTCGAGCACGATGCTGGAGGATGTGATGTATAAGGTAGCGTGCCCCCGAGGTCTCCCGCCGAGCCAGGGATGGATGAAGGATGGAAAGAAGATGGAAGTAAGTTTGAGCCCCGCTCGTTACGGCAAGTTTCTGATGGTGGTCGCCGGGCTCGGCGGTCTGCTCTATGGAATCGATGTCGGCATCATCGCCGCGGCGCTGCTCTACCTGAGCAAGACGGTCAACCTGACGGTGGGGCAGACGTCCGTGATCGTGGCGGCTGTGCTGGGAGGGGGCATGGTGTCGTCGCTGGTGGCGGGAGTTCTTGCGGACTGGTTCGGTCGCAGAAAGATGATGATCGTCAGCGGCCTGCTATTCGTCGCGAGCGTCGGTCTGATTGTGCTTTCGCAGAGCTTCACGACCCTGTTTCTGGGAAGGCTGCTGCAAGGCGTGAGCGGGGGCGTAATCGCAGTGGTGGTACCGCTCTATCTTGCGGAGTGTCTGAGCGCGAATAGCCGGGGCAAGGGAACGGCGATCTTTCAGCTGATGCTGACGGTTGGCATCGTGGTGGCTGCGATGGCCGGGTGGTTCTACACGCAGCAGGCGGAGCGTGCGATCGCGGCGGCTGCTGGCGATGCCGTGCTGATCCGGGCTGCGCAGGACCATGCGTGGCGAGGAATGTTTCTATCGGTGATCTACCCGGGCCTCGTCTTCTTCTTCGGCACATTTTTGTTGACGGAGACGCCGCGATGGCTGTTTCGAAAGGGCAGAGTTGCAGAGGCGCGATCGGCACTTTTGCGTCTGTCTCCGCCGCCCGAGGCGGAGCTGCAGATGCGCGAGATGGAGACGTTGGCGATCGAGACGCGCAAGGTTGCTGCGTCGGGCAATGCGTCGGGCGGGGGCGGGTCGCTGCTGCAGAGGAGATTCGTTGTTCCCTTCGTGCTCGCGTGTGTGGTGCTGGCCTGCAACCAGACCACGGGCATCAATTCGATTCTTGGATTCCTGGTGATCATCCTCAGGCAGGCCGGAATGAGCGCAAGCCACGCAACCCAGGGCGACGTCGTTGTGAAGCTTTTGAATTGCGTCATGACCGTAGTCGCAGTCGCTCTGGTGGATCGGAAGGGCCGCCGCTTCCTGTTGAGGATTGGTACGGGCGGCATCATCGTTTCCCTGCTCACGGGAGCTCTTCTGTTTCACGCGTTTGAGTCGCGGCGCAGCGATCTGCGTGACAAGGTGCAGGCGGCGGTGGTGGGAAACAGCTTGACGCTTCCGATGGGAGACGGAAACTTAGGCTCGGAAGGGGCCTTCAGTCACCGGGAGCCGGAGGGTCCGATGTCCTTGACGGTGCTCTATACGTACGGCTCCGGCGACCAGGTAGCGACCGTGCTCAGCTCTGACACGGACTCCGTTCTGAGGATCGCTCCGCCACCGAAGCTGGCTGCTGCGCCGATCCGGATCAAGCACGCCTTCTATGGTCCGGTGCCAACCGAGAGAACGGGATGGCTGATCACAATATGTCTCGGTCTGTTTATCTCCTTCTTTGCGATCGGTCCGGGCGTGGTGGTGTGGCTGATGCTCTCGGAGCTGATGCCCACGCGCATCCGATCGACCGGCATGGGCATCGCGCTGCTGCTGAATCAGGGTGTTTCGACGCTGATTGCGGCGCTCTTTCTGCCGATTGTGGGGAACTACGGGTACTACGCCATGTTCGCCTTCTGGGCGGCGTGCACGGTGATCTACTTCGTGACCGCAACGTTCTTCCTTCCAGAGACGAAAGGGAAGACCCTGGAGGAGATCGAGATGTACTTCGAAAAGGGTGAGCCGGCGCAGCTGGCCCAGGACGTCTAGAGAACGGCCAAGCTTTCCAAGCGCAGATGAGCTCCCGGCGCGCTCGGCGCGCGCAATGGAGCTCAGCTCAGCGCGGCAGCTCTTTAGTTCCGTCGATCGTGAAGTTCCCGGCCTCTGAGTTCTGATTTTCGGTAGGTTGAGACCCTCCGACGGAGATGTGATAGCTTCCCGGCGATACGGAGCGAACCCCCTTGTCATCGACCTGAGACAGGGTGCGTGCATCGAGGTTGAAGCTGACGTGCCTGGTCTCGCCGGGTGCAAGGTGGACGCGGCTGAAACCCGCAAGGGCGAGCGACGGAGAGACGCCGGTCCGGGGCGGCGTGAGGTAGAGCTCGGCCACCTCGTCCCCGGCCAGCGTGCCGGTATTCTTTACGTCGGCTTCAACGGTAAGGGGGTCGCCCGCGTGCAGGGTCTTGGTGGAGAGCTTGAGGCCGGAGTAGCTGAAGTTCGTGTAGCTGAGACCGTAGCCGAAGCCGTAGAGGGGCTTGCCTTTGAAGTAGCGGTAGGTGCGATTCGCCATCGCGTAGTCCTCGAAGGCGGGGATCTGGTCGACCGAGGCGTAGAAGGTGATGGGAAGGCGGCCGGCGGGGTTGTTCTTTCCGCTAAGGGTCTGGGCGATTGCGGTGCCGCCAGACTCGCCGGGATACCACGCTTCAAGGATGGCGTTCGCGTGCTCCTGTGCCCATGTGACGGAGAGGGCGCTGCCGTTGAGCAGAATGACGACCAGCGGCTTGCCGGTGGCAGAGAGCGCTTCAAGCAGGCTCTGCTGCGCCGCAGGGAGTTTGATATCGGTGCGATCTCCGCCGGAGAAGCCTTCGATGTGAATGGGCATCTCTTCGCCTTCGAGCTGGGAGGAGAGGCCGACGAAGGCCAGGACAACGTCGGATTTTTGGGCGACCGCCACTGCTTCCTTTTGCAGGTCGATGGACTTCGGGGTCCACTCGAGCGAGATGCCCGCGCCGAAGAGTTTGGCGTTGTGGAGGTACTCGACTCTGAGGTCGTGACGCTTGGTGTCGGCGAAGTTCAGCTTGAATGCCGGAGTGTGACTGGAGCGGGAGTAGGCGCTGGCCGAGGTCTCGGATCCGGAGACGGGTTTGCCGTCGAAGTAGACGGCGAACTTCTCCTGATCTTCGCAGGGATAGCAGTCCGCGAGGTGGACGGCGAACTCGTAGTCTCCGGGTTCGGGAGCGGTGATGGTCCCGGTCCAGCGAACGGCGAAGCGGTCGGAAGGGACACCGGGCACTGGGCTGGCTCCGTTCCAGTCGAAGTCGATCTGCTTGTCGACGCGCTGGAGCAGCGGCTTTCCGTCGAACGCGTCGCTCGGGAAGTACTCGGCCTTGAGGCCCTCGAGGTTCGTCGTCGAATCCGGGTGGAGCATGGTGCGGGGTACAGGGAGAGCAACGCCCTCCGCATAAGGCGAGCCCTGCGCATAAAGCACTTTCGCGCTCTTGAACTCGGCAGCAATGCCGTCGACCGGGAGGATCGGGTTGCGAGGGATGGCGTTGTAGTTCCCCTCGATGGCGGACAGGGATGCGGCGTTGGGCCCGACTACAGCGATCGTGCGAATGCCGGGCTTAAGCGGAAGTGCGCCGGCTTCGTTCTTCAGCAGGACCATCGACTCGTTTGCGGCCCGGAGTGCGAGCGCCTGATGCGCGGGCGAGTTGACCTCGGAGAAGGGGATGCCGGCGTAGGCCACCTTGGCCGCGGGATCGAAGAGGCCGAGGCGGTAGCGAGCCAGAAAGAGCCGCTTGAGCGAGACGTCGATCTCCGACTCCTTGATCAGGCCCTTGCCCACTGCACCGGTGAGAGCGCGATAGGTAGTGCCGCAGTTGGTGTCGGTGCCCGCGCGGATGCCGGCGACGGAGGCGGTCTCGGCGTCGGCTGAGGTATGGTGTGCGGCCTTCTGGAAGAAGTCGTCGATGGCTCCGCAGTCGGAGGTGACGAAGCCTCTAAAGCCCCAGTTCTCGCGAAGGATGGTCTGCAGGAGCTCTTTGCTGGCGCAGGCGGGAGCGTTATCGATCGCGTTGTAGGCGCACATGATGGAATCGGCCTTGCCCTCGGTGATCGTGGCGCGAAAAGCGGGCAGGTAGGTGTCCCAGAGGTCATGGGGTGAGGGGTCGACATTGAAGCGATGCCGTTCGGACTCGGGGCCGCTGTGGACGGCGTAGTGCTTCGGTGTGGCGATGACCTTGAAGTAGGTCGGGTCGTCTCCCTGGAGGCCTTTGACGAAGGAGACGCCGAGCCGGCTGGTGAGGAAGGGATCTTCGCCGTAGGTCTCCTGTCCGCGGCCCCATCGCGGGTCGCGGAAGATGTTGATGTTGGGCGACCAGAAGGTGAGGCCGTAGTAGATGGAGTGGATGTCGTGGCGCAAGGCCTCGTTATTCTTGGCGCGAGCCTCCGTCGAGATGGTCGTTCCCATCTGGCCGAGCAGCGGAGCGTCCCAGGTGGCGGCCATGCCGATCGCCTGCGGGAACATGGTCGCGTATCCGGAGCGAGCAACACCGTGCAAGCCTTCGTTCCACCAGTCGTAAGCAGGAACACCGAGACGCGGGATCGCCGGTGCGGTGTTCATCGTCTGGGAGACCTTCTCCTCGAGGGTCATGCGCGAGACGAGATCGTCAACCCGTTGCTGCGCCGGCAGGGAAGTGTCCTGGTAGGGCAGAGCTTTGGCGCTCTGTGCCGGGGCTGGGGCGGAAACGGCGAGGAATGGGATCGCAAAAAGCAGGGCGGCAGCAAATCGCTGAAGTTGCATGGTGTTCGGTACCTCCCAACGGTGAGAACGACGGATACGAGGGCCGCGGTCCAACCCGAAGCCGAAGAGATCCATCCTACTTCGTTTGTACCCCGATCGACCTCTCGAGTCCCCTGCCATGGCGAAGCAAAATTCTACAACCCGCGTCGGCGACGCCGGATGGTCGCCCTGGCTGAAGGAAATCTTGCGTTCATGGGTGGACCCTGTTCTCGCAGGCAGTCTGTGCCTCGAACAAGCAAAGGTAGGAAGGAGCTGACGTGCATCTGGTCATCTTTGGCCTGACCATCTCCTCCTCCTGGGGGAATGGGCACGCGACACTGTGGCGATCCCTGGTAAAGGCAATGCTCCGCCGCGGGCATACCGTGAACTTTTACGAGCGGGACGTGCCGTACTATGCGGGTACCCGCGACCTTTGGGAGCTGCCGGAAGGCGGGCGGCTAAAGCTGTACGAGTCGCTCGATCAGATCAGGGCGGAGGTGAAGCGAGATCTGGATGATGCGGACCTCGCGCTTTGCACGAGCTACTGCGCTGACGGCCCGGCGGCTTGCGAGATGATTCTCGATTCGGAGTCGCAGGTGAAAGCATTTTACGATCTCGATACGCCGGTGACGCTCGACGGTCTTCGATCCGGCAGCCCGATCGAGTATCTCCCGCAAAGGGGCTTGGGGGAGTTCGACCTGGTGCTGAGCTTCACCGGCGGGCGGGCGCTCGATGAGCTGAAGAGCCGCCTGGGAGCTCGGGTGGTTGCACCGCTCTATGGTTCCGTTGATCCGGAGACGCACTTACCGGTAGCGCCGAAAGAAGAGTTTCGGGCGGCGCTCTCGTACCTTGGAACCTACGCCGCAGACCGGCAGGAGGGTGTGAATCGGCTGTTGCTCGAACCCGCCCGTCTCCTGCCAGAGTCACGCTTTGTGATCGGCGGAGCGCAGTACCCGGAGGAGTTTCCATGGACGGGAAACATCTACTTTGTGCAGCACCTGCCGCCGTCGCTGCATCCGGCATTCTTCTGCTCCGGCCGTGCGACCCTGAACGTGACCAGGCGGGCCATGGCGAGCTACGGGTACTGTCCTTCGGGGCGGATCTTTGAGGCGGCAGCTTGCGGTGTGCCTCTGCTGACCGATCTGTGGGAGGGGCTGGACACGTTCTTCGAGCCGGGCCGCGAGATCCTTCCGGTGGGGTCGGGGGAAGAGGTGCTGCATGCACTTTCGCTCTCGGATGCGGAACTGAGCGCTGTCGCCCAGGCGGCGCGCGAGCGTACGCTGGCGGAGCATACGGGTGAACGGCGAGTGATGGAACTCGAGCGTCTGTGCGAGTCAGTTGGATTTGTGAGCGAAAAGGAAGCGGTGGCTTAGAAGTGAAGGAGAGATTAGGGGTTTGGGGAATCATTCCAGCAGCGGGAGAGGGTAGTCGAATTCAGCCGCTCGCCTTCTCAAAGGAGCTGCTGCCCATCGGGAGCCGGGTGGAAGATGGAAGGGAGCGCCCCCGGGCGGTGAGCGAATATCTGGTCGAACGCATGATCCGCGGAGGTGCGGATAAGCTGTGCTTTGTGATCTCTCCGGGCAAGACGGACATCCTCGAGTACTACGGGTCAAGGCTGTGGGGAGCGGACATCGCCTACGTGGTGCAGCCTAATGCGGGTGGTCTATGCGACGCTCTGTTTCGCGCACTCCCTCTCGTCAGGCCGGATGAGACGGTCCTGATCGGGCTTCCGGATACGTTGTGGGCGCCCGAGGATGGATTCCGCCATCTGCCGGATGGTGTGCTCTCTTTTCTGCTGTTTCCGGTCGAGCATCCGGAACTCTTCGACGCTGTGGTGACGAATGCCGAAGGGACGGTGATGGAGATCGAAGTTAAGAAACTTGGTGCGCGATCCATCTGGATCTGGGGAGCGATCAAGATGCCGGGTACAGTCTTCCATGAGCTGTACGCGTTATGGTCGAGACCGGGCCGAGGTGACGAGTATCTTGGGACCTTGGTGAACGCGTGGATGGCAGGAGGCGGCAAGGCAGTTGGCGTGCAGGCCGGGGAGGCGTATGTGGACGTCGGAACGTTGCATGGTTACCGGTCGGCGATGCGTCTGCTCGAGGAGAAGGGCGACTCGGGTCCCGAAGGAGTTTTGAACGTGAGAGGAGATCGATGAGGATGGGATCGCTGGAGGGGTTGAAGGGCGGCCCGGGGGAGTTGGAGAGCCGGATCAGGGAGATCGGTCCGTGGTTTCACAACTTAAGATTGGGCGACGTGGAGACAGCGCCGGAGCACTTCCTCGGCGACTATCCGCAGGTGAAGTACGAGCGATTCCGTGACGCCTTACCGAAGGATCTGAGTGGATGGAGCGTGCTCGATATCGGATGCAACGCCGGTTTCTATTCGTTTGAGATGAAGCGGCGAGGTGCGTCCCGTGTGCTCGGGATCGATACGGATGACCACTATCTACGGCAGGCGAGATTTGCAGCTGAGGTGAGCGAAATGGACGTGGACTTCGAGCGCCTGCCGGTCTGGGACGTCGCCTCTCTGGGGGAAAAGTTCGATCTTGTCATCTTCATGGGAGTGCTCTATCACCTTCGGCATCCGCTGCTGGCGCTTGATCTGATTCATGAGCATGTTGCGAAGGACCTGTTCCTTTTTCAGAGCATGCAGCGCGGGAGCCGGGATGTCGCGGAGCTGCTGCCGGACTACGAGTTCAATGGGCCCGCGCCGTTCGAGGAGCCGGGATACCCGAAGATGCACTTCATCGAACATCGGTACGCGCACGACGAGACGAACTGGTGGGTGCCGAACCGCGCCTGTGCCGAGGCGATGCTTCGATCTTCAGGATTCGCGATTGAGGCGCAGCCGGAGGACGAGGTCTATGTCTGCCGATGGCAGCCGGTGGAGGTTCCGCCCGACGGTCCACACTGCATCTACCCGGCGAGGGAAAGCGGGCGCTGAGAGTGGAAGAAGACCGGTCTCGAAGACTGGGTCAGCAGATCGCGATGGCGGAGAGGCTGCTCGAAGAGCGGCGACTTCGTGAAGCGATGGCTGCCTTTAATCTCGCCGAAGAGATGGGAGCGGATCCGGACGGATGTTCGGCCGCGCGCTGGACCGCGTCGATGCTGTGCGGCGACTTCGAGGCGGCGTGGCGTGAGAGTGATGCGATCCGCCGGAGGGAAGGCCCGGACCCGCATCGGTTCTGGATGGGCGGGGACGTCCGCGGAAAGCGTGTGATCGTGCGTTGCCTTCACGGATTCGGTGATGCAATCCAATTTCTGCGATACCTGCCGCGGCTTCGAGCAATCGCGAAACATGTGATCGTGGAGGTGCCGCCTCAAATGCTTACGCTTGCGCCCCTGCTGGATGCGCTCGGTGACGTAGTGACATGGGGAGAAGGTGCCCCGGCGATCGCGCCTGAGTGGGATGTACAGGTGGAGATCATGGAATTGCCGTACCTGTTCCGGACGACGCAGGCGGAGTTGCCCCTCGCTGTCGAATACCTTCGCGTGCCGTGTGGCGAGGTGAAAAATGCGGAGACGTTGATGGGCGCAACGCGTAATCCCAAGGTCGGCGTAGTCTGGGCGTCGGGCGAGTGGAATCCGGCGCGATCGATACCGATCGAACACGTGGAGCGAATTGTGCGAACCGGATGCGCGGAGTTCTGGAGTCTGCAGGGTGGATCAGCCCGTGCGGACGCCATGAAGCTGGTGGAAGGTGGAGCGCTTTGCGACGCGGCCGTCTGCGGCGAGGGGCTGCGGATCCTGGCAGCGGTCATTGCGAATCTCGACCTGGTGATTACGGTGGACACGCTCGCGGCGCATCTGGCTGGGGCGATGGGCAAACCAGTCTGGGTGATGTTGCAGCATGCGGCAGATTGGCGATGGATGACGGATCGTTGCGACAGTCCGTGGTACCCCGAAATGCGCCTCTTTCGGCAGACAACAGAGGGAGATTGGGGCAGTGTGATCGAGAAGGTGCAGGCGGGGCTGACGACGCTGATCGACGGCGCTTCGTTGAGCGTGGCGGCGAGTTGATGCCCGGAGAGGTTCACCAAAAAACAGGGCCGAGATGGGACGAGTACGATGCCTACCTCTTCGACATCGATGGGACGTTGCTCCATTGCACGGATGCAGTCCACTACTTCGCCTTCTGCGAGGCGCTTGGATCGCTTGCCGGGCGACCGCTGAACCTGGACGGTGTCACAGCACACGGCAACACGGACGTCGGCATTCTGCGCGACGCCCTGGCTCTAGCTGAAGTACGGGATGAGCTCTGGCGGCCGCGCATCCACGAAACGCAACAGAAAATGTGTCGTTTCGTCGAGGAGCGCAAGGGGGATCTATGCGCGACCTTGCTCCCGGGCGTGCCGGAGCTCCTTGAACATCTGCGAGCAAAAGGGGCAGTGCTGGGGGTTGCGACCGGGAACCTCGAAGGCATCGGCAAATTGAAGCTTGCTCATTGCGGTCTGCTGGAGCAATTCGATTTCGGCGGCTACAGCGACGCCTATGAGTATCGCCGCGACGTCTTCACCGGAGCGCTAGCGAAGGGGCGAACGTTGGCGGGCGAGGGCGCGGCCGTGTGTGTTGTGGGCGACACGCCCGAGGACGTGCGGGCGGCGCGCGCGAACGGCCTGGACGTGATCGCGGTTGCGACGGGCATTTACAGCTTCGAGGACCTCCAGGCCGAAGATCCAAATGTGTGCCTGAAGTCGTTGCAAGAGCTGTTCAGTATGTAACCGGTCCAGTTCGGTCGATCTCCTTATCGAGAACAGGCCGAGACGATCTGCTCGAATTCGGCCGCGCGGTGCTCTGCGGTGTGCTGCGACAGGATCCGCTCACGGGCGCGCATACCTATGCCTCTGGCTTCGGCCTCGGACATATCCTGGAGAATGGTGGCGACCTCGGCGGTGTGGGCGGGGAGAAGGATCTCCGAGCCAGGGGTGAGGAATTGTTCGAGGCCGGGCCATGTGTCCGAGAGAATCGTTGCACCGCAGGCCGACGCTTCGAAGAGGCGCACCGAAGGGGAGTAGCCGGCCGCCGCCATGTCGTCGCGGGTGAGGTTGAGGGTGAAACGCGAAGAGGAGTAAAAGGCAGGGTGGTCCGGCGGGGAGACGTGGATCAGCCGCCCGACGTTGGGACGCCATGTGAGGTCCTCTGGATACTGCGGTCCCGCCACCAGGAATTGCATCTGCGGCACGGATGCGGCTACATCGTCCAGGAGCGCGGAAAGCTTTGGCTGCCGATCGGGAGCATAGGTGCCAAGGTAGCTGAGGTCGCAGCGAAATTCCGTTCGCGGCGTGCTCGGGTGGTATAGATCGGGGTCGACGGAGCAGAAGAATGCTACAGCGCGGGGTGAGCCGAAGATCTGCTCGAGCTCGTGAAGAGCGGGTCCGCCCGTGAAGCTGAGATACGCCGCGAAGTGGGGAATCAGCGCGGCTTCGAGGTAGTCGGTGCATCGTCTGGCGCGCAGTTGAGCGAGGGTGATGGGGGTATCAATATCGTAGAAGAAAATGGGGCAGATCTGCTTTTCAACGAGCTCGCGGGCGGCGTCGATGCCGTCGGGGAAGTAGGATCCGATCACGACCACGTCGGCGTCGGTGGCAAGTTGAAGCAGGGAGCGACGGTCCAGCGTCCAGTCTTCGTAGAGATGCACGCTGCAGAAGGTGGGCTCGGGCAGGTCGCGATTGCTGCGGTACCACTCTACGTCTTTCTCGACAAAGTGGATCTGGTGTCCGCGACGGGCGAGGGCCTTGCACAGCGATCGGTAGGTGGTCGCGTGGCCATTGCCCCAGGACGACGTGATAGTGAGGCCATAGACGACGATCTTCACCGGTTGGATGCTCCGGCTGTCTGCGCTGCTCCGTCTATGTGCGCTGCTCCGAGGGCGCGCGAGGCGAGGCAATGCTCAAAGGCAACCTCGGCCTGGGCGGCGCGTTGGGCGTAGGTGTGGTCGCGAAGAGCCCGGGCGTGAAACGCGGTACCGATCTCCCTGCGAGCGGCATCGTCGTAGCGCGCGAGTGCATCGACCACATCCTGTGCGTTGCGAACAACGAGGATCTCCTTCCCAGGTTCGAAACAATCGTCGATGCCGGGCCAGTCATCGCAGAGCAGGCAGGCGCCTGCGCCCGCTACCTCGAAGACACGCGTTGGAGGGGAAAATCCGGACTGCGCCATGGAGGCTCGGTTGATGTTCATGACCATGCCGGCAGAGCAGTTGACGCGGTTGTGCTCGGCTGTCGGAACGTGTCCGATCCAGCGCACATTGGGCGGCATGGATTTGTCGCCCCAGCCCTCTCCACCGAGCAGGAAGCTCTGGTTCGGAGCGAGTTCGGCGGCGCGGAGGAAGAGCTCTTCGACGCGGGCTTCGCGATCCGGCAGGCGGTTGCCGAGGAACGCGACGTCGCAGGCGAGCGAAGGATCGGGAGGAACGGGGTAGTGCGTCTCTGGGTCCAGGCCGTTATACATGCTGAAGTAGGCGCGGGCTCCGAGAGCGAGGTACTGTTCGCGGCACCACGGGCCGCCGCCATAGGTGAGAACCGCGTCGTACTGCGGCATGCATCTCCGAAAGGCGTCGTTCGGGTCCGCGTGCATGCGGGCGATCGTTGCCGGGGCGTCGACGTCCCAGAAAGTGATCGCGGAGTCCGCCTGCAGCTCGAGGATGCGGCGTTCCAAAGTCTCGTCGTCGACGCCGATGCCACTGTGTTTGACGATAACGTCGGCGGAGGCTGCGCGCGCGAGCATATCGTCGAGACCGGTTCCGGGCTGGTAAACGAGGGACTCGACATAGGAGAAGTCGTCCGAATCCCGATGCTGCTGGCGGCCGTAAGCGTCAGGCTCGGCGAAGGTGATGCTGTGCCCGAGGCGCTCGAGGTATTTGTAACAGCCACGGTAATACGTGGCGGCCCCGTTCCAATACGAGGAGACGATGCTGGAGCCGAAGGCAAAGATCTTCACGAGATCAGGTCCTCACAGATGGATGTAAGCTGCTGGGCGCGGTGCACGCAGGTGTGACGGCTGAGCACGGTTTCGAGACCGCGGCTCGCCTGCGCTTGTGCCGCGGCTGGATCCTCAAGCAGACCGCACATGGCGGATCTCATCCCGGTCTCATTACTGACGAAGCGGAAGTCTCCGGGGCGGAAGAGGTTCTCGGTGTCCTGCCAGGGCGCTGAGATGAGAGGGATGCCGCAGGCAAGTGCTTCGAAAACCCGGATGGTTGGGATCCCGAGCATGGCCGACGCGTACTGCTGCCGCGGAACGTGGACCGTGAGTCTGGCTGAGGCGTAAACAGCGGGAGCCTCGAGGTTGGGGAGGTATCCGCCGTAGCGAACGTGCGCGGCCCGAAGTGCTTCCAGGCCGTCCTCCGGGTAGCGGACTCCGTAGATGGTGGCGCTGGTTCCCGGAAGGTTTGCTATGGGGCCGAGCAGGTAATCACGGATCTCTGCGGAGCGTTCTCCATCACCCCAGTTGCCGATCCAGACGATGTCCTGTCCTTTTTCGCACTGGGAGTCCGGTCGGAACACAGCGGTGTCGGCAGCCTCGTGCAGAGTCCAGACGCGGTCGAGGCCGAAGCGCTCACGGTAGATATTTTCGAGGGCTCGACCGAAGGCCAGAATGCCGTCGAAGCGATCCAGTTGGAAGAGGCGCATCTGCTCCGGGGAGGAAGACGCGCGGTGGTGAGTGTCGTGGAAAAGCAGACGGAAGCCGATCTGGTCGCGCAGATCGAGGAGACGCTGTGCAAGTTCGGGAGGATTCCATTCGTGGAGGATGACGATCTCAGTCTCGCGCAGGCGATCAATCCAGGTAGAGGTGGGCTCATCGGAGACGTACGTCTGAACATCGAGATCGGAGTAGGTGCTGGAAAAATCTGCAAGAGATTGTGCTCCTAGGGGCTCGGCCCTAAGGTTCTCAATCGACCACCCGGTGTCTGGCTCAAATGCAGTGACAGCGTGGCCGAGGCTCTTCAGCGCGCGAAGCAGGCCCCGGAGAAAATGGGCGTTTCCGTTGTTCCAGTCAGAGCGTAGCGAGTGCGAGATGTAAGCGATACGCAGATTACGAAGCATGCACAGGCACCTCCGCGGCCTCAGCAAACGACCGAAACGGGTAAGCGGGATCGAGCAGATGGCGGTAGACGTCGAGGTATCGCTCCACCACAAGAGTGCGGTTCATTTGCAGGGCACGAGCGCGAGCGCGGGCCTGGCACTCCTCCATAAGCCTTGGATCGGATGCGAGTTGCGCGAGCAGGTTGGAGAGCGATCGGGCGTCGTGGAAGTAGAGGGCGCTGCTGCCCCAGACCTCGCGGAGGGAGGCGAGGTCGTTGGCAACGACAGCGCATCCACAGAGGGCGGCTTCGAGCGGAGCCAGGCCGAAGGGCTCGTACAGCGAGAGCGCAAGGTAAACGGAGCTGCGACAGAAGAGATCCAGCAGTTTCTGTTCTCGAAGCGCGCCAAGGAGGGTTGCCTGGCCGACTGACTGTGGAGCGTTCGCACCTCCATGCTGGATCTCGCCCGCGACGAAGATTGGTATCGGTGATTGCACATCCGCAAGCAGGGAAAGCCCCTTTGCCTCGTCCCATAGCCGTCCGGCAGAGACGGCCTGCAGCCTGCGAATCGGCTCACGCGAGGGGGGCGGGAGGTCGCGACCGTTTGCGATTACATAAGCTTCGCCCGGAAGAGAGAAGCCATTGGCAAGCGCCTCAAGCATCCACTGAGTCGGTGCGACCACCGCATCCGCGGAGGCCAGCCCTGTCTGTACGAGGTCCTTGTAGTGATCGAGCCACGGCGATGGATCGAGACCATCAGGCCGACAGGCGGCGGCCCAGCTGAGAACGTCACTGTGCGCTCCGACGAGTTTGGGGATGCCCCCGGGAAGCTTGCCAAAGCAGAACTGATTGGTGTGCAGGAGGTCGGCTCCGAAGCTTTGCGCGAGATTGAGAAGGAGCTCTTCGGCATCGGTGTAGGCGGAGCCGTTTGCGTCCATCCACTCAAGCGGCGCCTCGGAGGCGACGTAGCAGAAACCGTCCGGATACCGGGCGCTCATCCGGGAGCACCATGAGGCCTGATCCGGTGAGGGACGGCGTCCGAAGCTCGCGAGAGCTATCCCATTAGAGCCTTCCAGCAAGCCTTCCGTGAGCTCCTTCGTGTACGTCCAGACGCCACCAACGGTGTCTGTGGTCAGCAGGACACGCATTCAAGCCCCTGCGATTCGATCGGCTGGCGTTCGAGCTGCTGGAGCGAGAGCGGCTGCTGCTCCTGGATATCGCTGTACCCCTTTTCGGCGAAAATCTGGAGGTAGAAGGAGTGGGCGCGCTCCCAGGCCTGTTCGTCCGGCTGTGCGCCAAAAGTAGTTACATATTCCGGGCTGCCTGGGAACGGGAACATAGGGACGGGTTCGCTCACCCAAACGCCGGCGGCTTTTAGGCGAGTCTGCCAGGACGCGACAAGTTCCGCGTCGTCTTTGGGGGTTTTAATGAGGTTCGCCTGCACCCATGGAATGTACCGGCGGGCGTAGATCAGGAGGTCGCTGATGCGATCGGTGGAAAGCCGGCAGTTCTTGTTCATGGCGTCGCGGCCCTCTTCCGTGATGGACTCCACGCCGCACTCGAAGGAGACGCAGTGGGCACGGCCGAGAAGCTCGAGCAGATCCTCATTCCACAGGTCGATGCGTGATTGAAAGCCGATCGACACGGGCCGCTTCGCGATCTCCTCAAGCAGAGCGCGGACCTGCTTGCCCACACCGAAGATCTCGTCGATAAAGTAGATGTAGTCGACGCCCCGGGCGATGAGCTGGTCGATCTCGTTGAGGACGGAAGGGAGATCCCGCTCTCGATACTTGTTGCGGAAGAGCGTCTTATTGCAGAAGGTACAGGCATAAGGGCAGCCGCGAGCAAACTCGACCTCAGCTCCGAGCTTGAGGTGATCGGCCCCGTTTCCCGGAAAAATGTGGTGCTTGTGGGCGTGCCGTTCAACGGGATAGTCCGTGTAGTCGAGCGCGCCGAGGGCGCGCATATCGGTGACGCCGAGGCCGGGCGTGGAGTGGAAGGCGCCCTTTCGATCGCGCCAACAGCAGCCGGCGATCATCTCCCACGGAGTCGTCGACAGCTGCGGTAACGTCTGGTCTGGCTCACCGCGGAGAACAACGTCGGCACCGGTCTTTTCGAGCGTAGCCTGTGGGGTGACTGAGCCGTGCGGTCCAACCACGACCACCTTCGACGACCGTTGCAGATCTGTAATCCAACGCGTTGGAACGCGGAGTTCGGGCTGCGGACAGCGCCAGAACAGGTAGGATGGCGCGGTCGGAATAACCAGGAAATCTTCCTCGAAGTCGCCTATCCGGGTGCGCGTCTGGGCGGGCGAGAGCTCTTCCATGTTGGCATCGATCACAAGCACGTCGTGTCCAGCGGACCGCAGGAACTCGCGCGCGGAGAGAAGTTCGAGCGGAACATGCGGATCAGGACAGCCAAAGTAGGTTGATCCCTCGAAGCTCCACCGCGGATTCACGAGAGCGTACCTCATGCGACCTCCTCGGGAACCAAATCGGCAGCAGCCTGAGGCGCCCGCTGTGTGGAGACGAGCTGACGGTTCTGCTGCCAGAATCTGCCGATGGATTGGAGCGTCTGGCCAAGAGAGTTGTTCGGCTCCCATCCAGTCGCCCCCTTTAGCTTCGAGGTGTCGGAGATGTAGAGGGGTTGATCGCCGGGGCGAACCTCGCTGTACAGCAGATCAGGCTGTTTGCCCGTCTCTTGCTCAATCGCGCGGAGCATTTCTAGCACCGACACTGCCCTGTCGAGGCCTCCGCCTACGTTGAAGACCTGGCCTGAAGTTCGTGCGATGCCGCCTAAGCCGGCCTGCATGGCGTCGATCAAATCGGAGACGTGGAGCACGTCGCGTACCTGGAAGCCGTTGCCGTATACCGTGATCGGCTTGCCCTCGAGAACGCTGTAGAGAAAGTGCGCGACCCATCCCTGATCTTCATTGCCGAACTGCCGCGGGCCCGCGATACAGGACATGCGGAAGACCACCGAGGGTAGATCGTAGATTCGGGCGTAGTCGCGGACGTACTGGTCTGCCGAGCCTTTGGAACAGCCGTAAGGCGAATGGAAGTCGAGAAGCTGGTCTTCGGTGACGCCGCGGAACTCGGGATCTTCGGCGCGGTAGCGCGTGTCTTCGATCGTGACAGGCACCGACTCGAGCGATCCATAGACCTTGTTCGTCGAAGTGAACAGGACAAAGGGACGTCGGCCGGAGCGCCTTGCGGCCTCCAGCACATTAAGGGTGCCGAGCGCGTTGACGTCGAAGTCGCATCGGGGATCGGCCACCGACGTGGTCACGGCGACCTGCGCCGCCAGATGATAGATCTCGGTGACGTCCCGTGCCGCTTCGGCAATCTCGGAGGCATGGCGAACGTCTCCTTTCACAAACTCGAGCCGGGCATAGCCGGGGAGAGAGTGCAGCCAGTCCAGGTTGTGCTTCACGCCGGAACGCGACAGGTTGTCGAAGATCCGCACATGCGTTCCAGGCTGCGACAGCAGACGTTCCGCCAGGTTTGACCCGATGAAACCTGCTCCGCCCGTGATGAGAATGTTACGAGCTTGACCGCTCCTCATCGTTTCCGTTCCTCTCTTCCCGCGGCACTGAGCTGCAACCGCTTCATGCTGTGAGCCCGTAGGTGTTGAGTTCGCGAAGCATTGTTTCGGCTTTGTCCTCCGCCTCCTGTTTTGCCAGCCAGGCGGCTAATTCTCGAAAACCCTCCCCGTGGGTGACCTGCGGCTCGTACCCGAGCAGCAAGCGAGCTTTGGTGAGATCGGCGTAGCAGTGCCGGATGTCGCCGGCGCGATACTTCTGCGTAATGACGGGTTCAACGGTCTGGCCGAGAGAGGAAGCGAGAATCTCAGCAACGCGGCGTATGGTGATCGGCTTCCCGCAGCCGACGTTGATCACCTCTCCGTCAGACTCCGGGCGCTCCATGGCAAGCAGGTTCGCGCGAACGATGTCGTGGATACTGACGAAGTCGCGCATCTGCTCGCCGTCCTCGAAGACCAGGGGAGCCAACCCGTTAATCAGGCGAGCGGCAAAGATCGCGGCAACGCCGGTGTATGGATTCGAAAGAGCCTGGCGCGTTCCGTAGATGTTGAAGAACCGCAGCGCCGTAACCGGTATGCCGTAGGTTCGGCCATAAATCAGGCAGAGCTCCTCCTGGTCGCGCTTGGAGAGGGCATAGACCGAATTGATCTCGGAAGGCTTGTCTTCGCCGGTCGGCATGGGTTTCAGAACGCCCGAGCACTCAGCGCAGTGGAGCTCCCACCGGCTCGCCTTCAGTTGAGATACGGGTCTGACCGGAGGCGACGCCTTGCGGCCGCACTTCGCACAGACGTACCGGCCCTCGCCGTAGATCGACATCGAGGAAGCGACAATCAACTTCTGTGGCGTATGTTTCGAGTCGAGCAGCGCCTGCAGGAGTTCAGCCGTGCCTTGGGTGTTCACGCTCATGTATCGGCTGATCTCGTACATGGACTGCCCGACGCCCACCGTCGCCGCGAAGTGAAAGATGATATCGACCCCGGAAAGCACCTCGCGCAGGCGGTTGGGATCGCGGACGTCGCCGATGACCAGGTCGACTTCGGGCGATAGGTAGTCCGGCGGCCCGTCGCTGTGGACCTGAGGCGTCAGGTCGTCGAGCACCCGCACGCGGTGGCCAGCGCGGAGGAGACCGTCCGCCAGGTGAGAGCCGACAAAGCCGGCCCCTCCGGTGATGAGAACCTGCTTCGATCGCCTGTTCTGTTCGCTCATGGTTATCGGCTGCCCCGCTGGATTTGAGATGTCGCTGATGTGACCGAAGCCGATGCGAGCGCGGGGGCATAGCGCGAGACGGCCCACGCCCCAAAGTCCGCGAACTGCTGCGGATCCTTGGGCGGGCTCGTGTGATGGCCCTCAATGCCGAGATGCTCCGGCGTGAAGCAAAGCGTGAGCGAGACGCGAAACGGCTCAAGCGCCTCCATCTGCCGATCGAACCACCGGGTCGCATCCGGACGGAAGGAATCGGCCCAGCTCAGGCCTGTGCGCAGATATTGCACGCCGTGGCTGTGCATCCACTCGACCGCCTGATCGAGCCGCGGATCCTCGTAGTGGAACCATTGGCAAAATCCGACCGTGCCGTCCGTCGGGAAGATTCTGGCCGCCAGCTTGGGTGTCCCGTCGGGCTTGAGCAGTCCCAGGTAGTAGTGGCGGTAGTACGAAGACCCTTCGGCCTCCTTGTGGCGCGTCTCGGCCGGCCATGTAGGCGGAAGATCGAAGAGGCTGTACCAGTGGATTCGCTCGACCCGTCCCCGCAGCAGCTCCAGGGTTCGCTGAAGCCCAAAGGCCTGGACCTCCTCCGCACCGAAGGATGAAACGCCAACCTCGGTCACCCATATGGGCTTGCCCGTGATCTCCTGGGCCTCGGCCACGCGTTCGGGCCACTCCGACATCTGCCAGTGATTCCAGTCGAGCGGAAATCCGTGAACCCCCACGGCATCGACGGAGTCCATCACGCCATATGATTTCATGAGCCGAAGGAAGTCGCAGTCGCAGGAAGAGACCCCGCCGAGCACGATCGGAACGTCGGGATTCACCGATCGAATGGTGGCCGCTGCCACCTTAACCATCTCCGCGAATCGCTTCCACTCCGGGTCGAGGTGGAAATTCCAGTGGGACAGGTTATTAGGTTCGTTCCAGAGTACGATTGCTTCGACCATGAACTGCGTACCTTTGGGCGGCTTCTCTGTCTTGACGCAAGTGCTGAACAGAGAAGCCAAACATCCTTCGCGCTTTCCGTTGGACTGAGGGCTTACAAGGAGACGCCGCTCCTCCCCACAACGTTCTTCATACCTATGACAGAAGTATGAACGAATGTAGATCAGCTGAGTTGCCTAAGTCGACAAATCAATGAAGATCTTGCACGGAAATGTTCATCCTGAAGATTCAAACCACGGGCTTTATCCTCTGCACACAGCGTTTATTGTCCAAAAAGCCAACAATTTGGAAGCCGTTCCACAAGAGGTTCCCCTCCCCGGGATCAAAGCACCCGGGAGGACCAGATCGCCTGAAAACGTACGTCTGGCGTAAGCAGCCCGTTTCCTATCGATAGACGAGGAGTTGTGATGAGCAGAGCGAATTGGAACTGGTTCGGCACGTGTTGCGGTCTGGTCATATCCGTCCTTGTGAGCGCCAGCAGCCTCCCCGCCCAGATCCGGCTGCCGCACATGCTAAGCGAGCATGCGGTGCTGCAGCGCGACCGGCCGATCCATATCTGGGGATGGAGCGATCCAAGCGAAACCGTGGACGTCGTCTTCCATGAGCAAAAGCTGCACCTCGTCGCCAACGACCTGGGGGAATTCTCAGGCTGGCTGGCACCGGAGAAGGCTGGGGGCCCATTCTCGCTCACCATCACCGGAGGGAAAAGTAGCCCAGCGGTCACCGTCGGGGATCTCCTTGTAGGGGACGTGTGGTTTGCCTCGGGCCAATCCAATATGGAAATGCCGCTCCAGGGCTTCACCGGCCAGGCGGTCGTGAAGAACTCTGAGTCGGAGATCGCGGCTTCGGCTCACCCCAACATACGTCTGCTCCGTTTTGAGCACAATGCGAGCGTTATTCCGGTCGAGGACCTCCCGGCGACCTGGACCACGTGCGAGCCCGGGACAACGGCGAATTTTTCCGCCGTAGCCTACTTCTTCGGGCGGGAGATTGCCGAGCGGGAGCACGTTCCCGTGGGCCTCATCGATTCGACCTGGGGAGGGACACCCGTCGACTCGTGGATGAGCCTGAAGTCAATCGCGGCAAATGCCTCGCTCATGCCGGTCTTTGCCTCAAGGGCTCGATTCGCAGCGGTCCAGACATCTCGTCAAAGGGTCATCGATCGTGACAAGCGGGACGACGCCGCGGCACGGGCGCGGAAGGAGAGGCCGCCCGAGCATCCATGGCATCCCGACGAACGCTCCTGGAATCCGAGCGCGCTTTACAACGGAATGGTCGCTCCGGCCACCTCCTATACGGTTCGCGGATTTCTCTGGTATCAGGGTGAGTCCGACAGCACCCCGGAGCGCTCGCCGATGTACGCCAGGCTGTTCCCAGCGTTGATCGAAGACTGGCGCGAGCAGTGGGGCGAGGGTGCGCTACCGTTTCTCTTTGTCCAGATATCGAGCTTCAACTCACCGCCCGAGATTTGGGGCGCGATCCGCGATGCGCAGCGCCGGACCCTCTCCGTTGCGAACACCGCGATGGCGGTGAGCCTCGATGTTGGTGCGGCGAACAACGTGCATCCGCCTGATAAACAGACAGTCGGGCATCGGCTCGCGCTTGGAGCAAGGCGTCTGAGCTACGGCGAAAATCTGGAATGGAGCGGACCGATGTACCGGGAAGCAACGACCGAAGGCAAGGGTGCTCGCGTCTGGTTCGATCACGCCGAGGGTGGGCTGCAGACGAACGGACCAGTGCTGGGCTTTGAGCTCGCCGGGGAGGACGGGCACTTTCTTCCAGGGAGCGCAACCGTCCACGGAGACACCGTTCTGGTCGAGGCCGAAGGCGTTCCTCACCCGAGATCGGTGCGCTACGCTTGGGCCAATGTGACGAACGCTAACCTTGAAAACCGCGAAGCGCTGCCCGCGTCCACCTTTCAGGCTGCGGTCCGGTGACCCGCTCTGATCCGCACAAAACCCTCACCGGGGAGCATCTCGTCGGCCCTGGTCCTGCCCCATCCAAATCTCAACGTGAAGAAGGTCTGCAGGCATTTCGCAAAAGCGGAGGGGAGTCGCTCACCTGCTTACACCCTGGATGCGAGACCCCGAATCGATTGGAATCATCCCCGCCCGCATCGTAAACTCTCACCAGTGGAGGGTTGGCAATGTCTGGGAGGAGATGGGCAAGGGCGGCTTTTTTGGCCGCGGCTGGGGCAATGGCGAGTTCGAGCATGCTGGCACAGACCGGCATCTATGCGGAGTTCACCGGCGGAAAGATCAGCACAGCAAATACGCCTTGGATGTATGGCCCGACCATCGGGCTCTACCACGACAACGGCTTCGGCCCCATCGCGCTTGGTCTGGACGTCCGTGGATCCTTCTTGCGGCGCGGCGATACCAACGGCGCCGGATCCAGCCAATCGCTCAACTCGCTCCAGGCCGGTGGCCGTCTGGCGATCACGCCCCATGTGCTGCCCATCAAGCCCTACGTCGAGGCGCTTGGCGGATACGGCGGCTTGACCACGGGGCAGGGAACAGCGAGGACCAGCGCGAGCCACTTCACCTACCAGTTTCTCGGCGGCCTCGACCTGACCTTCTTCCCCAGGCTCGATTGGCGTGTGATCGAATTCAGTTATGGCCGGCTCTCCGGGCTCGGCGATAGCTACGCCCCAAAGACCTTGAGTACCGGCTTGGTGCTGCGTCTCCCGTAGCCGCCGGATGGATGTCTGGGGCCTCGCGTGCTACCGTTTAAGCACAAGATATGAGTACAGAAACCTTGACCGAGACAGCAGTCCCCGAGGCAAGCCACGCGTCGAAGTACACGCGCAACAACCCCTTCCTCTCTACCGTGCAGGCGAATTATCTCTTGACCGGCGCGGGCTCCGAGAAGGAGACCCGGCACATCGAGTTGACGGTCGAGCATGGCATGACGTACACCCCCGGAGACGCAGTGGGGATCATCCCGGAGAACCGAGGCGAGGCCCTGGATGAGATCCTCACGGCGCTGAAGTTCACAGGCGACGAGCGAGTCCTCGACCACTACAAGGTCGAGATCAGCCTCCGTGAGGCGCTGCGTACCCGGCTTGGTATCGGCAAGCTGGCTCGGGGAAGCGTCAACCAGTACGCCAAGCTGGCGCCCGGGCACGAGCGCCTCAAGGATCTGGTCGGGCCGGAGAACAAAGCGCGCTCCGAGGAGTACTGCTGGGGACGCGAGTTCGTCGATCTCGTCACCGACTTCCCGGGTGTCGTCTCAGAGCCGCAGCAGCTCTTCAACATCCTTCAGCGGCTAACCCCGCGCATGTACTCGATCGCCTCAAGCCAGGCCATGCACCCGGACAATGTGCAGACAACAGTGCGTGTCGTTCGCTACGACGCGCATAGCCGGGAACGGCAGGGACTGGCCTCCGGGCACATGGGCGATCGCGCTCCGGTCGGATCTGCCTTTCCGATCTTTCTCCACGCGAACGCGAACTTTCGCCTGCCCGAGGACACCTCGCTGCCGGTCATCATGATCGGTCCCGGGACGGGCATCGCGCCCTTTCGCGCGTTCCTCGAGGAGCGCCAGGCGACCGGGCAGACAGGCGACAACTGGCTCTTCTTCGGAGAGCAGAGACGATCGCTCGACTTCCTCTACCAGGAGCAGTTCGAGGGCATGCACAGAGACGGTGTGCTCACCCGGCTCGATACCGCCTTCTCCCGCGACCAGGCGAAGAAGGTTTACGTGCAGGACCGCATGCAGGAGCACGCCTCTGATCTGTACGGTTGGCTGGAACGCGGAGCGTACTTCTACGTCTGCGGTGATGCGACCCGCATGGCCAAGGATGTGGAACTCTCGCTGCTGGATGTCATCGCAAGAGGTTCAAACGGAACGCTCGACCACGCCAACGAATATCTGGCCGCGATGAAGAAACAGAAGCGATACCAGCGGGACGTCTACTAGATAACAGCATCCCTCAGCACCCCAGCAGCAACAACGCCCAGGTTTCGCTCACCTTGGCAAGGCTCAGACGCGAAAGTGATCTGGACGCCAGTTCGCGATAGCTTGCTTGATCTGCGTGGGCGTGAGATTCTCAGCCACCGCTCGGCTCGAAAGCGCCGCGAGCTCGCCATCGGAGGCGAATCGAAGAGCAACCAGCTGCGCCTCGGTAAGGGCATGCGAGCGCCCAACTTCCGCCGCAGGCAGAAGAGCCGCGAGCCGGAGCCGCTCTTCCAACCGGATAATGCGATCCTGAGCCTTGAGGGCAGAGAGGCGAGCAACGCCGGCGAGAACGATAAAATCCACCACAGGAACAGCGCGCGGTTCTGCGGCCAGTGGTGGATCGTTTGGTAGATGGAAAATCCCAGGTTGAACAGAAGGATCGGCCCGAGAACAAAGTGGAACTTCGGATCTAGCGAGCGTGGCTGCTATAACTCTGCACTGCGGACATCGGAGCGGAACCTTTCAAACAGCGCAAGGGCAACGGGGGAAGATAGGAAGATCATACCTCCACCCTCCCGTTGAACTCCCGCTTCAAAGCTAATGGAGCGCATCTGCGGCAGCTCCGCCGGCTATCGATGCCAGTGCATCTTCCACCCGAGATACTTCTGCGTCGCTTCAAGCACCGGGCTCGCAACGGTCGAGAAGTTCGCCGCCACATGGTGCTCAAATCCGTTTTCGCAGATATACCGCAGCAGCTCCTGCATCCTCGCAATCTCGACCACGCCCGCGCCGCCAAACGTGTTCAGCGGATCATCCGTGAATCTCCCCTCACCCACATACCCCGTGATCTGCCCCTCCAGATCGTCGGTCGAAAAACGCGCAAAGCTCATCGCCCCCGCCTTCACCGTTCCGTCCATCGTCCCGTACGTGTTCTCCTTGCCCACCGTCCCGGCGATGATCTGCTGGAAGTCCATCTTCACGCCCTCTTTGAAGAAATGCTTCGGAAGATTCGAGCAGTGGAAGCACACCGCCTTGTCCGGGTTATCGCCGTAGTTGTTGTTCCAGTCCAGCAGCGCCGATGGGGTCTCGCTCGCCAGCGTCAACGCATACATGCTCACCGTCCCCAGCGTGTCCGTCTCGCACGCCGCTGGCAGCAGGCTCTCGCTCATCATGCTCATCACCGTGCAGGGCACAACGCCGAAGTACTCCTCCATCGAGGTCCAGCACTGCACGCTCGAGATCGTCAGCTCATGCGACTTCATGAATCCATCCAGAACCACGCCCAGCTTCGACATCTTCAGCAGAGCCTCCTCCGGCGTGTTGTTCAGCGGAAGATAGCTCTTGATCTTTCCGAGCTTCTCCTGCACGCCGTCGTTCGTATCCGGCAGCCGTGAAATCTGCCCGAAAACTTCGCTCAGATCCAGCGTGTCGACCGTTATACCCGATCGTTCCAGCAGCTTCTCCGAGTAGCGAACCGTATTGAACGCAGCAGGCCGAGCACCGATTGCGCCGATTCGCAGATTCTTGAATCCCTTCACCACCCGGCACACACCCGCGAACCACTGGAGATCGGCCTTGAACTCGTCCGAGTCCGGCGCTTCCGTGTGCAGCCGCGTCAGCGAGTACGGAATCCCATACTGCCGCAGATTGTTTGAGATCGACATCTTCCCGCAGAAGCTGTCGCGCCGGAACGCGATCGACATCTTGCCCGCATTGTCCGGCGTGGCCTGGATCAGCACCGGCACCCGCAGATCCGCCAACCTCAGGGCATCCGCCAGACCGCGCTCCTCCCCAAAGTTCGGCAGGGTAATAATGATGCCGTCGATCTCATCGGCATGCCGCTTGAACAGCGCCGCGCATCTCTTCGCCTCCTCATACGTCTCGACCGCACCGTGCGCCGTCTCCTCCGGGGTCAGCACCACCGCTTTCATTCCCGCGGACTCAATCGCCGCAATCATCTCCAGTCGGCCACTCGTCGCCAGATGGCTTGGAAAAAATCCACGGTTGCCAACGATCACCCCAAACGTCATCTGCCTGCCCAATCGAAACGCTCCTCTAACATCAGTGCCTGCTTCTACGTAAGCCAAGGCTTCAGCCTTGACATCTTCGCAACCCACAAAATGGGCTTAGCCCCCGGGTATGCCTTTGGCCGACTCCGGCGCCGAAGCTCACACCGTTCCCGGCCGGAACCGGATTGCATAGAATCCACCGAAGACCGTCAGCAGGATCCCCCACCAGAAGGTCGCATGCAGCTTCAGCAGCAGAGGCAGCTTCAACGCGGTCTCGGACGGGTGGCTGAACTCATAAATGCCCACCGGAATCAGCACCAGCCCATACATCAGGCAAAGCGCCCCGACGAAAAACCAGATCGATAGCCGCGCCTTCCCCCCGTGCCCTGGCGCCGCCGCAGCCGACGTCCCCGGATAGGAGTGCTCGTGCTCCGTCGGTCCAGAATGTTCCGATCGCCGTACAGGTCCTGACATACCGTCCTCCTACCAGAACAACAGATTCAAGATGAAAAACACCGTTCCAACCACAACCGCCCAGAAGATCGGCTTCTGCCACACTGTCGTCGACCCATCGTGCGGAATCACCGTCGCCCCATAAACGAGACCGTTCAACTCCTCATCTGTCTTTGCCTTCGTCACCAGGCTCACCAGAACCGTGACGATCACACACACCAGCCAGCACCAAAGCGCTCGATAAAGGTTCTCGGCCATCGGCTTCGCATCGGGCGAGAGCGCAATATATTTGAGCGCGCTCGGATCGCGTTGCACCCACGCCCACATGCCGATCGACGACGCCGTCCCGCACAGCAGGCCCCAGAAGCCGCCCTGCTTCGTGGCCCGCTTCCACAACATACCGAGAATCACCGTCCCGAACAGCGGCGCGATAAAGAAGCTGAACAGCGCCTGCACATAGTCCATGATCGACGCCGCATTCGCCACCAGGTAAGCCGTCCCGACGCTCACCAACATGCCCACCACCGTCGATAGGCGGCCCATAAATACGTAGTGCGAATCGCTCGCCTTCTTGTTGATATAGGCGCCGTAAAGGTCATACGTCCAAACCGTCGAGAACGCGCTCACATTGCCCGCCATCCCCGACATGAATCCCGCCACCAGAGCCGTGATGCCCAGCCCCAGCAGACCCGGTCCGCAGTACCGCACCAGCATCAGTGGAAGCACCTCGTTGTAGCTGTGCTGCCCCGTAGCCGCCGCCACGCTCTCCGGCACCAGGTGCATCAGGCTTCCATCAGGATTGCGCAGCACCGAGAGCGCCAGCAGACCCGGCACGATCACGATAAACGGCACCGCCATCTTGAACGCGGCGCCGATCACCGGAGCCATCTTCGCCGCCCGCAAGTTGTTCGCGCTCAGAACCCTCTGAACCACCAGGAAATCCGTCGTCCAGTATCCAAAGCTCACCACAAATCCGAGCCCGAACACGATCCCCGTCCAGTGCACCCCCATCGGATTTCCGGCAAACGTCCCCAGATTTGCCCACATGTGCGTGTAGTCGTTCGAGCCCACATTATGCGCGATCTGCGCCTTCAGATTTGTCCATCCGCCGGCCTCGATCAGACCGATAATCGGAATCAGCGCCGCTCCCGCCCAGATCAGCACAAACTGCAGTACCTCGTTGATAATCGCCGACCGCAGACCGCCCAGCATCACGTACAGACCCACGGTGATCGCTCCCACCCAGATCGAAAAACTGATGTTCCAGCCCAGCACCACCTTCATCACCAGCGCCATCGAGTACATGTTGACGCCGCTCATCAGCACCGTCATAAACCCGAACGACACCGCGGAGACCGCCCGCGCGCCCTCGCCATATCGCAACTGCAGGTATCCCGGCACCGAGTGCGTCTTCGAGATGTAATAGAACGGCATCATCACGATACCCAGAAACAGCATCGCCGGGATCGCACCGATCCAGTACCAGTGCGTCGCCAGAATCCCGTACTGGTACGCGGAACCCGCCCATCCCATCAGCTCCAGCGATCCCAGGTTGGCCGAGACAAAACTCAGACCCGCGATCCACGCCGTCATCTCCCGCCCCGCAAGGAAGAACTCCTCGCTCGTCGACGCCGAATCCCGGACGTAAAACCCGATAAACAGCACCAGGCAGAAGTACAGAACCAGAATCAGAATATCGACCGGGTGCAGATGCGTTAGCTGCCGCGAATCCCCCGCCATCAATATCGCCAGAGCTTGCGTCATTTCGGTGTCACGCAGGTCGCTGGCCCCAACCGGAACCCGATCTCCCCGCTCCCTTTCTCAGTCTTTTTAAGCTCGCCAACGTGCCATCCGGAACTTCCACCGACCACCAAACGCGCTTCTTCGGAACGCCTCAATATACACAATGAAAGCGGTTTCGGGACTGGCAAGCTCACGCTCCCATCCCTCGTCTGGGCGCACTCGGGACCCAGACACGCGTGAAGTAGCTAAGTCGCCGCACCGACGTTTGCAACGGCGCCGCCGCAATTAGAATCTATCTCAATACGCAGACGCTTCCCCACGCGCCCGCCAAGGAGATCTCAATGCAACTTCGCACGGCAGGAACTCTCATCCTCTCAGCCGCCCTCAGTCTTACGCTTCCCACCGCGGCAGCCTTCGCTCAGACCAGCGACTCCGGCGCAAAGCGGGACATGAAGTCTGCCGGCCACGAGACCAAGGACGCAGCCAAAGACACCGGCCACGGCATCAAGCAAGGCACCAAAAAGGGCTATCACAAGACCAAACACTTCACCAAGAAAATCGGCCATAAGATCGAGGGCAAGCGCGACACTCCGCTCAACAACCCCCCGCAGTAACGTCTGTTGGGATTCGGTCTGACTTCAACAATGTGAGCAAAAGCGCCAACCTCCTAGGCTGGTGCTTTTCTCCGTACTCTCGCACCCGGCGTCTCCGTTACGGAGCCACTACCTCAGCATCCCGCCAGCTCTTCAGTTCGGCTTCGCCACCCGCCCCTGTCGCAGTCTCATGCCTCCCCGGCATCACCGTTCCTGCGCTCAAACCCACCAGCGCCACCCAGTAAAGGTCCGCCCCCAGCAGATGCAGCAGCTGCATCCACACCGGCGCCAGCAGAAGCACGTCCGCAATCCCAAGCACAAACTGCGCCGCCAGCAGACCAGCAACCAGCCTCGCCGCACGTCCCGTCCAGTCCCGCCGCCCCCACGCTTTCCTTAGGATCCAAACCACAAACATCGCAGCCACCGCCGCACTCGCCGGATGCACCCACCGCAACCGAATCAACCACGGCGACGCAGCCGCGAAATCGGCCGCCACCGCCGCCCGGAGCGAAGGTGCAGGGAACAGCGTGTCCCCGAGCGCCGCCAGGCTCCCGCTCACCCCCAGCGCCAGCGTCGCCAGCAGTCCCAAGGCAACCAACCCCACCCCCGCCGAACCCCACGTCGACCGCGCCCCCAGCACCTCTCCTCGACGGTGACCCGTCCGCAGCAGCAGCGCCGTCATCGTCAAAGCCGCCAGCAGCAAAAGCGTGTTGCTCAGATGCACCGACAACACCACCACCCGGCCCAGGCTCTGGTTCCCGGTCACATACCCCAGCTTCACCAGCAGCGCGCCGAGCAGCGCCTCGTTCAGCAGCAGCACCCCCGACACCACCGCCGCCAACCGCGCCGCGTACCCCTTGCTTGTCGCCCGAAACGTAAACATCAGCAAGCCGATCACCGCAAACGTCGCCCCGCTCACCATAGCCCGGTGCGTAAATTCGATGGCCGTATGCATCGTCGGCGACACCGGAATCACCTGCCCATTGCACAGCGGCCAGTGGTTCCCGCAACCCGCGCCCGACCCCGTCGCCCGCACCATCGCTCCCCATACGATCACGAGCACGTTGTACCCCACCACAACCCACGCATACCGCTCGGCCATAGCCCGCGATCGCAGCCACACCCGCCCCCCGCTCCTGTCTGCTGCCGACACCGTAGCCATACGTCCATTCTACGAGCGCACCCGGCCCCACCTTCAGTGCGCAAAACTTCACCCCTGTTTTGTATCTGTTTTCCGTCATCTCCCATACGTCATCTCCCCCCTTCATCTCCCCCCACTGTCATGTCTCCGGCCTATTGGTTTGTCATCCTGAGCGCCGCCAACGCACCCGCTTTGTCTATCCATCCGCCCGCTCGCCGCTGGCTTCCACTCACTTCGCTCCGCACCAACCCACCCACCCGCGTTACCCTCATCAACAGTGCGCATCGCCTCCCTCCAGCCCTCCGTGTCTCTCACCCTCGCTGCCCTCGGCCGCTTGGACGACCTCTGTGCCTGCACCCGCTACTGCGTCGATGCTCTCCCCGAACTCGCCTCCCGCAACCTCCCCGTCCTCCATGACTCGTGGTCCTTCGGCGCCCATCCGCACGAGCTCAAGTCTGACTCCGCCGGTCTCCTCTCCGCCCGTCCCGATCTCCTCGTCGCCAGCGTCCCCTACCGCATGGAGACCCTCGCCGCCATCCTCCGCTCCGGCTATCCCGTCCTTGCCCTCGCCCCCCACACCCTCGCGAACATCTTCTCGGACATCCACCTCCTCGCCTCCGTGGTCCACGCCCGGGAGGCCGCCGAGACCCTCGTCGCCTCCATGCAGGGCACCCTCGAAGGCACCCGCATCTATACCGCCACCGCCCCCACCCAGCCCCTCGTCTACTGCGAAGAGTGGGGCAAGCCGCTCATCCGCTCGCAACCCTGGGTCGCCGAACTCGTCGCCACCGCCCACGGCCGCTTCCTCGGGACCCCCGGAGCCCACACCACACCGGACGAGGTCGCGGCCGCCGACCCCGACGTCCTCCTCTTCGCCTGGTGCGGCGTAGGCAACCGCGTCCCCCTCGAGAAGGTCATCGCTCAGCGCAACTGGCACAGCCTCCGCGCGGTCCGCGAGCGTCGCGTCCACGTTATTCCTGACGAGTACCTCAACACCCCCGCCCCATCTCTTCTTCAAGGCCTCGCCTGCCTCGCCAGCGCTATGCACCCGCAGCTCTATCCGCCTCACCCAGACCTCATCAGCCTCCCCTGACAGGCGTCCCCCGCATAGAATCCTCACCGCCGTCCATCCCTGAAAAGTTTGATTTCTTAGCGCAATCTTATGTGCATGGACCCATGCCGTCTGCCAGACTATCCACTCGCCAACCCGAAACGTCAGGCGATCCGACAGCACAGCCACACCTAAGCTCTACCCCTGCTCCTTTTCTCCTGTTGCTATACCCGATCCGCAGCCGTATGACCACAAATCGACCTGGAGCGTTCCCCCTTTATGAGCACACACTCCGACTTATCTCGCGGCCTCGTGCTGCGCAGACTGCCCCTCCTGCTTCTCCTTCTGCTGTTCGCCAACCTTCTTGCCCCCGCGCTCTTGGAAGCCCAGGGCGCCGGCTTCTGGCACACGGGCGGAAGCCGCATCCTCGACGCCAACGACCAGCAGGTCCGCATCGCCGGCATCAACTGGTACGGCTTTGAGACCACCCGCGGCGTCGCCGGCGGCCTTAACTCGCAGGACTACAAGTCCATCCTCGGGACCATCCATGCCCAGGGCTACAACACACTCCGCATCCCGCTCTCGAACCAGGTCGTCGAGTCCCCGCAGATCCCTTCCAGCATCAGCTACGCCAACGGCATCAACTCCGATCTCGGGGGCCTCAACTCCCTCCAGATCCTCGACAAGATCGTTAGCTACGCCGGCACCCTCAACCTCCGCGTCATCCTCGATAACCACCGGTCAGAGGCTGGAGACAGCGCCGAATCAAACGGCCTCTGGTTCACCGGAGCCTACCCCGAGTCGGCCTGGATCAACGACTGGACCAACCTCGCCCGCCGCTACGCCGGAAACACCACCGTCATCGGATTCGATCTCCGCAACGAGCCTCACAACGCCAACTCCGGCGGTGCCTGCTGGGACTGCGGCGGAGCCAATGACTGGCACCTCGCCGCCCAACGCGCCGGCAACGCCGTTCTCGCCGTCAACCCCAACCTGCTCATCTTCGTCGAGGGCACCGACGCCTATAACAACGACTATTACTGGTGGGGCGGAAATCTTCAGGGCGTTCAAAACTCGCCCGTCACCCTCTCCGTCCCCAACCACCTCGTCTACTCCCCCCACGAGTACGGCCCCCGCGAGTACCAGCAGTGGTGGTTCAACGGCAACACCTCCTACTCCTCGCTCGGCTCCGTCTGGATCAATCACTGGGGCTTCATCAACCAGAACAACATAGCGCCCATCTGGGTCGGCGAGTTCGGCACCACCAACAACAGTACCGACATCCAGAACAACTCCCCCGGCTCCCAGGGCCAGTGGTTCCAAAGCCTGATCCAGTTCCTCGGCTCCGACCCCCTCCTCAACTGGACCTACTGGGCCCTGAACGGCGAAGACGCCTACGGCCTCCTTGACCCCAACTACAATTCCAGCCCCGTCAGCCCCCTCAAACAGCAATCCCTCGCCTCCCTGCAGTCTCCCCTTGGATCGGCTGGCGGCAGCACTCCCCCGCCTGACCCCAACGTCCCAGCCCCACCCACCAACGTCGTCGCCACCGCCGCCTCGTCATCCCAGATCAATCTCGGCTGGCAGGCTAGTCCAACCACCGGCGTCGCCTATCAGATCTACGCCAGCACCACCGCCAACTTCGCCGCCTCCTCCTCCACCGTCTTCGCCCAGAACATCAACGCCACCTCCTTCCAAGCCACCGGCCTCTCCCCCGCCACCTGGTACTTCATCGTCCAAGCCGTGAAAAACGGTTACGGTTCGGACTACACAGCCCGTGCCAGTGCCACCACACCATCGGCCGCGGCGCCACCCCCGCCACCCCCGCCACCCAGCAGCGGCAGCACTGCCTGCCACGTCACCTACACCAACGCGAACGACTGGGGCAGCGGCTTTACCGGAGGCGTCTCCATTACCAACACCGGAACCACCTCGGTCAACGGTTGGAACCTCGTCTGGGCCTACTCCGGCAACCAGCTGCTCAACCAGTCCTGGAACTCCACCTACTCGCAAAACGGCCAGGTCGTCACCCTGGCCAACGCGAGCTGGAACAACTCCATTGCTCCCGGAGCCACGCAGTCCGGCATCGGTTTCAACGCTGCCTACTCCGGATCCAATCCGTCTCCGTCCACCTTCTACCTCAACGGAACGCTCTGCAACTAAGCGAATCCTGAAACCCGGACAAGAGCCAGATCTCTTCGGAAGATGCTGGCTCTTGCCGATTTCGCAGCGCCTCCCTCTCCCGTACCATCACCTCATGGTCAACATCGAGCCGCTCACCGAAGCCTCCACCCCCCGAGACCCTCGAAGCCGCACGATCCCTCTTTCGCGCCTACGCCGCCTTCCTCCGCTCCGTCTCCGCCTGCCACGCCTTCGACTTCAAACGCTTCGATGGGGAGATCCTCGACCTCCCCCACCCCTACACCGCCGCCAACGGCGATCTCCTGCTCGCCACCGTCGACAGCAAACCCGCAGGCTGCATCGCCTTCCGCGCCACATCCACGGCCGCCCCTCCGTTTACCACCGAAGCCTCCACCCCTCCGTCGGCCCCCAATCCCTCCGATCCAGATCCCACCATCGCCGGCCCCACCCTCTGCGAGCTCAAGCGCCTCTTCGTCCTACCTTGCCATCGCGGCCACGGCATCGCCGAACAGCTCGTCCTCGCCGCCCTCAACCATGCCCGCGACCGCGGCTTCCGCACCGCCATCCTCGATACCGAGCCCTCCACCATGGAGGCCGCCAACCTCCTCTACCGCAAGCTCGGCTTCACCGAATTCAACGCCCGGCCTGCCAGTTCCTCGCAAGGCACAGTATTCCTCCGCAAACATCTCGCTTAGACCGTCACTCATCCGGACGCCCACCCGTTTGACCCCGTCCATCCCACCCGTTAGACTCGAACAGGCGGTCGGGGAGCCCACCCTCGCGGACCCGCAGTGCGGTGCCATCCCTGCAATTGCCCCCTCGTTCAATGGTAGGACTGACGACTCTGACTCGTCCAATCGGGGTTCGAATCCCTGGGGGGCAACCAACTCACCTCCATCTCCCGAATCGCTCCCTAAGATCGTGTAGATGGAGTGGATTTCTGGTGTTCCAAAGCCTGTTTTCGAGTAGTGCAACCCTTGCGGGAACAGTCGTCTCTGAATCTTCTGTTTGCCTTGTAGATCGCTCGATTGCCAGATGATCGAGGTGTTCCAAAGCAGATGTTGAAGGTATTCGATACACCCCTCTAGATCCTTGGCTTCGATGAGACAACAGACTTATCGTCTGCAGTACCAGTACCCCCTAGCTAACAGGTAGGTATTGGTACAACGTCTCGCGGCTGATCCCGAACTCTCGTGCGACCTGGGCTTTCTTGTGGCCGTCCGCGATACGTTGGCGCATCTTCCGCACCATCTCATCTGTGACAGTAGGCTTGCGGCCCTTGTAGACTCCTGCCTTCTTCGCAATGGCGATACCCTCGCGCTGTCACTCTTTGATGAGTGACCGATCGAACTCTGCGAATGCGCCTATGACACTCAAGAGAAGATTGGACATCGCCGAGTCCTCACCTGTGAAGGTCAGACTCTCTTTGACGAACCGCACCTGTACTCCCCGGCCCGTCAGGTCGCTAACGATCTTACGCAGGTCGTCCAGACTCCGAGCGAGTCTGTCGAGGGAATGAACGATCACCGTATCGCCAAGGCGCACATGCTTCAACAGAGCCTTGAGTTGTGGCCTGTGTACGTCCTTCCCGCTTGCCTTGTCTGTGTACGTGTCATCCAACTCGATACCCACAAGCTGTCTCTGGTCGTTCTGGTCGATCGATGAAACCCGTACATATCCAATTCTCTGTCCGGTCTTAGTCATTGCAGCCTCCGGAAGGTTCATTCGACACTCAGTTTCAGAAAAGACTCCAGACCTTTCGTCCGAATTGTCAGTAACAAGATTGTTGACTTCATCTGACGCATTAGCGTCAGATGAAGTCGTCAGCTTACGGTACCCAAAACTGACATGATCGACTGTATGTGGGGTCCAGCGCTCAGGCTACTCAGATACGCTCCATGGCATGATGGTGGGTCGTAATTTGCTTCGCTATGGCGGCGCAGGCGTCGTGCAACTTCTGTGCAGGTTCTCATCGGCTGCAGAGTGTGCATGCAGAACCGACTGCGGCTCTTTCCCTCCGTCGAGGACCACCTGACCCGCTCAGCTACCATATCGGGATGAGCTTCCCCGTGAATGCGATAAACGTGATGATCGCATCACCTGACGATGTAGCTGCTGAACGGAAGATAGTTCGAAAGGTGATAGCTGAATGGAACGCAACCCACTCTACTGAACGGGGTATCGTTCTGCTGCCCGTTGATTGGGAATCGAACAGCAGTGCAGAATATGGCCGTGAACCGCAGAGTGCTCTGAATGCGCAGATTCAAGAGAGGGCTGACATCCTAATCGCGATCTTTTGGACTCGGCTAGGCACTCCTACCGTAGAAAGCAGAAGCGGAACGATAGAAGAGATCAACCGGCATACAGCCAAAAACAAGGGTGCCATGCTGTACTTTTCTAGCCAACCCATACCGCAAGGACTGGCAAGGAGCGGGGGGCTAGAGGACGTGGATGACTACAAAAAGGGCATACAGAAGAATTGTCTATATGGCACCTGCAGAACAAGAGCCAAGTTCAAGGAGTTGGTCAGACGCCATCTAACGAAAGAATTACAGAAGCCGAGATATCGCACGGCGGCGAGTGCGCCATCTAGCACAAACCCCAATATCGAAACCAACCCTTCGGCATCAGCCCTGCTCATGGCAGCTGCGGAAACAGATGATGGGCAGATATTGCATATGGTCACGAATGAAGGAGCATCCGTCAGGGTTGGCCAAGAGGATTCATGCAGAAGCAACACCCGAGGGAAGAGGCCCGGTGGAAGGCAGCAATTCAAACCCTTGAAAAGCTGCATCTGATCGAGTCTTTGAGCGCCGCCCGGGTTCGACCGACCGTGTCGTCTTTAGCGAAGGGCGGCTCACATGCGCAAAAGTGTCGGCTCGGAACCGTCTTTGCGCGAAAGCAGCGTCCCAAGCTTCGACCCTGGGATTATGGTGAGGGTTGGTTGTCCTTGGCTACCTGAGGCGCAACTGGAACCCACGGTGAGGTTTGCAGTCGCTGTCCTGCCGCCATAAGATGCAGTGGCGCCTGAATCGATGAAGACACCCTCCCGTTCACCGCACCCAAGCTCCCCGCAGCCAATCAAACGTTCCGCTCGCCCCCACCTGAACCCCGCCCATCCGCGCCGTATGCACGACCTCATTATTCGGATACCACAGCGGAATCCCAGGCACCTCCTCCGCCAGAATCTGCTGCACCTCCACATACTCCGCCCGCCGCCGCCCTTGGTCCGTCTCCCCCGCCGCCGCGCTCAGCAGAGCATCCACTTGGCGGTTCGAGTACCGCCCCCGATTCCCACCCTTCGGCGGCATCGCGTCGGTCCCATACGCATACCGGAAGATATCCGGATCTTCGTTCGACCCGATCCACCGCAGCGCATACATCTGAAACGCCCCCTTGGTCACATCCGCATAAAACGTCCCAAACTCCGCCGACCGTATCTGCAGGTCGATCCCCGCCGCCCGCATCTGCTGCTGCAGCACCGCCGCCATCAGCCGCGTCGTCTCGTCGGTCGACGTCTTCAGCGTAATCCGCAGCCGAACCCCGTCCCTCCCTGGCCGAAATCCCGCCTCATCCAACAGCCTCTTCGCCCGCTCCACGTCATGCGGATACCGTGCCATCTCCGCGTCACCCGCCCTCGCCCAATGCCCGAGCGGCAGCAGGGAATCAGCCTCCCTCGCCTCCCCCCGCCACAGCGCCGCGATGATCGCCCTCCGATCCATCGCGCACGCCACCGCTTGCCGCACCCGCTTATCGCGCAGCACCGGATCCGTCACATTGAAATTCGCATAGATCGCCACCGAACTCGGCCCCCGCTCCGTCCGCAGATTCGCCACATCCTCGAGCGCATGGACCATGTCCAGCGTAATCACATTGCTCTCCGCATCCGCAGACCCCTTCTTCAACTCGAGCGCCGTCGTAATCGCATCCGGAACCACCGCGAACCGAATCCGCTCCACCCGCCGCGCCCCCTCCGGCATCGCCTCCATCCCGAACTCGGTCGTGCTTGCCGAAGGCCCGGGTCGCCCATCCTTATCGAAAAGCGTGGCGCCCACCCGCCCGTCCCCGTGAGCTATCGAAACCGCGTCCGCCCAGTAGTCATGGTTCCGCTCCACCACCACCTCCTTATCCTGCACCGCACTCACAAACCGGAACGGCCCCGACCCCACCGGCTTCAACCCAAACTCCTTGCCCGACCCGCGCGGCACCACCCCAATCAGACCGTCGCTCATGTTGAAGAGCAGACCCGCATCCGGCCGCTTCAACCGCACCACCACCGTTAGCCGGTCCGGGGTCTCCACCCGATCGACCGCCGCAAATGCCCCACCCTTCGCCGTCACCAGAGTCCCGTCCACCATGGACCGGATCGTCCACGCCACATCCTCCGCCTCGAGCCGCCGCCCATCCTGAAACCGCACCCCATCCCGCAGATGAATGACCCACGTCCTCGCATCCGTCTGCTCCCAACGTTCCGCCAGCCACGGCCGAAGCTCAAAATGCTCATCCTTCCGCACCAGCGCATCGAAAATCAACGCACCCACCCGCTCCGACTGCGCATCCGTCCCCACCCGCAGATCAAGGTTGTTCGGACTCGACTCGATCACCATCACCACCGTCCGCGCATCCTCGACGCGCCCCCGGCACCCAACGATCCAGAGACACCCAACGATCATCGCTAGAGCAGCCCACACCGTCCCAGGCATCGCGCCATCTGCACCCCGATCCACCCGCAGAGGCACACCGATCCGCCCGCGATTACCTCTTCCTTCGACCACCCTTCCAGCCCACCTCATCCAACCAACCTACACCCCCTCACACTCCCCACCTCAACTAGCTGCCACGCTTGCCGACAAGAGCTCATTGCGAACGATCCCGGAACGGACGACGGTGCGAGGACGACTTCTAATCCAAGTGACGAGAAGCGTAATCCAAGTGACGTGATGCGCCGGATTCTTTTTGGGAATAGTCTCTCTCCGTTCCGAAAGCCTGCTCATCCAGTTTCTCGTTACCCATACTTGCAAGCCGGCTCTTTCAAGTAGCCAACCTGAACAGGATGAGCGTGCCGGCCTGTTATCGCTACCGCAGCCGAAGTGACGACTTGCGCGAGGACGACTACCGAAAGTGCGAATCGAATTCCGGCAGCAAAGTCCAGTAAGAATGTCGCGACCGAAACCCGTTCTCCAATCCAAATGCTTCATTGACATGGGAGACGTCACTCCCTTTCCCCAACCGACCTGGCTGAACTGTTCTTGGCATCACCTAAATAGGTCGCCCTGAGGGAGTGCGTCACAGTGTGGGATAGCTTAGCTTTGATCGTGACCGTGCCGTTGTCGAGCTCGCCCATATTCAGAACAGTTCCTCCGTCGAAAAAGCGAACGTTCCCGGTCGGTGCGGGCCCTCCGACGGCAGCCACCGTCGCGGTAAGGTTAACGGTCGATCCTGGGGTGGGGTTGGCAGACAAGTACGAGAGGGCAACTGTCGGCAGTCGCTTCGCGATCGTGTCAAAAGACCTCGCGGTTCGCTGGGTATCGAGGGCAGCATTGGGGAGGGGGTTTCCTCTATGGCCAAGTAGAACCAGGATGCAGCTGAAGACCACAAGCGATGCGATTCCTCCGTGAAGCAGCGAACGGAAACTCAATGCGTCAGCTTCCAGAATATGGAACGAAGGTGTGCCGTCCCAAAGATGCTGTGCCTGAGAGACAACGACCGCCGCGGAGACGGATCGATACTCGCGTGGAAGTGAAATGGTCAGATCGCTCAGCAGGTCGAGCCAGAGTCGCAAGCTGGGGAGGAATCCCCTTTCATCGCGAGCACGGTCTCGGAATAATTGCAGCGCTTCCTCGCCATACGCTTTTTGAAAGCTGGAAGGATAGAGCAGCAAGAGCCACGCATATATCTTTTCAGACATACTCCCCCCTAAAAATTTTCTTCGAGCGCGCGACCCGCAATAGGTCGCCAAGTCTATCGGCCTCGGAGCATGCGAGCTTACGTCCGGCAGATGTCAACCGGTAGTATCGACGGCGTTCATGGCCGAGTGCGGCATCCTCTCGCAGGTCAACTTCTTCGATACATTTCTCTTCAAGCAGCGTCTGGATGGAGCTGTACAGTGTTCCGGGGCCAAGCCGCATACTGCCTGCGGTTTGCTCGGCGATCTGCCGCATGATGGCGTAGCCATGGAGATCATCCTCCGTCAGCGAGAGCAGGATCTGAAATGCGGCGGAAGGTAGGGGGTCGAGTTTTCGTTTTGGCATGGTGACCGATGTTAGGTATATCGATAATCGACTGTAGTCCCAATCAACTGAGTCGTGCAACAGATCTCTACCAGAGTTTCGGGAACTTGCGTGGAAACAGCAGGCGATGCGGCTTCAATTACTAAACATCGTGCATTCGTCGGCTTGTGGGTAGTGAAGGGCAAGTGGACGGACAGACGGTCCGGTCGTACATCTGCCGTCGACACAGCTGATCAGCACCGCCAGGTCGACTCGTCCACCCCCCTCACCCATAACAAACCTTCCCTAGCACCACCGCCCTCCTCGCGCCCGTAGCACTCACCACATTCCCCGCCCGCCCCTGCCACGTGAGCCAAGCCAGCAGCGCAAACGCCACCGCCTCCTTCGCTTCCACGGCCACCCCCAACTCCTCCATCCCCCGCACCTTCACTCCTGAGGCCGACATCCCCTCCCGCAGCAGCCCCATCAACGTCCCATTCTTCGCCCCGCCCCCCGCCACCGCAAACTCCAGCTTCCCTGAACCCATCCCTTCCATCACAAACTCCCGGTAGCTCCGCACCACCGACTCCGCGGTCAGAGCCGTAGCCGTCGTCACCACATCCGCATCGCTCCCGCCCGCCTCCTTACACGCACTCACAAACCGCGCAGCAAACCGCTCCCCAAACTCCTCCCGCCCACAGCTCTTCGGCGGCGCGGCCAAAAAGTACTTGCCTCGCATCTCGCGCTCAACAACCTCTCGCAGCACGACCCCCCGCTGCGCCACCGCTCCCCCCCGGTCGAACTCCCTCCCAAACAGGCTCCGCATACATTGGTCGATCACCATATTGCCCGGCCCAGTATCGAACGCAATCACCTTATCGGCAGAAGTTCCTGCGGCAATAGCCGTCAGGTTCCCAATTCCACCCAGATTCTGCAGCACCCGCCCCACCCTCTCGCTCCGGAACATCACCCAATCCAGCATCGGCACCAGCGGTGCCCCCTGCCCACCCGCCGCCAGATCCGCTGGCCGAAGGTCACTCACCACCGGAACCCGCAAACGCTCGGCCACAACCGCCGCCTCGCCAATCTGCCACGTACACCGGACGTCCCTCCCCAGATACCGATCCGCCAATCCCTGGTGATACACCGTCTGCCCATGCATCCCCACCAACTCCAGTCTCTTCTTTCGACCCGAAACCGGGTGCCCCACCTTCGCCGCAGTTTCATCGCGGTTAAGGTGGGCCTCGCGTAAAAGCGCAACCGCTCCCTCGCTCAGCCCACCCCTACCCATTTGTTTGTCATTCTGAGGCGCAGCCGAAGAACCCGCTTCTCTACCCAGGCCCTCAGAACCTGCCAAGCCCTCAGAACCTGCCCCTCTCCCCGGCACCACCACCCCCAACCCCGCACACGTCTTCGCCACACACTCCCCATAGATCCCCCCCAGCCGCCAGCTCAAGCGGCTCATCTCCGCCACGCTCATCGCCTTCGCATCCATCGCCCGAAGCACCGCCTCCCGCACCGCCCGCGAATACCGAAACCCCTCATGGCCCAGCACCTTGACCTTCGGCTCCCCACCCGCACCCTCCGCAATCCGGCACACCGCCACATCCACCCCATCGGCGGACGTCCCACTCATCACCCCCGCCACCAGCATGCCTCCATCGCGCTCACCCTTCACCATCGCCTTCTCTCTCCCGTTCCTCAAGCCCTTGCTCTTCTCTTTTTGTCATCCTGACCATCGAGCTTGCGAAGGGGAAGGACCCGCTTCTCTACCGAAAGCCAGCGCGCAGCGAAGGGCCTGCTTCTGCCCTTCTTTCCTTCCATCCTGAGCGCAGCGAACGGACCTGCTTTCCCCCGCAAAATTCTCCTGCCATGACGTCCACCCTTGCCTGTCTTCACCCCCTCACCCCCTCAACTCCCGCTGCAACTCCGCCAACAAATTCAACGCCTCCCTCGGCGTCATCTCATCCAGATCCACCTCACCCAACCGATCCACAATCCGCTGCGACTGCGGCGTAAACATTGTCATCTGCATCCCCGGCCCGCTCGCCGGCACCGCCATCGCAGCCGCCTCCCGCACCTGCTGCGTCTCCGCCCGCTCATGCACTTTCAACACCTCCCGCGCCCGCGCGATCACCCCCGCCGGGATCCCCGCCAGCCGCGCCACCTCGATCCCATAGCTCTTGCTCGCCGCCCCCGCCTCTACCGTGTGCAGGAACACAATGCCGCTACCGCTCTCCTTCACCGTCACCCGCAGGTTCTTCAAGCGTCTCAGTCGCTCTTCCAACATCGTCAACTCATGGTAGTGCGTCGCAAACAGCGTCCTCGCCCCGACCTTGTCATGCATGTGCTCGACCGTCGCCCACGCCAGCGACAGCCCATCATAGGTCGCCGTCCCCCGGCCCATCTCGTCCAGCAGAACCAGACTGCGGGACGTCGCCGTGTTCAGGATCGCCCCCGTCTCCGTCATCTCCACCATAAAGGTCGACCGCCCCCGCGCCACGTTGTCGCTCGCTCCGATCCGGGTGAAGATCCGGTCCACCAAACCCAGCCGCATCCGCTCCGCAGGCACATAGCAGCCACACTGCGCCATGATCACCACCAGCGCAGCCATACGTAAATACGTGCTCTTACCACCCATATTCGGTCCGGTGATGAGGAGTGTAGAAGGCCCGCAAACGCCTTGATTGTAGCGCTTAGCCTCTGATATTTGATCTTCTGCTTCCACAAACAAGGAGTTCGGCACAAATCGCCCCACACCCTGCTCCTCCAGCCGCAGTTCCACAACCGGATGCCGACCCCCTATCACCTCCAGGACTCCACTTCCGTCAACCTCCGGCCGCACCCATCTGCGAAGCTCCGCCAGGTGCGCAAAGCATGCTAATACATCGACTTGGGCGACCCTTCTTGAAGTAGCCCGAATCCGTCCACTCGCCGCCAGCACCGTCGCCCGAAGCTCCGCGAAAATGCGCCTCTCGATCTCCCCACATCGATCCTGAGCCGTAAGTATCCTTCGCTCCAGCTCTTTCAGCTCCGGAGTTGTAAACCGCTCCGCATTCACCAGCGTCTGCTTGCGCTCATAGTCCGCCGGAACCGCCTTCGCGTTCGCCCGGGTCACTTCAAGAAAGTACCCGAACACATTGTTAAAACGCACCTTAAGGCTTCCGATGCCGGTCCGCTTCCTCTCCCTATCCTCAATCGCAGCAATCGCCTGCCGTCCACTTCGACCCAGGTCCCGCAGCTCATCAAGCTCTGCATCCACCCCCTCCCGAATCGCCGTCCCCTCACCCAGCGAGACCGGTGGATCCTCCACCAGCGTCCCGCTAATATGCTCCTCAACGTCGCCGAGCGTATCCATCCCGAAGCTGAGGTCAACCCACCGTTCAGCCCTAAGTGTCTGCATCGTCAGCAAGATATCCGGAAGTCGCCCCAGAGTCGCTGCCAGGGCCGTCATCTCCCGCGCCCCCGCGGAGTCCAAAGCCACACGCCCCAGCAGACGCTCTAAATCAAGCACACCGTTAAGCGCCCGCCGCAACTCCTCCCTCTGCCGCAGATTTCCTTTCGTCTCTCCCACAGCATCCAGACGTGCACCGATCTCCGCCACACCCGCGGCCGGACGAAGCAGCCAGGAGCGCAAAAGCCGCTTGCCCATTGGTGTTAGACACGCGTCCAGCACAGAAAATAGCGTGGTCTGACCGGCTTCCCCAGCGAACATCGGCTCAACAAGCTCCAGATTCCGAACGCTGACAGCATCCAGTTCGAGGCACGTCGAACGTTCGTAAAAACGTAAGCCGTCTACATGCTCGAGCGCCCCGCGCTTGATGCGGCGCATGTACTCAAGCAGAGCGCCGGCCGCAATCGCCGCTGCCTCGTGCCCGCCCAGTCCCAGCCCATCAAGCGACTGAACATTGAAGTGCTGCTTCAACAACGGAACCGCATACTCTGCCGTAAACACCCAATCCTCGAGCGCCGTCTTGGTCCGAATGGCCGCGAGCTCCGAAGCTTCATCGGTACTTTCGCCAAGCAGGTTTGCCGCTCCGGTGAAGGTTGTGCCAGACAGAAGCTCCGCGGGCCTCAGGCGTCCTACCTCGTCGAGCGCCTGTGGCCATGCGCTCGCCCCACCAAACTCAGTCGTCCGGAACTCTCCGGTGGAAAGATCCAACATAGCCAGCCCGATACACGGTCCAGCATCAGCTAGGGAGCGGACTGAGCGCCCCCCGCCCACCCGCGCGAGGCTCACCAGCCAGTTGCTTTGTTCGGCGCCGAGAGCGGGATCGACCGCCGTTCCGGGAGTCAAAACACGAGTAACCTCGCGTTTCACCACGCCTTTGGCAAGCTTCGGGTCCTCCACCTGCTCGCAGATTGCTACGCGAAATCCGCGTCGCAGAAGCCGCTGAAGGTAACCCTCCGCAGCGTGGTAGGGAACGCCGCACATCGGCACCGCCTTTAGCTTGTCCCGGGCCGTCAGAGTCAGCTGGAGCTCCTTCGAAGCCACCAGGGCATCCTCGAAAAAGAGCTCGTAGAAGTCGCCCATCCGGAAGAAGAGAAGGGCGTCGGGATAGGCGTCCTTGGCCATCCGGTACTGGCGCATCGCCGGTGTGAGGCCTGCTTCCAGGTCATTCTGGGGCACTCGTTCCTCGGTTGTGTTCTTGACCATCGGCGAATCGCCAGAATACCCCAACGGCGCGCACCGCCCACCATGCATCCAAGGAGGCAGAACGAATGATTTGCCCCTCCAAGCAGCGCCTCCCAGGAGAGCAGTTCCATGATTCAGGTACCGATGACAGGAGCCGAGTTCGGCGAGAAAGCTCGCGAGCTGAAGCAGAAGAATGATCTTGACCTCACCGAGCCTGCCGGTCGCATCACAAAAGATGGTGTCACGGCGGGATACACCCTCTACAACGGCCTGCTCACCGTGCACATCCTCGATAAGCCCTTCTTCATCAGCACGGAATATTGCGAACAGAAGCTGCAGGAGTGGCTAAGCGCGGGTTGACCTCCAGGTTCCCCTGATCGCAAAGGGAGAAGCCAACTGCGGAGCGATACACCGGTGGACGCCCTTGTTGATTTCGTCCCCGCTCAGAGCGTCCAAGCGTCCGGAACGCGGCTCTGATTCTCCGCTACTCCGCCGGTATACTGGAGCTTGGCGCGAAGATCCACGCGCCGCGCCCCTATGTCTCTACTGTGGCTGAGAGTCGCCGTCCTTCTTTACAGCGTCGCCGCGCTTTGCGTGCTTCCGGCAGCTCTCTATGAGCGACCCCGCTGGCGTCACGTCGCCATTCCTGCAACCATCGTCGGCCTCTTGTTTCACTTCGTCTCTCTTGCTGAAACCCTCAACGCCGCCCACCATACCCTCCCTGTCGATCGGCACGAGAGCCAATCGCTTCTCGCTCTGATCATGGCCGCGGCCTTCCTCGCTGTGTACCTCCGGTACAGGACCGTCGCCGTCGGGGTCTTTCTGCTCCCGGTGGCCGTCCTGCTTGGCCTTGAGCCCGCCTTCCGCCCCGGTCCTGAGACGCTTCCACTCGCGCACTCCGGTTGGATCTTCCTGCATATAGGGCTTCTCCTTTCAGCCTATGCAGCCCTTCTGGTGTCGCTCCTCACAAGCGCGCTTTACCTCTATCAGGAGCGCCGTCTCAAGTCGAAACAGCCCGCCCTCCGCTCGCTTCCACCCCTCGACACCATCGACCAGATCGCCCTCCGCGCCCTTCTCTTTGGCCTCCCCTGCATGACCGCCGGCCTCCTGATCGGCTCTGCGCTCGCCGAACGGACTGTTGGCCCCAGCTTCTTTCTCGATCCCAAGGTACTGCTGTCATTCGCCATGTGGATCGCCTACATGGGCATGATCTTCGTTCGCCGTCACTCCGGCTTACGGGGCCGCCGCGCCGTCTACCTCTCCGGCTTTGTCTTTCTGGTTGTGCTCGCCGTCTGGTCCGCGAATCAGCTTTCCGCCGTCCACAGGTTCACGGCCCCATGAGCGTCGCGGAGGGTCAGCCGGCCCTGGTCCTGCTCGGCATCAACCACAACACCGCCCCGCTGGATGTGCGCGAACGCCTGGCGATTCCGGCATCGCGGCTGGCCGACGCCACCCGTGCCCTGGCGCACCAGCCTGGCGTTCGCGAAGCCTTAATCCTCTCAACCTGTAATCGTGTCGAGCTTCTCACCGTCCAGGAGGATGTCCAGGCCGGCGCTCCCGGCATGCTGAACTTCCTCCATCACTACCTCAATATCTCTCCGTCCACGATTCAGCCGCACGTCTACGAGTTCCGCGAACGGGAGGCCGTGCGCCACCTCTTCCGCGTCGCCTGTTCGCTCGATTCGCTCGTGGTCGGGGAAGCGCAGATACTCGGGCAGGTGAAAGAGTCGTGGACGGTGGCCCGGGAGATTGGAGCCGTCTCCTTTACTCTCGATCCGCTGCTCCAGCGCGCCTTCAGCGTTGCCAAAAAAGTCCGTACCGAAACCCAGATCGGCTCGTCCAGCGTCTCCATCGCCTCGATTGCCGTCGACCTGGCCCGCAAAATTTTCGGCGGCCTCAAGGGCAAGCAGGTGCTGATTGTGGGTGCTGGCAAGATGTCCGAGCTCGCCGCCCGCCACCTCATTCAGCACGGAGCCTCCTCCCTCCTCATCGCAAATCGCACCGAGTCCCGGGCGAGAGGTATCGCGGCCCGCATCGCCGAACAGTTCACCGCCACACCCATTGCCACCACCATCCTCCCGTTCGACCAGCTCCATGAGCACGCCCACCGGGCCGACATCGTCATCACGTCGACCGGTGCCGGATCGGGCCCAGGTAGCCCAGCCAAGATCTTCACGCCAGCTCAGGGTCGTCTATTTTTGGAGCGCCGCCGCAATCGGCCCATGTTCTTCATCGACATCGCCGTTCCGCGCGATATCGACCCAGCCCTGAACGAGGTCGAGGGCTGCTTTGTCTACGACATCGACGATCTTCAACAGGTAGCCGCCTCAAATCTCGCGAATCGATCGAAGGAGGCAGCCGTCGCCGAGACCATCGTAGCCCACGAGGTCGATCAGTACGAACAGCGCCTCGGCGCACAGCCCGCGACCGAGTCCATCAAGGCCCTGCAGCAGAGCGCCGAAGCCATCCGCCAGCAGGAACTCGCACGATCCGCTACCACACTATCCGGCTTGACCGTCGAGCAGAGGTCGGCCGTCGAGGTCTTGACCCGCTCCCTGATGGGAAAACTGCTTCATCCGCAGATCGCCGCCCTCCGAGCCATGCACACGAGCGAAGACAAGAAATCCTGATCTCTGTCCCTCGACCTTTGCGGTTGCACCTGATGTACTACAAAACGCAGTGGCCCGAACAGCACTTCCACCCCGAATCGCCATCGAAACAAAGTGTGGTTCGCACGTAAGACGTAAAGGCAAAGGTGAAAACGATGGCGCTTTCCAAAACGACACAGGATCACAACGAGATTCAGCAGTGGGCAGAGGCGCGCGGAGCCATACCTGCCGAGGTTGCCAGCACCGAGCATAAGGGACAGACAGGCATCCTGCGCCTCGAATTCCCCAAAGCAAAGAACGCGAACGACAGCGCTCTGAAGGAGATCTCCTGGGATGAGTTCTTCGAGAAGTTCGACGCCAGCGGCCTGGCCCTGGTCTACCAGGAACAGACCGCGGAAGGCGAGCAGAGCAACTTCAACAAGCTGATCTATCCTGAGGAACCCACAGCGAAGCCGGCCAAGAAGGCGGCCGCAAAAAAGTCTCCCGCAAAGAAGGCGACAGGCGCAAAAGCCGCAAGCAAAGCAACAGGAACAAAGACCGCGAGCAAGGCGACCCCGGGTCCGAAGTCAGCTGGCGTGAAGAGTTCGAAGAAAGCAGTCGCGTCCAAGCCGGCGGCGAAGGCTCCGGCCAGAAAGGGAGCAAAAAAGTCTCAAGCAGCCGCCAAAAAAGCACCAGTGAAGAAGTCCGCAAGCAAGAAGTCCAGCGGTACACGTTCCAGAAATCATTAGATCTCGAATCACGACGGACGACTCGCGGTTGGCTCGGCCTGAGGTGAATCCCTCGCTGAGCCAGACCCCGCCTGCTCCCATCCCGTATTCTGGTCGAGCCATGATTATTCGTATCGGCTCCAGAGGATCCCAGCTTGCCCTTTGGCAGGCCAATCACATTGCAGATCGGCTCCGTGCGACGGGCCACGACGTCGAGATCCAGATCATCCGGACCACCGGGGACCGTATGCAGCAGCCCGGCTTTGTTCCCCCTACGAGCTTCGACGGGCAATCTCTCGACAGCAAAGGAATCTTCATCAAAGAGATCGAGGACGCCCTCGCGCAGGGGCAGATCGATCTCGCGGTGCACTCCCTGAAGGATCTCCCGACCACCCTCGATCCGCGTTTCACCCTTGCCGCTATCCCGGAACGCGCCGATCCCCGCGATGTTTGGGTCTGCGAGCCGTTCTGGGGACTCCATACTCTCCCCATGCACGGACGCGTCGGCACAACCAGCCCGCGACGGCAGGCCCAGCTGCTCGCTCTCCGTCCGGATCTTGAGTTTGTCGAGGTCCGCGGCAACATCGACACCCGCCTGCGCAAGCTCGAGGAAGGGCAGTGTGACGCTCTCGTTCTCGCCGCTGCCGGTCTCGACCGCCTCGGCCGAACCGAGCATGTCCACTACCGCTTTTCGCCCGACGAACTCTGTCCCGCGCCGGGGCAGGGCGCCCTCGCCCTCGAGACCCGATCCCCGGAGCACCCACTCGACACCGAGGACCCCACCCGCGATCCGGCGATCCGGGACGCGATTCGAGCGCTCAACGACGTCTCAGCCGAGTACGCCGTCACCGCGGAACGAGCCACGCTCGACGCTCTTGGCGGTGGCTGCATGCTGCCGATCGGTGTTCTGTGCGAGATCACGGGCGATCGCGCCACCATGCTCGCCCAGGTCGTCTCCCCGGATGGCGAAGCGATGATCCTCGGTGAGATGGTCGTCGATATCATCACACCGGCCGATCTCCTCGGCCAGCGTCTAGCCACGACCCTGATCCAACGCGGCGCCCTGGAGCTGCTCCCCGACGCCGTACTCTGAAAGACTTCGCAACGGTCCACGCCTGACTGCGTGACTCTGGACTGCATGAATCTGAATCACCCCAAGGAGACCGAACCTTTGCAGGCCAACCTACCCGACCGCGCGATCTCAGCCTTGCGCGCCCTCCTTCTGCTCACCTTCGTCTCAGCCGTCGCCTACTACGTGGCCTTCTCCATCCACTGGCCCATGCTGCTAGATTCCCCGATCATGCACTACGTCCGCTTCCTCATGGACCACGGCATGAGGCCCTACCGGGAGATCACCGACAACAACATGCCCGGCGCTTACCTCACCGAGGGCTGGGCCATGAGCGTCTTCGGTGGCGGCGATCTGGGCTGGCGTCTCTACGACCTCACCCTCCTCGCCTCGCTCGTGCTCTCCATGGTCGTCATCGCCTGGCCAGTCGATTGGCTCGCCGGCATCTACGCCGGTGGCCTCTTCATCCTCCTTCACGCCAGTGGCGGTCCCTTCTACTCGGGCGAGCGCGAAGAGCTCATGACCGTCCTCCTCATGGCCTCCTGCGCCCTGCTCTTCTCCTCCGTCCGGCATCGCCTTCCCTGGCTCATGCTTCTTGCCGGTCTCTTCTCCGCGATCGCTGCCTCGGTCAAGCCCACCATGGCCCCGCTAACGCTCATCCTCGTCTTCGCCCCCGCCGGTGTGCTCCCCCGGCGGCGTCTGCCGTTCGCCTCCTACCTCGCGTGGGGCTGCCTCGGACTTGCGATCACCCTCGGCCTCAACATCGCCTTCCTCCTGCGTTACGACGCGGTCAAGCCCTTCCTCTTCGTCCTGCGCACGATCACGCCGGCTTACATCTCGATGAACCGCCTCAGCTTCGGCTTCTTGCTCAGCCGGCTCTTCCCGCTGAATCTCCTCATCCCCATCCCCTTCATCGCGGTGATCCTTTACCTCCGCCGCAGCCTGGCCTCGGAACGTCTGGTTATGTCCTGGGAACGTCTCATCCTGCTGATCGCCGCGCTCTTCGGCGCCTTCTCTTACCTCCTGCAGCAGAAGGGCTTCTTTCACCACCGCTACATGTTCGTGGCCTTTGCCCTCCTCCTCATGGCCCTCGAACTCATTCCCGCCACAAAGTCTCGCGGGCTCCCCCGAATAGCCGCGGCTGCGGGCATCGTCCTCTCCCTCGCTCTAAGCATCCCGCATTATCTGGGCCTCTTGCGCAAGTCCACCACCCATCACGATCTGGTGCCCACTCTCGAAGCGGATCTCACCGCGCTCGGCGGGCAGCGGCTTCAAGGGGAGGTCCAGTGCTTCGACCTCATCTTCGGTTGCCTTAACGCGCTCTACCAGCTCCGGCTCGTCGAGAACACGGGTTACACCGGCGATCTGCTCCTGTTCGTCAAACAGCCCAACATCGCCACCGACTACTATCGCCAGATGTTCTGGAGACTGGACGCTGTCCACCCGGCCAGCGTATACGTTGTCACCAACAACTGGTTTGGAGAACCGAGCTCCTTCTCCCGAATTAACAATTGGCCGCGCTTCGATGAATATCTCAAGCGGAACTTCACCCTGTTTCAAACCCGCACCTTTCCGCTCGAGAACCGCAGCGCCCCCGACCCAAGCTCTACCGATGAGCCCTACACCTACCGGATCTACATCCGCAACGGAAATCCTCTGCTGAAGACCGCCACCACTTGTACCTCCGAACCTCCGCACCCGGGCGAAACGTGCGGGCCCATCTAGCCGGAAGAACCCTGGCTCAGGAACTCCCTCACCTATCTGAGCATCGGGCCAGCTCTGACCAGGCGCCGACGCCATCCCGAACCGACCCTTCCCCAACTCCCCTATAATCGACAGCAACAGGAGCTTTTCATGGCAGAGAATAACGGCAGCGACGGCGCAAACGGAAACAAGCTGAATGTGGCGAACGGTCCCCGGATCGGTAGCGAATCCCCCCTGGGCGAGGGCAGCAAAGGACCTTGGGAGAAGGACCCCGGTTCCACCCACACCAATCCCCAGCTGACAACCAACCAGGGCAGGCCAGTCGGAGACAATCAGAACTCCGTGACAGCCGGACGTCGCGGTCCAGTTACCCTCGACGACTTCCAGCACTTTGAAAAGGCGGCGCAGTTCAATCGCGAGCGGATCCCGGAACGGGTCGTTCACGCAAAGGGTTCGGGCGCGCACGGCCACTTTCTCATCACCCACGACATCTCGATGTACACCTCTGCGAAGCTCTTCTCGAAGGTCGGCAACACCTGCCCCATGTTCGCCCGTTTCTCGACCGTTGGCGGCGAAAAAGGTTCGGCCGATACCGCTCGCGATCCACGCGGATTTTCGCTGAAGTTCTACACCGAGGAAGGGAACTGGGACATGGTCGGCAACAACACGCCCATCTTCTTCGTTCGCGACGCCATCAAGTTCTCCGACTTCATCCACACCCAGAAACGGGAGCCCGGCTCCAATCTCAAGTCCGCCACCATGATGTGGGACTTCTGGAGTCTCTCGCCCGAGTCGGTACACCAGGTCACCATCCTCTTCTCCGACCGCGGTATCCCCGATGGCTACCGCCACATGCACGGATTCAGCTCGCACACCTTCTCGCTCATCAACGCCGGGGGCGAGCTCAACTACGTCAAGTGGCACTTCCTCACCAATCAGGGGATCAAGAATCTCCCCGCCGAAGAGGCCGAGATGCTTGCCGGCTCCGATCCCGACTACTCGCAGCGCGATCTCCTGCACGCCATCGACCGCCACGACTTCCCCTCCTGGACCTGCAAAATCCAGATCATGCCCGAGGATGAGGTCGACAACTTCAAGTACGATCCCTTCGACCTCACCAAGATCTGGCCGCACAAGGAGTTCCCCCTCATCGATGTCGGCGTCTTCACCTTGGATCGCAAGCCCTCCAACTACTTCGCCGAGGTCGAGCAGTCCGCCTTCAACCCTTCCAACATCCTCCCCGGCATGGGTTATTCACCCGACAAGATGCTGCAGGGCCGCCTCATCTCCTACCCCGACGCGCACCGCTATCGCATCGGCACCAACTATGACCTCCTCCCGATCAACGCAGCGAAGTGCAATGTCGCGACCTACAACCGCGACGGACAGATGCGTCTTGACGGCAATTTCGGCGATCTCCCGAACTACGAGCCCAACAGCTTCGGAGGCCCGAAGGAAAATCCCAGGTTCCGCGAGCGTCCCTACAAGGTGCCGTCGCAAAATGGCGAGACCATTGTTGCCCGCTACGATCATCGTGAGAACAACGACGACTACACCCAGGCTGGCGATCTCTGGCGCCTCTTCCCCGATGGGGAAAAGGAGCGCACCTCCAAGGCCATCGCCAAGTCTCTCGGGCAAACACCGCTTCGTATCCAGAAGCTCCAGCTGAGTCATTTCAAAAAGGCCGATCCGGAGTTCGCTTCACGCATCGCCGCGAAGCTCCCGGGCAACGAGCATCCCGAGTACCTCCACGGTCCCGACGCCGCGGAGCTCGCAACCTCGAGCCGCGTTCTCGAAAAATAAACTCTTGAATCGTTGATAAAGGGACCGCCTCCGGAGGCTGTTACGGAACTAAGCTGTGGTGAAGTACAGGAACGCTCCCGCGAAGGGGGCGTTTTTGTTTGTGTCGATGTCTTATGTTCAAGCTGTTCTGAGTTTGCGGGTCCGTTTCAAGCCGCCGAGG
>JAABVA010000139.1_pt1 | contig 92975 bp, 84 predicted proteins | sample 5560331 | NCBI WGS metagenome assembly JAABVA01 (sample SAMN12812661, study PRJNA571458) | rock metagenome | isolation source: Antarctica rocks | place: Antarctica: Victoria Land, Mt New Zealand sud | collected 2016-01-07
ACAACACCCGACCCCGCCCCGAGGTCCGCACACACCGCCCCGCCTCGTCGTAGAGGTAACCGTAGGAAACGCCGTTGCGGTCCGTCCACCGCACAATCCGGCCCCGCTCATCACACCCGAACCGCAACGGCTCACCACCACCCGCGTCGGTGACGGCCGTCAGATTCCCGGCGTCGTCGTAACCGAACGACGCCACCACCACACCACCCCCACCACAGACACATTCGCTGCCGCCACAGACACATTCGCCGCCGCCGCCGCCACCACCAACACCAACACCAACACCACACTCGCCGCCACCGCCGTCGCCGCCGCCGCCGCCGCCGCTGCTGTCGCCGCCACCACAGACACAATCGCCGCCGTCGCTGCTGCTGCTGCTGCAGTTGGTGCCGTCGACGTTGTCGTTGTGCACGGTCAACGCGGTGACCCGTCCGGCTGCGGTGGTCACCTGCACCCGGTAGCCACCCGAATGCGACACCGACTCGACCAGGCCGCCGGTGGTGTAGCCGAAATCGATCCGGTTGTTGTTGCGGTCAGAGATGGATTCGAGGCGACACCGACCGGCGGGGTCGGCCGGCGCGAACCGGCGGGTCACCCCCGCGTCGGGGTCTTCCACCTGCCAACCACCGTCGGGTAGGTGGTGCAGCGGCCACCGCCGCACCCCGTGCGAGGGCAACACCACCGCGCCGACCGGCAACCCCGCCGCGTCCGGGTAGAACAACACCGACCCGTCGTCGGCGACGAAACACACCACACCACCGTCGTCGTCGCCGTCGTCGATCTGGAGGCGCTGATCCAACGTGGACGCCCACCGCCGGCCGAACAATCCCCCGAACCGGTAGGAACTCAGATGAACCCGCCCCAACACCAACCCCAACACCCCGGGCAACATCAGATCAGTGGCGGACATGACCATCTCACCGGTCACCACATCGATCGGATCCGACGCGCACACCCGCTGCTGCACCGGCGTCTTGGACTCCACCGCCCGCGCCGAGTGATCCGCCGCGCCCCCCGACGACCCACCGACCGACGACCCGCCGGCAGACGAGGACCCGGCAGCCTTCACCTCCGAACCGGCCGTCCGCGCGGCGTTGGCATCCGACGCGACCGTTTTCGCCTCCGACCCGGCCATCTGCGCCGCCTCCGCGTCGGCGGCGTGTGCACCCCTGGTCCCCGCAGCGGCGGATCGCGCCGCCTTCGCATCGGCGGCGACGACCCCCACAGCGGATCGCGCCGCTTTCGCATCGGCGGCGGCGGCGTGGGCGTTCTTCACACCCTTGAGCGCCTTCAATCCGTTGCCCAGCGGCAGCACCGACGCGCCGTCCACCACGATGTCGGTCCACGACCCCTGCCCGGTCGACACCTTCACCGCAGAATCGAGCAACACCGACGCCCCCGCCGTGCCCGCCGCGATCGGGCCCATCACCGGCGCCAACACCGGGATCATCGCCAACAACCCCGCGATGCTCGAAATCTGCTTCAACACCCCCGAAATGGCCTTCAACACATCAGCGTGATCAGCGACCCACCCCGTCACCGAATCCCGCAACCGCCCCCAAAACCCGGGCGGCTCCACAAACCGCAAACCCCTCGCCGCGCCGATCGCACCGACACACCGGTCCACCGCCGCGTCATGCTCGGACCGCAACACCCCCGCCGCGTCCACCGTCGCCCGCAAAGCCGCCTCCGCACCGCCCAAACCATCCGCCGCACCGGAGGTCCGCGCCGAATACGTATCGGCCGGCAATGCCTGACCCGGCTTCAAAGCCTTCGAAGCGGCCTGTTGAGCCGCGGCGTGCCGGGCGTCAGCAGTTTTCGCCTCCGCCACCGCGCTGCCCGCCGAATCCACCGCGGTCTGCTGATCAGCGACCCGGGACGCCAGCACCCCCATCCGCACCTGCAACGATTCCAACGTCTCCGAATACACCTTCAACGCCGACGCGACGATCGCCCACGCCTGCGCCGTCGTATCCAAATGCGGCGGCAGATCCCGATCCAACCTGTCCCGATACGTCTGCGCCTCGTCACCTTTGAAATCACCGGCATCGACCCGGCGGATATCACCCGCCGCCGCCGACACCGCCACCCCGAACGAAGACCACAAACCCGCCGACGACCGGATCGAACCCGCATCCCCCGACAACGAAAAAACTGTCGCATCCACCACACCACACCACACCCCCACCCCGGCCCCAGCCGACCACAAATTCGAAACCACCCCGAACCACCCGACCAACAACAACAACTTCAACCCCAACCAATCCGCCCAGGATCGGGATCGGGGTCGGGGTCGGGGATCAGTGCGCCGACAACGCAGTCCGAACCTGCCCCCGCATGTCCTTCACCCCCGACGTCGTCGCCGACAACGACTTCGACACCGCCGACAAAATCTCCTGCACCGTCCCAGCAGCGCAATCCCACTTTCCCTGCACACCCGCATACAACTCCTGCTCATCGCCGTCCCACGACGACTTCACACTCGCCACGAACCCACCCAGATCCGACAACGACGACCCCAAACCAGCAATCACCGAACCCAACGAACCAGACGCCGAATCAGCCGTCGCCTCATTGAACGAAAACACCCCACCAGACATTTTGATACCCCCATCAACAGAAAGCAGAACACTGCAGGACAACAACAAACACCGATCGAAAAGAGGAACCGGACAAGATCAGAACCGGAACTTCGTGCCGTCCCAATTCGCGGAACCATTCGCATTCGACAGCGCCTCGGTCATCTGCGACTCATACGAATCGTACAAACCACCCGCGTTCCGCACATTGCCCTTGATGAGGCCAACGCACCGTTCAAATCCTTCATCGCCGCCGTCCACGCCGCCGTCAACAACTCCCAACTCGAAAACGACGAACCCTTCCAATCCTGCGGAAGCGGCTCCACCGCCCGCAAAAACCCAGCAGCCTGCGCATTCATCGCCGACTCCGACACCTCCAAATTCGACGCATGAACATTCACCGCATCCTCATGCACCGCAAACCTCGGACCCACACCAACCACCCCAACCCGAATCGACACCCCAGCCGGCAGCCCACCCACCAACACCCACCACGCTAACCACCCACCACACCCAAAAACCGAGCGCCACCAAAAATGTGGACAACTCCGATGCGATGCGACTGCGGTCCGCGGAGCCCACGATCACCGAGCTCAGGTGCGATCACCGTGCTCGGGGTGGAACTCTCAGCCAGACCGGCACGTCACAGCCGCGCGGTGAGCGCTTCCGAGGCCTCAATCAGATCTGCGGCCCATCGTTCCCCTGGGCGGCGTCCGATTCGTTCCATCGGCCCGGAGACGGACACGGCTGCGACCACCCGGCCCTGCGGGTCGCGGACCGGCGCGGACACGGATGCCACTCCGGCCTCCCGCTCGGCGACGGAATGCGCCCAACCGCGGCGGCGGACTTCAACCAGGACACGTTCGGTGAACGACGCCTCCAACAGGATCGCCCTGGCCGTCGCCGGATCCGCCCAGGCGGTCAGCACCTTCGCTCCGGATCCGGCCGTCATCGGTAGTCGACTACCCAGCGGAACGGTGTCCCGCAACCCTGACATCGGTTCGGCCACGGCTACGCAGATTCTGGACAACCCATCAGGACGGTAGATCTGCACGCTCTCGCCGGTGCGGTCCCGAAGTCGTGGGAGCACGTCGGCCCCGGCGGCGACCAGCAGGTCGGGTGCGCCGGATGCCAGTACGGCCAGCATCGGCCCCGGGCGCCAGCGACCGTTGGAGTCCCGGGCGAGGAGTCCGTGCACCTCCAGGCCCACCGCAAGGCGGTGCGCGGTGGCGCGGGGCAGACCGGTGGCCGCGCACAGGTCGGCCAGGCCGCTGGGGGAGGCCGCGGTGGCGCGCAGCACCTGCACGGCTTTGTCCAAGACACCGATACCGCTAAGCTGTCCCATGCAGCGATACTAGATTCCCGTATCGTGAGATGTCCACTACGGCAGTGGGCATCGACGTGCAGCAGGGTTTTTTGTCGGATCAGCAGATTGACCCAGCGGTGCCTACGGTGCGCCGCGGACTTAAACGCATGGGGAAAGGTCGGCAATGGGGAGCACTCTCGCCGAGAAGGTCTGGGAAGCACACGTCGTGCATCGAGCCGACGGCGAACCCGACTTGTTGTACATCGACCTCCACCTCATTCACGAGGTCACCAGTCCGCAGGCTTTCGAGGGATTGCGGCTGGCCGCACGGCCCGTCCGGCGACCTGATCTGACGCTTGCGACCGAAGATCACAACGTGCCGACGACCGGTATCAATCTGCCGATAGCGGACGAGGTCTCGCGCATCCAGATCGACACGCTTCGGGCGAACTGTGCGGAGTTCGGTGTGCGGCTGTTTCCGATGGGCGACTTCGAACAGGGCATCGTCCATGTCGTCGGACCGCAATTGGGTATCACCCAACCCGGTATGACGATCGTCTGCGGAGATTCTCACACGTCCACCCACGGCGCTTTCGGGGCGCTCGCCTTCGGTATCGGCACCAGCGAGGTCGAGCACGTGCTGGCAACCCAGACCCTGCCGTTGAAGCCGTTCCGCACCATGGCGATCACTGTCGACGGCGAGCTGGCCCACGGCGTCACCGCGAAAGACATCATTCTGGCCGTCATCGCCAAGATGGGCACCGGTGGCGGGCAGGGTTACGTACTCGAATATCGAGGTTCTGCCATCCGGGCCTTGTCCATGGAGGCCAGGATGACGGTGGCCAACATGTCGATCGAGGCCGGTGCCCGTGCCGGAATGATCGCGCCCGACGAGATCACCTACGAATACATCAAGGACCGCCCCCACGCGCCGCAGGGAGCGGATTGGGATGCAGCGGTGCAGTACTGGTCCTCGTTGACCACCGACGACGACGCGGTTTTCGACGCAGAGGTCGTCCTCGATGCTGCTGACCTGACTCCATTCGTCACCTGGGGCACCAATCCTGGGCAAGGACTTCCGTTGTCGGCGTCCATTCCCGACCCGGAGCTCATCGCCGACGACAACGAGCGGGCCGCTGCCGAGCGGGCCCTGGAATACATGGGACTGACGGTCGGTACCCCTCTGCGCGACATCCGGGTCGACACCGTTTTTCTCGGCTCCTGCACCAATGGGCGCATCGAGGATCTGCGGGCTGCCGCTGCGATTCTGAGCGGCAGGCACATCGATCCCGGCCTGCGGATGTTGGTGGTTCCCGGCTCGATGAGAGTGAAGGCCCAGGCCGAATCCGAAGGGCTCGACCAGGTATTCGTCGAGGCTGGAGCGGAATGGCGTAGCGCCGGGTGCTCGATGTGCCTTGGAATGAATCCCGATCAGCTGGCGCCAGGGGAGCGCAGCGCCTCCACGTCCAATCGGAACTTCGAAGGCAGACAGGGCAAAGGCGGCCGCACCCACCTGGTCTCGCCGCTGGTGGCCGCAGCCACCGCGCTGCGTGGAACTCTTTCCTCGCCGGCCGATCTGGACCTTGCGTCTGCTGCCGGATAGAGCTGCGCCGTATTCGACGCCCGGCGCGCAGGCCGGGCGTCGCTCACACCCTCGCGACCGCACCGATCATCCGGGCCACTTCAGGAGAATCGACACATGGAACCGTTCAGCACTCACACCGGCATCGGCATCCCGTTGCGCCGCAGCAATGTCGACACCGACCAGATCATTCCGGCTGTATACCTGAAGCGGATCACCCGCACCGGATTCGAGGACGGATTGTTCGCCGCATGGCGGAGCGACCCGGGCTTCGTGATCAATCAGCCGGTCTTCGCCGGCGGTTCGGTCTTGGTCGCCGGTGCGGACTTCGGCACCGGATCGTCGCGGGAGCACGCGGTTTGGGCTCTGATGGACTACGGGATCCGGGTCGTCATTTCGCCACGCTTCGCGGACATCTTCCGAGGTAATTCTTCCAAGGGTGGCTTGGTGGCCGCACAGGTCACCGAGTCGGACGTCGAATTGCTGTGGAAGCTGCTCGAGAACAATCCTGGAACAGAGGTCACCGTCGACCTTCTGCAGCAGACCGTTTCGGCCGGATCACTGGTGGTGCCCTTCGAGATCGACGCCTACACAAGGTGGCGGCTGCTCGAGGGCTGGGACGACATCTCTTTGACCCTCAGACATGCCGAAGAGATCACCAATTTTGAAAAATCTCGGCCGGTCTTCGCCCCGACGACCACCGCCGTCTGAGCAACAACACGCTGACCAGCGCAAACAGCGAGAGTCGTTCTGTTCGAACCACTTTCGATTTTTCGATGATCCGGAACATCAGGACGGGACGTTCGAAAAGGGTGGCGGTCACGGCCCTTCACAGCTCGAAATCCCTTGGAAGTGCAGGGAACGGCTGGCGTGGTTGTTGGCATTGTGCGCGTTTCGGGCCTACCGTGTGCCACCAGTCGGCCCATTCATCCCTCGGGCCGGAAAGTCCTGGGAGGGACAGTGAACAAGACCGATCTCATCAACCAGCTCGCACAGCGACTGGATGGAGACAAGAAGGCGGCTCAATCCGCGGTCGAGGGCATCATCGACCTCGTTCAGCGGGAGGTGCAGCGAGGCGAAAGCGTCTCGATCTCCGGTTTCGGAGTTTTCGAGAAGCGGGCCCGAGCCGCGAGAACGGCCCGCAATCCGCGCACCGGCCAGGCAGTGAAGGTCAAGAAGACCACGGTGCCCGCCTTCCGCCCGGGAAAGTACTTCAAGGACGTCGTTGCTGGCACGGTGAAGCTCGCAAAGGGAACGGCGAAGCCGACGACCGCGCGGGCAGCTGCTGCGGCAGCCAGGACTCCGGTCTCCGCCGCGAAGGCACCAGCTGCAACTCGTGCTCGCGCCGCTGCCAAGCCGGTCGAAGTCGCGGTCGCTGCAAAGGCTGCGACGGGTACCCGCGGGGCGGCAGCGGCGTCGGCCGCGAAAGCACCGCGCGCCACCGCAACCAAAGCTGCACCTGCCGCAAAGGTGGCCGCCCCGAAGGCGTCCGCGGCCAAGGCTGCGCCGGCGGCAAAGGCTCCGGCCACTCGTAAGGCGCCGGCCAAGAAGAAGTGAACCGACCCGGCTGACGACCGCCAGAAGCAGAACCGCAGAGTTGTTGCCCGGGCCCGCTGATTGATCCAGCAGCCCGGGCAATCTGCGCTCGCGGTGAGATCGCCCGCCCGACACAGCCCCGCACGTGCACCAAGCACCCGTCAGACGGAAGGACTGGGATACGGATCTGCCTGGACCAGACGACGGCCGTCGAAACTCAGATACCAGAATGCACCTTTTGGCGTTCCGGTTACTGCGACTGTCACGTCGGACCGTCCGGCCAGAGATTTCACCACTCCGGGAATCACGCCGCCCTGACTGCAGGCCACCACCGTGTGCAGCGAGCGGCCGTCCTGCGGATCCGATGGAGTCGGACCTTGCTGCGCGGCTCCCTGACTCTGCCCGGAAGCCGCCGTGCCGGTGTTCACCCTTTCGGCCGGGAAGCTGCGTCCGGCGACAAGTTCCACCAGCCGCCTCCGGGCGCCAGCAGGGTCGTCACGGTAGGCGTCCTCGGCCAGCAACGGCTCCAGGACGATTTGGGTGTTCAAGACGGCGGCCAGCGGCGCCACCGTCGCGGCACAGCGCTCCAGCGGGGCGCTGTGCACATGGCCCGGTCGGAACGGCGTCAACTCGGTGACCAGCGCCGCTGCTTGCCGGCGTCCCTTGGCATCCAGCGGGCGGTGCGCATCGTCCCCGTCGTAGGACTCGCGGTGCCCGGCCCGTGCGTGCCGGACCAGCAGAACTCCGGTCAGATCGGGTCGTTGCAAGGAGAACGTATCCAGGACGGCTCGATCGAATTCGTAGCTCATCCGGGACCGGGCCGATGCTGGGGAAAGCCACTCCAGTCGATCCACTTCCTTGTTGACCGAGAAGGCGCCGCCCACCTCGCGGGCCGCGAAATAGGCGACCGTTTTACCCCGCCCGGCAGCCGTGTACGAGACGGTCGTCAGGGCCCGGCCGATCATGCTCTTGAAGCCGGTCTCCTCCAGAACCTCTCGGGCGGCCGTGACGGGTGCGCTCTCGCCGGCTTCGGCCTTGCCCTTGGGCAGCGACCAGTCGTCGTAGCGCGGTCGGTGCACCAGGGCAACGCGAATTCCGTGTTTGCGGGAAGGGCGCCAGAGCACGGCCCCGGCAGCCTTCACCACCAAGCCGTCAGTCCGCACCGGCTGCCCCTCGACGCAACAAATCGGCCTGCAGATCCCGGCCCGGCCCCTCGGTGGGTGACCGGGTCCAGCCGTCGGGACCCAAAAGCCAGCAACGCGTATCGGGTCGGGCGATCGCCGCCAGCAGGGCCGCCATCTTGTCCGTGGCCGACTTGTCGGTGATCTGCACCAGAGCCTCGACCCGGCGGTCGAGGTTGCGATGCATCATGTCGGCGCTGCCGATCCAGTATTCCTCCTGGCCACCGCCGCCGAAGTAGAAGATTCTGGAGTGCTCGAGAAAACGGCCCACGATCGACCGAACCGTGATGTTCTCGCTCAGCCCAGGGATACCCGCCCGCAGCGCGCAGATACCGCGAACGGTGAGGTCGATGGTCACCCCGGCATTGGATGCGCGGTAGAGCGCGTCGATGACGCCCTCGTCGACGATGGAATTCATCTTGAGCCTTACCACGCCGCCCTTTCCGGCGCGGAGGTGATCGATCTCGCGCTCGATCCGGTCGACGATTCCGGTGCGGATCGAATGCGGTGCGACCAGTAGGTTGCGGTACTCGGTCTGTCGTGAGTACCCGGTCAGGACGTTGAACAGATCGGTGAGGTCGGCTCCCAGATCCGGATCCGCCGACAGCAGGCCGAGATCTTCGTAGATGCGCGCCGTCTTGGGGTTGTAGTTGCCGGTTCCGATGTGGCAGTACCGGCGCAACGTGTTGCCCTCCTGCCGGATGACCAGCGCCGTCTTGCAATGGGTCTTGAGCCCCACCAAGCCGTAGACCACGTGCACACCGGCCCGCTCCAGGGCTTTGGCCCAGGTGATGTTCGCCTGTTCGTCGAAACGAGCCTTGATCTCGACCAGGGCGACCACCTGCTTGCCGGCGGCTGCCGCCGAGATCAAGGCGTCGACGATCGGCGAGTCCCCGGAGGTGCGGTACAGGGTCTGCTTGATGGCCAGCACATTCGGATCTGCCGCCGCCTGCTCGATGAATCGCTGCACGGTGGTGGCGAAGGACTGGTACGGGTGATGCAACAGCACATCGCCCTCCCGCAACCTGGCGAAGACGCTTTTTGGCTTTTCGCCCTCGACGAAGGCGGGGTTGGTGGCCGGAACGAACGGCGGGTCCTTCAGCGTCGGGCGGTCCAGCCCGTACAGCTGCCACAGGCTCGAGAGGTCCAGCAGGCCGGGAACTTCCACCGCATCGGACGGGTCGACGTCCAGTTCGGAGATGAGCAGATCCAGGATGCGCTCGCTGGTCGTGTCGGTGATCTCCAGCCGGACCGGTGGACCGAATCGACGCCTGGCCAGTTCGCGCTCCAGCGCCTGCAGGAGATCCTCGTCGCGGTCTTCTTCGACGTCCAGGTCCGCATTGCGAGTGACCCGGAAGATCTGGCGCTCCAGCACTTCCATGCCCGGAAACAATTCGGCCAGGTGAGCGGCGAGCAGATCCTCGATGGGCAGGAAGTCAAGGGCTCCCCGCCGGACCCGGATGAATCGGTCGACGTTGTTGGGCACCTTGACCCTGGCGAAACGTTCCGCCCCTGTCTCCGGGTCCCGAACGATGATGGCCATGTTCAGGCTCAGGCCGGAGATGTACGGGAATGGGTGTGCCGGGTCGACGGCCAACGGGGTCAGAACCGGGAACACCTGCTCGGTGAAGTACTCGGCAAGCCGGGTTCTGTCCTCGTCCTCGATGGAGTTCCATCGAACGATCCGGATACCTGCCTCGGCAAGCGCCGGCATCACGTCGTCCGCGAAGCACCGGCCCTGCCGCTCGACGAGTTCCTGGGTGCGGGCCGAGATCAGGGCCAGTTGCTCGGACTGGGTCAATCCGTCCACGCTGGCCAGCGCCAGGCCCATGTCGCGGCGGCGCATCAGACCCGCCACGCGCACCATGTAGAACTCATCGAGGTTGGAGGCGAAGATCGCCAGGAATTTGGCCCGCTCCAGCAGCGGCTGGTCGGTGTCCTCGGCGAGGGCCAGCACCCGCTCGTTGAAGTCGAGCCAACTGAGCTCACGGTTGTAGAACCGGTCGGCGGGAAGCGAAACGTCCTCGTGCACGACGGCCGGCTCGCTGTTCGGCACGTGGAACGGTTCGACGGCCGCGGTCTCGATGGCAGCTGACTCCGTTTCCGCGAGTTCGCCGACTGCGGCCGCTGACGGGTCGCCGGAGGCGCTGCGGGGTGGCCCGTCATTCGCGACCGCGGCGAGCGACGGGCGCCGCCGCACTGGTGTCGGTTTTCTCGTGGTGGTCACCCGGGTCATTGTTCCGTGCCGGGACGCCATTGACCAAAGGGACCGCTGAACGCCAGGCAACGAGCGGCCGTCCATTGAACGCCGGCACCCTGCCCGAGCAGGCCGGACAGGGCGTCGTCGGTTGGTGGGCCGGCAATGGGGCAGGAGCGGCTGACCTAGGGTGAAGGCTGCTGAACTGGTGTGGATCAGCGGCGGCCGGCGATCGGTCGTGCTCGGTCGAAGGGAGTCGGTGTGCGTCGTCGCGGTCCGGTGTCGGAAAAGAGCGCTTTCCAGAAGAGAGTCTTCGAAAAGGGCAACGGCTGGATCAAGCTGTGCGAGTTGGTCATGTTCCCGCTGACCCGCGTACTGGGCCACCGATCTTTCGAAGGTCTGGAACACGTTTCGGTACCTGGGCCAGTTCTCGTTGTCGCCAACCACATCTCGCAGCTCGACCCGGTGTACACGGCGGTGTTCCTGCGCAAATCCGGTCGCCTGCCGCGCATCATGGCCAAGGCATCGTTGTGGAAGATTCCATTGGTGGGCAAGGTGATCGCCGGGGCCGGGCAGATCCCGGTGGAGCGGGGCGGCGGCCAGGGCCAGGTAGGGCTGGATGCCGCCGTCGATGCGTTGAAGGAGGGTCGACTCGTGCTGATCTATCCGGATGGAACAGTGACCCGTGATCCTGATCAATGGCCGATGAAACCCCGCCCCGGAGTGGCAGCGTTGGCGTTGTCGGGAGATTTCCCGGTCGTGCCGGTGGTGCACTGGGGTACCCAGCAGGTTTTTGTTCCATACACCAAGGGGGGCTTCCACCCGTTGCCGCGCAAGAGGATCCGGATCGTCGCGGGCCCTCCGATAGATCTCAGCGCCTATCGGGGACGGCCGGTGGATTCTCGGCTGATCCGGGACGTCTCCTACGCCATCCAGGGCGCAGTGCGCGATCTGCTCGGCGAGGTACGCGGCGAAACCCCGCCAGCAGATTTCTATGACCAGAAGAAGGCGGACCGGCTCAGCGCCGCAGCCCGACCGGAGCCCAGCGCTGGATCAGGATCTGCCGGTGAAGGCGACGGGACGGCCGCGGGCAACCGTCGGATGGGCAACTGAGTCCGATGCCGCTCGGTGGGTCGGCCCTGGGCAGGGTGGCTGTGCTGGGCGCCGGCTCGTGGGGGACCGCCTATGCCAAGGTGCTGGCCGATGCGGGCCGGGACGTGATGTTGTGGGCCCGACGAGATTCGGTCGCGGCCGACATCCAGGTCGGCCGAACCAATCAGGCGTATCTGCCCGGAGTGACGCTGCCGGTGAATCTGCGTGCCACCTCCGACATCGACCAGGCACTGCTGGGCGCGGATGCGGTCGCCCTCGGTGTGCCGAGCCAGTCGATGCGGGAGAACCTGACCGTATTCCGCGACTTGTTCCCGGTCGGCGTTCCGGTGATCTCCCTGGCCAAGGGCGTCGAGATCGGTACCGGTCTGCGGATGAGCGAAGTGATCTCGCGCGTCGGATACGTCGAGCCGGAGCGGGTGGTGGTGCTCACCGGCCCCAACCTCGCAGTCGAGATCGCCCATGTTCGGCCGACCGCCTCGGTGCTGGCCTGCCTCGACCACGACGTCGCCGTCCGGGTGCAAAAGGCCTGCGCCACCAGCTATTTCCGTCCGTACACCATCACAGACGTGATCGGTGCCGAGATCGCCGGTGCTGGCAAGAATGTCATCGCCCTGGCCTGCGGCATCGCCGACGGACTGCAACTGGGCCTCAACACCGCCGCCTCACTGATGACCAGAGGCCTGAACGAGGTCTCGCGGCTGGGTCAGGCTCTCGGTGGGTCTGCAGCCACTTTCGCCGGGTTGGCCGGTCTCGGCGATCTGGTGGCCACCTGTTCCTCGCCGTTGTCCCGTAACCGAACGCTCGGTGGTCGCCTTGCCGCGGGATTGTCGCTGGAGGCGGCAGTCGCTGCCGCGGGCGGCCAGGTTGCCGAAGGCGTGGTGAGCTGCCGTTCGATGCGAGACCTGGCGCAGCGGCACCACATCGACATGCCCATCACCGAGGTGGTCTACCAGGTCTGCTATCGGCATCTGGCACCGATCGACATGATCAAAACTTTGATGGACAGGCCGCACACGCCGGAATGACCGATGCGATGACTCGTTCCGGGGACCGGCCGGCGAAACCGTAGGGTTGGCCGCATGACGTCGAAACGCATCCGGGTCGCAGTGATCTTCGGCGGCCGCAGCGGAGAGCACGCGGTGTCGTGCATCTCCGCCGGCAGCGTGTTGAGCGAGCTCGATGCGCAGCAGTTCGACGTGACGGCGATCGGCATTCGGCCCGACGGCGGGTGGGTTCGGGTCGACCCGGCGCTGGTGCTGGAGAACGTCGGCGGCACCTTGCCTTCGGTGTCCGGCGGGGTCGCCGTCGTCCTGCCCGCTGATCCGACCTCCGCGTCGCTGGTCGATCTCGGAGACGTCGCCGGCTCTCTCGACGTCGACGTCGTGTTTCCGGTTCTGCACGGCCCGTTCGGTGAGGACGGCACCATCCAGGGCTTGCTCGAATTGGCCGGGCTGCCCTACGTGGGACCGGGCGTACTGGCGTCTGCGGCCGGAATGGACAAGGAGTTCACCAAGAAGCTGCTCGCCGCTGAAGGGTTGCCGCTGGGCGACCATGTCGTGTTGCGGCGCGACCGTGCGACCTTGGCCGACGCGGAGCGAAACCGTGTGGGACTGCCCGTTTTCGTCAAACCGGCCAGAGCCGGGTCATCGCTCGGAGTCACCCGGGTGGACAGCTGGACAGACCTCGATGACGCGATAGCCGTTGCCCGGCTGCACGATCCGAAGGTGTTGGTGGAAGCGGCGATGATCGGCCGCGAGATCGAGTGCGGTGTGCTGGAATTCCCGGACGGTCGGGTGGAGGCGTCACCGACCGCCGAGATCCACGTCGCCGCCGGATACGACTTCTACGACTTCCGCGCCAAGTACCTCGATGACGTCGCGACATTCGACATTCCGGCTCGGCTGCCCGACTCGATCGACGCGCAGATCCGCGCACTGGCGGTCCGGGCCTTTCGAGCACTGGACGCCCAGGGCCTGGCACGCGTCGACTTCTTCGTCACCGATGCCGGACAGGTCGTGATCAACGAGGTCAACACCATGCCGGGATTCACCCCGATCTCGATGTACCCGCGGATGTGGGCCGCCGCCGGACTGTCCTACCAGGAATTGCTGACGGTGCTTCTGCGCACGGCGATCGCCAGGGGTACCGGGTTGCGCTGACCTGCGCCGCTATTTGATGTCCGTCGGCAACAGAACGCCGGCTCGGCAGGGTTCCCGCGCCGGCAGGGCGGTGGCGATCACGCTGGACAGCAGAGTGATCGGGGCGGTTGTAGCGCTGCGGGGAACTGTGACGGCAATTCGTACCGAACGGTCGGCCGCCAGGTAGGTGGTCTCATCGAGCCCGACCTCCGTGGGCAGCTGCAGCCAGGACACGCCGTTGATGACGGTCAGCGGCGAACTGCAGGTCAGTTCTTGCGGCGTCTCCATGCCGCACCGCAGGATCGTCGGCGGATCTCCCCAGCCGGCGACTCCGGAACCTCCGCCCTGCAGAGTGCGACGGTGAGCTGCGTCGAGATCGCCCGGCAGCGCCGGCATCAGGCGATTGCAGGCAGCCGAGTCGGCGCCGGGTTGGCCCACCGTCGCCACGGGGAGTGGGCCACCGGCCACCACCGGATGAGCCCGCTTGACCACACCGAGCACGACGGCCACGGCGATGGTCACCACCACCACCGCGAGGGCGAGAAGCACCTGCCAGGTGATGAACGAGTTCGACCCGATCTCGGGCACCGGCGGCGAACCCTCGTCGGATCGTCGCTGGTCATTCGCCACCTGCCGATGCTCTTCTGGCCGAAATACGGATCAGATCCGGATGACCGGGCAGGTCAGCGTGCGAGTGATGCCCGGTACACCCTGAACCCTGGCCACGACGAGCTTGCCCAGCTCATCGACCGAATCTGCTTCTGCTCGGACGATGACGTCGTAAGGGCCGGTGACGTCTTCGGCGCTGGTGACACCCGGGAGTTCGGCGATCGCGCTGGCGACTGCCGCTGCCTGCCCGACCTCGGTCTGGATGAGAATGAAGGCCTGCACCACGGTGTGCTCCTGTCTCGGTGTCGTTCTGCTCGGGGTTGTTCTGCCCGGCGTTGTTCTGCGGATCACCGGAAGTTTATCGGTCCTGCGCGTCGTCGCTGCCCCCAGCCGAGAGCTACGGGTGAGACGGTGGTTACCCAGGTGCCGCACCGCGTGCCGGTCGCGGACCGGCGCGCTCCGGTGGGGCACCATGACAACCGGGCAAGAACGAGCCCGCTGCCAACGGGTAGAACGAGCCCGTTGCCGGCGGACTGGACCCCTGTCCACGGCAAGTTATTCGCACCGCACCCGGAGCACCGGGACGGAACCGAGCGCAGGCTCGGACATGATCACCGGAGGTGTTCCATCAGTACCCCGCAGCCCAGAACCGGTCCGGCGCAAGGTCGTAGAAAGGACGCCGCGTCTGCGGCGGACACGCCCAAGGACGGAACAGTGGCGGCGCTGGGAGAGTTCGCGCTGATCGCGGCCGTCATCAAGGATCAACCGCAACTCGACGACACCACGGTGGGTCCTGGTGACGACGCCGCAGTGGTCACCGCACCGGACGGACGCGTGGTCGTGAGCGTCGACATGCTGGTGGACGGCGTGCACTTCCGTACCGATTGGGCGTCCGGCGAGCAGATCGGCCGCCGCGCGGCGCTCGCGTCCATGGCCGACATCGCGGCGATGGGAGCCGCGCCCACCTCGCTGGTGGTGGCCATCTCGGCGCCGCCGAGCACACCCACCGACCTGCTGTTGAGCATCGGCAAGGGCCTGCACGCGGCCGCCCACGAGGCGGGCGCTGCTGTTGTCGGGGGGGACATGACCAGGTCCGACGTGCTGACCATCGCGGTGACGGTGCTCGGAAACCTACGGGGAGCGGATCCGGTTCTCAGGTCAGGGGCCCGCCCCGGTGACGAGGTGGCGATCACCGGCCGGCTGGGCTGGGCCGCGGCGGGATTGGCGGTGCTCTCACGTGGGTTCCGCTCACCCGCGGCGGTCGTCGGGGCGTATCGCGTACCCGAGCCACCGCTGGCCGCTGGAATGCTTGCGGCGGCCTCCGGCGCCACCTCGATGATCGACGTGTCCGACGGGCTGCTGGCCGACCTCGGGCACATCGCGGAGGCGTCCGGAGTGTCCATCAACATCCGCACGGCGGCGCTCGAGGTGAATCCGCGGCTGGTCGAGGTGGCATCGGCGTTGGGGAAGGACCCGATGGAGTGGTTGCTTTCCGGTGGGGACGATCACCCGCTGGTCGCAACGTTCCCGCACGGTTCGTCGCTGCCTCCTGGTTGGCAGCCGATCGGCACGGTGGGGCTTCCCGGCGAAGCCGGCTCCGGCGTGACCGTCGACGGTGCGATTCGCGACGAGCCGGGCGGCTGGGACCACTTCCGTTGACCGGCGGCGGTACGGTCGCCCTCATGGAACCTTCCGTCGGAGCGGCGATGGATCCGAGTTGGGCCACCGCGTTGGAGCCGGTGGCCGGCCGGATTGCCGCCATGGGTGATTTCCTGCGGGCCGAGGTCGCTGCGGGCCGAACGTATCTACCGGCCGGAGCCAACGTGCTGCGGGCTTTTCGGACGCCGATGGACCGAATCAAAGTGCTGATCGTGGGCCAGGACCCGTATCCCACTCCCGGACATGCGATCGGCCTGGCTTTCGCCGTCGATCGGTCGGTTCGGCCACTTCCGCGATCGCTGGCCAACATCTATCGGGAACTGCGCACCGATCTCGGCCTTGTTCCACCGCCGCACGGCGACCTGACCGGATGGACGGAGTCGGGTGTGCTGCTGCTGAACTGTGTGTTGACGGTGGCGCCCGGCCAGTCCGCCGCCCACAAGGGCAAGGGCTGGGAACAGGTCACCCAGCGAGCGATCGAGGCACTGGTCGCGCGCCGGCAACCGTTGGTCGCGATTCTGTGGGGGAAGGATGCGCAGACGCTGATCCCGATGCTCGGAGCGACCGCGCACATCGCCTCCGCGCACCCGTCCCCGATGTCGGCCGACCGCGGGTTCTTCGGCTCGAAGCCGTTCTCCAGAGCCAACGAACTGTTGATCGCGCAGGGAGCCGAACCGGTCGACTGGACCTTGGAATGACGCTCGACCCGGGACTGGATCCGACCAGGGCCATTGGCCCCGAGAGCACACTCGGCGACAGGGCCGACGGCACTCGCAGCGTTCCGACAGCCACCCACTGGGGCGCATATGTCGCCCGTAGCAACGGTTCCGAGCTATTGGCTCTGGACCCGCACCCCGACGATCCGGACCCGTCCCCGATCGGGAACTCCGTCGTCGACGCGTTGCGCAGCCCCGGCCGGCTGACCGTGCCCTTGGTGCGCCGGGGCTGGCTGGACGACGGGCCGGGGCCGGCCGACCGTGCCGGGAGCAGGCACCGCGGGGACGACGGCTACGTGCCGGTTGACTGGGACACCGCTGCGAACCTCGTTGCCGGCGAGATCGATCGGGTCCGGCTCCGATACGGGAACAACGCCATTTTCGGCGGCTCCTACGGCTGGGGTTCGGCCGGCCGGTTCCACCACCCGCAGTCTCAGATCCACCGGTTCCTCAACACGATCGGCGGCTACACGCGGTCGGTCGACAGTTACTCCTCCGCCGCCATCACCGTGCTGCTGCGCCGGGTGGTCGGCAGCTGGCAGACCGCGATGGACTCTTCGCCGACATTCGACGAGATCGCCGAATCCGGCTCGCTGGTCGTGGCTTTCGGCGGGTTGGCGCTGCGCAACTCGCAGGTCAACGATGGCGGCGTGGGCGCGCACCTCGCGCCGAGTGCGCAGTCCAAGGTTCGTCAGGCAGGTGTCGACTTCGTTTCCGTCTCACCGCTGCGTACCGATGCGGCGGACTTCCTCGATGCGACCTGGCTCGCGGCCCGGCCGGGCACCGACGTTGCGGTGATGCTGGGACTGGCGCACACCATCGTGTCGCAGCGCCTGCACGACACCGACTTTCTGACTCGGAGCACCACCGGCTGGGCACAGTTCGAGGACTATTTGATGGGACGCGCCGATGGCGTACCCAAGGACGCGAATTGGGCGTCGGACATTTCCGGGTTGTCTGCCGACGTCCTCGAGGCGTTGGCAGTCCGAATCGCGACCGAGCGAACGGTCATCTCTGTTTCGTATTCCGTGCAGCGCGCCGCTTCCGGCGAGCAGGTGCCGTGGATGGCATTGACCCTGGCTGCGCTCTCCGGCTCGATGGGCAAACCTGGTGGAGGATTCGGCTGCGGGTTGGGTGCCCTGCACCGCAACGGGATGCGGTTGTCCAAGATGCCGGTTGCCGCCTTTCCACAGGGTGTCAACAACGTGGCCGATTTCATTCCGGTGGCTCGAATCTCGGACCTGCTCACCAGCCCCGGCAAGCAATTCGACTACGACGGCGGCCGGTACACCTATCCCGATATCCGGCTGGTCTACTGGGCCGGTGGCAACCCGTTCCACCACCACCAGGATATGAACCGGCTGGTGCGGGCCTGGCAACGCCCGGACACCGTGATCGTCCACGAGCATTTCGCCAACGCGCTGGCCCGGCATGCCGACATCGTGCTGCCGGCAGCTACTTTCGCGGAACGTACCGACTTCGCGGCTGGCAACGAGGACCCGTTCCTGATGGCTGTGATCCAGGCCGCACAGCCGCCTGGTGAGGTGCTGACCGACTACGAGATCTTCTCGCGCATTGCGGACAAGCTCGGTCTGCGGGAGAAGTTCACCGAGGGCCGCACGGCTACGCAATGGGTGGCGCACTTGTACGAGCGCACTCGGCAGCGCGCGGCGACGTTGGACGTGCAGCTGCCGGAGTGGCCGGAACTGGTGGCGGCCGGCCGGTTCTCGTTACCGGATCTGCCCCGGCCGGCCAAGCCGTTCGACGCATTGCGTACCGATCCCGTCGAACATCCCATACCGACGCCGTCGGGCCGGTTGGAAATCTATTCCACCACCATCGCGGATTTCGAGTACCCCGACTGCCCCCCGCATCCCACCTGGCTCGAGCCGTTCGAGTGGCTGGGGTCGGCAGCAGCGAGGCGGTTCCCGCTCGCGCTGGTGTCCGGCCAGCCCGAGCGGCGGCTGCACTCCCAATTCGACAACGGTTCCCATTCCAGGGCCGGAAAGGTGGCCGGTCGAGAACCCGTGTTGATCAATCCTGTCGACGCCTCCGACCGCGGGATCACCGACGGCTCCGTGGTCCGGCTGTTCAACGACCGCGGGCAATGTCTGGCCGGCGCGGTCGTCTCGGAGGACATCCGTCCGGGTGTGGTGCGGTTGTCGACCGGGGCCTGGTACGACCCGTTGACTCCCGGCGGCCTCGACGTGCACGGAAATCCCAACGTGCTCACGGCCGACCGCGGCACGTCGTCGCTCGCACAGGGATCGAGCGCGCACACCTGCCTCGTCCAGCTGGAGGCGTGGGCGGGCCCGGCACCGGACGTCATCGTCTTCGGCGCCATGCCGACATAACTCGACGGTCACCTGGTTCTGTGCGCCCTCGAGGAGCACAACCGAACTCGACGCTCGACTGGCCGCTCGACCGCAGAAGGAGCGATACCCGACGTGATCCAGGAAGTGGCTCCGGCCCTGGCGGGTCGAGTGCTGTCTGCGCAGCGCTGGAGCAATCTGACATTTCTGCACTGGCCGGTCGAACCGGAATCCGTGCGGGAGTTTCTGCCTGCCGGCGTTGCTCCGGACGTGTTCGACGGATTCACCTACGTGGGTCTGGTGCCGTTCCGGATGCGAAAAGCCGGACCGGGCGGCCGGCTGGCCATTCCATACTTCGGCGAATTCTGCGAGACGAACGTGCGGCTCTATTCGGTGGACGAAAAGGGTCGGAGCGGAATCGTATTCCGGACGTTGGAGGCGGAGCGGTTGGCCACCGTGCTGCTGGCGAGGTGGAGCCTTGGTCTGCCATACACGTGGGCGAAGATGCGCGCCACCCACGTCGACGATCTCCTCCGCTACCGAACAACCCGCCGCTGGCCCCGGTCCGGTGGCCGGCGACTGGGCGGTCAGATCACCGTTCGAGTGGGCGGACCGGTCGAGCCGACTCCGTTGGAGGTCTGGCTCACCGCACGTTGGGGCCTGCACACCCGGCTGGCCGGCCGCACGCTGTGGGTACCCAACGAGCACGGCCCCTGGCCGCTCCATTCCGCCGAACTGCTCGGGCTGCAGGACGAGCTCGTTTCCGGAGTCGGAGTTCGGATTGCCGGGGGCATGCTGCGGCCGTTGTTCTCGCCGGGAGTACGCACGACCTTCGGGCTGCCGTCGGTGGTTCACTGAAAGGGTGGTTCGCCCAAAGGCATCGCCCGAGGTCGGCCGCACCGAACGGGCAGCCTGCCGGGCGCCCGGGCCTGGCAAGCGTTGCGCCAATCAGCTAGAACAGCTCAGGATCCCAGCTGTCGATGGCGTCCGCGGTCCGCTCACCGCTGGTCGCCTCCGGCGATTCGGCCGCCCTGGCGACGGCTCGAAGAATCGGAACCAGCAGGACCGCAGAGGCTCCGTCACCCAAGCCCAGGGACCAGGCGGTGAGCGGATCGCGGCCGAGGAGGTCGAGCAACCGGGCATGGGTTCGTTCCGGGGCGAGCGAGGTCGCCACGACGTAGGCGCTCGACCCCGGCGTCAGCCGGTTGGCCATCAGCGCGGCGGCGGTGCTGGCGACGTCGTCGATCAACACCGGAACCCCGCGGACCGCGCACTGGGCGATGAATCCGGTCAACGCCGCCAGGTCGGCGGCACCGCACACCCGCAGCATGGTGTGAGCGTCGGTGCCTGCCAACCGCATGCGGTACAGCGCATCGCGCACTGCCGCCGCCTTGCGGATCCACGCGGCATCGCCGATGCCGGACCCGCGCGAGGTGGCCTCGACGGGTTCGATACCGGTCAGGCCGGCGACGATGGCAGCGGTTGCCGTACTCGCGCCGACGCCGCAGAGCCCTCCGACGAGCAGATCGGCGCCTCCGTCGATCTCCAGGTCGGCGATCTGCCGACCGGCGAGTAGTGCCGTCTGAACGTCCTCATGACCCAGCGCATCCTCGATGTCGATCCGGCCGCTGGACCGCCGGACCTTCACCGAGATGTCCACTCCGGTGTCGGTCAGGTCGGCATCCACGGCGACATCGACCGCCCGCACTCCGACTCCGGCGCCCGCGGCGATCACCGACAGTGGTCCGATTCCCGCTGCGAGGTCTTTCGCCCTGCGGGCCGTCTCGGAGATGGGGTGCGCGGATACGCCGAGGGAGGCCACGCCGTGATCGCCGGCGAACACCACCATCCGCGGTCGTTCCAACAGATCGTGGCCCGGAAGCGAGCAGCTTTCCAGCAGGCGAATCAGCGGTCCGAAAGTGCCCAACGCCGACAACGGCGCCCTGTCCTCGTGCGATGGTGGCCTGACCGGCCCGAATTCGACGGTCACGTCGGATCCTCCTGTTCGAATGCCGCCGGTGCGGCTCGGCTCACGCTACCGTCGAGCCGCACGCCCGCTGCACTGTCGGCGCGCCGACGCACTCCGACCGGCCCACGCCCTGTTCTACGGTGCCGCGGCCACCAGATGACAAACCACAGGAAAGGAACTCCGATGAGCCAGGTCGAGAACGCCAGCTTGCCGTCAGGAGAAGGCGGCGAGGCCCGAGATTCCGAACTGGACGAACCGGGGGTGACGTGGCGGTGGCTGCTCACCGACGAGGTAGGACTGGAGATGGCGGGACCGGCCGTGGTCTTCGAATCGCAGGTCGCGGCCGAGGACTGGCTGCGCGAAAGTTTCGACGAATTGGCGGCCGACGGAGTGGCGACCGTGTCACTGCTCAACGGCGGACACGCCGTGTACGGACCGATGTACCTGACGCCTGAAGCGGACGGACCGGTCGCCGAAGCGGAGCTCTGATTTTCGCGCAACCTAACCCTTGTTAACGGCCGTTCACTTCTGGCACCCTGAGCAGATGGCCGACTTCTCCGATCCTGTCGAGTACGCCGATCTTCGAGCGGCGGTGCGCGAGATCACCGCCGCGCACGGGCCGGCCGAGTTTGCCGAGCATGCCCGGACCGCAACCCCTCAAGCCGCGCTCTGGTCCGATCTGGGCAAGGCCGGCTTCATCGGCATCAACGTTCCAGCCGAGTACGGGGGCGGAGGAGCCGGCATGAGCGAGTTGGCGATCGTCGCCGAGGAGGCGGCCGCCGGTGGTTGCCCGCTGCTCCTGTTGCTGGTTTCCAGCGCCATCGGAGTGGAAGTTCTGGCGCGGCACGGTTCGCCCGAGCAGAATCAGGAGTGGCTGACCCAGCTCGCCGACGGAGGCGTCAAGATGGCGTTCGCCATCACCGAGCCCGATGCCGGCTCGAATTCGCACCAGATCACCACCACCGCTGTGCGTGACGGTGAGGACTACCTCCTCACCGGCAGCAAGTACTACATCTCCGGTGTCGACGAGTCGGCCGCCATTCTGACGGTGGCGCGCAGCGGTGTCGACGAGCGCACCGGCAAGGCGAAGCTGTCGCTGTTCATCGTGCGGACGGACGCGGCGGGCCTGAGCTGGAACGTGCTGCCGGTCGCGGCGCAGATCCCTGACAAGCAGTTCACCGTTTTCTACGACCAGGTGCGGGTTCCGGCCTCCGCACTGATCGGGCTCGAGGGGGAAGGCCTGCGGCCGCTGTTCGACGGCCTGAATCCTGAACGCATCGCCTCCGCGGCGCTCGCGGTGGGAGTCGGTCGCTATGCCATCGACCTTGCCGCCGCCTACGCGGGCACCCGGCAGGTGTGGGGGACTCCGATCGGCACCCACCAGGGCGTCTCCCATCCGCTGGCCAAGGCGAAGATCGCCGTCGAACTGGCGGCGGTGATGACTGCCAAGGCGGCGTGGCAGCACGACCACGGACTTCCCGCCGGTGAGGCCTCCAACATGGCCAAGTACGCGGCCGGTGAGGCGTCGATCGCGGCGGTGGATGCGGCGATCCAGACCCACGGGGGCAACGGACTGTCGGTGGAATACGGTCTGATTCCGCTCTGGGGGATGGCTCGCCTGCTGCAGATCGCCCCGGTCAACCGCGAGATGGTGCTGAACTACGTGGCGCAGCACACCCTGGGGATGCCGCGGTCGTACTGAGGCTCGGCCGAGCAGGGGTGAACGGACGGGGTGAACCAACGGGGTGAACCAACCGGGTGAACCGACGGGGTGAACCGCTTGCAAGCGCACCTAAACTGAACTGGTGACGCTCTCCCCGACTCCCGCGATCCCTGACCTGCCGGCCCAGTACGATCCGGCTGCGGTCGAGGTACCGATGTACCAGCGGTGGTTGGCGAGCGGTTACTTCCGGGCGGACGAGAAGCGGGTTCTGTCCGGTGAGCGCAGGCCTTTCTCCGTCGTGCTGCCGCCGCCGAACGTGACGGGCAACCTGCACGTCGGACACGCACTGGACCAGACGCTGATGGATGTGCTGTCGCGCTGGCACCGGATGTCCGGTGACGAGGTGCTGTGGCTGCCGGGCATGGACCACGCCGGTATCGCCACCCAGAACCTGGTCGAGCAACAGCTCGCAGTGGACGGCAAGACCAGGCACGACTTCGGACGTGAACTTTTCGTCGAGAAGGTGTGGGACTGGAAACGGGAGTCCGGCGGGGCCATTCTCGGCCAGATGAAGCGCCTCGGTGTCTCCGTGGACTGGAGCCGCGAGAGGTTCACCCTCGACGACGGATTGTCGGCCGCCGTGCAGACGGTGTTCAAGACGTTGTACGACAAGGGGTTGATCTATCGCGCCGAGCGAATCATCAACTGGTGCCCCGGATGCGTTACCGCCATCTCCGACATCGAGGTGGATCACTCGGATGACGACGGCGAACTCGTCTCGATTCGTTACGACAGTGCGGATCTGCCCGGCGAGTCGGTTGTGGTGGCGACCACCAGGGTGGAGACGATGCTCGGGGACACCGGTATCGCCGTGCATCCCGACGACGACAGGTACCGGCACCTGGTGGGCACGAAGGTGCGGTTGCCGCTCGTCGGCCGACTGATCCCGATCGTCGCCGACGAACACGTCGACCCGGCGTTCGGCACCGGCGCGGTCAAGGTGACGCCCGCTCACGATCCGAATGACTTCGAGATCGGGCAGCGACATGGGCTGCCGGCCATCACCATTCTCACCGAGCAAGCGGACATCGTCGGTACCGGAACGCCTTTCGACGGGCTGAACCGCTTCCAGGCCCGTGCTGCGGTGAAGGAGGCCCTGCGGGGCGAAGGCCGGATCGTGGCCGAGAAGACGCCGTACGTCCACGCCGTCGGTCACTGTTCGAGATCCGACGACGTGGTGGAGCCGCGGCTGTCCCTGCAGTGGTTCGTCGATGTCGGCCCGCTGGCGAAAGCCGCCGGAGATGCCGTCAGGGAAGGCCGCACCAAGATCCATCCGCCGGAATTGGCGCCGCGCTATTTCGGCTGGATCGACAACATGCACGATTGGACGATCTCCCGGCAGTTGTGGTGGGGGCATCGAATTCCGGTGTGGTACTCCGACGACGGCGAGATCCGTTGTGTGGGCCCGGACGAGGAAGTACCGGGTGACGGCTGGACGCAGGATCCGGATGTGCTGGACACCTGGTTCTCCTCGGGGCTGTGGCCCTTTTCCACCATGGGTTGGCCGGAGCAGACCGATACGTTGAAGGCTTTCTATCCGACGTCGGTGCTGGTGACCGGGTACGACATTCTGTTCTTCTGGGTGGCCCGGATGATGATGTTCGGCACTTATCTGATCCCCGACGCCGAGACCGGAAATCCTTCGGTACCGTTTGAAACCGTTGCGCTGCACGGGCTCGTGCGCGACCAGTTCGGCAAGAAGATGTCGAAGTCCAAGGGCAACGGGGTGGACCCGCTGGCCTGGATCGAAAAGTACGGCGCCGACGCGGTCCGCTTCACTCTTGCTCGCGGCGCCAACCCCGGTACCGATCAGGCGATCGCCGAGGACTGGGTCGGCGGATCGGCCAAGTTCTGCACGAAATTGTTCAACGCCACCAAGTTCGCCATGATGAACGGCGCCGTGCTGTCCGACTCGCCGCCGGACCCGACGGCACTGACACCCGCCGACCGTTGGATTCTGGACCGTCTCGACGCCGTCATCGACGAGACGACCGCGCTGCTGGCAGATTTCCAGTACGCCAAGGCCTCCGAGGGTCTGTACCACTTCGCCTGGGACGAGGTCTGCGACTGGTACCTCGAGCTCGCCAAGGTGCAGATCGCCGAGGGCGCAGCGGATCCGGCCCGGCTGGGCAGTACCAGAGCAGTGCTCGGTACGGTGCTGGACGGGCTGCTCAAACTCTTGCACCCGTTCGTGCCGTTCGTCACCGAGACGCTGTGGACTGCCCTGACGGGCGGCGAGACGCTCGTCGTCGCGCCGTGGCCGACGGTGTCCGGTCGGTCGGCGGACGCGGCGTCCGCCGCCTGGGTGGCGGATGTGCAGGCGTTGATCACCGAGATTAGGCGGTTCCGTTCCGATCAGGGCCTGCCGCCGAGCAAGAAGGTGCCGGCGCGATTGGTCGGTGGCGACAGCAGCGCGAACGAATTCGCGGCGGCACTGACGAAGCTGACCGAGCCGGGCGCCGACTTCGCCCCGACGGCGTCGATCGAAGCCGCCTTGGCGGGAGGCTCGGTGCACGTGGAGTTGGACACGTCGTCCACCGTGGACATTCCGGCCGAGATCGGTCGATTGGCAAAAGATCTCGCTCTTGCCCAGAAGGAGATCGCCGACACCGACGGTAAGTTGGCCAATGATTCGTTCATGGCGAAGGCGCCGGTCGCGGTGGTCGACAAGATCAAGACGAGAGCGGCGAAGGCGCGTGCCGATGTCGACCGACTGACGGCGCGGCTGGCCGTGCTCCGCGGCGAGAAGGGAACGTCATGACATCCGGCGGTTGGGACGAGGAACAGGCACCGTTCGTGAACGACGACCAGTCCGGCGTCGAACGGGACGCGTTCGGCCGTGACGACCGTGGCCGCCGAGCCAAGGGTGATATCCAGCCGGGGGACAACCCGGACGACGTGAACCCGGAGGATCGGCCGGAGGCGCCAGGTGGCGGAACTCCCATCCCCTCGATCGATGGCCAGGACAGTGATGACCAGGACGACGATCAGGACGATGACGACGTCGGCGACGGCCGCCGCCGCGGTAACGGCCAGGGTGGACCCGAGCCGGCACTGGTCGGAGCCGTGATCGACAACGATGCCGAGATCGCGGCTGCGACAGCTGATCTCGACGAGGACGCCGGAATGATCGTGCCGGATTCGCCGCCGTTGTCGTTGACTGCGGTAGAGGAACTGCTGAACAGCAGGCGGCCGGAAACGCAGATCTCGCCGACCACCGCCCGGATGACCGCGCTGATGGACCTGATCGGCAACCCGCAGCGGGCGTATCCGGTGATCCAGATCGCCGGAACCAACGGCAAGACCTCGACGGCCCGGATGATCGACTCGCTACTGACCAGGGTCGGATTGCGGACCGGGCGGTTCACGTCGCCGCATCTGCAATCGGTGACCGAACGGATCAGTCTGGACGGGGTACCGATCGATGAGGAGCAGTACGTCTCCATCTACAGCGACATCGCTCCGTACGTGGATCTGGTGGACGCGGCCAGCATGCAGGACGGCGGCATTGCCCTCTCCAAATTCGAGATCCTCACCGCGATGGCCTTCGCGGCGTTCGCGGACGCTCCGGTGGATGTAGCGGTCATCGAGGTGGGACTGGGCGGCACGTGGGATTCCACCAATGTCGCAGACGCGAAAGTCGCCGTGATCACGCCGATCGGTCTGGACCACATGGAGTTCCTCGGTGACACCGTGGCCGAGATCGCAACGGTCAAGGCCGGGATCATCAAGCAGGAGGCGGTGGCGATTTTGGCACTGCAGCCGGCGGAGGCGATGGATTCGCTGCTGCGTCGCACCGTCGAAGTCGATGTGGCCGTGGCCCGTCAGGGCAGCGAATTCGACGTACTGGAAAGGTCTTTTGCCGTCGGCGGTCAACGGCTGACACTGCAGGGGCTGGGCGGCGTCTACGACGACATCTTCCTGCCGCTGGCCGGAGAGCACCAGGCGCGCAACGCCAGCGTCGCACTGGCCGCGGTCGAGGCGTTCTTCGGCGCCGGCGCCGGTCGGCAACTCGACGTCGCGTCGATCCAGGACGGATTCGCTGCGGCTTCGTCGCCCGGCCGGCTGGAACGTGTTCGCACATCGCCGACGATTCTCATCGACGCGGCCCACAATCCCGACGGTGCAACAGCTCTCGCCGTCGCTTTGGCGGCCGAGTTCTCCTTCTCACGGTTGGTCGGCGTGCTGGCGGTCATGAAGGACAAAGATGTGGCCGGAATCCTGACGGCATTGGCGGACTCGTTCGACGATGTGGTCGTGACGACCAACTCGTCGCCGCGATCAATGGCTGTCGACGACCTGCGCGACCTGGCCGTGGAGATCTTCGGTGAGGAGAAAGTGCACACCGCCGCGCGGATGGACCAGGCCATCGCTCTGGCGGTGGATCTGGCCGAGGGGTTCGCCGAACCGGGGGAGGGCGCAGCCGGGACGGGCGTGATGATCACCGGGTCGGTGGTGTCCGCGGGTGACGGCCGGGCACTGGCCGGGTTGCAACCCGCGTGACGCCCGAGCCGACGCCGGCCGACGGTTCCGGATCGCTGCCGGGTTCCGGATCGGCGGTGCCGGATTCCGAATGGGCAGAGCCAGATTCCGGATCGGCAGCGCCAGGTTTCCAATCGCGGTCGCAGCCGGAGCCGCGACCCTATGACCCGGAGCGGGGGCTGCGCGGGGTCATGTCGGCGACCTTGATTCTCGAGGCGATCGTCGTCCTGCTGTCGATACCAGTGGCACGCAACACCGGCGCCGGTTGGTTGTCAGTAGTCCTGATCTGTTCGCTCTCGGTCGCACTGATCGCGCTCTGCGCCTTCGTCTCCCGCTCCTGGTTCCTGCCGGTTGCCCTTGCGCTGCAGGGTTTGATGGTCCTCGGCTGGTTGATCACTGCGTCGCTCGGCGTGATGGGAATCGTCTTCGGTGCCGTCTGGGCTCTGATCATCTGGTTCCGCAACGAATTCCGTCGTCGTCTTGCGGCCGGTACGCTGCCGGAACCTGGTCCACCGGCCGGACGATGACTGCCGGTGTTCGGGTCCACGCAGTGCTGAACCGGCCGGCAGGCCGGACGAAAAGGAGTTCTTCGACGTGTCCGAACGTACCCTGGTCCTGATCAAGCCCGACGGCGTCGCTCGCGCACTGGTCGGCGAAGTGGTCGGCCGGATCGAGCGGAAAGGCCTGCGGCTGGGGGCTCTGGAGCTGCGGACGGTTTCCGAGGATGTCGCGAAGGCGCATTACGCCGAGCATGCCGACAAGCCGTTCTTCCCCTCGCTGATCGAGTTCATCACCTCGGGTCCGGTGGTGGCGATGATCGTCGAGGGCGAGCGTGCCATTCCGGCGTTCCGCCAGTTGGCCGGCGGCACCGACCCGGTGGACAAGGCCGCCCCCGGCACGATTCGCGGAGATTTCGGGCTCGCGACGCAGCTCAACCTGGTGCACGGTTCGGATTCCGTCGAATCCGCCGAGCGGGAAATAGGGTTGTGGTTCCCGAACCGGTGATCGGAACCGATGGCAGGTCCCCCGACGGCGAATCGGGACCGCAGAGCCATCCGGTGCTGATCCGGCGAGTCGGACCCGGCACTTCGATGGCTTCGGACAATGCGTTCGCAGTTGCGCTGCTGACTCTGTGGCACCGGGTGTCGGCGGCAGGCGGGTTCGTGCTGTTCGCGCCGCCGGTCGAGCGCTCCGCGCTGGCCCCGACCGTGTCGATGATGATCGACCAACTGAGATCCGGACGGACCCACGCTGTTGCCGCGACGGAGAACCGAGCGGTGATCGGCTTCGCCCTGCTTCGCCCAGATGTTGGAGCCAGTGCGCACACCGGTGCTATCGAGGTGCTGATGGTCGATCCGGACCGGCAGCGATCCGGCGTCGGTTCGTTGATCTTGCAGCACACTGTGGACCTGGCGGCGTCGTTGGCGGTGGAGCGGGTGCTGGTCAAGCTGCCCGCGGCGGCTGCTGTCGATGTGTCGAAGTTCTTCGACCAATTCGGCTTCGCGGCAGCCGGGCGGCTCCCCGGATGGGTGCGGCTGGCAGACGGTTCCACGATGGATCAACTCTTGCTGACCCGCGAAGTCGCACCTCGAACCGCTACCGGTTCGATCACCGGGCGCTGATCAGCGGTGCCGCTGGCCCGACCCGGTCCGTAGGAACGCCCAGGCGACCAGCGCGATGCCGAGGACCAACGTGGACAGTCCGATGATGATGGGCACGGTGATATCCAGACCGGTGGTGGCCAGTGCCATCGGCTCGCCGCCACCGGCGCTCGGCGTGTTCGGTAAGCCGACCAGGCCCATCCGGCCAGCGGTAGCTGCCGCTGCTGCGGGAGTGAGCAGCAACAGGGTCACCAGGGTCAGCACGGCGAGCCCCGCAGCGGAGAACATCCTGCTGGCCTGCTTCACGAGACTCCCCTCCTGCTCGAACCGACCCGCGATCGGCACGAAGGCCCTGCACATCTTCGCCTCGGTTCGTTCCACGTACCTCTGGACGTTCGAGAAAGGCTCAGGTGCGCAATCAGTCGGCGCCGTACGGGTGAAACCCTTCCGAGCTTACCGCCGATTCGAAATATTCGACTCTTGCTGGATCGGTGTCGTCGTGGCAATCGTGCGCTCGTGGACGAATTGGGATGACCTTGTCGGGGTGCCCAGGTAGCGTCCGACAACGTGACGCCCACTCCGCCGACCGCTCGGCGACCGACAGATCGCTCCGGCGGACGAGATGGAGTCGGTCGACAGCCCGCTTCGCCTGCCGTCGACCTGACGGTCGACGACCTGATGATCTCGGCGGTCGGACTCACGAAGTCGTTCCGCGTCAAGTCCGGACCCACCGTCGAAGCGGTCCGCGGAATAGATCTGGCCGTGCCAAAGGGTGAAGCCTTCGGATTCCTCGGTCCCAACGGGGCCGGCAAGTCCTCGACCATGCGGATGATCGCTTGCGTCTCACCGCGCACGTCAGGTGAGCTGCGAATTCTGGGGATGGATCCCGCCGCGGACGGGGTCAGAATACGGGCTCGGCTCGGTGTCGTTCCGCAACAGGACAACCTGGATCAGGAATTGACCGTGCGGGAGAACCTGTTCATCTACGGCCGCTACTTCGGCATCCCGCGGCGGGTGTGCTGGGCCAAGGCCGACGAGTTGCTGGAGTTCGCCCAGCTGCAGGACAAGGCCGGCGCCGTGGTGGACGCGCTGTCCGGCGGCATGAAGCGACGGCTCACCATCGCCAGATCTCTGATGAACGACCCGGAACTTCTGCTGCTCGACGAACCGACCACAGGCCTTGATCCGCAGGCCCGGCACGTGCTCTGGGACAGACTCTTTCGGCTCAAACAGCAGGGTGTCACGCTCATTCTCACCACCCATTACATGGACGAGGCCGAGCAGCTCTGCGACCGGCTCGTCGTGATGGACGCCGGCCGGATCGCCGCGGAGGGCTCGCCGACGCAACTCATCGAGCGGTTCTCGACCAGGGAGGTTCTCGAGCTGCGCTTCTCGCCTGGGGATCAGGTGGCGGCGGTGCCCCTGGTCAGGGAGCTGGCCGAACGGATCGAGGTGCTGCCGGATCGCCTGCTCCTCTACACGGCCGATGGCGAGGACACGTTGACCAGGGCGCTGGGCAACGGCATCACGCCGGTGTCGACCCTGGTTCGGCGATCCACCCTGGAGGACGTCTTCCTCCGGTTGACCGGTCGCAGTCTGGTGGATTGATGACCGATACCGATACCGCCGGGAAGCGCACCGAGGTGCCCAGGATGCCCAGTGGCGCGAGACTCGTCTGCGAGCACCTCATCCTCGTCTGGCGGCGTTTTCTGGTGTCGACCACGGCCACGTCCATCATCAACCCGCTGCTGTATCTGATCGCTCTCGGCGCCGGGCTCGGCACGCTGGTCAACAAGGGTCCCGGCACTGCCGCGCTCGGTGGAGTCAGCTATGTCCAATTCCTGGCTCCGGCCCTGTTGTGCGCGGCCGCCCTGCAGACGGCCGTCACCGAGGCGGCCTACCCGGTGCTGTCCGGATTTCTGTGGTCGAAGATCTTCTGGGGGATGACGGCGACTCCGCTCACGGCTCGCCAGGTCGCCGACGGCGAGTTGGTGTTCATCACCTTGCGGTTACTGCTCGGGTCCACGATCTACTACGTCGTCGTCCTTGCCTTCGGCGCGGCGGGCGGACCGACCGGCGTGATGTCGGTGCTGTCGGTGCCGATCGCGACGCTGACCGGCCTGTCGTGTGCCGGGTGGGTGTTGGCTCTGGCTGCGACGATGCGGAACGAGGGCACTGGCTTCAATCTGGTCTTCCGGCTTGTCGTGATGCCCATGACTCTGTTCTCCGGCACGTTCTTCCCGATCAGTCGGATGCCGGCGGTCGTTCGCCCGCTGGCCTGGATCTCGCCGCTGTGGCACGGCAACGAACTGAGCAGAGCAGTGATGCTCGGCGGCTGGCGTTGGTTGCCAGACCTGGGACATCTTGGTTATCTATTTGCGCTCGTGGGTTTTGGCCTGGCCATCGCCCGGCGGCGTTTCGCCAAAAGGTTGATCGTATGAGGCGCCTGACCGCCTACCCAGGGGCCGACGTGGCCCGGCCGACACCATTGCTTCGAATTCTCCCGGTCCACCTGTATGCGGGTCGCGCCCATGTGCTGATGGAGAGGTCGGTGCGGGCCTACCGGCGGTCGTGGATGGTCATCGCGTCGGGCTTCTTCGAACCACTGTTCTACCTCTTCGCGATGGGCAATGGGCTGGGCTCGCTGATCGGTCCGGTCTCTACGGCTGCGGGTCCGGTGCAGTACGCGGCGTACATCGCGCCCGCGTTGCTGGCGACCTCCGCCATGAACGGCGCCATCCTGGATTCCACCAACAACGTGTTCTTCAAGATGAAGCACGCCAAGCTGTACGACGGCATGCTTGCCACCTCTCTCGGTCCGGTCGACGTGGCCCTCGGTGAGATCATCTGGTCACTGGTGCGCGGCGGTCTGTACTCGGGCACGTTCGTGCTTGTGATGCTCGGCCTCGGATTGCTGACCTCGTGGTGGGCACTGTTGGCGGTTCCGCTGGCCCTGGTGATCGCGTTCGGGTTCGCTGCAGTCGGCATGGCCATCACGTCCTACATGAAGACGTTCCAGCATCTGGAGTGGGTGAACATTGCGCTGCTGCCGATGTTCCTGTTCTCGACCACGTTCTATCCGCTCGGCGTGTATCCGAGGCCGATCCAGCTGCTGGTCGAATGCCTGCCGCTCTACCACGGCATCGAGTTGATGCGCGGACTGTGCCTGGGGCTGGTCACGTCCGGGTTGTTCCTGCATGTGTTCTACTTCCTTGCGATGATCGTGGTCGGACTGCTGGTGACCTCGAGGCGGCTGGAGAAGCTGCTTCTGCGCTGATCTGCGCATCGTTTCCAGGGCCGCCTCGGCCGGGGTCCCGGGCCCGGGCGTGCCGTGTGGGATACTTGCGATGGTTCGACGCTGGGACGCACCCGGTTCGAACCCCGGTCACTTGCCCGCCCCGATCAGTAATTCGATGGCCCATGAGTGAGACGTGGGGTGCTCGAGGAACATCGGCGTTCGTTCAGAGCGGTCAACGGGCGGACCAGATCGGCCGGATCACCGAAGACTTCCACGGAGTGCCTGCGCTCCGGGACACCATATTCATGAAGGCCCCTGTGCGGACGCGTTTGAAGACGCGCCCGGGGGCCTTGAGAGAGGAACCAACAAGCAGTGTCACGATCAAGAACAACATCACCGTCGAAAGCCACCTCATCATCGGCCACCGAATCATCACCGGACCCGACCGCAATGGCGGCACCTCTGGAGCGGACGCTGGCAGATCTGCCGGCCAAGCTTCGCGTGCACGAGTTGGCCAAGCGGGCCGGCCTGGGATCGAAAGAGGTCATTGCGGCCCTCGCCGAGGCGGGGGTGGTGGTGTCATCTGCCGCATCCTCCGTTGCCGGCGGCGATGCCCGGGCGCTACTCACCGCACTCCTGTCCGGGAACGACCTGTCTGGGAACGACGTCGATCCTGCAGCCCAACTCCCCGTAGAGGTCCCGGCCGCGTCGGCACCCCCGGTCGCGCCGGTGTCGGCGCTGCCGGACCCCGGCTTCTTCGCCGCCCCGCTATTCCTGCCGCCGGTCGAGGCAGCACCGGCAAGCCGGCGTCGACGAAAGCCCGCTGCGGGCAGCGAGCCGACCCCGTCGGAATCCGGTACCGAACGCGAGCACCCCGATCCGGTAGTCGAGCCGATCGCGTCCTCTGAGGGGGTTGTTGAAGTCCAGGAGCAGGACGATGCCGAACAGGTCGGCACCTCGCGGTCCGGTCGGCGGCGTCGAGGCCGCTCCGGTGGTCGGAGTCGCGATCAGAGTGAACAGGGTCGAACCGGTGAGCCCGCCGAAGCCGATTCTGGGAACGCGGATGCGTCGGCGCAGCTTCCCGTTGCCGATTCCACCGGCGATGACGTCGATCGGACCGCAGCGCTGCAGGACCGCGCCGAGAACGGTGCGTCGACGGTCGACGTCGACGCAGTCGTCGACGAGGATGAGGCCGAGCAGGCTGCGCGGCGTCGTCGTCGCCGCGGGCGCCGAGGTCGAGGGCGGATCGGCGACGATCGGCAGGACGAGGGCGAGCTCGACGACGAGAATCCAGCCGGTGTCGCAGGGACCGCGGACACCGCGCCGGCCTTCTCTTCGAGCAATGACGACGAGGATTCGACAGGCGACTCGACAGGCGACTCGACCGATGATGACGCCGATGACGAGGAGCTCAACGAGGAAGGCGGAACCCGGCGCCGACGCCGACGGCGGCGCCGCACCGGGTCCGCCGACGGCGGCGACCCGGCCAAGAACGAGGACGACCCCGACAACACCGTGGTACACGTCCGCGAGCCGCGTTCGAACTCCAAGGTCGAAGCGCCGTCCAGTTCCAGCAACGAGGTGCAGGGAGTCCGAGGTTCCACCCGGCTGGAGGCCAAGCGCCAGCGCCGGCGGGACACTCGTGGATCACGCAGTCGCCCGCAGATTCTCACCGAGGCCGAATTCCTGGCACGCCGCGAGGCGGTCGATCGGGTGATGGCCGTGCGACAGCGCGGCGACCTCGCCCAGGTCGCCCTGCTGGAGGACGGCATCCTGGTCGAGCACTTCGTCTCCAGAGCCGGCTCCGAGTCGCTGATGGGCAACATCTACCTGGGCAAGGTGCAGAACGTCCTTCCCTCGATGGAGGCCGCCTTCGTCGATATCGGTAAGGGCCGCAATGCCGTGCTCTACGCCGGCGAGGTCAACTGGGACGCCGCCGGGCTGGCCGGAAAGGCCCGCCGGATCGAAACAGCCCTGTCCGGCGGCGACACCATCCTGGTGCAGGTGTCCAAGGATCCGGTCGGCGCCAAGGGCGCTCGGCTGACCACCCAGATCTCGTTGCCAGGCCGGTTCCTGGTCTACGTGCCGGGCGGCGGCGCGACCGGAATCTCGCGGAAACTCCCCGATACCGAGCGCAAACGCCTCAAATCGATCCTCGACCGGATCGTGCCAGAAGACGCCGGTGTCATCATCCGCACGGCCGCCGAAGGTGTGGCGGAGGAGGAATTGGCGCGCGACGTCGAGCGACTCAAGTCGCAGTGGGACGAGATCTCCCGGCAGGCGGAGAAGAAGTTCAGTGCACCGCTCCTGCTGTCAGCAGAGCCGAACACTCTGATCAAGGTCGTCCGTGACCTGTTCAACTCCGACATCTCCAGTTTGATCCTGGATGGGGAACAGGCCCACAAACCGGTGGCCGCCTACATCGATGCGGTCGCGCCGGAGCTGTCCGACCGGGTGTCCGGCTATGACGGTCCCAACGACGTCTTCAGCGCTTACCGGATCGATGAGCAGATCGCCAAGGCGTTGGAGCGCAAGGTATATCTGCCATCCGGCGGTTCCTTGGTGATCGACCGGACCGAGGCAATGACGGTCGTCGACGTCAACACCGGCAAATACACCGGCTCCGGCGGAAACCTCGAGGAAACGGTCACCAAGAACAACCTGGAGGCCGCCGAAGAGGTGGTCCGTCAGCTCCGGCTGCGGGACATCGGGGGGATCATCGTCGTCGACTTCATCGACATGGTGCTCGAATCCAACCGCGAACTGGTGATGCGCCGGTTGACGGAGTGTCTCGGCCGGGACCGCACCAGGCATCAGGTCGCCGAGGTCACGTCACTCGGCCTGGTGCAGATGACCCGGAAGAAGATGGGGACGGGGCTGGTCGAGGCCTTCTCCGAACCGTGCCCGCACTGCCACGGCCGCGGCCTAATCCTGCACGACGTTCCGGTGCAGGACCATGCTGCCGGCAATGATTCGGACAACAGTGCCGATGGTGACAAGCGCGCCGCCCGCGGGCGTCGTGGTCGGGGCCGGGCCGAGGTGGCGGCAGATCCGGATCCTGTCGTCAAGGTGGTTCCGGCGACCGTCCGCCCTCCGGACCCACGAGGTCCCAAGCCGCCCAGCCGCGGCACAGGGGAGGAGGAGCTGGTCGACTTCGGTGCGCCATCGGCCGATCAGGACACATCGCCGGCCGATCCGCGTTCTGCCGTGCCCAGCATCGAGTCGGTCCGGGTTCCGGCGACCAGGACCGATGCTTCGCTGAATGCCCCGCGGTCCCGCGATGCCTCCGATGCCGTTTCCGCAGTGCTGGCCGCCTTGGACGCCCAATCCCTCCGCCAAGGCATCCATGAGCCGTCGGTGCCCGGCAACGATGCCGCCACTGCCGCCACTTCAGAGGCCGAGCCCACCGGCGCGGGCCGGCGGCGCGGTCGTCGAGCGGCCGGCCGCCCCGCCGGTGCTCCTCGAGTGAACGGCGATTCCGCCGGGCAACCGGGTGCGGATGTTCAGGTCGGCGACGTTCCGGTCGCCCAGCAGTCGACGACCGTAGAACTCGAGCCGCGTCAGGCGGGTGGTCCCGACAGACCCGTCGGTGGACTCGTCGCTGCTGACGCCACCGGCGGTGCTGATTCCATCGGCGGTGCCGATCCCACGCGCAGTGCTGATTCGAACCGCGGTGCTGATTTCGACAGCGGTGCTGATTCCAACAGCAATGCGGACATCAGCGGTGGCGCGGATGTCGATGGCAGGCCGAGTGTGCCGCACAGCGAGAACGCAGGTGGTGCCGGGACCGAGCCGGTTACCAAGCCGCCTGCGCCTCGCAGACGCCAGGCTGCGAAGGGTCGCGGCAAGGCAGCCGCCGTTTCTACCGAGCCCGGTAACGGCAGTGATCCGTCGCGCACGGACAACGGGTCCGGCGATCGTGGATCGCCCGCGATCGCGGAACCGCAGCCGATTTCCGAACCGTCGGTATCTGTGGCCTCGAACAGCCCGGCGGGCAACCATTCTGCGTCCGCGGCTGAAATCTCGGTCGGGGCGCCGGCACCACGGCGTCGGCGGGCCGCGTCCCGTCCCGCCGGCCCGGCGACCGGACTTCCGGTCGCCCAGAACTGGTCGGCGGCACCACAAGACTGATCGGCGGCACCACAAGGCGGTGACGGGCGGGTTTGTCCTGGCGGCCCTGCCGCAGGTAGAGTGGGGCCTCTGCCCGCTGCACCGCAGTGGGCTTTGGTCTGCCCTGTACCTCGGGTCATTTCGGTTCCCCAGTATCGGGCCGGCTTGCTCCGGGCGCCGATGGTTCGGTGGCCGGCGCATCGTTGGCTGATATGTCGGGTGGCGGAGTGATACGGCAGGCAGGACGGGCCGTGAGGCTCCACAGGCTTCACGCCTGGCCGACCACCTCGCACCCTGGGGATTTTTCCCGGTGCGCGAGACAATGAACAGCGACATACGAACAGTTGAGGAAGGCGCGTCCACGATGTACGCGATCGTCAAGACCGGCGGCAAGCAGTACAAGGTCGCCGAAGGCGACGTCATCGAGATCGAGAAGCTCGAGAGCGTGCCCGGCTCCGCCGTCACCTTCCCGGCTGTTCTCCTCGTCGATGGCACCGAGATTTCCACGGCGGCTGCCGACCTGGCAGCGGTCACCGTGGCCGGCGAAGTGGTGGCCCACAGCAAGGGCCCCAAGATCGTCATCCACAAGTTCAAGAACAAGACCGGCTACCACAAGCGTCAGGGGCATCGCCAGTCGCTGACCCAGGTGCGGGTCACCAGCATCACCGCCGCCGCCAAGACCGTCGGCTGAGAGAGGCAGAAAGACATGGCACACAAAAAGGGCGCTTCCAGCTCTCGTAACGGTCGCGACTCCAACGCTCAGTACCTGGGCGTGAAGCGTTTCGGTGGCCAGGTGGTCAAGGCCGGCGAAATCCTCATCCGCCAGCGTGGCACCAAGTTCCACCCGGGTGACCTGGTCGGGCGTGGCAAGGACGACACTCTTTTCGCTCTCGCCGCCGGTGCGGTGGAGTTCGGCAGCAAGCGCGGTCGCAAGACCGTCAACATCGTTCCCGCCGCCGCCGTGGTGGCCGAGGCCGTCAGCGTCTGACGGTCGGCACGGACCGCAGCGTCCGGTCCTTGCGGCCGCTGACAGCTTTACGAGGGGCGGGTCCGGGCTTCCCGGGCTCGCCCCTCGTGCCATTGAAACCCACGGCAACGAGCAGATGCCGGAATGGTCCCAACGACGCTGGTGTTGTTCACGCCAGTGAGGGTGCCGGTTCCCCGTGAGACTGGTGAACACTGGTTTCGCTCCACGATCGTCCCTGCAAATTTGATGATGTTCGCTAGGAGGTGCCCATGGCTCGATTCGTCGACCGGGCCGTCCTGCACCTGCAGGCCGGCGATGGCGGTCACGGTTGTTCGTCCGTCCACCGGGAGAAGTTCAAACCCCTCGGTGGCCCTGATGGCGGGAATGGCGGAAACGGCGGCGATGTGACGCTGGTCGTCGATTCCAACGTCCACACCCTGCTCGATTTCCATTTCCATCCGCACGCCAAGGCCGGCAACGGTCGGGCCGGCTCGGGTGATCACCGGGAGGGCGCCAACGGCGCCGGCTTGGAGTTGCTGGTGCCTGAGGGCACCGTCGTGCTGAACGAGCACGGCACCATGCTGGCCGATCTGGTCGGTGCCGGAACCCGTTACGTTGCGGCCAAAGGCGGCCGCGGCGGCCTGGGTAATTCCGCGCTGGCCTCCCGTGCCCGGAAGGCGCCCGGTTTCGCACTGCTGGGCGAGCCGGGAGACTCGGCGGACATCACACTGGAACTGAAATCGATGGCCGATGTGGGCCTGGTCGGTTTTCCCAGCGCGGGTAAGTCTTCGCTGGTGTCGGTGCTGTCCGCGGCACGCCCGAAGATCGCCGATTATCCGTTCACCACCCTGGAGCCGAATCTGGGCGTCGTGACCGCCGGATCGGAGATCTTCACCATCGCCGACGTGCCGGGTCTGATCCCCGGGGCCAGCCAGGGAAAGGGCCTGGGACTTGAATTTCTCCGGCACATCGAGCGCTGCTCCGTGCTGGTGCACGTGGTGGACTGTGCCACCTTCGAAAGCGGTCGGGACCCGGTATCCGACATCGAAGCGCTGGAATCAGAGCTGGCCCAGTACACCCCGTCGCTGTCCGACGATCTGGCCGAGCGGCCCCGTCTGGTGGTGCTGAACAAGATCGATGTGCCCGAGGCCCGTGAGCTTGCGGAGTTCGTGCAGAGCGATCTCGAGAATGCCGGACATCGGGTCTTCCCGATCTCGACAGCCACTCACGAGGGCCTGAACGCGCTTCGCTACGCGATGGCGGAAGTCGTTGCCGCCGACCGCACCTCGCGCCCGGCGAAGGTGGCCCCCCGGCTCATCGTGCGTCCATCCGCGTTCGACGAGGAGCAGTTCAAGGTTGTCGCCGACCCGGATGTGGACGGCGGGTTCATCGTCAGCGGGTCGCGTCCGGAACGCTGGATTCTGCAGACCGACTTCAACAATGACGAAGCCGTCGGCTATCTCGCCGACCGACTGGCCAGACTCGGCGTCGAGGACAAGCTGTCGAAGCTGGGCGCCCAGCCCGGTGCGCCGGTGCAGATCGGCAACATCAGTTTCGACTGGGAGCCCACTACCTTGGCGGGCGTCAACATGGAGCCAATCGAGCGCGGATTCGATCCTCGGCTCGACCAACCGGAGCGGGTCGGCGCCGCCGATCGAAAAGCGCTGCATCGTCTGCGCCGTGGGCTCGACGTCGAGAACCCTGAATTGGTCGACACCGATATCGCGGTGTTGCGGGCCAGGCTGGCCCCTCGGGAGGGTAACCAGGCGGCCTGGGACGACGAGGGCTGGCACGATGACGTCGCTCCGCGAGAGCAACGAAACGAGAGCGATGACGTCGCTCCGAGAGTGCAACCGGATGAACGCGACCACGTCGCTGCGCGCGGAGGGCTGGATCAGGACGATTCCGTCTCTCCGGGGCAGTCGAGCGAAACCGTTCGATGATGGTGGTGTCGGCCGGTTCCGACCAGGCCGTCGACCGGTCCGGCACGATCCGGGGGGCCATCGGTGCGGCCAGGACGATCGTGGTCAAGGTGGGCTCGTCGTCGCTGACGACTTCCGCGGGTGGGCTCGACCCGGCCCGGCTGGACGCTCTCGTCGACGCGCTGGCCACCCGGGCGGCGGCGGGATCGTCGGTAGTGCTGGTGTCCTCGGGAGCTATCGCGGCCGGCCTCGCGCCGCTGGGCCTCAAACGCAGACCGCGCGATCTCGCAACGCAGCAGGCGGCGGCTTCCGTCGGTCAGCAACTACTTGCCCAGTGCTACGCCGGATCCTTTGCGCGGCATCGGCTCCAGGTCGGTCAGGTGCTGTTGACCGGTGACGACGTGGTGCGCCGCTCCCACTACCGGAACGCCCAGCGCACCTTCGCGAAGTTGTTGTCCTTCGGGGTGGTGCCGGTAGTGAACGAGAACGACACGGTGGCCACCGCAGAGATTCGATTCGGCGACAACGACCGTCTCGCCGCCCTTGTCTCGCATCTGGTCGGAGCCGACGCAATGGTTCTGCTGTCCGATGTGGACGGGCTCTACACCGGCGATCCCGAGGTCTCGTCCTCGCGTCGCCTCGACTTCGTCGACGGCCCCGCCGACCTGGCCGGAATCTCGATCGCGGCTGCGTCCAGCGATGTGGGCACCGGCGGCATGTCGTCGAAGCTGACGGCGGCTCTGATGGCGACCGGTGCCGGCATCCCCGTGTTGTTGGCGGCGGCGGCCGATGCGGCGGGGGCCGTGTCAGCTTTTCCGAGCCTGGGCACCGTCTTTGCTCCGGCAGTTCGGCGGACCAGTGCCCGTCTGTTCTGGTTGCGCCACGCTGCCACCAGCGTGGGATCGCTGATCCTCGACGCAGGCGCTGTCGCAGCCGTGGTCGAACGCCGAAAGTCTCTGCTACCGGCCGGAGTCACCGGTGCCATCGGGGATTTCGAATCCGGTGACGTGGTCGACCTGCAGGGCCCCGATGGTTCGACGGTGGCCCGTGGGTTCGTCGGTCACGATGCCGCCGACCTCCCGTCGATCATCGGAAGGTCTCTGGCGGATCTGCCTGCGGATCTGCGTCACGAGGTCGTGCACGCCGACGACCTCATCGCCATTCCCGCTCTCATCGGAGGTTTGACATGACCCTTCGATCGGTTCCCGCCACGAAGGAGCAGGTGCTCGACGCTGCTCGGCGAGCCAAGACTGCGGCGTCCGAGGTGGCGCAGCTGTCCAGGACGCAGAAGGACTCGGCGTTGACTGCGATGGCGAAGGCACTGCGGGCTCGCGTCGACGACGTGATGGCTGCGAGCGCCGGCGACGTCGCTGCGGCCCGTGCCGCGGGTATGGCCGAGTTCCTCGTCGACAGGTTGGCGCTCACGCCGGCCAGGGTGGAGGCGATGGCTCTGGCACTCGAGGCGTTGGTCCTGCTGCCGGATCCGATCGGCACAGTGGTGCGAGGCAATGTGCTGGCCAACGGCGTGCAGTTGTCGCAGGTGCGGGTGCCGATCGGCGTGGTCGCGATCATCTACGAAGCGCGTCCCAATGTCACCGTGGATGCCGCTGGTATCGCACTCAAATCCGGGAATGCCGCCCTGCTGCGAGGAAGCGCCTCCGCGCAGGACTCGAACGCGATCCTGGTGGAGATCCTGGCCGATGCTCTTGCCGCAGAGGGAATTCCGCGCGACGCAGTGCAACTTGTCCCTGGGACGGATCGGGATTCGGTGCAGCATCTGATGACTGCGCGTGGACTGGTCGACGTCATCATTCCTCGAGGTGGCGCCGGGTTGATCAAAGCGGTTGTCGAAGGATCGACAGTTCCGGTGATCGAAACGGGCGTCGGCAATTGCCACGTCTACGTCGATTCAACCGCGGATCTAAACATGGCCATCCAAATCCTGATCAATTCCAAAGCGCGCCGACCCTCGGTCTGCAATGCAGCCGAGACACTATTGGTGCATTCGAAGATTGCCACCGTCTTCCTACCGCGAGCTCTACAGGCTCTTGGGAACAGCGGGGTGACGGTACACGCAGACTCCGCTGTGTACGATATCGCCTCCGGCGCAAGCCATGTGGTGCGGGCTGTTGAAGCAGATTTCGATACGGAGTACCTGTCGTTGGACATCGCCGCGGCTGTGGTCGATGATCTCGACGCCGCTATCGCGCACATCAACACCCACGGCACCGGCCATACTGAGGCGATCGTCACCTCCGACCTGGTCAGCGCGGGGCAATTCACCTCCCGCGTCGATGCCGCAGCAGTGATCGTCAATGCATCCACCGCTTTCACCGATGGCGGTGAATTCGGCTTCGGCGCCGAAATCGGCATCTCGACACAGAAACTGCATGCCCGCGGGCCGATGGGCCTCGCCGAACTGACCAGCACGAAATACGTCCTCACCGGCACCGGGCAGATCAGGGCTTCCTCATGAGTGCGTCGACGACTCACTGGTCCGAAAACGCGTCCGGTCTGCGTCGGCGCCGCATCGGCGTCATGGGCGGCACCTTCGATCCGATTCACCACGGTCACCTCGTCGCAGCTTCAGAGGTGGCCGATCGGTTCCACCTCGATGAGGTGCTGTTCGTGCCGACCGGGCAACCGTGGCAGAAGAGCGACGTCAGCCCGGCCGAACATCGCTATCTGATGGCTGTGATCGCCACCGCGGCGAATCCGCGGTTCTCCGTCTCCCGGGTGGACATCGACCGGGCCGGGCCCACGTACACGAAGGACACCCTGACGGACCTGCGGCGGCGCGAACCGGATGCGGAATGGTTCTTCATCACCGGCGCCGACGCTCTTTCGGCGATCATGGGCTGGAAGAACGTCGATGAGCTGTTCGATCTGGCGCATTTCATCGGTGTCACCAGGCCCGGGTATGTCCTGGGCGAGCTAGCCCTGCCGACGGGTGCCGTGACGCTGATAGAGGTTCCCGCCCTTGCAATCTCATCGACGGACTGCAGACGTCGGGTGGCCGGAGGATTCCCGGTCTGGTATCTGGTTCCCGACGGCGTCGTGCAATACATCGCGAAATATGGGCTCTACGCCCAATCACCGGAGCCGACCATCGGCGTACCGACAAGCCTTGCGTCAGCCGAGGACTTCGATTCCGCTGAGATCGGATCGGCAGGATCCGGCCCGACCGATCACAGCACAACTGAGGGAGAGCAGTGACCGCAACAGATTCCGCCATTGAAATGGCGAAGGTGGCGGCCCAGGCGGCTGCCGACAAATTGGCCAAGGACGTGTTGTTGGTCGACGTGTCCGACCGACTGGCCATTACCGACATCTTCGTGATCGTGACCGGTGCGAACGAGCGCCAGGTGGCCGCGATCGTCGACGAGGTCGAGGAAAAGATGCGTGCCGCCGGAGTGAAGCCGGTTCGGCGGGAGGGTGAGCGCGACGGCCGCTGGGTGCTGCTCGACTTCCTCGACGTGGTCGTTCACGTGCAGCACTCGGAGGAACGGGTGTTCTACGCTCTGGACCGGCTCTGGAAGGACTGTCCCACCATTCCGTGGGTCGATGCCGATGCGCCGGCGGCAGCCGAAGGTGCCGACGACGCTACGCGTGCAGAGGGCTCGGTGGGTGCAGACGGCGACCGCCTCCCCGCTCCGACGACCGACGACCCAGGGAATGTCGGCTCCGAAGACGAGGACTTCGGCGAGCCGGGCCGCAACGACGCGCCGGGGGACGGGCGCTTCGCCGGGTGACGCTTTCGCACCTGATCCTGATGCGTCACGGCGAGACCGATTGGAATGCCCAGGCACGACTGCAGGGCCATCGGGACATTCCGCTCAACTCGAACGGCGTCCGCCAGGCGGCTGCGGCCGCGCCTTCGGTGGCTGCTCTGGGTCCCCAGCTCATCGTGTCCTCTGATCTGGCCAGGGCCAGGGACACCGCGAACTCGGTGGCCGAGTTGACCGGCCTGCCGGTGGGCGAAGATGTTCGGTTACGGGAAACGTCGATGGGCCTGTGGGAAGGGTTGATCCGGGAAGACGTACTGGCGGGTTGGCCCGGGGAGTGGGAGCGCTGGCGAACCACGTCGGCGCACAACGCCCCGCCGCTGGGGGAGTCGAGGTGGCAGGTGGCCGGCCGCGCCGCTGCCGTGGTCGAGGAGATCGACATGATGGCCGTGGAGCGGGCCCTGCTGGTGGCGCACGGAGGTCTGATCGTCGGTTTGACCGGCAGGCTGCTGGAACTGGCCGACGAATCCTGGGGCACTCTGATCGGGATCGGCAATTGTCACTGGGTGGTGTTGCACCGGATGAGCGAGTCCTGGCGATTGCATTCCTACAACGCCGGCCTCGGCGGCGTGATTCTGCCCGGCGGCGAGGAAGAACTTGCGGGCGCCTGAGCCGCTGATTCGCTGACGACTCCCGCCGCACGGAGGAGTCGGTCGGCGGTACCGGGCTCGGGAAGAAGTGCCGGAACGCCGAAGAAACGGTGCCGGACTTCGGTGATTCCGGGCGGCCGCCAACACCGGACGTGCAGATGGCGACGGGCCGGGTGAGGCCAGTCGGGGTTGGCATCACCCGGCCCGTTGCAACGACAGGAGCGTTTCGGGGCGCGGTTGATACATCGGCTTCCCAGCTCCTCATCTCACCGGCGACCGGCCGGGTCGTACGGCTTCAAGAAACTGTCCACATGCTCGCAGCCATCCACAAACCCGGGTGGATGCTTCCTCCGGATCACCGCTGTTCCGTAGCGTCCACCGGGTGCACAACAGACCGGACTCCCGCCACCGACTTGTCGGAGTGCGTTCTTCCATCGACAGGCAACCGGCTCGGCACGATGTCTCGGACCGCGATGGGATCGGCGGCTGGACCCCGGCAGTCGATGATCTTCTTGCCGATTTTGACGATGACCGGGCGGAGCCGGAAGCTGAGCCGGTACCACAGGATGTGCTGCCGTCGCTTCCGGCTTCGCCCCCTGACGCCCGAACGTCGCACTCGACCCACCGTCCCCTGGGTCGGCTGGCGCGACGATGGGTACCCGAATCCCTGATCGGCAGCCGCATGGATCCGGGCCGGAGGGGCGCCCTGTTGCTCACCTTCGTCGCCGCGCTCGCGGCAATCGTCGCTGCCGTTGGTGTGTGGCGTGATCGCCCCGAACCGCGTCCCGTGCAAGCCGTGTCGCTTGCGCAGGTATCGACGCAAATTGCGGGCGGAGACACGGCCACGGGATCCGGCAGGCGCAGCGCCTCCTCGTCGTCGGTCGCAAGTCGCTCATCCTTCGGCCTGGCCACCGTTGCCGCCTCGCCGCTACCCACCCCGGCGCAGGGTGGGCCGTTGGTCGTGTCGGTGACCGGCGCCGTGCGGCGTCCGGGTTTGGTCCGGCTGACGGCGGGGTCGCGGGTCGCGGACGCCATCGCAAAGGCCGGCGGCACGACCGGTCGAGCCAACCTCACCGGCCTGAATCTGGCCGAGAAGCTGAGTGACGGGGCATCGGTGGTGGTGTCGGACGTTGCCGAATCGGTGTCGTCGGTCGCCGGCGCCCATGCCGGTCCGACCGGCCAGCCCGGGTCGGGAGTGGGCTCCGCGCCTCGGGGAGCCGTTGGCAGCGGCGGAAAACTTGATGTGAATACGGCGGATGTCGCGGCACTGGACGCATTGCCGGGTGTCGGACCTGTCACCGCAGCCGCCGTCGTGGCCTGGCGGAACAAGAACGGCAAGTTCAACTCGGTCGAGCAGCTCCAGGAAATTTCGGGCATCGGGCCGGCGAAATTCGCTGCCCTGAGCCAACTGGTGAAGGTGTGAAAGGGGCCGTCCGGTGAGCAAGCGGTGGGTCGAGGAGGAATTGCCCCCACCGATCGACCTGCGTCTGGTACCGATGGCAATCGCGGTTTGGGTTGGCTGCCTGGTCGGCCTGGGAACCGGTGCTCCGCAGTCGAGCGCGGTCGCGTGGACCGGCGCGGCGACGGTGGCGCTCGGCGTTCTCGTGCTGTGTCGGCGCGGCCCTCGGAGGGCGGGGGCACTGGTGGTGGCTGCAGGTTTCGGTGCGGCGATGCTGATCTCGATGCTCGACTGGCACGCGGCTGCGACGAACCCGCTGACGGCGGCGGCGGCCTCCGGGTCGTGGGCGTCCGTGACGCTGACCGTGTCGGTTCCCGCCCGCAAGCTGCCCGATCTCTTTCCGACCGCTCCTACTGCGAACATGGCGCAAACAGATTCGTCGAAGTCGATCGCGCCGACCCAGTGGATCCTTTCCGGCCATGCCGATTCTGCGGTCGTCGCCGGCCAGGAATTCCAACCGGGCGTGGACATCTCCGTGATTGCGAAGGGTGATCACTGGTCGAAACTGGTGCCAGGCGAACAGGTCCGGGTGAGCGGCTTGTTGACGCCGGACGACTATGCCGTCTTGCCAGGGGTTCTGGTCAAAGCGCGCGTTGATCCGATCTCGATGCACCCGGCCCCGTGGTGGCAGCTGGCGGCGGCGTCGGTCCGAGATCATCTGGTGGACACCGCAGGCGCGTTGTCCGGTGACGCCCAGGGATTGCTGCCGGGCCTCGTCGTGGGAAACACCGACGGAATCACCCCCGCTCTACGGAACGACGCCAAGGTCACCGGCCTGTCGCACCTGCTGGCGGTCTCTGGCTCCCACTTCGCGCTCCTGTGCGGCCTGGCCGTGCTGATGCTCCGCGGTTTTGGACCGCGGATCGCCGCAGCAGGCGGCAGCGTGGTGTTGCTGGCTCTGGTCGTCCTAGTGGGACCGGGCGCCTCCGTCCTGAGGGCTGCGGTGATGGGCTCGATCGCCTTGATAGCAATGTCGGTCGGGCGACAACGCACGGCGCTGCCGGCCTTGGCTGCCGCCGTACTTTGCCTGTTGCTCCATGATCCGACGCTGAGCGTGTCGATCGGGTTCGCGTTGTCCGTGCAGGCCACTGCCGGCTTGGTGCTCCTGGCGCCGCTCTGGTCGAAGGCGTTGCAGCGCCGCGGAATGCCTTCGGGCTGGGCTGATCTACTGGCTGTCCCGGCCGCAGCGCACGTGGCGACCATGCCCGTGATTGCTGCCGTCAGCGGCGCCATCTCGATGGCGTCGATCCCGGCCAACCTGCTCGCGGCGGTGGTGGTGGGCCCGGCGCTCGTGCTCGGTATGGCGGCAGCTCTGGCCGGTCCCTGGTGGAACTGGGGGGCGCTGGTGCTGGCTCACGCGGTCGAGCCGATGTTGGCCTGGGTTGCGGGTGTCGCGCACACTCTGGCGCGATGGCAGTCGGCCTCCTTGCCGTGGCCCGCATCCGTTCCGGGCGTGCTGTCGCTGGCCGGATTGCTGACGGTCGGCCTGTTGCTGCTGCGACATCGAAAGGTGCGAGCGCTGGTTGTCGCGGTTGTCGTCGGTGCTGCCGCCATTCTCGTTCCGGCCCAGGTGATTTCCGTCGGTTGGCCGCCTGCCGGGTGGGTGCTCACGGCCTGCGAAGTGGGCCAGGGTGACGGGATGCTGTTGTCCACCGGCGAGGCCGGCACGGCTGTCGTCGTCGATGCCGGACCCGACCCGGCGTTGATCGATGCGTGTTTGACCCGGTTGCACGTCTCGACCGTGCCGTTGCTGGTGCTGACCCATCTGCATGCCGACCATGTGGATGGATTGGCGGGTGTGCTGGACGGCCGCAGCGTCGGGGCGATAGCAGTCGGGCCGGATCGAGAGGCGCCCACCGCTTGGCGAAAAGTACTTGAACTCGCGGCGGCGCACGGTGCGCCGGTGGTCGCTTTGCCGAGGGGCGCCCGGTGGGGGAGTGGGCAACTGAGCTTCGAGGTGCTCGGACCGGCCCGCCCGTTCCACGGAACCGACTCCGACGCAGCCAACGATTCAGTGGTGCTCATGGCCCACATCGCCGGCGTGAAGATCTTGATGACCGGAGACATCCAAATCGAGGCGCAGCAACAAATGCTCGACGACGGGGTCGACCTGGCGGCCGACGTTCTGGAACAACCGCATCACGGGTCGGCGAAGGTGCTGTCCGCGTTCGTCGCTGCGGTGCATCCGGCAGTCTCGGTGATCGGGGTCGGGTTGGGCAACGACTACGGGCATCCCAGCCCGAAAGCTCTGGCGCAGTTAGCGGTGTTCGGTACCACGGTGCTTCGAACGGATCTTCAGGGTGATTCGACGGTCTGCGTCACCAACGGCAAGCTGAGCACCGTGACCAGGGGCGCCAGCCTCCCTTCGGGATCATCGGCCAACGGTGGCAAGAACGACGGTTCGTGATCGTCAGTGCTGTTGACGCAAATGGGCTTCGAAACTTCCGGACCTTCCCCGTCGGATACCCGGTCGAGGGATGAATCGAGCCGAGCTTTAGATAGGGGCGAGCAATAGAAACCTCTTGAGCGGGACGGGTAGTAGAAACGAAACGGAAGGTCGGGTGGCGCGGGAGAGGGAGAGCTCAGGTCGGTCGGGCGGGCGGGCGGGCGCTGTCGGCCGGGAAAGATCGGAGCTCGGCCTGCAACGCGGAAAGCTGGGCGGCCAGCGCGTCGGCTCTGACCTGGGTGCTGTGGCGGTGCTCGTCGAGCAAGGCTCGCACCAAGTCGCTCAGTTCGGGCTCGCCGAGGGACTGCACCAGTTCCCACACCCGAGTGAGCGGGATCGCGGTGGGGCGCACGACAGCTTTCGCACCGATTCTGGCTTCGATGCTCCAGGCGGCCGATTCGTCGCCGGAGGTGTTGATGGTGATGGTGACCGGCGCGCGCTTGCCTCGGGCGGCGCGAGCCGGGTTGCGACGAGGCGTCCTGCTCGACCGGTCGGTCGTCGGCAGGGCCAGCATTGAATCGACCGGCGGTGCGTCTGCGGATGCCGAGCCCATCCTCGACGAGAAGCTCGCCGGCGGCGCGACGCCGATGCCGATCGGCGAGGTCGGTGCAGACCGCGGAGCCGCTCCGGTGGGCGCTCCGGACGACTTCTGCAGAGTTCTGGGCGAGACCGCGGCCGGCGTTGGGGGCGCGGCCGGCGTGGTCGGGCCGGTGGTCCGGCCGGAGGTCGCAGCGTTGGTCGCCTTCGGTGCAGTCGTCAGCCTGCCGGCGGGGGCGGTTGCCGGTGCCGTCCGACTTGGCGGCCGCGCCGTCGCGGCAGCTTTTGCGCGGGCCGGAGAGGCGAGGAGATCGGAAACGGCGAATGGCAGAACGTCCTTCGCTCCGCCCACCGGCACTTCCACGAAGATGAACTCGTCACCGTCGACGACCGGATCACCGATCCGGCGAACCCGACCGGTTACGCCGTCCGGGAACTGATCGGATGGCGCCAGCCCGACCCGGACGATCTTCCCTCGACCCAGGTTTGCCCGCAGCACATCCACGTCAGGAGGTGCGGGACGGGTAGACCGGCGTGGCGGCATGGTAGTCCTCGAGGTTGCAGGAGGTGGCGGGATACGGGTCGTGGCACATGGGTGCTGGGACATGGGAGGTTCTGATGTGTGTTCCTGCTGATCCTGCCAGCCCGGACCGACACTCGCCCGATCCCCGTTGCTGCGCCGCTCTCGCGCAGTCAGCCGAGCTCTCGAGCAGCAGCGTTCGCCGCGGCGGGAAGCGCTGCAGCAACGCGATCCACGGCGTCGGCGTCGTGCGCCGCAGAGACGAACCAGGCCTCGTACGCCGACGGCGGTAGATAGACACCGGCGTCGAGCATGGAATGGAAGAACGCTGCGAAGGCAGTCGTGTTCTGCAACCTGGCTTGTTCGTAGTTCCGCACCGGATCGGGCCCGAAGAAGATCGAAAAGAGGTTTCCGGCGCGCTGCAACCGGTGCGGCACACCGGCCTCGGCCAGCGCCGCCGACGCCAGATCGCCGATCATCATCGCGGTGGCGTCCAGGTGGCGGTAGACGAAGGCGTCGCACCCTTGCAGGTTGGCCAGGCCCGCGGCTGTTGCGACGGGGTTCCCGGACAGCGTGCCCGCCTGATAGACGGGGCCCAGCGGCGCCAGCAGACTCATGATGTCGGCCCGGCCGCCGAACGCGCCGACCGGCAGCCCACCGCCGATCACCTTGCCGAAGGTCATCAGGTCCGGTGCCCAACCCTCGGTTTCGCCGTCCAGCCCGTAGTGGCCGGAGCGGCTGAGTCGAAAGCCGGTCATCACCTCGTCGGAGACGAGCAGGGCGCCGTCGGCATGCGCGATCTGCGCCAGTGCCGCATTGAATCCGGGCGCAGGCGGCACCACCCCCATGTTCGCCGCAGCCGCCTCGGTGATGATGGCGGCGATGACGCCCGGTTCCGCGGCGAAGGCGGCGCGCACCGCCTCCAGGTCGTTGTAGGGCACCACGATCACCTCGGCCGTGGTGGCCGGTGTCACGCCGGCCGAATCCGGCAGCGCGAAGGTCGCGACCCCGGAGCCGGCAGACGCCAGTAGCGCATCGACGTGGCCGTGATAGCAGCCGGCGAACTTCAGAATCTTCGGACGCCCGGTGAATCCGCGGGCCAGCCGGATCGCCGACATCGTCGCCTCCGTTCCCGAGGAAACGAGGCGAACCTGTTGCACCGGAACGACTCTGTTCACGATTTCCTCGCACAACGCCACCTCTGTGGCGCCGGGAGTGCCGAACGATAGTCCGCGGTCGACGGCGGTTCGGACCGCGTCGATCACCGAGGGGTGGGAATGGCCGAGAATCATCGGCCCCCACGATCCGACGAGGTCGACGTATTGCTTCCCGTCGGCATCGGTGATGTACGGGCCCTGTCCGGAAACCATGAAGCGCGGGGTGCCGCCGACGGATCGGAAAGCGCGGACCGGCGAATTGACGCCGCCGGGCGTGACCTTCGATGCTCTGGCGAAAAGCGCGGCACTGGCCGGTGCCTCGGCGAGGTCGAAGTGGTCGTTCATCAAAGGGTCCCCCCGGTCAATCTGGTGGCGACCTCGGTCGCCCAGTAGGTCAGGATGATCGACGCGCCGGCTCGACGGATCGAGGTCAAAGTCTCGATGATGGCGCGATCCCGGTCGATCCAGCCATTCGCGGCGGCCGCCTCGACCATCGCGTACTCACCCGATACCTGGTATGCGGCAACGGGTAGGTCGGTGCTGGCTGCGGTCTGGGCCAGGATGTCGAGATAGCTCATCGCCGGCTTCACCATGATCAGATCGGCGCCTTCGGCAATGTCGAGCGCCACTTCCCTGGCTGATTCGCCTCGGTTCGCCGGGTCCTGCTGATATGTCCGCCGATCGCCGATCAGAGCCGAATCGACGGCCTCCCGGAATGGGCCGTAGAAGGCTGACGCGTACTTCGCGGCGTAGGCGAAGATGCCGGTCTCGTTGTCGCCGGAATCGTCAAGGGCTTTGCGGATGACACCCACCTGCCCGTCCATCATTCCGGAGGTCCCGAGCAGATCTGCGCCTGCGTCGGCCTGGGCGAGAGCCATTTCGGCGTAACGCTTCAGGGTCGCGTCGTTGTCCACGGCGCCACGCTCGTCGAGCACGCCGCAGTGTCCGTGGTCGGTGAACTCGTCCAGGCACAGGTCCGACATCAGCACTGTCGCATCGCCGACTTCGGCCTTCAGATCCGCGAGTGCGACGTTGAGGATGCCGCGTGGATCGGTCGCAGCGGTGCCGACCGCATCCCGTTCCGCCGGGATCCCGAAGACCATCAATGCGCCGACTCCCGCCGAAACCGCTTGTACCGCAGCGGCCCGGAGGGAATCGCGGGTGTGCTGGAGCACGCCGGGCATGGACTTCAATCCGGTGGGCTCCGTCAGGGACTCCTTGACGAACAGGGGCAGCACCAGATCAGCGGAATGCAAACGGGTTTCCGCTACGAGACGACGAATGGCCGGAGTGCGACGCAGTCGACGGGGACGTCCGATCGGAAAAGGAGCCGGCGGTGTGGAAGAGGGTGAAGTGGACATCGTTACGGCCTTCTGGGGTGGTTGGCGGCATATCGGGTCAAACACGCGATCAGGGCGGCTTCGGTGGGATCACTTGCGGTGAATGCGACATCGAGCCCGGCGGCGAGGGCTGCGGTCTCCGTCGAAGCGCCGATGGCGCCCAGCACCGTGCGTCCGTCGACGGGGGTCGCGGCCAGCGCGCGCACGGTGCTCGGCGAGGTGAGCAACACCGCTTCAAACGCTCCGGCAGCCAGGTCGGCCGCAACGGTAGCGGCGAGCACGCTGGGTAGGGTGCGGTACGCGATGACGGTGTGGACCCGAAACCGCTTGCCGGTCAACGCCTGTTCGAGCGCGACCCCGGCGATGGCGGACTGCGGTAGCAGCACCGAGTCGCCGTCGTGGGCGGTTGGCCAGATCCCGCCGAGAGTGGCTGCCGACCCGGCATGCCCGGGCACCAGGTCGACCGGGATGCCCGCGTCCCGCAGCGCGGCGGCGGTGGCCGGCCCGACCGCGGCCACCGTGGTGTCCGCGGGAATCGCCGGAGACAGACCGAGATGGCCGGCGCGATCCAGTACCGCGCCGACGGCGTTGACCGAGGTGAAACCGGCCCAGCTGAACTCGCCGGTCGCCAAGGCCAACACCGCTGCGTCCAGGGCGCCGAGATCGTCCGGCGGAAGAATGTCGATCATCGGAACAGCCTGGGCCACAGCGCCTTCCCGCGACAGTAGAGTCACCAGAGCGGAGCCGCTCTTTCGGGGCCGTGGCACCAGGACGCGCCAACCGTCCAGCGCGGTCATCGCTGCTCGGCCAGCAACGTGGCAGCCCCGGCGTCGATCAGTTGGGCGGCCAGGTCGATGCCCAGCCGGTTGGCGTCAGCAACGGACCCTGTCAGGCGGCCCCGGATCTCCCGGACCCCATCGACGGATATCACGGCGCCGGTGAGAGTCATTTGCCCGCCATCGATCTCGGCGAAGGCGCCGACCGGAGCGGTGCAGCCGGCTTCCAGGGCAGCAAGCAGGCTCCGTTCTGCGGTCACGGCCGCCCTGGTCGACGAATCGTCCAGGTCGGCCAACGCCGTTGCGTACCACGATGAATTGAAATCAGCGCTACGCCTTTCCACCGCCAGGGCGCCTTGAGCCGGAGCCGGAAGCATCATCTCGGGTCCGAGCCGGTGCGTGACCGCGTCGCTTCGGCCCAGTCGCGACAATCCCGCGGCGGCCAGCACGACCGCGTCGAGCCCACCCGTGCTCACCATGGCCAGTCGGGTATCCACATTGCCACGGACGGCGCGGACCTCCAGATCCGGCCGGAGCCGCAATAGTTGCGCCTTCCGGCGGGGCGATCCGGTGCCGACAGTCGAGCCACGCGGCAGCGTGTCGAGGGTCAACCCGTCACGGGCACACAGGGCGTCGGCCGGATCCTCCCGAACCGGCACGGCCGCAAGCGCAACGCCTGGTGCAGCTGCAGTCGGCAGATCCTTCAGAGAATGCACGACGACATCGACCTCGCCGGCCAACAGCCGGGAGCGCACCTCGATCACGAAGACGCCGGTGCCGCCGATGGAGGCCAGCGGACCGAGGTTCACATCACCCTGGGTGCGGATGCGAATCAATTCCGCCGTGCCGCCGGCGGCGGCGGACAGTTGGTCGGCGATCGCACCGGATTGAGCCAAAGCCAGGGCACTGCCGCGAGTTCCGACCCGCAGTCGGTCGCTCATCCGGCACTGGCGACGCCCGAAGCCGCCAGAAGTGCGCCGTCGACTCCGACCCGCAGTCGGTCGGTCATCCTGCACCGGCAATGCCGGAACCCGCCAGGAGCGCTCCGTCGACACCGACCTGGGCCCAATCGGCGGCCGAATCCTGGCCGGCCGTCGTCGGAACCGGACCGCGAGCGTTCAGGCAGCAGCCGACGGCGCAGAAGTCGGGGCGCGTCTGCAGGCCGGTTGGCGACGGTTCCATCGGTCGCGCCGACGCCGGCAACAAGCGGACCATGAGGAGGTCGACGAGGTCGCTGACGAACCGCCGATCGGTACCCGGCGTGGCCACTCGCCGGAACCAGAGTCCTTGCGCCGCAGCGGTGTCCTTGGCCTCGTTGTCGAGATCCCAGACCACCTCGACATGATCGGAGACGAAACCGACCGGTACCACGATTACTCCGCGGCGACCGGCTCGGGCGAGAGCGGTGAGAACGTCGTTGATATCCGGCTCTAGCCAGGGCATGGCCGGCGGGCCCGAGCGCGATTGATACGCCAGTTGCCAGGTCAGCTCGGTACCGAAGTGCGACGCCAGCGCCCGGGCCACCACAGTGCACACCGCGAGGTGCTGGTCGACATAGGCGCCCTCGGGAGTGTGATCGCCCAACGACGCCGAACCTGCGCGGGTCGCCATGGTGCTGGGAATGGAGTGGGTGGTGAAGACGATTTCCAGGTCGGTCAATGGAATCTTCGCGTCGACAGCCTCGGCCACTGCGGCAATGGCACCGTCGACGAAGGGTTCGATGAAGCCGGGCCTGTCGAAGTAGGGCCGCACCTTGTCGATGCGCACGGTGCCGAGCAGGCCGGCGGACTGCAGGCCGAGACCGAAGTCCTCGCGGTACTGGCGGCAGGACGAATAGGAGGAATAGGCCGAGGTCGCCAGGCCCAGTAGCCGCGTCTGACCGGCATCGGCGGCCGCGGAGATGACGTCGGGAAGCAACGGTGCCCAGTTGCGATTGCCCCACAACACCGGAATTTTCATGCCGCGACGGAGTAGTTCCGCTTCCAGCGCAGCGCGAAGTTCCCGGTTCTGCGTATTGATCGGGGAGATGCCACCCAGCGCCAGATAATGGTGCGACACCTCGACCAACCGGTCCTCGGGGATGCCCCGGCCCCGAGTGACGTTGCGCAGGAACGGCATCACGTCATTGGGCCCCTCCGGGCCACCAAAGCCGGCCAGCAGAACGGCGTCGTACTCTGGAGCCCGAGAATCGTCGCCCTCGGCAGTCGTCGCTGCTCCGGGGTCGGACGACAGCACGAATTCGGTCGACGCTGTCACCGCAGCGCCTCGATCACACCGGCCTCGTCCATGCGGTGGCCCGAGAAGAACGGAACCTCTTCGCGGACGTGCATCCTGGCGCCGCCCGCTCGCAGGTGACGCATCAGATCGACGGTGTCGTGCAATTCGTCGGCTTCCAGGGCGAGCAACCATTCGTAGTCACCCAGAGCGAAGGCGGCCACGGTGTTGGAGAGCACCTGGTCGTACTTCCGGCCCATCATCCCGTGCTCCATCAACATGTTCCGGCGATCCTCGTCGGGCAGGAGATACCACTCGTAGGACCGCACGAACGGATAGACCGTCGCCCAATTCTTGGGAGCGGCGCCGGTAAGGAATGCCGGCACATGACCCTTGTTGAACTCGGCTGGCCGATGCAGACCCATTGCCGACCAGGACGGGTGCAAGCTCCGACCGACCGCCGTCCGGCGCAGCGCCCGTACGGCCGATTGCAGCGACTCCGCTGTGCCGGCGTGCCACCACACCATCAGATCCGCGTCGGCTCGCAGTGCCGAAACGTCGTAGAAGCCACGGACCACGACATCCTGCTCGGCCAGGGCGGCGACAAGTTCGGTCAGCTCGGCGATCGCCTTGTCGTCCGGTGTGTCGAGTTCGCCGACCCTGGAGTACACCGAGAAGGCGGTGTACCGGATCGCATCGTTGATCTCACGCGCATTCGGCCGACGGGGGGTCCCCTCGGATATGGCAGCCAGGCCCGGTTGACCGGCGGGAACGGCGTTGTCGTTGCTCATTCGTCCATCTTCCTCCAGTAGGCGGCCGACTGCCGCCGTCGGTTCTGTGTTGTACGCGACGGTCAGCCGTTGCTTGGATCGGCACCCAGGATGGAAGCCGACGTCGACCGGGCATCGGCGATGACAGCAGCCAGTCCGGTACCGGCCACCATCGATCCGACCAGATACAGGCCGGCCTGCGCTGCCACCTGCGCTCGCAGCGCGGTGATCGTCGCTCGGTGCCCGGGGGCAGGCCGTGGCAGTGTCGAGGTCCAGCTGACCATTGCGGAATCCACCAGGTGTTCGAGCCGCAATCCGACCCCCGTGAGCGTCGCCGCATCGCGGACCGACAGCTCGACGAGCCCGTCCGAGCTCGGGTGTCCGCTGCCCCCTCGGCCGTAGGACAACCGCAGAACGTGCCGTCCGGCTCCGGCTTCGTCGGCCAGCCAACTCCACTTCGCGGTGGCGTGCGTCAGCGCCTTCGCCGTCACGCTCCCGGCCCGACGAGAGACCAGGATCCCGGTGCCTCTGGGGTGCGAGTCGAGGCCGGAATGGTCGAGAACCAACGTCACCAGCATCACGTCGCTGCTCTGTGCCGTTGCGCTCGGGAGCGACACGTCGATGCCGGCCAGTAGCTGCTGCACGACCTGTCCGGGAACACCAAGGACCACATTCGGGGCTCGGAAGGTGGTCGTCCGCGTCGTCACCACCCAGCCCTGCGAGTCCGGCCTCACGGTACGCACACCGGAGTCGGTTCGAATGGTCCCGCCGAGCTCCTCCACCGCGCGACGCAGGGTTTCCGCCAACACCCACATGCCCCCGGCCAGGCCGGCAACGGCCGAGCCGGGGCGTGCGTCATTGCCGCGCAGCAGTCGCACTGCTTCGGCGAGCGAGCCGGTTTGCTGCGCGGCGGCCCGGAGGCGGGGTTGGACGGCGTCCACATCCAGGTTGTCCGGATCGGTGGAGTACACGCCGCCGGCGACCGGCTCGACCAGCCGATCCACCACGGCGCGGCCCATCCGTCGCCCTACCAGGGCGCCGAGGCTTCCAGGCTTTCCGGTGCCGAAGCCGCCAGGTAACAGCAGGTCGAGGCCGGCCCTGGCCGCGCCGACCGGGCCGAGGATGCGGCGCACATCGGCGGCCAACGGATGGGCCGGTATGCCCAGCAACGCTGCGGCCGGTAGCGGTGCAGTTCCGCCCGCGTGACGGACCCATGCGCCGATCGGATTCGGTTGCACCATCTTCGGACCGAGGCCGAGCTCCCGGATCAAGGTCGTCACGGCGGGCGTCGCAGTCGCATACGACTCGGCGCCGGCATCGAGCACCAGGCCGGCAACCGTGTGGCGAGCGACGGCACCGCCCACCACATCTGACGACTCGAGCAACAACGGGCGCCGACCGGCGCGCGCCAGTTCCCAGGCTGTCACCAGCCCGGCGATGCCGCCCCCGACGATGACCGCATCGATGGGCCCGACCTGCGTGGTCACTGCGGGTCAGGGTTGTTCGTGGATGAAGGCCACCAACCGGGTCAGCACCTCGGGGTCGGTATCCGGCGGCACTCCGTGACCGAGGTTCACCACATGGCCGGGTGCCGTTGCCCCGGCTCGGAGGCAATCGAGGGTGGCACTTCGAAGAGCCTCGTTCCCGGCGAACAGCAGGGCTGGATCGATGTTGCCCTGCAACGGTGTGCGCCCCCCGAGCCGGTCATTGGCCACGTCCAGCGGAATCCGGTGATCGACGCCCATCACATCCGCTCCCACATCCCGCATCGCGCCGAGCAGCTCACCGGTGTTGATTCCGAAATGCACCTTCGGCACCGGGAGATCGGATACGCAGGACAGCACCGCGGCGGAATGCCTTGCGGCGAAACGCTGGTAGTCGGCGAGGGACAGCCCGCCGGCCCAGGAATCGAAGAGTTGCACGGCAGATGCTCCGGCGAGCACCTGGGCCCGCAGAAAGGCGCCCGTCACCCGGGCCACCCATTCGGCCAGCGCATGCCAGGTCTCCGGTTCTGAATGCATCAACGCCTTGGTGCGCAGGTGTTCTCGGCTGGGTCCGCCTTCCACCAGATAGGACGCCAGGGTGAACGGAGCACCGGCGAATCCGATCAGGGGGGTGTTGCCAAGCCCCTGCGCACAGTTGGCTGCGGCCTTGGCGATCGGGGCCAACGCATTGGGGTCCAACTCGGGGAGGGCGGCGACGTCGCCGGCCGTTCGAACCGGCCTTGCCACGACTGGTCCCACGCCGGCGACGATGTCGACGTCGACCCCCGCCAACTTGAGCGGCACGACGATGTCGCTGAACAGGATCGCAGCGTCCACACCGTGCCGAAGCACCGGTTGGAGCGTGATCTCGGCGGCGAGATCCGGCGTCAGGCACGCTTCCAACATTGCCGTACCGGCCCGGACCTTGCGGTACTCCGGAAGCGAGCGGCCCGCCTGCCGCATGAACCACACCGGATGCCCGATCGTCGGTCGGCCGCGATAGGCGGTCAGCAGCGGGGCGGTGGCCGTGCGTCCGTCGACCAATGGGTGGTCGGCGGGCAGTGTCCGTTCGGTGGTGGGCAGGGGTGTCGTCATGGTGCCTCCATCGTCCCACTCGGCGACACCGCCCCGCTCCGCATGCCGGCGCCGGTAGGATGAGTCCATGCTCATGGTGGTCGGTGCCAGTCATCACGATCTGGAACTGGCCCAACTGGAGCAGCTCTGCGCCGACGCCGGCACTCTGCGGGATGCGTTGGCCGGGCTTACCCGCGACGGCGGGCCGATTTCGGGTTCAGTGCTACTTGCGACGTGCAACCGGTTGGAGATCTATCTCGAGGCCGATCGATTCCACGACGCCATCGATGCGGTCACCGCGCAGGTAGCGGTGCTGGCCGGGATCGATCGCGCTGAGGCCGCGAACGTGTTGAAGGTGCGGGTGGGCGCGCCGGTGGCAGCCCACCTCTTCGGGGTGGCCTCCGGACTGGACTCGATGGTCGTCGGCGAGGCCGAGATCTCCGGGCAGGTGTCGCGGGCACTCACTGCCGCTCATGCAGCGCGAACCACCACTCCGGTTCTGCATTCGTTGTTCCAATCCGCAGCCAGAACTGCGAAGCAGGTCGCGGCCGGTACGGGTCTGGGTTCAGCCGGCCGTTCGGTCGCCTCGGTGGCGATCGACCTCGCGACCGCCGAACTCGCAGACAGATCCGGATCGGGTCCGGGCCTGGTCCCGGCGGGAAATCCCGACAGATCGTTGGCGACCGCAACTGCGCTGATCATCGGTACGGGCGCTTACGCCAGAGTCGTCGTTTCGGCCCTGCTCGACCGCGGATGTACGCGGCTGCAGGTGTTCTCGCCGAGTGATCGAGCAGAGACCTTTGCCGCCACCCATCATGCCGAGGTGGTGACAGCTGCGCAGTTCGGCGATGCCGTCGGCAAGGCCGACCTCGTGATCGCCTGCAGCGGCACCACCGGCGGGGTGCTCGACGTCGAGGTCGTGACCAAGGCCCTGAGCGGCCGGGAGCGCACGCTGCAGGTGATCGACCTGGCCCTTCGGCCCGATGTCTCTGCCGGCGTCCGCGAGCTGCCGGGAGTGCGCGTCATCGACCTCAACACTGTTGCAGAGGGGGCCGCGCCCGAGCACCGGGACGCGATCGTTGCCGCTGCGGACGTGGTGATCACGGCCGTCGCGAAATTCGAGGACGATCAGGCCATCCGGACCCTGGACCCGGCGGTAGTGGCGCTCCGCCAACATGTTTCACTCGCGGTCGAGAAGGAGATGACTCGTCTTCGGGCCAAGTACGACGACGACGTCGCGGCCGAGGTCGAACGTGCGCTGCACCGGGTGACCCAGTCGCTGCTGCACACTCCTACCTTGCGCGCCAAGGAGTTGGCGCGAACCGGTGATGCTGCTGGCTATCTGCAGGCCCTGCACACCCTGTTCGGCATCGAACTTCCCGCCCAACACTGACCGTCGCGATCGACACCGGACCGTCGCGATCGACACCGGACCGTCGCAACACTGACTTTCGCGACTGACACCGACCTGTCGCGGATCGCGCACGATGATCAGCGCAGCGGGAGCGGGTAACTATAGTTCCGGACTGCTCAGGCGAGACCGGTCTGTTCGAACGCAGCGAGCGTCGGCGCGATGGTCGCAGTCGGACCGACCACGTCGGCAATGGCATCCAGCGTTTTCAGCCCGTCGCCGGTGTTGAAGATCACCGTCTCGACGTCGGGATCGAGCTGTCCGCTCGCCAGCAACTTCTGCAGCACAGCGACCGTCACTCCGCCGGCGGTTTCGGCGAAGATGCCTTCGGTCCGCGCCAGCAGCTTGATGCCCTCGATGACCTCGTCGTCGGAAACATCCTCGATGGCGCCGCCCGTGCGCTTCACCACGTCCAGCACGTACGCGCCGTCGGCCGGATTCCCGATGGCGAGGGACTTGGCGATCGTGTCCGGCCGTACCGGCTGGACGAAGTCGCGTCCGGCCTTGAATGCGGCGGACACCGGGCTGCAGCCGGTGGCCTGGGCGCCGAAGATCTTGTAGTCGGCGGATTCCACCAGACCCAGTGAGACAAATTCACTGAAGCCCTTGTCGATCTTGACCAATTGCGCGCCCGATGCGATCGGGATGACGACCTGCGGCGGAAGACGCCAACCCAACTGCTCCGCCACCTCGTACCCCAGGGTCTTGGAGCCTTCGGCGTAGTACGGCCGCACGTTCACGTTGACGAAGGCCCAATCCTCCTGCTCACCCGCGATCTCGCCGGCCAGCCGATTGATGTCGTCGTAATTGCCATCGACGGCAATCAGGGTTCCGCCGTAAGCGGCGGTGGTCAGGATCTTCTGCGACTCGAGATTCGAGGGAACGAAGACCACCGAGCGGATACCGGCCCGTGCGGCCGCAGCAGCCACCGCGTTGGCCAGGTTGCCGGTAGAAGGGCAGGCCAGCACCGTGAACCCCAGTTCACGCGCGGCGGCCAGCGCGACGGCCACGACCCGGTCCTTGAAGGAGTGTGTCGGATTACCCGAATCGTCTTTCACCCACAAGGTTTTCATGCCGAGCTCGCGAGCAAGATTGTCGGCGCGGACCAGCTTCGTGCCGCCGGGATTGATGTTCGGCGTGGCCGCGATGGAAGCCGGAACGGGCAGCAGCGGTGCGTACCGCCAGATGTTCTGCGGGCCGGCTTCGATCTGCTCACGAAGAGCCGCACCGGAGCTGGTGAATTCGTAGGCGACCTCGAGCGGACCGAAGCATTCGGTGCACGCATAGAAGGGACCGAGTTCCGTGCGATTGCCGCATTCGCGACAGGACAAACTCACGGCGGGGCCGAGATCAACGGTCGTACCGGTGGCAGAGCTGATGGCAGTGGTCATGACGAGGCCTTTCGTCTCATCTTTCCCGCCGGAGCGGGACGGACGGGGCACCTGCTGTCGACCGGCCGGATCGGAACGAACGCCTACTGGAAGCGAAGTTCATGAACGGGTTGGTCATCGACAGTGGTTGCCGGGGCTTCATCGGGCCGTATCCCTCTGCCCCTCTGGATGAGTGGGATTGAGTTGTCCGGCCAGACTACCGCATCGACCAACGCCCTTGGGTCGGGCCGCCCGGACTCGTCAGGCGGCCGTGGCCTTGGTGATCAGAATCGGCTTCGTCGGGGCGCCGTCGGACCCGCCGCCGGTGACGCCGGCCGATGCGATCTTGGTCAGTACGGGAAGCCCGCCGGTGATCTTTCCGAAGACGGTATAGCTGGGTGGGAGCGTCGACGCCCCGTACACCAGGAAGAACTGCGAGCCGTTGGTGTTGGGTCCGGAATTGGCCATCGCCACGGTTCCGGCGGGGTACTTCATGGTCGGGTCCGTCTCGTCGTCGAACTGGTACCCCGGGCCGCCACTTCCTTTTCCGGTCGGATCGCCGCACTGCAGAACCTTCAACGAGGCTGCGGTGGTGAGCCGGTGACAGGGCGTGCCGTCGAAGTACCCGACGGTCACGAGATGGACGAAACTTCCGACGGTGCACGGCGTATTCGACTTGTCCATGGCGATTGTGACGTTGCCTCCGGTCAGGCTCAGGGTGACCGTTGCAGTGCCGGTGTTGGGCTCGATCCCCGACGGCGGCGCCACCTTCTTGGCTGCGGCTTCGGCCGCCGGCGGATAGGAGCAGGTCGCCCCGGAACCGGTGGTCGCTGGAGCGGCGTCGGTGCTGGACGCACAGGAGGACAACATGGGAACGACAAGTAGCAGGGCTAGAACGGCGGCGGTGTGGACCGAGCGCACAGAAATCCTCCTCGTGGAATGGCGTCCGGGTGAGCGACACGGAGCCCCGGCAGCCTACCGGTGATGCGGTGAACCACAGGTGTGTCGGCCGGAACTGACAAGATGATCCGATGTCAGCGCCCACCGTCGGAACAGCCGGATCAGCAGCTGCGTTACTGCTGGTGCTCGGCGACGAGCAGCTGCTGGCCGATCGCGCCGTCTCCGGCGCAGTTCGCGCGGCTTGCCGCCTGGACCCGGAAGTCGAACGACGGGAAGCCCTTGCGCCCGCTCTGACGCCGATGGAGTTCTACGATCTCGTCGCGCCGAGTCTGTTCGCCGAGCCGAGAGTGGTGGTGATCCGTCAGGCTCAGGAGTCCTCGAAGGAGGTCGCAGCAGCCCTCGCCGACTATGCGAGCAATCCGGTGGACGGCGTGACTCTGGTGGTTCTGCATTCCGGCGGCGCTCGCAACAAAGCGTTGGCCGATGCCCTGCGCAAGTCCGGCGCGGACACGATCACCTGCGCCAAGATCACCAAACCGGCCGAACGACTGGAGTTCGTCCGCCACGAGATTCGTTCCGCCGGTGGGTCAACGACGCCGGACGCGGTGGCGGCAATCGTCGATGCGATCGGTTCCGACCTGCGAGAACTGGCCGCTGCCGCCAGCCAGCTGGTCGCCGATACCGCAGGGTTGGTCGACGAGTCCGCAGTGCGCCGCTACCACCGTGGTCGCGCCGATGTCACCGGGTTCACAGTTGCGGATCTCGCGGTGGCCGGCGACGTGCCCGCTGCTCTGGAGGCTTTGCGGTGGGCGATGAGCATCGGGGTTGCGCATGTCCTCGTCGCCGATGCGTTGGCCGACGGCATACGCACGGTGGCCAAGGTCTCGGGAGCTCGGGCCGGAAGCGGATTCGCGCTGGCAGGGGAACTCGGGATGCCCCCGTGGAAGATCGACCGGGCACGCACGGCGGCCAGACATTGGAGCGAGGTCGGGCTGGCCAGAGCCTTGGAGGTGGTGGCTGATCTGAATGGAGCGGTGAAGGGCCTTGCCGCGGACGCCGACTATGCCCTGGAAAAAGCCGTCATCGAGCTGTCGAGAGCCCGTCGCCAGCGCTGAGCGCAAACGCCGGAGCCGGTCGCGTGAAAAGGGCGACTGCGAGAAAAAATGGGCGATGCCGTGAACGGCACCGCCCGATCGCAGAACTGGCTCAGAGAGCTTCGACCTGCTGGGCCAACGCCGACTTGCGGTTCGCGGCCTGGTTCGCGTGGATCACGCCTTTCGACGCTGCCTTGTCCAGACTGCGGGTGGCCGCGGCCAACTCGATCTGCGCTGCGGCCTTGTCGCCGGAGGCGGCGGCAGCGCGAACGCGACGAATGGCGGTCTTCAACGCCGACTTGACCGACTTGTTGCGCAGGCGAGCCTGCTCGTTGGTGCGAATCCGCTTGATCTGGGACTTGATGTTGGCCACGCCTGATTGCCTTCGTTTCGTCTAGGGAAGTGTGCGTCCAGCTGAGGTACCCGATCGGACCGGCCCCGCTCGGGGCCGAACCCCGCTCGCGGCCGACCTCGCTCGGAACCGAGTAGGGACGACCTTCGCAGATTACGGGCTGGTGCACCCCGACGGAGCACACACGAAGACCTAGATTAGCAGCCGGGAGCGCGCTGTTCCCAATCGCGGCCACCCCGGTGGGCTGCGGTCAAGGCTCGTCGGGTGTTCCCGCCCGCGGACCGCGTCAGCAGGTCAGCCCATTGGACGCAGGTCGTCCGTTCGTGTCGAGCGCGCTGAGAGTCCAGGAGATCGCCGCGCGGGTAGCGGGAAGCTGGATGTGATCGGTCACCAGACCAGGGCAGAGGTCCTCCACCACGGCCGAACGAACACGGCTCGCCGGACCGATCGGGATCTGCGAATTTATCGGGGTGACGACGACGTCCGCGCGGGTGGATATCTCTGCGTAGTGCACGCCGGCGGCCAACTCACCGCCCGCGTCCAACGCCCGCAGCAACGGCGAACCCGCCGCCTGGTCGGCGCAGGCCGGGCAGAGCGCAGCCGGAATGGATCCGGCGAGTCGTGCAGTAGTGCCGTGCCAGGAGGGAGCGAGCAGGACGGCGGTATCCACCTGGCCGACCAAACCGTTGAAATGCAGCGCAGTACGCAGTACGAGACCGCCTTGGGAGTAGCCGATCACATCTACCTCGGTCGAACCGGACAGCGTCCGAACCGTGGCCACGAACGCCGTGAACTGATCGGCCGACGAGCGGATGGACAGCACTCCGCCGTTGCCGTAGTCCAGGGCGTAGACACATCGGCCCGAGGTCCGCAATGCGCGGGAGAGGGCCGAGAAGTTCGAGGCGGTCGTCGAGAAGGAGCCGTGCAGAAGGACGACCGGCCGCTTCGCCGACCGGCAGCTGGGCACGTTGACGCCGGGCAGCCCGACATCCGGGAGCGCGCCCGTCGCTGTCGTCGCTGTTGTCCTCGCCGACGGTGTGACTGTCGTCGCTGTCGCTGTCGCCGTTGTCGCTGTCGTCGTTGGGTCCGCTGGCGGCGTTCCGGGGGTAGTTGTCGCAGGCTCGCTCGAATCGGTCGATTCCCCTCGCACCGAACTCGCCAGGCCCGAACCGATCGAGATCGGGTTCGCCGACGGGCTCGCCGACGCTGCGGCCGATATCGCGGAGGTGGCAGGGAAGCCGAACGATGACATCGACGGTCCGTCCGGGGTGGGCGAATCGAGCGAAGGCGAGGTCGGCGCTGCGGATCCAGTAGGTCGACTCGTCGGCGATCAGGACGGGCGACTCGAGCAGCCCGCCGTCACCAGCAGGGCGACGGCGAGCACCGCACCCGCTAACCGCCGCTTCATGGCCCCAACGGTAGCCGTCCGCCCGGGACGACCGGCCCGTCAGCGCGACCACAGGAGGCCGGCGGAACTCGTACGGCTGCCGGCCGCAACGGCAAACGGTGCACTCTGGACCGATGATCAACACGCCTCCTGGACGCATCACGTTTTTGATCGCGATCTTCTCGGCTTCCGGAGTTCTGCACTTCCTGCGCCCGGCACCGTTCGTCGCAATCGTGCCGGAAGTGTTGCCGCGCAAGAAAGAACTGGTCCATATCAGCGGACTGATCGAGTTGGTCGGTGCGGTGATGCTGGCGATTCCTCGTACCCGGCGTCGGGGTGGCGCGTTGGCTGCTGCTCTGCTCGTCGGCGTCTTTCCGGCCAATGTGTCCATGGCGATCCGGGCCGACAGGCGGCCACGTTGGTATCGCGCCGCGGCCTGGGCGCGACTGCCGCTGCAGCTTCCGCTGGTGAAATGGGCGTGGCAGGCCGGGCAAGAGGGTCAGGCGGTCGCGACCTTGGCCCGCACGCCTGCCATGAACAGGGCGACGCCGCCGCGGTAGTACTCGTTCTTGTCGTCGCAGTCGGTCATGGACGACGCGCAATCCACCAGATTCGGGTAGCGGTCCCTCGGCAGCGCCGCGAGTGCCGCCGTCTTGTGCGCCAAGAGCTTCGCCCAGTCTTCGTGCGGTGCACCGCGTTCCACGCCCGGCTCGATCGAGACCAACATCATCATCGTCTGCAGTGAGCTGCGGGCGACATCTGAACTGGTCTGTTTGGACAGTCCGACGCCGCGCAACAGGGCGAGCGCCCGTTCGGTCAGGTCGCAACCCGATTCGGTGAACAGCAGCCGCCCTCCGATGAGCGGAACGATCCCCGGGTGCTCCTGCAGGATCGTCAGCAGAGCCAGCAGCAACCCGTGGTAGTGCTCGTCCCAGGACAGGTCGTCCGCCGTCGGCAGGTCGAGTTCACCGCATGCCCGGTCGGCCATGGCATTCAGCAGCTCTTCCTTGTTCTTGACGTGCCAGTAGAGCGCCATCGGTGTCACGCCGAAGTGTTGGGCCAGCCGGCGGATGCTCACTGCGGCCAGCCCTTCCGAGTCGGCCATGCTCAATGCGACGTCGATCACCGACTCCCGAGTCAGACCTTCACCCTTGGCATCCGCAACGACGGCGCCGACGGCGGCGTCATCGGCTTTTTTCAACTTCGTCGACCCGACCATGTTGACAACTATACAACGTAGAGGTTAGCTATACGACATACATGTACAACGTATAGGAGACCTCATGGAGCAGCCCAAATCGAAACTCACGTTATTGACGGTCGCCCTCGCGACCTTCATGACGTACCTCGACAACAACATCGTGAACGTCGCCATGCCGGCGATCCAGAAGGATCTCCGCCTGACCATTTCGGGACTGGAATGGGTGGTCAGTTCGTACATTTTGGTGTTCGCCAGTCTGCTACTGGCCGGGGGCCGGTTGGCGGACGTGTTCGGCCGCAAGAAGTTGTTCCTGATCGGCCTCGGCATCTTCACCGTCGCATCGCTGGCCGCCGGGCTGGCCGGAAATGCGACCGCGCTGGTCATCAGCCGCTCGGTGCAGGGGCTCGGCGCCGCGTTGGTGACTCCGACCACGCTGGCGATCATCTCGGCGACGTTCACCAACGCCCGGCAACGCGCAACCGCCGTTGGCATCTGGAGCGGCGTCGGCGCCCTGGCACTGGCAGTCGGGCCGCTGCTGGGCGGCGTACTGAGCCAGCACGCGACGTGGGAGTGGATCTTCATCCTCAACGTCCCCATCGGCGCACTGACCTTCGTCATGGGCGTCAGGGTGATCACGGAGTCACGGCGGGACTCCGGTCCCCGCCGCCTGGACGTGTCAGGTCTGGGCACGTCAGCCCTGGCGCTGCTCGCTCTCACCTATGGCTTGATAGAGGGGCAGAGTCGCGGCTGGACATCACCCTTGATCGTGGCCTGCTTCGTGGTTGCGGTGGTGCTCGGCGCGGCATTCCTGTGGATCGAGCGGCGCAATGCCCAGCCGATGATCGCCATGTCGCTGTTCTCCGAACGAGTGTTCTCGGGCGGTCTCATCGCATTGATGATGTGGGGTTTCGGCCTGTTCGGCATCTATTTCTTCACCTCGCTGTATCTGCAGAACGTGCTCGGGTTCTCACCGACGAAGGCAGGGCTTGCGTTCCTGCCAATGGCCCTGCTGATGGCGGCCGGAGCCGTGGTGTCCGAACAGTTATCTCGTCGTCTCGGCGCCCACCGCGTTGTTGCCTTCGCGATGTTGCTGATGGCCGGCGGCATCGCCTGGGTGAGCCTGCTGTCGGCAGACACGTCGTTCCTGGGTCTGATGCCCAGTTTCGCGGTCATCGGCATCGGTGGCGGACTGACCGTCCCGCTGACAGCCAGCGTGCTCGATGCCATGCCCCGGGAGGAGGCGGGCGTCGCCTCCGGCATCTTCAACGCCTCCCGTGAAATTTCCGGGCTGTTGGGCGTCACCGTCATCGGCGCGATACTGGCAACCCGCCAGTCAGGCCTGGTCGCCGCCGGGTCGTCCGCGGTCGATGCCTTTCTCGGCGGCTACAGCACCGGCGGCCTGATCTCCGCCGCTCTGGTGGTGGCCGGCGCGATCGCGGCCTACCTGGGTTTGCGACCGGGCAAGGTCAACTCCACGGAGGCCGAGCCGGCGGTCCGCGTGCTCGTCGAAAGCGCCTGACCGCGTTGGTGACAACGGTCGAAAGGGCTGGACCGAGTCGGCTACAACGGTTCTGCTGCCGGCCCGGTGTGCGGCACCAGGCCGGCAGCAGCACCGGCTTCTCGATAGGCGGCGGCCAGCGTCGCCGCGCTCTCATGAGCGTTCAGACCACTGGGATTGGGCAGTACCCACAGCTGTGACCGCCCGATCGGAGCCGATTGCCTGCCCACCGCTGCCGTGCGATCGTCGAAGGCGAGCCGGTAGGCGGTGACTCCGAGCACCGCCACCACGGGCGGTCGGATGCTCTGCACCAATTCCAACAGGAGTCGGCCGCCTTCGCGGAGTTCGTCAGGGGACAGTTCGTCCGCCCTTGCGCTCGCCCTGGCTACCAGATTCGTGATGCCGATTCCTCGTGCCAGCAGGTGAGCACGGTCCTCCGGCAGGTACCCGGCACTGGCATCGATCTCCCGATCGATCAGACCGGCGCGGTACAGCGCCGGGTAGAACCGATTGCCGCGCCTGGCGAAATGGGCTTGGACGGCCGCTGTCCACAGGCCCGGATTGATACCGACGAACAGCAACTTGACGCCGGAACCGATGAGATCCGGCACCACTGTGCCGGCAAAGGACTCGAGTTCCCCGCGGGTGAATCGTGGGACGCTCACGAAGCGGCCTCCTCGATCCAAGCGTCGGCCGCCCGAAAATTGCCGGCCAGGACGCCGGGGTCGAGGGGGTTGGCCGCCGGAGCGCCCGACTGCATCAGATACCCGACTGCATCAGATATCCCGCCACGAGCAGTTCGGCAACGGCGGACCGGTCGGGTTCGACATCGAGCCGGACGCAGCACCAGTCGGTCCGCCCGACGATGACGAAGGGATCCCGGCGCACGAATTCCGCCGACGGCATGGTCAGCGACCCACCACGGAACCCGAACGACTGCCGTGGTCGTAGCTGTAGACCTCGCGACCGCCGATGTACACCGTCAGCGCCCGCTGCATCACATCAAGGGGGTCGCCCGACCACAGCACGAGGTCGGCATCCTTGCCGACCTCGAGTGATCCGATCCGATCGGCAACGCCCATCACCCTCGCAGGGTTGATCGTGATGGCGCGCAGCGCGATCACCGGGTCCAGCCCTTCCTTTACCGCGAGCGCGGCCTGGTAGACCAGGAAGTTGATCGGGACGACGGGATGGTCGGTGATGATAGAGATTTCCACGCCGGCCGCCGCCAGCCGACCGGGGTTGGCCAGTGATCGATTGCGCAATTCCACTTTCGACCGGCTGGTGAACAATGGTCCGATCAACACCGGAATGTTCCTGGCCACCAACAGGTCTGCGATCAGGTGTGCTTCGGTTCCGTGATCGATCACCAACTCGAATCCGAATTCTTCCGCGATTCGCAACGCGGTGGCGATGTCGTCGGCGCGATGGCAATGCTGCCGCCACGGAATTTCCCGGCGCAACACCGATCCGAGTGCCTCCAACTTGAGATCCCTTGGTGGAGCAGCTTTGTCGGGGTCGACCTCGGCCTGTTTATCGAGGTAGTTCTGAGCGTCGACGAAGGCGTTCCGGATGACCGCCGCGATGCCGAGCCTGGTGGACGGGCTCTGTTTACGGTCGCCGTAGACCCGTTTGGGGTTCTCACCGAGGGCCGCCTTCAACCCGGAGGGGGACCGGAGCACCATCTCGTCGACGGTGCGCCCATGGGTGTGGATGGCGACCGTCAGGCCGCCGATGGGATTTCCGGAGCCGGGATTGACGTTGACCGCAGTCACGCCACCGGCGAGTGCGTCGTCGAAACCCGTCTCCGCCGGATTGATCGCATCCAGGGCCCGGACACCGGCGGTGACCGGGTCGGTCAGCTCGTTGGAGTCGTTGCCGGCCCAGCCCTCACCTTCTTCATGAACGCCCAGGTGAGTGTGCGCGTCGATGAAACCGGGCAGCAGCCAGCTGCCGGCCGCGTCGATGGTGCGGGTGCCTTCGGGCACGGACGCTCCCCGGCCGAGCGCCGCGATCTTTCCATCGGAGATCAGGACGGTGCCGTCGAACGCCTGGCCCTCGATCGGGACGACGTGGGCGTTGAGAATGGCAAAATCGTTGCTCATCGAACTCCTCGAGATAGAAGGCGGAGCCCGGCTCGGTGGGCGACGCCAAGGAGTTCGAACGTACTCGCGGCCTGCGCGCGGACCGCGGCTACCGTCCCCGTGGCTGCGGGCAACACGGGCTGCGGGGAACACGGCGATTCCCGCAGTGATCACCGTGAGCTGTTGACCGGCGCACACACGTGAGCCGAGTCCCTCCGATTCCAGCGAGTGGGCAGGCGGCACTCCCACCGGGCCGCCGAGGCCGGCACCGCTCGTCGTTCGCCGTGTTTGCTCAGGGCGTGGGGATTCGGTCCGGCGCGTGGGAGAATAAGGCGTCCTGCGCCACCGTGGTCAGCCCGAACGGGCCCGGTGCCCCCGTCTACCGTCCGAATGAGAAAGACCCTCGTGACCCAGGCTTCCCACGCACACCGCACCACGTTCACGCCGCCGGAGTTGATCCGGAATTTCAGCATCATCGCGCACATCGACCACGGCAAGTCGACGCTGGCGGACCGCATGCTGCAGCTGACCGGTGTGGTCGACGGGCGGCAGATGCGGGCGCAGTACCTGGACCGCATGGACATCGAGCGCGAGCGTGGCATCACCATCAAGTCGCAGAGCATTCGGCTGCCCTGGTCGATCGAATCGCCGGACGGCAGCAAACAGGAACACGTCCTGCACCTGATCGATACCCCCGGTCACGTCGACTTCACCTACGAGGTCTCCCGGTCCCTGGCCGCCTGCGAGGGCGCGGTGCTGCTGGTGGACGCAGCCCAGGGCATCGAGGCGCAGACGCTGGCGAACCTGTACCTGGCCCTGGAGAACAATCTCACCGTCATCCCGGTACTGAACAAGATCGACCTGCCGGCGGCCCAACCCGAGCGATTCGCCGCCGAGATCGCCCACATCCTCGGCGGTTCACCCGACGACGTCCTAAGAGTCTCGGGAAAGACCGGCGCCGGGGTCAAAGAATTGCTGGACAAGGTCGTCGCCGACATCCCGGCGCCGGTGGGAAATGCGAACGGGCCGGCCCGGGCGATGATCTTCGACTCCGTCTACGACATCTATCGGGGCGTCATCACCTACATCCGGGTGATCGACGGTCAGATCAGCCCTCGGGAGCGCATCCAGATGATGTCGACCAGGGCCACTCACGAACTGCTCGAGGTCGGCATCATTTCTCCGGAGCCGATTCCGACCCGCGGTCTTGGCGTGGGCGAGGTCGGCTACCTGATCACCGGGGTCAAGGACGTCCGGCTGTCCAAGGTGGGCGACACCGTCACCTCGGCACTGCGCGGAGCAACCGAACCTCTTGGCGGGTACCGCGATCCGCGCCCCATGGTCTACTCCGGCCTGTACCCGTTGGACGGGTCGGACTATCCACTGCTGCGTGACGCACTGGACAAGCTGCGGCTCAACGACGCCGCCCTGACCTATGAACCGGAATCATCCGCCGCGCTCGGCTTCGGATACCGCTGCGGCTACCTCGGCCTGCTGCACCTGGAGATCACCCGCGATCGGCTGGAGCGGGAATTCAACCTCGATCTCATCTCCACCGCTCCCAACGTCGTCTATCAGGTGGAGATGGAGGACAACTCGGTGCATGTGGTGACGAACCCCAGTGACTGGCCTGAAGGTAAGATCAAGGACACGGTCGAGCCGATCGTCAAGTGCACCATCATTTCTCCGAGCGAGTACATCGGCCCCATCATGGAATTGTGCCAATCCCGACGCGGTGATCTCGGCGGCATGGACTACCTTTCCGAGACCAGGGTCGAATTGCGCTACACCATGCCCCTCGGCGAGATCATCTTTGATTTCTTCGATGCTCTGAAATCCCGAACCCGCGGTTATGCGTCCCTGGACTACGAGGAGATCGGCATGCAGCCGTCCGATCTGGTCAAGGTGGACATTTTGCTCCAGGGTGAGCCGGTTGATGCCTTCTCGGCGATCGTTCATCGCGATTCCGCCTACGGTTACGGCGTTTCCATGACGGCCAAACTGCGGGAGCTCATCCCTCGGCAGCAGTTCGAGGTGCCGATCCAGGCCGCCGTCGGTTCGAGGGTGATCGCTCGCGAAACCATTCGGGCCATGCGCAAGGACGTGCTGGCCAAGTGCTACGGCGGTGACATCACCCGCAAGCGCAAGCTGCTGGAAAAGCAGAAGGAGGGCAAGAAGCGGTTGAAGATGGTGGGCCGCGTCGAGGTTCCGCAAGAAGCGTTCATCGCCGCACTGTCCACCGATGCACCCACCGGCAAGAAGTAACCGCAGATCAATTCTCCTCCGAAGGTGATCGGCGGGAACGAGTCGTCGACCCGGTGTGCGCAGCGCGGATCGGGGGCCTGGGCCCCCGATGATCGGCGGCTCAGTGCCCTGTCCAGCGCGGCCCGCGCGCGACACGATCGGTTGATGAGTACATCAACAGTTTCCGACCACAGCGACCGGGGCTGGGCGTCGCAGTGGTTCGACTCTCCGGGCCTTGCGCCCGCGGCCGCTCCGAGCCCGGTGGCGGTCAACCCGCGCGGTCGAACGATCTACGCTGCCGCGTCATGGGCCGAGCTGCTATATGCGGTGGTGGATCTCGTGCCTGCCATCACGTTCTTCGTGCTCACCGTCACGCTGATCTGTGTCGGAGTCGGGCTGACGGTCATCTACGTCGGCCTTCCACTGCTGGCCCTCGGACTGTTGAGCGCCAGAGCGAGCGGCCACCTGCAGCGCCTGATGGCGGCCGCTCTGTTGCAACTCCCGGTACCCGGCCCCGGACGTATCCGATTTCGGAAGCCGGGTCCGGTCGGCGTTCTGACCTCGATCCTCACCGATCCCGGTTGCTGGCGGGCGGTTTGCTACATCTGGCTGAAGATGTTGCTCGCGCCTGTCACCTTCGGCTTTGCCATCGGCTTCTACGCGGCCGGCCTGGGCGGTGTCACCTACGGATTGTGGCAGCGATACCTGCCCTACGAAATCGCATCAGACGGCAGCCGACACCGCGGCGCGCAATGGTGGCCGGACTACTTCATCGACGCCTGGCCGCGGATGCTGGGATTGGCAGGTCTGGGTCTGCTGATCCTGTTGGGGGCGCCGGCCGTCGTGCGTTTCTTCACCACCATCGACAGGATTCTCATCGCCTCGCTGCTCGGTGGCCGGTGCGACTCGGACCTGTGATCCCACCCGGTCGTCGGCGCGACGCGGAGCTCTCCGTCGCCACCTCGTGGGTCCGTTGCCGAAGGTCGGGGTGCGGGCCGACTACCGGCGCGGCGGCCGAATAGGATCCAGTTGTGACCGACTACATCATCAGGATCGAATTCAACGACGGCGCCGACGGCCAAGTCGTGCCGCTGCCGGGCCTCGACCTCGACCAGGCCGAAGAATTCGCGGGCGAGCTTCGACATGAGGTCGAGCAGGCGCAGGAGATCAACTCGCCGATCGCCCAGGTGCGTGCCCCAGGGGGCTCCGATTTCACCCTCCAACCCGACCGCGTCGTGTCGATCGACCTCCAGGAAGCGCAGTAGTCGGTTCGTGGACTCGTATCAGCGGGGGAGCCTGCGCTTTCCGGTTCGGGACGCCGGACCCCAGAACGGGCCGGCCGTCGTCCTCCTGCACGGATTTCCGCAGGATGACTCCAGTTACGACCGAGTACTTCCATTTCTGCACGAGGCCGGTCTGCGGACCCTCGTTCCGCTGCAACGGGGTTATGCGGCGTCAGCTCGCCCGACGCATCGACGCGATTACCGGACGACCGAACTGGTTCAGGACGTTTGCGGCCTGCTCGATGCCGCCGGTGTGAAGCAGGCACACCTGGTCGGTCACGACTGGGGTGGTGCGGTGGCATGGGCCACGGCTGCCACACATCCGGACCGAATTCGCTCGCTGACCGTGCTTTCGACGCCGCACCCCGCCGCGTTCTTGGACTCGATGTTTCGGAGCGGCCAGGCGCGCAAGTCCGGTTACATGGCTTTGTTCCAGCTGCCGTGGGTGCCAGAGGCGATGCTCTCCACATCGTTGCCGCGCACTTTGATCCGGACGGGGTTGCCCAGCCAGGACGCGCATCGCTACGGTCGGCAGATGCTCGAGCCGGGGACGGCGACCGGCGCGCTCAACTGGTACCGGGCGCTGCCATGGGCCAGGAGTTCCGACACCGGGACCATCGCCGTTCCGACCACGTACCTCTGGGGTCGCCGGGACTTCGCGCTGGGGCGTTTCGCTGCCGAGCGCACCGCCAAGTACGTCGCCGCCGACTACCGGTTCATCGAAGCCGAAGCCGGCCATTGGCTGCCGGAGACGTACCCGTCCGCAGTGGCCGACGCCATCCTGGGTCGGATACGGGCCGACACCTGATCCCGATCGCCGATGCTGACCCCTGTCGGACGCTCCTGGTCGTGCGGCGCTCCGGCGGGTGCGGGTGCGGGTGCGGGTGCGCGTGCGGGCGCTCCGCCGGGCGGGCGCCGCTGCATCGCTGTCCGGCGCCTCGTGCTATGGCAGGGTGGATGAGATGAGTTGGCGAAACGTACTCGACGGCGTGGACGCCGTTGAGTCGTGGATCGCCGGCCAGTCGTACTGGATCCAGGTTCCGCTGCTGCTCGCGGTTCTTCTGCCGGCCGGATGGTTGCTGGCCCAGGCGGTCGACCGCGTCGTCGAGAAGATCCTGTGGCCGCACACTCGTCGGGAGATCCGGTTGGCAGCAGAGGCAGCGATCGCGCACCACGCCCCTCCGGCGGCTGTTGTTCCGGTCGGGAACGCATCCGTTGCGGCCACCGCCGGACCGCTCGGGCACTTCGAATCGGCGGCCGGATCTGGATCTGGAACCGGTGATCAGCGGTGAGCCGTCCGCTACCGGCTCTGAGCCGTCGGTGGATGAGTATCGCGCTCATTGCGATGCTGGCCGCGGCGCTGGCCTTCTCGATCTGGCACTGAGCTGGAATCCGGCACTGAGCCGGATCTGGCACCGAGTTCGATCTATCCTCGACCTCGGCCCGCGCGGGTTGACGTCGGTCAGGCCCAGCGGGGCGGCCGCTTCTCCAGGAAGGCCCGGCCACCCTCCTTCCCTTCCGGACCGGCGAACTGACGAGCTGAAAGTTGCAGCAGAGCCTCGTACCTGGCATCAGAGTCGTCGTGTTGACGGCTCAGCATCGCCTTCGTCTCCGCCAACGCGGCCGGGCCACCCAGCTTCATCAACCGGGCGTATCGATCCACCTCGTCGTCCAGCGCGTCGGGTTCGACAACGGCGTTGGCCAACCCGATCTCCCTGGCCCTTGCCGCATCGAACACCGCTCCGGTGAGGAGCAGCTCACGAGCCGCCGTGGTCGACACCCGGCGCAGCACCGGCACCGAGATCACCGCGGGGATCAGGCCGAGTCGAATCTCCGAGAAGGCGAACGTGGCACCGGTCACCGTGACGACGACGTCCGCTGCCGCCAGTAGCCCGATACCACCGGCGCGCGCCGTTCCTCCGACCCGCGCGATCACCGGCTTCGGACAGCGAGCGATCTGTTGCAGGATGCGCGGCAACTCGCGCACGCCCTCCGAACCCGGCGCTGCGGTGGCGTTCTCCCGGAGGTCCATGCCCGAACAGAACACCGGTCCGGTGTGGCTGAGCACCACCACCCGAGCCGTCGTACTGCTCGCCGCGGCGGCCAGCGCGGCCAGCAACTCCGAGCGCAGCAACGCCGATAGGGCGTTGCGATTAGCAGGGGAGTTCAGCGTGATGGTCAGCACGCCGTCCGACTCGCCGGTCTCGATCAGCTGTGGCACGGTCGGACTTCCATTCACTCGATACGCGATACGCGATACCCAATACCCGACAGGTCGCCGGTCTGGGACCGACTCGGGCAGGATGGTGCGGTGCCCTCCACTTTGCCCGAGGGCGATCCGGTGCCGATCGACGGCTCCCTGCCCGACCAGGCGTATGTGGGATCCACCCAGCGAACGCTGTCCATCTACCTGCACGTACCGTTCTGCGCAACCAGGTGCGGTTACTGCGACTTCAACACCTACACCGCCGGTGAACTGGGCACCTCCGCGTCTCCGGATTCCTGGTTCGACGCCGCCATGGCCGAGATCGACCTGGCCGCGAGAGTCCTGCGTCGGAACGGAGATGACCGGCTCGTCTCTACGGTCTTCGTCGGCGGCGGCACGCCGTCTCTGATGGGCGCCACCAAACTCGGTGCTCTCCTGGGCCGGATCGACGCAGCGCTGGGGTTGGCGCCCGGGGCGGAGGTGACCACGGAAGCCAATCCCGAATCCACCGACGAGGCATTGTTGGCCGGGCTGCGAGCCGCCGGGTACAACCGCCTGTCCCTCGGCATGCAGTCGACCGATCCGGCGGTATTGCGAGTGCTGGAGCGCACCCACACGCCCGGCCGACCGCTGCAGGTCGTCCAATGGGCTCGGCAAGCCGGGTTCCGGCACATCAATCTCGACCTGATCTACGGCACTCCGGGGGAGACCGACCGGCAATTCGGCGACTCCGTGCAGGCGGCCATCGGCAGTGGCGTTGACCACGTCTCGGCCTACTCGCTGATCGTCGAACCGGGTACCCGAATGGCCCGGCAGGTGCGGACCGGTCGGTTGCCGATGCCGGCGGAGGACGTGCTGGCCGATCGTTATCTGATCGCGGAAGCGATGTTGGGCGCCGCGGGGCTTGGTTGGTACGAGGTCTCGAACTGGGCCCAGAACGAGGCCGCGCGCTGCCGGCACAACCTGGCGTATTGGCAGGGCGGCGACTGGTGGGGTATCGGGCCAGGAGCGCATTCCCACGTCGGTGGCGTGCGCTGGTGGAACGTCAAGCACCCACACGCCTACGCGACCGCCCTGGCCTCGGGCCATTCTCCTGGCAAGGCCAGGGAGGTGCTCGACGACGACGCCCGACGGACGGAGGACATCCTGCTCCGGCTTCGATTGGCCGCGGGCCTTTCCCTGACCGTGCTGCGAACCCAGGGCCTGCACGAGGCGCAACTCGCTGCCCGTGAGGGTCTACTCGAACCCGACCGCCTCGCGGCCGGAACGGCCGTCCTGACCGTGCGTGGTCGGCTTCTCGCCGACGGAATCGCCATCCGGCTGCTGGACTGACGACACTCGACGATTTTGCACCGATTACCCGGCGCCGACGACCCAGCACCGATCACCGGGCGCCGACGACCCGGCGCCGAAATCTGCGTACTCAGGGAAGGTCCGCGACTGCGCCGATGGCAGTGCCTCGCAAATCCTCCAGGTTCAGGATCCGGACGTGGATGACCGTCCGTTGCTGCAGGGCCGCTCTCAGCGCACGGTGCAGCCCATCCTCCAGGAACACATCGCCGGCCCAGAAAACGGCGTGCGGGAACAGGTCACCGTAGAAGGTGGAGTCCTCGTCGAGCAGAGTGTCCAGCCGTAGCTCACGTTTGGTGGTGACCAGTTCGTCCAACCGGATCTGCCGCGGCGGGATCCGAGCCCAGTCGCGCATCGAGAAACCGTGATCGGGGTAAGGGCGGCCGTCCCGCACGTCCTTGAAGATCACGCTGCGCCTTCCGATGTCCGTACGCTCCGGCTGAGCAGGTCCAGTGCTTCAGGGTAGCCGCCGAGTTCCCGCGACACTGCTCGATCGGCGCATACACTTGGCAGACGGCCACCGAGAGTGCCAACTTCGCCGCCGCGGCGTGACGGTGCGTGATTCACCGCCAGAGCGGAACATCTCGCTCGGGGCGGATCGACGGGGCCGCCGGGAGCCGTTCCGTCGGAGCGGGTGCCATTGGGCATCCGCCGGCAGTGGAGCCTGACAAAACATCGTTGGAGGTGAGGGTGTGTCAGCCGAGGACAGGCGTTTCGAGGTGCTGCGCGCCATCGTCGCCGACTACGTTGCGACTCACGAACCGGTGGGCTCGAAGGCGCTGGTGGATCGCCATCAGCTGCGGGTGTCACCGGCGACCATTCGGAACGACATGGCGGTGCTCGAGGACGAGGGGTACATCGCCCAGCCACATACATCGGCGGGAAGAATTCCGACGGACAAGGGCTACCGACTGTTCGTCGATCGGTTGTCGCAGGTCAAACCGTTGTCTCCTGGTGAAAGAAGAGCGATTCAGGCATTCCTGTCCGCTGGCGTGGATCTCGATGACGTGCTGCGCCGGTCCGTCCGGCTGCTCGCTCAGCTCACCCGACAGGTCGCCGTCGTCCAGTATCCGAACCTGACTAGATCGGTGGTCCGGCACGTCGAGCTGGTGGCACTGGGACCGGCCCGTCTGCTGCTGGTGGTGATCACCGATACGGGTCGGGTGGAGCAGCGGGTGGTGGAGGTCGACCAGCCGTTCACCGACGACCTGGTCTCCGATCTGCGGTCGATGCTGGCCGCGAACATCACCGGCCGCCGGTTCGCCGACGCGGCGGAGGGGCTTCGAAACCTGGCCGGTGCTGCAGCGCCGGAATCCCGGGAGACCGTGGCGGCTACCGTCTCGGCCCTTTTGGACGCGCTCGTCGAGCATCCGGAGGGCCGATTGGTGCTGTCCGGAACCTCACACGCCACCGGGGCGTGGGCCGACCAGCCCGGGAGCCTGCGAGGAGTGCTCGAGGCTCTCGATGAGCAGGTCACCCTGCTCAAGTTGCTGGCTGTGCTGCAATCTCCCGATGCGGTGATGGTCTCGATCGGACAGGAGAACGATGACGCGAATCTGGCCACCTCGGCGCTGGTTTCCGCCGGCTACGGCAGCGGTGACATGGTGATGGGAGGCTTGGCCGTGGTCGGACCAACCAGGATGGACTACCCGGGCACCATGGCCGCGGTTCGGGCGGTCGCCCGGTACGTCGGCGAGATCGTGGCCGGACGCTAGTAGGAAAATGTGCAGCTGAGCGCCTCGATGAGCTGTCCGAGGCTGACAGAATACCGGGCCGCCGCGAACGGTCGGCCCAACGAAACGATGGAAAACAGGAGTTCACCAAGGTGGCACGGGATTACTACGGCCTGCTCGGCGTGGCCAGGAACGCTTCGGCCGACGAGATCAAGCGCGCCTACCGCAAGCTCGCCCGCGAGTTGCACCCGGACGTCAATCCGGATCCGGCCGCCCAGCAGAGGTTCAAGGAAGTCACCGCCGTCTACGAGGTCCTGTCCGATCCGGCTCGGCGCCAGGTCGTCGACCTGGGCGGAGATCCACTCTCGCCCGGCGGCGGTGGAGGCGGGGGGATGGGCGACCCGTTCGGCGCCGGCGGCGGCGTCGGTCTCGGCGACATCATGGACGCGTTCTTCGGCGGTGGCGGCCAGCGTTCGCGCGGTCCGCGGTCGCGAATTCGCCAGGGCGACGACGCGTTGATCCCGATCGAGCTGACGCTCGAGGAATGTGCCACCGGTGTTGCCAAGGATCTGGCCGTGGACACTGCGACCCTGTGCTCCCTCTGCCACGGATCGGGCTGCGCCGACGGCACCACGCCGGTCGTCTGTGACACCTGCAAGGGCGCCGGCGAGATCCAGCAGGTTCAGCGGTCGCTTCTTGGCCAGGTCATCACCTCCCGGCCCTGTCCGGTGTGTCGCGGGTTCGGCGAGGTGATTCCCGATCCCTGCAGGCAGTGCAACGGTGACGGCCGAGTCCGCGCGCGACGCACCGTGCGGGCCAACATTCCGGCCGGCGTGGGCGACGGCATCAGGGTGCGGCTCTCCGGCCAGGGCGAGGTCGGACCGGGCGGCGGCGCTCCAGGTGACCTCTACGTCGAGGTACGGGAGCTGGAACACGAGAAGTTCAACCGGGACGGCATCGACTTGCACTGCACGGTGCACCTGCCGATGACCGCAGCCTCGCTGGGCACCTCGATGGCGTTGCAGACCCTGCAGTCGGTGGAAGACCTTGACATCCAACCGGGAACCCAGTCGGGCACCGTTCTGATGGTCCGGAATCAAGGGATGCCGCGGCTGCGGGGTACCGGATCGGGCAACCTGTACGTCCACCTCGAGGTGGTGACGCCGACCAAGGTCGAGGGTCGCCAGGCCGAACTGATGCGGGAGCTGGCAGCGTTGCGCGGTGAGGAACAGGCCGAGCTGGCCAGCCGCGGCCACAACGGGCTCTTCTCCCGTATCCGCGGCTCGTTCGCCGGACGGTGAGTGCGGCAGCGAACCGCGCCACGAGCGCCGTGAACCGGGACGCACTTGCCGGTGCGCCCTTCTTCCAGGTGGCTGACGTTCCGGCCCCAGGCCTTTTCACCCTCGACGGACCCGAAGGCCGGCACGCGGCGACGGTACGGCGGATGCGCGTCGGCGAAGTGCTGGTGCTCACCGACGGAGCGGGGCGACTCGCGTCGGCCACCGTTGTCGCCGTTGGCCACGGCAGCGTCGACGTGACGGTCGAGCCGGCTTGGGACGAGTCGCTGCCCCAGGTGCGGGTGACGCTCGTCCAGGCGCTTCCCAAAGGCGACCGCAGCGAACTCGCCGTCGAGCTCGCCACCGAGGCAGGAGTGGATGCGGTCGTGCCGTGGGCGGCGTCCCGATGTGTCGCGCGTTGGGTCGGCGATAAAGCGGACAAGGGCGTCCGGCGTTGGCAGCTGATCGCCGGCCAGGCCGCCAAACAGTCCCGACGGTCCACCGTGCCGCCGGTTCGCCCGCTCGCCTCGACCGCCGACGTCGTTCGGCTGATCCAGAGCGCTGCGGGCGCCCTGGTGTTGCACGAGGGCGGGTCGGTGCCGATCGCCCAGGTGCCTCTGCCGAGCTCAGGGTCTCTGCTGCTGGTGATCGGGCCGGAGGGCGGCATCTCCCCGGCGGAGCTGGCCGTCTTCACCGATGCCGGCGGGCACGTCGTGCGGTTGGGTGCGGAGGTGTTGCGCACCTCGACCGCGGCGGCCGTCGCACTCGGTGCGCTCGGTGTTCTGACTGGCCGGTGGTCGGCTCCGAAGCCCGATACGGCGACTGCCGAGGAGACTGCGGCGAGCCCGGGTGCCGCGAGTCTGGAACCGCGGCCGTGAGCACCGTCCAGGAGTATCGCTACGGATCGCATCCCAGCCAGTTCGTCCGGCTGCATCTGCCCGAAGGGAACCAGCTTCCGGTCGTCGTCGTGTTGCTTGGTGGCTTCTGGAGGGCGAAGTACGGCGTGGAGCTCGCCGAGCCGCTCGCCGCGGATCTGGCTCGGTTCGGCGTTGCAGCGGCAGCGGTCGAGTACCGCCGAGTGGGAGATGGAGGTGGCTGGCCCACCACCATGGCCGACGTAGCCCGGGCCGTCGACCACCTGGCCACCGCGGGCCAGTACGTCGCCGAGAATCGGTTGCGGCTCGACCGCGTCATCGCGGTCGGCCATTCGGCCGGTGGACAGTTGGCGGCCTGGCTGACGCACCGCGAGTCCCTGCGGTCGGGCACCGCCGGTTCCATCAGCCGAGAATCGGCGTTCGTTCCGGTACGGGGCGCCGTGTGCCAGGCGGGTGTGCTCGATCTGGCCGGCGCCTCCCAGGAACGACTCGGAAACGGCGCCGTCGACGAGCTGATGCAGGGCGCAGCCGGCTCCGTTCCGCAGCGCTACCACCACTCCTCGCCGCTCGCCCACGTCGGCGACGGGGCCGCCGTCGTGTGTGTCCACGGCGATGCCGATGACGTGGTACCACTGTCACAGTCGCAGCGGTACGTCGACGCCGCAGTCGCAGCCGGCGACCCGGCCCGGTTGATTCTGCTTCCCGGAGTCGATCACCACCAGCTGGTCGACGTCGACGACGACGCCTGGTCCGTCTGTCGGTACTCGGTACTGAATCTGGTATGAGCTGCTGCAGGTGCCCCGAGCTCTGGTCGGTCCGAGACCGCGGGCCGGTACGGCAGGAACGAGGTCCACGTAGGTTGATCCGATGACCGTCTGCCTGTTCTGCCAGATCGTCGCCGGCGAGATCCCGGCCACGGTCGTGTATTCCGACGACGAACTGCTGGCCTTTCGGGACATCAATCCGCGGACTGCGGTGCATGTTCTTGTCATTCCGCGCGAGCATCACTCGAACATCGCCGAGGTGGCGGCGGCGGACGCCGCCCTGGTCGGCCACATGGTGACCGCGGCAAAGGTGATCGCCGCCGGTGAAGTCGGCGAGGCGTCGGCCTATCGGCTGGTGTTCAACACGGGTGCGGGGGCGGGCCAGACCGTGTTCCACGCCCACCTCCACCTGCTGGCGGGCGCGGACCTGGGGGCGATGTCGTGACGCGGCCGCCCCGGATCGGGACCGGGATCTGGCTCCGGGAGGCGCCCGGTGGCGAGGTGGTCGAGCGGGTCGCGCGACGCCCAGGCGCGGGGCCGAAGCCCGCCGGTTGCTCCGGCGATAGAATGACCATGGCAGGCAGGTACAAGACAGTTCTCACAACCCTTGATCACGAAGGCAGGCAGCGCTCCTAGTGCCGGAAAATCCGATGACCGCACAGGCGTCACCCGATCCGCGTTTCGAGCACGATCAGGGCCTCCGCGGCCTCACTCCGGCGCAGGCACCCGCCGAGTTCACCCTGGTCGTCGCCGACGAAAAGGCGATGATGGGCCTGCTCGGCTCGCGCGATCTGTTGCTGCGACTGCTGGAGGAGCACCTTGCCGCCGACATCCACGTCCGCGGCAATCGAATCACCCTGCGCGGCCCGGACAGCGACGTCGCCTTCGCCGAGCGTGTTCTGCGCGAGCTGCTGACCCTGCAGGAATCCGGCTCGGTGATCACTCCGGACACGGTTCGGCGGACCATCGGCATGCTCACCGATGCTGCGCGGTCCGGGGATGTCGCCGAATCGCCCGCGCAGGTGCTCGGACTGAACATCATCTCTCGGCGCGGGCGAGTGATCCGACCCAAGACGTTGAACCAGAAACGCTACGTCGACGCGATCGATACGAACACAATCACCTTCGGCATCGGGCCGGCCGGCACCGGCAAGACGTACCTCGCCATGGCCAAGGCGGTGCAGTCCCTCCAGGCCAAGCAGGTCCGCAGAATCATCCTGACCCGCCCGGCGGTGGAAGCGGGAGAGCGGCTCGGGTATCTGCCCGGCACGCTGTCGGACAAGATCGATCCGTACCTCCGGCCGCTCTACGATGCGCTGCACGACATGCTGGATCCGGAGTCCATTCCGCGGCTGATGGCTGCCGGCACCATCGAAGTCGCTCCGCTGGCCTACATGCGCGGACGCACTCTGAACGACGCCTACATCATTCTCGACGAAGCCCAGAACACCACCGCGGAGCAGATGAAGATGTTCCTGACCCGACTCGGCTTCGGCTCGAAGATGGTGGTCACCGGCGACATCACCCAGATCGATCTGCCCGACGGTCAGCCGTCCGGGCTCAGAATTGTGCGAGACATCCTCCTCGACGTCGAGGACGTCTCGTTCTCCCTCCTGACGTCGGCGGACGTGGTGCGGCACCGGTTGGTCGGCCACATCGTCGACGCCTACGCGAGGTGGGACGCGGTGAATACGGATTCGGCGCCTGACCATCAGGACCGCAGGATCAACCGCTCGTCGTCCCGGCGTGGCGGCGGACGATGACCGTCGGAGCGTTCGTTCGCGCAGCTGTGGCGCTCTCGTCGTGAGTACCGAGATCGCCAACGAGTCCGGGGTCGGCGTCGACGAGCTCGCGCTCGTCTCGGTGTCGCGGTTCGCCCTGGCAAAGCTGGGCATCAACTCGCTCGCAGAGCTGTCCATCCTGCTGATGGACGTCGACGCCATGACGGAGTTGCACCTGAAATGGATGGACGAGCCCGGCCCCACCGACGTCATGAGCTTTCCCATGGACGAGTTGGATACTGCTCGCCGGCCGGATGAGGCCGGCCCGGTCCCGGCGCTGCTCGGTGACGTGGTGCTGTGCCCTGCGGTGGCTCTGGAGCAGGCCAGCCAGGCCGGTCACAGCCTCGATGACGAACTGCACCTGCTCACGGTCCACGGGATTCTGCATCTGCTCGGCTACGACCATGCCGAGTCGGCAGAGGAGCGCAAGATGTTCCAGCTGCAGAACGAACTGCTGGACCAGTGGCGGGACGAGCGGGAGCGGGCGGCGCATCGGGCCCGGCTGGCTGCGGTCGACACTGCCGTGCTGGATGTGGTTGCGATCGATCCGGGCCACGATTCCGCCGCACCGCAGGCGCCCGAATCGGCAGCCGGACCGGCCTCCGACACCGGTAGGGAGTGAGCGCGGCAAGTGGATGCTCTGGACATCGTCCTGTTGATCCTGGCCATAGCGCTGGTTCCGATTGCCGGGCTGTTCGCGGCAGCAGACGCCGCGATCACCATGGTGTCGTCGGCTCGGGTTGAGGAGATGCAGCGGGAAGGGCGGCGGGGCGCTCCGTCGCTGTTCGCCATCGTGGCGGACAAGCCGCGGTACACCAACCTGCTGCTGCTGCTGCGAGTCGGCACGGAACTGACTGCGACCATCCTGATCACCGGGGTCGCCCTGAGCAACTGGGGCTTCAACCTGTGGGTCGGCGTCGTCCTGGTGTTGGTCATGCTTCTGCTGTCGTACGTGGTGATCGGGGTGTTGCCCCGCACCCTGGGCCGCCAGCATCCGTACGCGGTCGGCCTGACCGCAGCCGGGCCAACGAGGGCGATCGGGCGGGTGCTGTCGCCGGTGGCCTCCTTGCTGATCCTGATCGGCAACGCGATCACGCCAGGCCGCGGGTTCCGGGAAGGGCCCTTCTCGTCGGACATCGAGCTGCGCGAACTGGTGGATCTGGCAGGCGACCGGGGGGTGGTCGAGGAGACCGAACGGGAGATGCTGCAGAGCGTCTTCGAACTCGGCGACACCATCGCTCGCGAGGTGATGGTGCCAAGGACCGAGGTCGTGTGGATCGAGGGCTCGAAGTCGCTGCGACAGGCATTGCACCTGGCGACCGCGTTCGGGTTCTCGCGTATCCCGGTGATCGGCGACGACGTCGATGATGTGCTCGGAATCATCTACATCAAGGACTTGATCGCCCGCACCCTGTCGATGGAGACGGGCGATCGGGGGCCGGTGCTCGCTGAGGTGATGCGGTCGCCGGTGTTCGTTCCGGAGTCGAAGAACGTCGACGCCCTGCTGCGCGAGATGCAGCGCAGCCGAACGCATTTCGCCATCGTGGTGGACGAGTACGGTGGCACGGCAGGCATTGTCACCATCGAGGACATCATCGAGGAGATCGTCGGCGAGATCACCGACGAGTACGACGTCGCGACACCGGATCCGGTCGAACATCTCGCGGACGGATCGGTGCGGGTCTCGGCGAAGTTGCCGGTGGAGGATCTTGGCGACGTCTTCGATGTGGTGTTGCCGGCGGAGGACGTCGAGACGGTCGGCGGCATGCTGGCCCAGGTCCTCGGGCGGGTCGCACTGCCCGGCGCCGAAGCTGTGGTGAACGGACTCCTGCTGACGGGCGAGGCGGGCGTGGATCGCCGTGGCCGGCCGCGTGTGCAGACTCTGCTGGTCCGTCGATTGACCGAGGACGAGTCGGTTCGACGCTCGACGGATGCCGCCGAGAACGGCCCGGAGGACGAACCGCAACTCGAGTTCGCCGAACCGAATCATCCAGACGATGCATTGCAGGCAGTGCCGGATCGCGATTCGGGATCCGATCGCGACACCAGGCGGCAGGGAGTCGACCGATGACGGGAAACACGGGTCTGAGCCCGGAGGACGCGAAGTTGGTGACCCTGGCCGGTGGCGCCCGCGCCCGCGCCGCCGCAGCTTGCGGAGCGGCGGTCCGGGACGAGGACGGCCGCACGTACGCCGCCGCGACGGTGAGCCTGCCGTCCCTGGAACTGACCGCGTTGCAGGCTGCGGTGGCGATCGCCGTCGCCTCCGGCGCCCGCGCGCTCGAAGCGGCGGTGATCGTCGGAGCCTCGGAGGTGGACTCCTCGTCGCTGGCCGTCGCGAACGACCTGTCCACGGCGGTGCTGTTGCTGGTGGACGGCGCCGGAACCGTCGTGGAACGGATCGTGCTGTGAGAGGTTCCGGCGGAGTTCGTGGGCAGGACGAGAACGGTGGGAGCCATTCGGACCAGGATGCAGCTGCGACGCATCGGTCAGGATTCGCCTGCTTCGTCGGCCGGCCCAACGCCGGAAAGTCGACGTTGCTCAATGCGATGGTCGGCAGCAAGATCGCCATCACCTCGGACAAGCCGCAGACCACCAGGAGAGCTGTCCGCGGCATCGTCACCCGACCGGACGCCCAATTGGTGATCGTCGATACGCCCGGCATGCACAAGCCGCGCACCCTGCTGGGCGAGCGACTGGGCGATCTGGTCCGCAGCGTGTGGAGCGATGTGGACGTGGTCGGCTTCTGTGTTCCGGCCGATGAACGGGTCGGTCCCGGCGATCGGCGGATCGCCGCCGAGCTGACCGAGCAGGCGCCGAGAACACCGGTGGTCGCCATCATCACCAAAACCGACAAGGTCAGCCCGCAGCAGATCGCCGAGCAGTTGCTCGCGCTGTCCCAGGTTCGCGACTTCGCCGATGTGATACCAGTTTCAGCCGTGGCCGACAGCCAGGTGAACCTGCTGACCGAACTGCTGATCGCGCGGTTGCCGGTCGGCCCGCGGCTGTATCCCGATGCCGAGCTGACCGACGAGCCGATGGAGACGCGCATCGCCGAACTGGTGCGCGAAGCGTCGCTCGACGGGGTGCGGGAGGAGTTGCCGCACTCGCTGGCCGCTCTGGTCACCGAAATGGGTCGACGGGAGGGCCGGCCCGGGCTGACCGACATCTATGTGACGATCTTCGTGGAGCGCGATTCGCAGAAGGCAATCGTGTTGGGACACCAGGGTTCCAGGCTCACTTCGGTGGGTCGCCAGGCCCGGTTGGAGATCGAGCAGCTGCTGGGGACCAAGGTCTATCTGAACCTGCACGTCGCGGTGGCCAAGGATTGGCAGCGTGATCCGCGTCAGCTCCGCAAGTTGGGCTTCGATCGATGAGTGTACCCAGGTGTGTGCAAATCTGCTCGTAGAAGCTACGATTCGAGCATCTGCAACCATCTGTGAGCAAAGGGTGCGCAATGCCGGGTACGAAGGTCCGATCCGAGATGGCGGAGCAAACCGCTGTGTTGTCCAGCATCGTCGAACGTCGTCCCCGGCTTCACGAATTGGTTCGGGCGCATCTTCCGGAACGGTTGCGCGGCGTTTCGCTCATTGCCAGAGGATCCAGCGACAACGTTGCGATCCATGCCCGATATCTGCTCGAACTGGCCACCGGACTGCCGGTCAGCCTGATCGCGCCCAGCCTGATCACTCGCTATCACCGCCGGCCCGATTCGAAGGACTACCTGGTGGTGGCCTTGTCACAATCCGGTCGAACACCCGAGATCGTCGAAGTTGCAACGCAATTGGGGCAGTGCGGGGGATATGTGGTGGCGGTGACCAATGACGAGGATTCGCCGTTGGCGCGGGCGGCCGCCGTCACCCTGGCGGTCGGTACCTCTCGGGAACTCGCCGTTCCGGCCACTAAGACCGTGACCGGACAACTCGCCCTCGTCACGTTGCTCGCCGAAGCGGTGGGTAGGGACGTCGCGGAGTACACCGGCGGTGAGCGGGCCTGGTCGGCCCTCGCGGATGCGGTTGCCGAAACTCTCGAGGACGAGGGCGATCTGAGTGCGGCCGTGGAGATCCTGCGTCCGCGACTGTCGGCCATTCACCTCGCGCGCGGTCTGACCTACGCTGCCGCGCTGGAGGGCGCCTTGAAGTCGAAGGAAACCAGCCGGCGGGTGCATGACGGCTATTCCAGCGCGGACTTCCTGCACGGGCCGCTGACGGTTGCCTCGCCGGAGGTGGCGATCGTTGCCTACGGAGCTGCGGGTCCGGTGCTCGGCGACGTGGCGGACACGGCGAAAGCGGCTGCAGCCCTTGGCTCACCGGTGATCGGCGTCGGCGATCGGGCCGTCTGGGCGGGGATCGACGGTGCGGTGGGACTGCCGGTGCCCCAGACGGTCGGTGAGGCGCTGGCGGTGATCCCGTTGGTGATCAGAGGCCAACAGTTGGCGGTCGCCACCACGATCGCGCTCGGTCTTGATCCGGACAGTCCGGCCGGCTTGAACAAGGTGACCGCGACGCACTGAACGAGTGCACTGGCCATGCTCCGTTGTCGAGCTCCGTTGTCGAGCTACGTTGTCGGCATGACAGCTGAACGCGCAGCAGTGCAGGCCGGGTCCGACAAGTGGTTGGAGTGGCTGAAGGAGTGGGTCGGCATTCCGTCGGTCAGTGCAGATCCGGAACACCATCCCGATGTGGCGCGGAGCGCCGAGTTTCTGGCAGATCAACTGCGCGCCATCGGGTTTCCGTCGGTGCGCGTGCTCGACGAAGGTCCTTGGCTGCCGGCGGTGCTGGCGTCCTGGCCGTCCGGTGACCCGGATGCGGTGAGGGTGGTCGTGTACGGGCATCACGACGTGCAACCGGCTGACGGAGTCGAGCGCTGGGTCCATCCGCCCTTCGAACCGAGGATTCTCGACGGTGTGTTGCACGGTCGGGGTGCCAGCGACGACAAGGGCAACATCGCCATGCACCTGTTGGGCCTGTCGGCGCATCTTGCTGCGACGGGGCGCAGCGCGCCCGCCGTCGACCTGACCCTGCTCGTCGAGGGAGAGGAGGAGTCGGGTTCCCCGCACATCACCGACCTGCTGAACGCTCATCGCCAGGAGATCGCGGCGGATCTGATCGTGGTGTCCGACACCGGTATCTTCGGCCCGCGGACACCATCGGTCTGCATCGGCATGAGAGGTCTGGTGGCCGGCGAGATCCATGTGCACGGACCGGATGTCGACCTGCACTCCGGATCTTTCGGCGGTGCGGTGCCGAACCCGATCACGGAGCTGGCGAGGATCTTGGCGGCTCTGCACGACGAGAACCGCAAGGTGGCCGTTCCCGGATTCTACGACGGTGTGATCGATCCGACGGTGGCGGAACGGGCAGCGGTGGCCGCGCTGCCGTTCGACGAGGACGCCTGGATCACCGGCCCGGCAGCGTCCAGGGTCGCTGCCGGAGAGGCGGGTTGGAGCACCTTGGAGCGGGTAGGGGCCAGACCCACCGCCGAGATCAACGGCATCTGGGGTGGCTACACGGGCCCGGGGAACAAGACCATCGTGCCCACCGATGCCTACGCCAAGGTCACCTTCCGGCTCGTCGGACAGCAGCAGCCGGCGACCATACAACGGCAGGTCAGCGCCTTCGTCGCAGCCACCGCACGACCCGGAGTGACGGTCGAGATCCATTGGGAGGGAGCCGGTGTCGCTCCTGTGTCTGTCGACTCGACGCATCCGGCGACGACCGCGGCACGCAACGCGCTCGGCCTGGCCTTCGACACCGACGAGGTGCTCATCACCAGGGAGGGCGGCTCCGGTCCGGAAGCCGAGTTGGCCGAGATCATCGGGGCGCCGCTGGTGTTCCTCGGCGTGATGACCGACGACGACCAGATTCACGCCCCGAACGAAAAGGCACCGGTCGATCTGTTGTTGAAAGGATGCGAGGCCGTGGCGCATCTGTGGCGCGGTCTGGCCGACTTGGGGCGCAGCGGCGTGAAATAGCCCCCGCAGTGCCATGATCCGCGGATGGGCAGACACGGAGCCGCCGGGAGCCGTCGACCGACGGCTCCGCCTGTCTCCCTCGTCGTCGGCGATCGGAATACTTCTGATCTGCGCAATAGGCTTCGGGGTCTGGCTGTGGTCGCTTCGGTCCGTCAGCGATCCCGTCGACGCGCATCCGGTCGACGCCTATGCGGTCGTGGTGTCGTCACCGTCGTGCACCTCGGGTGCCGGTTCGACCGTCATCGATCTGACCGGGCCACCGGTCGTACGCAGCACACTGAGTGCCTGCGGACGCCGAATCGGAGAGCGAGTGGCAGTGCAGTATCTCGACGGACATCCGGAAGTCGTCCGCCTGGCCGGCACGACAGTTGCGCACGAGAGCCCGCAGGGCCGATGGCTACCCCTGGCCATTCTGGCCGCCGGTTCGCTGGCCGTTCTCGCTGCGATCGTGTTGATCTTCGAACGCCGCCGTACCCGACACACCGGCACGACCGGAATCACCGTTTCCCAGTTGCAAGCCGGATCACGGGAGCCGGCACCGGTGACCCCACCATCGGCGCGGATGCACCCGCCGTCGGCGCTCTCGGCGGCGCCGACGGCCCTGGGCGACGACAGCGACGACAGTCCGGAGGTCACCCCACGAAGCGACCGGCCGAGCATCCCGGGCGTTCCCGCGCACCGGTTCCGTGCGGACGAGGTCGTCGTCGAAGGCGACCTGTTCACCGACCAGCGACCGCAGGACCAGGACGGGTGAGCGCATCCTGCCCGTCGCCGGGAACTGAACAGGGCAAACACGGGAGAACCACGGGCGTCGTTAGGGTGGGTCTGTGAGTCCTACTTCGAACAGCGTTCGCGCCGGCGCCAAGGCACCACGGCGCAGGTCCTCCAGATCAGCCGCAACGGTCGAGCCGTCCGGCTCTGGCCTGATTCCTGGCGCCGACTACCCGATCACCAGGTTCACCCTGGCCAACGGGCTGCGCGTCGTGCTCGCTCCGGACAACAGCAGCGGCGTCGTCGGGGTAGCGGTGCACTACGACGTCGGCTTCCGGTCGGAACCCGAAGGCCGAACGGGTTTTGCGCATCTGTTCGAACACCTCATGTTCCAGGGCAGCGAGTCGCTGGCCAAACTCGAGCACTTCCGACTGGTTCAGTCGTCGGGCGGGATCTTCAACGGGTCCACCCATACCGACTACACCGACTATTTCGAGGTGCTGCCGGCAGCCGCTCTGGAGCGAGGGCTGTTCCTGGAAGCCGATCGGATGCGGGCTCCTCGGATCACTGCCGAAAACCTCGCGAACCAGGTCGATGTGGTGAGCGAGGAGATCCGACTCAACGTACTCAATCGTCCGTACGGCGGTTTTCCCTGGATCGACCTGCCGCCGGTCCTGTTCGATGGGTTCGCGAATTCGCACAACGGATACGGCGACTTCGTTGATCTGCAGGCTGCGACCGTTCCTGATTGTGCCGATTTCTTCGAACGGTATTATCCGCCCGCCAATGCGGTACTCACGGTGTGTGGCGATTTCGAGATTGCCAGAGCAACCGACCTGATCGCGCTGCATTTCCAGGACGTGCCCTATCGACCGGCACCCCACCGGCCCTCCTTCGCCGAACCGTGGCCCACGGCCGTGCGGCGCAGTGAGAAGCATGACCCGCTCGCTCCGGCGCCGGCCTTCGCGCTCGGATGGCGGTTACCCGATCCGGTCGCGGACCTTCCCGGCTACCTGGCGCACATCCTGCTCGGCCAGATCTTGTCCGACGGTGAGTCGTCACGTCTGCAATCGGCCGTGGTGGCCGAGGCCGGGCTGGCCACCGAGATCTGGGCCGGTCCTGGCCTGATGGGTGGTCCGCTGGACGCTCGTGACCCGGACGTCTTCGTGGTCGGTGCACTGCACGCCCTCGAGGTGCCGGCGGAAACGGTGACAGCGGCGGTCGACGAGCAGATCGCCGGCCTCGCCGCGGACGGTCCCACCGAACCGGAGCGACTTCGCGCGCTCGCCAGGTTCACCGCCGGGCTGTATCGCGAGAACGACAGCATCAGCGCGAGAACCAGGTCCATCGGTTCCTTGGAGCTCCTGCACGGACGCGCCGAATTGCTCGGTGAAATTCCGCGATTGCTGTCCCAGGTGTCGGCGATCGAGATAGCAGCTGCGGCAACCAGCCTCGACCCTGCGCGTCGCGCAATTCTGACGATTGTCCCTGGAGCGAAAAAGTAATGGCGAAAAAGAAGTCCGACGCTTCCCGCTCCACCAGCGACGAATCCACCGGCAAGCCGCCGAAATCGAAGAAGGCCGCGAAGGCCGCGAAGGTGAATTCGGCTTCGACCGCCGCACCGACGGGAAAGAATTCGGCGGCCGCACCGACGGGGCAGAAGAACCCGGTTCCGAGGTCACCGCGATCGGCCGAGCAGATCGCTGTGACGGCCACCGGCCCCCGGCCGATCCCGGACCTGTCGTCGGCCAGCACGACCGTGCATCCCGATCTGGTGACTCGGGTCATCGGCAACGGACTCCGGGTGATCGCGGTGCGCAAGAGCGGCACGCCGCTGATCGAAGTGCGCCTGAGGGTGCCGTTCGGTGGTACCACGGCCGCGCATGCGGCCCGCGCTGAACTGTTGGCGGCGACGCTGTTGCTGGGCACCGAGGCCCGCTCCCGGACGCAGGTGGATGCGGAACTGGCGATGGTGGGCGGTGACCTGGACGCCTCGGTCGACCCGCAGCGGCTCGGAATCACCGGCTCGGTGTTGTCCACGGGCCTTCCGGTGCTGCTGGATGTGCTGGCGCAATCGCTGACGGAGCCCGCTTTTCGCCGGCATGACGTGCTCGGCGAGCGTGACCGGCTGGTGGAACACCTGGCGATCGCAGCGAGTCAGCCGTCCGTGGTGGCGAGGCAGTATCTGCAGGAGCGGAGGTTCGGTACGCATCCGGTGACCAGGGAGATGCCGGACGCCGCGGCGGTGGCCGGGGTGAGCGCTGCGGCGTTGCGCACCCTCCAGCAGAAGGCGTTGGTGCCCAACGGTTCCACCTTGGTCCTGGTCGGCGATTTGGAACCGGCGCGCGCGATCGATCAGGTCGAGGTCGCGCTGGCCGGCTGGAAGTCCACCGCGACGGCGCGGGTGGTGCAGACCCCGAATGCGGTGCGCGGCAGTGCGGTGAAAGCATTCCATCGCGAGCGGGCAGTGCAGTCCCAGGTGCGCCTGTCGGCCGCCGGACTCGAACGGACAGATCCCGATTACCCGGCGGGGCAGCTGGCGAACCTGGTGTACGGCGGCTATTTCTCCTCCCGGTTGGTGGAGAACATCCGCGAGGACAAGGGTTTCACCTACAGCGCCGGTTCCAGTTTCGAATTCTGGCCGTCCCGCGCGGCGGTGACGGTCAGCTTCGACACGAACAGCATCAGCACGGCTGCGGCATTGCTGGAAGCCCGGTACGAACTGGGCCGACTGGCGCTCGGCCCGCCCAGCGAGAAAGAGGTCGAATCCGCGCGCAACTACGCGCTGGGCACCTTGGCAACGTCCTTGGCCACCCAAGCCGGTTACGCGTCGACCCTGTCGTCCTTGGCGGGTTTGGGCCTGGATGTCGAATGGCTGCGGGTGCATCCGGCCCGATTGGCCGCCGTGACCGTTGACGAGGTCGCACGGGTGGCCGGAAGCCTGCTGGCGCCGTCGGCGTTCACCGGAGTGGTGGTGGGTGATCTGGAGTCGATCGGCGCGTCGCTGGCGGTCCTCGGTGAGGTCGACCTGTGACGGCGAGTGCACCGGAAGCGGATGCGGTCCGCCCGACGACCGTACCGATGGCAGCACCGATGGCAGCACCGATCGCAGCACCGATGACAGCGGGGACGCACGGCTTTCCGATCGCGATGCCGGTGCTCTCGCGTGGATCGGCCGATCGTTCGGAGGATCTCCGGGACCAGACGCGCATCGCCGCGGCTTGGGGAACCGCCCGGGTTCTCACTGTCGACCGGGACGGCCGAACGGGTGTCCGGACGACGCCGGACGGCGTGACTCTGGCGTCCCGGCCGGCCACCGACCTAGGGGCGGCCCCGCCACCGGGCGCCGTACTGCTCGGAACTGTTCCCAACGATGCCGGTTCCAACGCGCTGTCGGACCGACCTGACGCGCTGTCGGACCAACCTGCAGGAGGCGCGACGCTGCCGCAGGCGGCACTGCCGGTCGGCAACTCACCGTCGGCTGGTGAATTCCCGTGGGCCGGCGAATATGCGGCCGCGATCGATGGTGTCGATTATTGGGCGATCGGCGCGGACCTGGACCTAGGGGAGCTGGCCGCCGCGACAGGGCCGGAAACGCCCGACGCAGCCGCGCTCCGCGACGTCGGCGCGCTGCTGTCCGACACCGACGCCGGGTTGCTCACCGCTGCGGTAGCGGTCCTGAACTGGCACCGCCACGGCAGTTTCTGCCCGCGGTGCGGAAGCCCGAGCGTGGTGCAATCGGCGGGCTGGTCCCGACTCTGCTCGAACGGTCACCAGGAATTCCCGCGGACCGATCCGGCCGTCATCGTGCTGGTCCACGACGGTGCGGACAAGATGGTGCTGGCCCGTCAGGCGACCTGGCCGACCGGCCGGGTATCCGTCCTCGCCGGCTTCACCGAGGCGGGGGAATCGTTGGAGGGCACCGTGTCCCGCGAGATTCTGGAAGAGGTCGGGCTGCACGTCACCGACATCGGATATCTGGGTTCGCAACCGTGGCCGTTTCCGCGCTCGCTGATGGTCGGGTTCACCGCGAAGGCGCAGCCGGGCGCCCCGCTGTTTCCCAGGGCAGGTGAGATCGAAGCTGCTCAGTGGGTCGACCGGGCCACCGTTCGCCGGGCACTGGAGGCCGGCGGGACCTCCGACGGAATCAGCCTTCCCCCCAGCATCTCGATTGCCCGACGCATGATCGAGGGCTGGGCAGCCCTGGACTGAACCGACCACGGACCCACCTGACCACCGCGTCAGCTGGACATTCGGTTCCGCCGTCGGGCCGGCTCTGAAGCTCGTCCACAATCGGCGGGTGGAATCGGGGCAGCATCGTACAGATGTACTGGGTGGCTGCTTGAGTCAAGTAGTATCTGGGCATGTCATCGCCGGTATCGATTCATCCAGTCGGTGGCGAGCACTATCCGTCGGTGGCGAGCACTATCCACGGACGTTTCAGGAGCTGC
>JAABVA010000141.1_pt1 | contig 92899 bp, 95 predicted proteins | sample 5560331 | NCBI WGS metagenome assembly JAABVA01 (sample SAMN12812661, study PRJNA571458) | rock metagenome | isolation source: Antarctica rocks | place: Antarctica: Victoria Land, Mt New Zealand sud | collected 2016-01-07
ATGAGTTATGTGTGCCTGAAGGGGTTGTGCATTTTTTGGGAGGGATGCTAGGGATTTTTTGCTGTTGAGCGCGGAAGATGGGGGGGGGTTGGGTTGTTCGTTGATGCCTTAGGTTTTCTGTGTCTTGGCTCCTGGTTCCTTCCTCCTTCGTCCCCCAACGCCCCTCCCTCGCTTTTCCCTCCATTCCACCCCCGCCCCCGCCCCGCCACCCCCGTCAGCAAAGTCATCGAAATCCATCAAAACCCAACACTGTGAGCGGGATAGGTGCGAGTGTGCGATTCGAAGAGGAGGGGTGGAATGGGCGGTTGGGTTTGGATTGGATTTGGATGGTAGGGGTGAATGGGGTGGTGGAAATGGGAGTGGGGAAGATTGAGTTAATTTTGTGTGGAGTGGGATGGAGGAAAAGGGGGAAAGGAGAAGGAGGGTGGGACGATGCGGGAAAGAGGTGAGGGAGGGAAGGAAGTGTGGGGGTGGGGGATGGGTTCTGAAAGAGGCGCGAAGAGGGGTGAGATGGGGACATGAATGATGGAATTTAGGAACGAGGAAAAGTAAGGGAAAAGGGCAAGATGAGGTGGACGTGGAGGATGGATGGATGGATGGATGCGTGGATGCGTGGATGGGCTGGAGGTGCATCGTATCCGATAGAGGATATCGGTCTTGAGTGCTATGAACGCGTTGCTGGTCAGGTGCAAGGTGCCAGTGTGATTTGGTGCCAAGGAAAGAAAGAAATGGATGCATAAAAATGAAGTCTGGTGCGAGTTGTTTTTCTACGCCGTGGATGCTTTCGAAAGAAGGGGTTTTTGGTTTTTGGAGAGTCGTCAGTAGAAAGAGTTTAGGCTCTTGGGTAACTTACGGGTGAGCCAGGGCCGAGATCTAAGAGATGAGAGAGGGGGTTTGGGTGCTTGGACGGGGCAGTTTGAGGAGCGGATATTGATGGGGAAATGACCAGTCTACGCCGTTTCGTTGCATCGCAGAGGAAGAGTGCAGGAACGAATGTAGGGAGGGAAGAGGTGCGGTCTGAATCGAGTGCCGGTGTGTTGTCGCGGCTGCTGCTGGTCAGCCCCCTTCGCCACTCCCCTTCAACATCTCACAGAGCCCTCCCCCTCCCCCGCCCTCAACCTCCATCACATCACATCACATGACCAATCCCTCAAGGGCATCTACATGCCCAACCGCGCACACACCCCCACCTCCCATCGAGGTGGTGCAACCCAGCCCCACCGTCGCCGCTCCTCCAGTCATTCAGCCCCTCATCCTCCCCCCCCCCCCTTCCGTCCCACTCCGGCTCTCAGATCGCCCCACGGACCCCCTTCGTCGCGCACACGCCAGCTTGCCAAAAGCGGTGGCGCCGGAACCAGCCTTGTGCCATGCCGGCAATTCGCCAGATCTCTATCGCCGTGATACCATGCAGCCCACGGGGGGGAAAGCTCGAGCCCCAGGGGCATGTAACAAGCGGCTCTCTCTCGAGGCGATCACACGGCAGGTTTAGTCGGGGCGAGGGGGGACTACTCGTTCAGGTAACAGAGGGCGGGTTCGTCGCCAGCGTTTGCATCTCGCAATATGGAAGGCGGATCCTCGGAATGATCCGAGGGATAGCTGCATGGCGGTGGGGCGCGCTCGGCCTTTTTGGCTATTGGCGGGTGATTTCATCACGGCTAAGTAATGAGATGGCGAGAGATGGTTGGACGGTGGGAAAGGGTCCAGTGTGATTTACTCTAGACGCGTGCATGATGTGGAATGTTGATATTGATGTAGTGATACGTTGGATCGGATCAAACGATCTGATGTGTTCTTGTCGCAGTGGACGAGCGAAAGCGGGGGTGTACATGCGATGGAAGAAGGGTACGGGTGCGTGTGAATCAGTGAGGGGAGAAAGATGACTTGTCGAGGGCAAGCTGAACAACAACAATGCAGTTGGAATGCTCTGCTCTCAGAAAGGTCTAGCGCGATCTCCTGCTGCCATGTATGATGTCGAGTCCAGCGGTGCAATTGGGAAATGTCCGTAATGGCGATGTGCACGTGTCCGTCCCGTGACGCCAAGGCAATCTCATCTGCATAAATCGTCAATTCGTCAATTTACAGCATCGCCACTACATACTGCATATTGATAATGACGAAGAGAGATTTCTCGTACGCCAGCCCTTGCAAGTGCGTACGGACAACGAAGGACAACTGTCATTTCCCACCAGCAACATACGTCCCCGAGTCCTGACCGGTCCTGTGCACAACGCTATTGTCCTGTCATTTCCGCATCTATTCTCGCCCGCTGCTATCGGCCCGTCATAAAGAATGAAAGTGCTTTTGCGATCTGTCCGTTTATAGTACAAATTTACAAGGGGCATGAGAATCGTGATGGAAAATGGACGAGTGTTGACCTCCAGGGCATGAACGAAGCTGAGACGAGATGTGAGGGGAAAAAGGAAGCAGGAAGAAATCAAGCGCTACCGCAAATCTATGCAACTGTAGAATATCGCAGGAAGGGTATAAGTAGCATAAGCAAGCCAGATGCAAAGCAGATCCAGTCTCCATATATGATACATCAAAACTCTGTTCATGCCCTCCAAAACTTTCCGTACGAATCATGCATGAAATGGTGAAATAACAAGGACGCGGTCGCTACGAGGGCCCCTCGGGCTCCCGTTTTGGACTATCGCGCAATTCTCGCTCGTCTCGAGATTCTCGTCTCATTTCCGATCCGGCCGGATGACGCTGAGACTGGCGTGTTTCAGGTTGCGCCGAGTTCTGTCGTTGACTTCCACTTTCGGCCTCTGAGAGACTCTGACGTCCGCTCTCTGTCCTGCCACGATATCGAGCTTGTTCGTGCGGCGCACGGGACGAAGTGTCGCTTCGCTGTCGAGAATGCCCTCGGCGCCGGCCAGGCGTTGACCCCGCAGAAGTCTGCGAGAAAGACGGTGAAGTTTCGTTGGGATTCGAACTTGGTGGAGGTGCCGCGTGGTGAGGGCCAGTGGCTTTTCGTTTCTTTGGCGAATTCGTATATTCGGATCGGAGATGAGAGGTTTGGTTCTGAGAGTAGGGAGATTCCTGTTGGCTTTTACCCGATGGCGTCGGCGGATCTTTGGAAGCCCCCTGCGACGCAGGGGGGACCCAATGGTGGAAATAAATTGCAGGTGAAGAGGACGGCTGCTCTTGCGGTGGCACGTTTTGTGTTTGCTGTAGAGGGTGTTGTCCGCCCAACTGTAACCCAGAAGGACCCGGCGGTGGTGGCTGAATTTGCATTTCGACGGTGTTGAGACGCGGTAATGCGGATGGAGGCTGAACGCGAGGGTTTGAGGTTGGTGGGGCGGCTTGCAGTGGCTGTTGTTGGGTTTTTGCTCGCTCTGCAGCGACACTTGATGCGTGATATGAAGGCGCAAATCCTGTATTTGCCGGTATTTGGCCAGACTGAACGGCAGCAGCCTGTGTTGCCTGTTGTGCAGCGTACGGATTTGGCTGCGGACCTGCCAGTAATCGGGCCTCTCTCCCTTGATCGGGTGATGTTTGAACTTGCGGCCTGACTTGCTGTTGTAGTTGCTGTTGTTGCTGCTGTTGCTGTTGCTGTTGCTGTTGCTGCTGCTGCTGCTGCGCCTGCTGCTGCTGCGCTTGCTGCTGAAGACTTATTTGTGCCATGTAGTGCTGAGCCCATTCCAAGCTTGCATTTGCTAGGTTGCCTCCACCTATACCGGCAAAAACCATCGGTACCATGTATGGAGGGACACCGCCCTGTAGCGACTCTCGAAGCATCGTCTGCTCGATTTTGCGCTGCTCTAGCCTTAACCGTTCCTGGTTTGTCCTCTCTTCCTCTTGTTTCCGTCGATCCTCTTCAGATTTTGCCTGCAACCAATTCCGCATTGACTCATCCGCGCCCTGCCATTGGGAAGGGGCGGCAGGAAGCTGCCCTAAAGGCAGGTTACTTGGATTTGGTCCGCGATCTGGATTTGGTAGAGTCATGGCCGCAGGTGGCGGGAGACCGCGATGAGGTGTGCTCATCCTTCGTGGTAGACTATCTGGTAGAGGAGGAAGCGCGCCAGCGTTCCCCGAGGACCTCGACGGAGAAAAGCAAGAGGAGGGAGGATATTGTGAAGGTGAGTACGCATGGGAGCTGTTGCCAAAACCGTTCTGTAGCGTGGGTTTGAGTGTAAGTAACATAGGCGCGACGTTGATGTTTAGAATACCGAAAACATTTGGACGTCGAGGGCAGGACGGTAGTAGAAACGAGTAGGTATTAGAGTAATTGTCGTACAACCTTGGGCGAGAATGAAAAATTAGGCGACGTCAACAAAAGCGTAGGACAGGATGATGATATTATTCTTCGTGAGAAGGGAAATGCAATTTATTTGAGGAGGGGTGTCTTACCTGGAATACCTTTTCTGTACTGTGGACTGTGGTAGTAACCTAGGGACCGTTGGAGATACGCGGACGAGTCTTCCTTGTCGTGGCTGTCTACTACGTACTGCGGTGCTGTTAAGGGCAAGAAATGGCTACTTTTAGTGTGCGGTCGACTCGTCCCGAAACTGCTTCAGGCTCTGCCCTGGGGAAGAGAAAAGGGAAGGGCTATGCCTGCAGAGCCGATCTTGTTCACGCGTGGCATCAAGTCCGGGAATGTCCCAACCGGGGGGGAGGGGAGGAAGGGGAGGGGGGGAGGGGGGGGGGTGATGGGATGTGGGAATGACGAGGCGAGTCGAAGTGTCTTAAAGGGCTTACTTTACCCACGGTACGGTAAGGATGAGCGTTTGTTCTCGAAGGGTACCGTAATAGGTGGAAGGAAGAAAAATAGGAACGGGTAGACGGAGCAGTTAGCAGACAACATGTGCCGAAGGGGTTAATGATTTGCAGATTTGCATCAATGGGGCTTAATATTAATGTAAACATTTATATCATTTATTACTCGTAGGTAAGGTATATTACTACGTCGTACTTTAGGGCGGGAATCGGGGTGGGCAAAGTATAGCCGGGGTATGGATCATGGGAGTAGGTTAGAGTATGGCACTGGAACCCAGGGAAAGGGCATTAGACCTCCTCCACTCTTTTTGGCTTATCCGGTAGCTTCTTCCCCCCCAACTCCCAAAGTACTCTCTAGGGCGTATCGCTGTCGTTTGCTCATGATTTATGCGACAAGCGTATACAGTAAGTAGTATGTACTCGTACATCAGGGAGGCAGCTGTCAATAACACTCCAGCGTTTGATCCACTTCAGCGGTGGCAGCCAAATGGCGGAATGCGATATGATTGGCGGGTCGAAGTGCTTCCCAACATTCCACAAACCGCTTGGTGAGAAAAGGTACCTTACAGCTGAACGGGAGTACAACGTACCACTACTGCCGTAGATAGCAGGAGCGATCAGCCAAATGCACTCCAGGAGCAGTATCTGACGACAACGGAGCTCTGGCGACAAGCATCATCATCTTGGGGCTGTCCCAGCAGTACTGAAGTGCCTTAGTCCGGGAACGGTAGTCACTTGCAAACACGGTCGACTAGAGAGGAAGGTCCGCCGTCAGAGAACAGATCAGAAAGTCTTAGCGTTCAGCCATGATCGACAACCCGCCGGGGCTCTCGCAGACGTATCATTTGCCCTATGCCATTAACGGTCGCATCGTTGGCTCCGTACCTCGAGGATACACAGGAAACGCAACTCAACGCGAGTTGTGTTCCAGCGGCGGCAGTGATCTTGAAGGGATGCTGATGACCAGTGACGACGGTAATAACGTATGCATTCACAACATCACAAAGCGTGAATACAGCATCCATGTACCACATCGTCGCTTTGCATCGTGCAATTGCCACATCTACAATGCAGTCGGTAGGTTCACAGCCCTTGGAAGCTGCAGATTACTAGTGCAGCTCGGCATCGCAGACTATTCAATAGTAGCCTCGATGTAACGCCTCCATGCATTGTTGTTGTTCAGGTGTTATTGTTATGGTCGAGGGGTTTGGTGGAGAAAGGCCTGTGACAGGGTCCGGTCAGCGACCATGTATCAGAAAACGATGTCGATAAGTACTCGATAGATCAGATTAACGTCACGGCTCGACCAGGATAGCCGTTAGATCTAACCGGGCGGAGTTCATGCAACCCATGGGTCGCGAAGGCGCTATCATCATTGTATCATGCAGGAAAGCATCCTGTACTCGGTACTCCGATTCGGCTGGTCGAGTCGCGGAAGCGCACAACCCAAATCCATCTTTCACAGCTGTACCTGATACAAAGCATCGATAGACAGCATACTCTAGGCCGTGCGGATGTAACCGTTGGTCACTTAACCGTTCCACCTATTTCTGTACCGGCTGATTCTTCAACGCTCGCAGATACAGCCAGTCGTCGATTGAACGTCCCGTGACCCTCGGTAGGGAAGGTAAAGTTATGGTATGTACCTTATCCTTCCATGTTCCTCCGTCGACGTCTGCATCTGCATCTGCATACCATCGAGGTGTTTCAAGTTGAAATGAGAAGCTCTTTCGCTTCCGATCGCCAGTGAGGCAGCCAATCGGTTTGACCGGCAAGCATAGCGTCGTTCGACTTCCTACCCCTGCTCCCGCTTTTTCCACTTTCCACTTTCCACTTCCCACCCCCGGAGATCGCTACAACCTCCCTTGTCTTCTTCTCGCTACCTAGGGATCCATCCCCATGCGGAAGAAGCCACTAAAGCCAAAAACCGCCACTCATCAGCCCTGCGTCGCCGATCATCAGCCACGACCATCATCGGCGCAAAACCAGCGTAAGCCACGCGGTGCGGTTACTTACCTTACGTACTGTGGTAGTAAATCCGTCGCATGGCGTTTTCGCAGGGTCAGGTAAAAGTTGCCTGAGATTCCCCCGTCTCAATGTCTCTTCGGCCATCGCGATACTCATCCAAGACCACATATGCACAGAACCGGCTAGGGGATTGTCGGCACTCCCTTGTAAGTTGTGTCCTGCCCCTAAGTCTGAACTCGTGTCTCGTGGCTATGCTGGCCCTTAATATGATCATGTCCAGAAACAATCATTGGCCCCGGTTCTTTCGTTTCGTCCTTTCCCTTTACGCACTTGATCTGAAGGCGACGATATAACATCTGGTGCGGACGACCAACTATACTACTGAAGCCTTGCTCAGAGCTTGGACTGTAGCTTTGCTTGCCCTAGAATTCCCATTTACCCATACTTGAGTGAAATCTTTCTTTCCTCTGATGCTTCTACTTTTGTAGGGTTTGATTTGGCCGCACGACATGATTGTTCCATTCCCAATACACGTCCGTACCTCAGAAAACGTCAGACACAAGAAAATGTTCAAGGATTTTGAAAGCATTGACTGCCAAGTGCAAGAGCAAACCAAGGGACTGGAGAGGAGCCAGGCTTAGGTCCAACTGTACATCAGAGAGTACTTAGAAAGAACCATCGAAGCAGAAATCTAGAAGCCTGAACCTGGACAAGCTTTGCACTCAGTCTGATCTGGCACCGGAGGACGATTGCCCCATTCTGTCACTTACCGCGTAGGCCTCCCGTCAGTGACCCACTTCTGGCAGTTTCTCCAGGCAAACCTCACGTGATGCTGTTAAGATAGATCCTCTTCATTGTTCGTTTCATAGAGTTCCTAAGACCTGTCAGAACCTCGCGCTTATAGGACCCGGTTTGAAAAGGTCTTCATTTCAAACACATGCATGATCTATGTATGGTACATCTTTAATATATAATAAACATCAGATTCAGACTAGACTCAGACAGCGACTGAGCGTTTTACAGGAAACAGGAAACAACCATACATAATTGTGAGCCGCTGAGAAGTAGAGAGGCATGAATCAATCAAAAGATTGAGGAACTACATAAAACAACCCCCTCAGAGACCTTGTTGAATGTATCTGCTGATTCATCAAGGTTGAGACCGTGTCGGGTCTGTCGTTTAGGCCCATCTAGTCCCTGGTGTTTTGACTGATCGTGTATGTGCATTTACATGCAGTGAACACATCGCTTCGCGCCACCGTCCTGAACATGGTACTGCCAGATTCATTTCGCCCGGATGTAATGTTCAGTAACTCGCAGCTGCTCGATAGTGGAAGCCGTAGATAACATGGTTGCGAGGAGCTCTGATAGTGGTTCATCAACCCTCAGATTAAAGATTCCGGGGCGGAGAGATAGGCAACCAGATGTTGTAGCTCTCTGGCCGTGGTGATGGTGAGGATATCAGATATCGGATTCAGTGTTAGATAGCTTATTGAAGCTGCACTGTAGTATCCTGCATTAATGGGTCATGTTCATCTGTTTTCGCGCTCCTTGTTTGCGAATGATTAGATTATAACCGACAATAGTAAGTGTAGGCGTAGCACGATTACTTGCTCATTACTCAGTTCAAAACTTGGGTACCTTTACGGTTCTGTGGCCAAGACTATCTACAACGGTTATGAACAGGGAGCTTGAGAACGGGGACTCGAAAAACACATGTTGATCGATTGACCGATTTTCCTGGGGCAGGGACGTCGGTACAGTCAGGAGGATCTGCTCCCACTCCACCATTCCGATGTGACGCAAGAAGCAAGAGCAAAATGGAGCCTTTTATAGGACGTGTAACGTGTTAGATAGAGTCGAAAAGATCGAGCGGTGTTTGCGTCATGTGGCTGGAGGATTCGTTGTGAGCCTTCGAGCCTCATCATTCTAATGCAGTGGGAGCGTTGGGATTGGAACGAATGGAGGGTCCGCTTCTGTAACATATCAAAAACCCCAAGAAGTCTTTGTCAAAGGAGTCAAAGACATGTCATGCGTAAAAGGATTCTGTATATAAATGATGCCACTCGGGCATGCGGGATGTTCAATTGGACGACATTTTCTCGGTCTCCAATACCCACGTATGACGCACTACGCTGTTGGGTCATGAGTCGGTCAGAATAAGGAAAGTTGCGAGGATAGAAACAAAGAAATCGGATGCATGATAGAGAGAGATCTCGGGCGGACTGTTCTTGCACTGAAGACTTTCAAAGCAGAAGTAAGGTAGTTGTTCTCAGGCTGGTAGCGCTAAGCAATGGAGGGATGCTAGCCTCCTGGGGACGTGGACACGTGCCTTTGCTCTAGAGAACGAACATCTTAGTGGAGATATGCGGAGGCATTTACGGTGTGTTTTTACGTTGAACGGATCGTTTCCCGTATATTTATTTCTTACTTTACTTAACGGTCGGTCGAAATCATGTATTCGCCGAGGAAGTCTGGACGCATTCAACAAGTTTAAGGTATACGATAGTCTCCTTTTCCTATATACGTAACACGTGATGATATCTAAGTTCAACGCAGATTCAAACTCCACGATCATATCCGTATCCTAATGCTTCTATTTGAACACCATGAACTCCCCCAATCCCTGTTAACAACGGAGTCGACGATGGACTGAAGCATATCATCGCTCGAGAACCTTGATAAAGCGAGGGCGGCTATTGAGCCCTTCCGACAACTCCACAATGCCTCACCCAGTTCATGTCCAGATGTCAATCCCTATCCTGCAACTTCCCCAACCCAGACAACACCGACGCTAATGCTTCATAAACAGGGGAATGATAAACCATCAGAATAAAATGAAATGCAAAGACTGTACCAAATGGGTAATCTAGTCCTTGTTTAGTCCGCGCTCGCTGAAGAATCTTTCTGATTGTATGTACCAGCTCAGGCTTCTTTGATCGGCCCGTTTTCGACGGGCATGGGTGGAATATCGGGAGAATTAAAGTTGGGTTACAGTTTCATCGCTATCGTTCGCTCCATTCCCAGGCCGCGTAGGCCTCACAGGCATCTCTGAGCCGTAGATGTGACTTGCGGATAGAATGGGCATTTCAGCCCCATTGGGCGCAAAGCGCTCTAGAGGATCTTCACAGTCGAACGGAAGGTTATTTCGGCTACTCATTCTCTTTGAGAAGGTCGGCCTCTCACTATCTGAATTACTCTGCATATCTTGCTGCGCCTCATCGATCGCGCCTTTGGCGAGATCGTTCACAGATTCTTGTAAGCTCGAAATTGGTTTAGGAGGTTGGCTAAGGTAATCTTCGAGCATGGATTTCAAGACTGCGGCTCGAACAGGTTTCGCCAAATAGTTGTTCATGCCGGCCTGTAAGCATTTCTCGCGATCACCACGAATGGCGGAAGCTGTCATAGCGATGATGAGCACATTGCGTACTGCAGGATCGTCGTCTTTACGTATCAGTCGCGTCGCATCGTAGCCATCGAGAACAGGCATCTGAACATCCATGAGGACTAGATGGAAGGGCTTCCTTTCCAATGACTTCCGGCGGATGGCTTCGACCGCTTGAAGACCATCGCTATATGCCGCAGATTTGAAGCCGAGCTTTTCCACAAAGGAGACGGCAATCTTTTGGTTGATCGGGTTATCTTCAGCTATGCAAATTCGAAGTTGTTCTCGAGGGATTTGCGAGAGATCGATATAGGGCGCTGTTGAAGATTGAGGGGCTAAACCATCCGTATCAGATGACCATGTAGCCATTGGATCTGGTTCCTTCGTCAAGACCTCGGCGCTGCCGGCCGTTGCAGACTTTGGCGCCTTGGGGAATGTGAGAGTGAATGACACGGCCGTACCGACCCCTAATTGACTCTCGAGCCAGATCTTGCCATTAAGAACATTGATAAGTGCTTTACAGATAGAAAGACCAAGCCCGCTGCCACCATAAGATCTCTGTGTACTGCTGTCCGCTTGGGCGAAAGGATTGAAAAGCCTGGATACCTGTTCTTGGGTGATGCCAATACCCGTATCTGCGACAGAGCAAGTGACACGGATCACTTCGTTGTCTTCGTATTCGGTCCTCGACTTGACCGTCACGGAGCCCTTCGCAGTGAATTTGTAGCTGTTGCTGAGCAAGTTCATGAAGATCTGGTGCAGCCTTACAGGGTCTCCCATTACTAGCAAATAGGGATCTAAGTCTAGGTTCTGAATGGTCTGCAATCCACGTTCCAAAATCGTATAGGAGAGAGCCCGAACGACCTCTGTGATGGTCTCCTTCAAATTTAGAGGTACACTGAATAGCTTCATTTTCCCGGCCTCGAGTTTTGAGAAGTCCAAGATATCATTAATCACAGTCAAAAGCGTGTCTGCACAAACCCGAATGGAGTCTGCATATCCGTCTTGCTCCTGGTTTAAGGAAGTCGCCTTGAGTAACTCTGACATGCCAATGACGCCGGTTAAAGGTGTCCGTAGCTCATGCGAGACATTAGCAAGGAACATCGACTTCGCTTTCGCAGCCTCCTCCTTAAGCCTGACATTTCGCATAGCTTCCGCTTCCGCGAATTTGGCTTTGATTTCTGCTTCACGTGCCTTCGCAAGAGCGCGCTTCTGTGACTCGATCATGCTAGTATTTGAAGCGGACACTTGTCTAATGCGCCTGAACAAAAGAGCGTTCGCGATTGAGATACCGACTTGATTGCAGAAAAGCTGAAGCATTCCAAGGTTGCGGTTCGTAAATGAGTTCGGTTGACCTTCTAGATATAGTACCCCCAGAAGATTAGGTCCCTGAATAATTGGAAGTGAGATAACAGATTTAACGGATGGCGTGTTACAGAATCTATCGTCGTTCAACACGTTATGCACGAATACAGCTTCCTTGAACCGCATCGTATATAGGAGAATTTGTTGTTTAGTTTCGTCCTGGATATCCGAAAGTGGAATAGCCCCTGCATCGATACCGTCTGGTGTCCCGCTTGCTGCCATTCCCCAACCGCCTTCTCCTTCGATGACAACGCCAGCAAAATCGGCTGAAGCGCCAGCAGACTCCAAGATGATCTGAGTCATTTTGGCCAGTAGTCTATCAATCTGCAGTTCGGAAGATATCGCTTGATTGAATTCTAATATGCTTTGAAGATCAAGGATGTCAAGTCCCAAGCCCGAAACATTGCTTGAATCTTTGCTTCTAAGGCCAGGTGCCGTATCAACTTCAGGGTTGATCCATGCTTTGGTCCGGTCTCCAGCAGTTTCTTTGCCCAGATGCCTGGTTTCTTGGCGCTCGTGTTCTTCAATGCGGAATTGAGTGTTCTCAATGTCCCCAATGGTGTCTGACGTTTGAATTCCGACATCAGCAGTCCGCACCGTTGATGCACTCTTCAATACCCATTCGTGCTTGGCTGCAAGTTGTTCAACTTTGCCAGAAGCACCAAAGGTTGAGTAAACCGCGATGGCGTCCATCAATGCGCTCCGTCCCGCCCGTCTGGCGCCTCGGCAGATAAAGAACTCTCCCTGTAGTTCGAAAGCGATCGCCTGCTCAAGCATAAAGTCGTGCAACTGCGTGTGGTCTATCGCAGCTTCGTACGACTGTATAGCGTTGTGGTAGTCTCCTGTTAGCTCGGACATTTCTGCACTAATAAGCTGGGACCACATTAAGTAGTTCACGTCACATTCGACCTGCCACATCGCTATCTTTTCTTTGTACTCCACAACTTTTCCGAGCAGATTCTCGCGCTCGGGGTTGAAAGGATCCTCCTTGATTCTAGCTAGAATCGACAGCGATAGGTAGAAGAGTGTGAGACGACTATTGCGAAAGCTCCATAACTCGTTAATAGTTTGAAGAACCTGGTTGCCAGTTTCGATGGCTTTCTCGTGATGTCCGAAGAGATATAGTGGTATCATGTGCAAGCTGTTGTAGAAGTCTCGCGGCCTAATCCCTTTAGCAGGTGTCACCATTTAAGTCGAATGACTTTTATAATTGCTTACCTTTCAGCATTAGAAGCATTAGAACGGATGTACTGCATGTACTCTACACTACCGTGGTTTTCATCTGACATCACGGTATCCGCGGATATGACGTAGGTCTTGCCCTGCAAAGCCCTTGCAACCTGACTGCGATGTGAATTTAAAGGTTAGCATGGGTCACTTATATTAACCCGGAGGTACGCCAACTCCAAAGTCCAAGAAGAGTAACGCATTTGTTCAAAGGCAGCCATTGATAGAGCGAAAAGGTATGCCGGAAGACTTACCGGACAGCCGTCAACAAAACACCACCTCGAAGATCACTCGCCCAATCACCGAAGTCTTCCGGTCCGGTGGAGCAGTAGGTCTCTAACTCTGCCATATCAGAACCAAGGTAAAGCCGAGAAAGTGCAAGACCAGCAATCGAGAAAAGGAAAGTATGCTTGTCCCCGGAGACGAGGCAATACTCCACGGCTTCCTCCTGCATTTCGAGATTGTCCCGTATCGGAGTGAACAAATGTCCAACAAATAAGGGTAAGAGCGTCAGACCTCGACCTAATGTATAGGGATCGTTGGAACGTCTCAATAGTGCCTGCGATACTTGGTATGTTTGGAGCCCGAAAGTCGCGTCTCCAAATCGGCTCGTCGCGACCATAGTAAAATACGCGAAGCCAACTCCACTTTGATAGAAGGTCCCTGAGCTTGCCAAATGCATATCTACCATTTTCATGGCCATTTGAAAGAACTAATCGAAGGTTAGTCACCTCGAAAAAGATGTGGCATAAGGTACACTATACCAGTAACCCATTACTCCAAAAGGCCGCACTAAGCGCCTCAACCATCACAACCCCCATTGACGTGATACTTGACTGTTCGTTCGGTGGTTTCTGTATGATATCATCAAAGTCTGTGTTCTGCAATCGATCGCGCAAGTTCCTATACTCTTTGTCGCAGATATCCCAAGAAGGCTTTGCTTCGAAGTCCAGACCTAGCTCCCCCAGGCTTGTTTTCAGGCTAAATGTATCTTAGCTGAATGCTACTTATGGGTAAAATTCACCTACGCATTGAAAGCCGCAGAAGTATCGCCCTGATAAGCATATAGTCTAGACAGGATAATCCAGGCAGGGGCTTTGTCCGATGCAGTGTGTGCACCTTCAAATATTGATGCAAGCAAGTTGTGTGCCTTCGGGTACTGACTTTGATACCAATATAATTCTGCGGCTCTGGTATATAGATTCAACGTCTCTTCGTAGTCAACATCCGCTCCCTCTTTCCATGGCTCGTCTTGCATAAGACTAAGGCCGGTCTCGTAGTATCCTAAGGCTGTAGGGCGAGCCCCGGATTCAATCGCCTTCTGAGCTGCTTGAAAAAGCAATTCCCGAAAGCGACGACGATGACGAATCCGGCCTTTGATAAGCTCAGCTGCTTGACATACGTGTCGAGCCCTAGCGTACAGAGAACGATCATCTAAATTAGAATACTTCATCATAGTCTGACATATGATGAAGTGCATCTTGACAACGTTGTGACACTCCCTGAGAGACGCAGATGCTTGGATGTAGCGATCATGTGAGAAACTTGGTAAGTTAGTTTGATGCCAACACAATTGAAGGTGGATTGAAGACACATACGTGAATTGATCGTCATCGCTGCCAGGCATAAGAATGTATGCTTGCAGCGCAGCCTGAAGGCCTTCCACAACATGCTCCATCGGCTGAGGGGTAAATACTTCCGCGATTGGAGAGCAATTTGGTTTGCTGGACTTGCGTTGATACTCGGGATAATCAAATTCACCGCTGAGTAATCTTTGAACTAACATGAAAGAGAAAGAGTTGCCTAGTAGTGAGGCCCACGCAAGGATAGCGCGCGCTGCGGGGGGTAAATCCTGAAGCCGTCTTGTAATAAATTTGCTGTTAAGTTGCTGTCCGTACGACTCGGACTCAAATTCAGAAAAAACCCTGTCCAAGTCGTATTCCCAGACTGAACCTTTCCATGAATACCATAGACAACCTTTGCGACGGCATACAGCTAGCATTTGACGCAAGTAGAATGGGTTCCTGCAATCGTCAGCCACGAGATCAATTGTCCGAGGGATGGGGTCTCTTTCTCGTACCCGTTTGTCTTCTCTAGGCACACAATCGCTAGAGGGAGTACATACTCCTGCGGCCTATACAACGTAACGCTAACGTAATCGACGACGTCTTGTTCATTCAATGGAGATAGCTGTACAGTTGTGACATTTGTAGTCCTGTTATCTAGCACCGTCTGGAAGGTGCTGGGCAATAAATCCTTCTCTCTGCTGGTAATCTGTTTGCAGGGTGAGCACATCGGAGAAATTGATAGCGCAGAGACTAGCTTACTATAAGTACAATCCCTAGCTTTCTGGTGATGATATTTGATATAAGGTCAAGGCTCTCTTCATCCGCAAATTGCAAATCGTCGAGACAAAGACATATTAACTTGTTGGTTGACACAATGCGCAATACCTCAAGGAATATGTTCATGAACTTTAGAGACCGTGTGTTGGCGCCTACGCGAAGAAAATCTGATGTCAGAAGTGTTCCAGTGCCGACACCGTTGCTCAGTCCACTGCGTACACTGCCAGCATCCGTCATGTCAGCTTTAAGGGATTTGTTGAAGCCATGCTGTGAGAGGTTTGGAGCCGGCTTGGCCATATATTGCACATCCGTAGAAATAAGATTCTCGGGTAAATCGAGCATGGAGCAGAGAGAGGGCCAGTATCCACGTATATTACCACGCACAGTATTGTGATAATTGCTATTGACGTCGCTTTCCGAAAAGATTTGGCGAAACAAGGAGCTTAAAGCGCGTAGCAAGGGCTCGAACGGTGCTTTTCTAGCAGGGTCAAACTTAGCAGATGCGAAGTAACCCAACCTTCGTATATCCCCCTGAGTGTTTTGAACCAAGCTGGACTTGCCTAGACCCGCAGAACCATAGATAGCGATAACTTCACATCGGTTCTTCCGGCCCGACCTATGACTACGTTGTCGTTGCGGGATGCTCGCAGAGCTGTTTCGCTGCCCATCCGATAGACTGATTTGAACACCGCCATCCTGACTTACCGTAGTATATGTAGTGTCGACAGAATCTTTGCTGTTGTTGGTCTCAAGTGTGGGTTTGGCCAGTTCCAGCGGGTCCAGATCTTCAAGAGAATCGGATTGCATTGAGCGCGACTGACTATTTGATAAATTGGATATCCGTATCGGGTTTACTGTAGGACTTTTCTTAGGGTCCTTTGCAGCTTGTGAGTTTGTTTCACTTGACTTGGTCCCATTTTCGAGGAGGTCGTGGCGGTCTGATTTAGCGGAGGCCGAGGGGCTATACATGCTGGATACACTCTGATCCATGGCTCTTTGCTGTCTCCTGGCAATTCTCTCGATAACTTTGATGATTTTCTCGCGCTCTTGACCCCTGCCAAAAATGTTTGTTGGGAGTACAAAAAATGATGAAACGTCCTTTAAGCCAATCTTGAAGTTTATAAGAGCCTCGCCGTCGCCGTCGCCGTCGCCGAGTATTCTTTGTAATTCGACGAGGTCATGTTTCAATCCACTGGTTGAGTGATACCTCTCGTTGATCTGTTTCTGTGTCATTTTTTGTATTATGCTTGAGATTACCTCCGGAACATCCATGCGTTTGGATGAAACAGGAGGCATCCTTCGACCAAGAACAGCCTGAATTATGTCGATTGGATTTTCTCCATCGAACGCGGCCTCCTGTGTTAGCAAAGTCCAAAAAAGCACGCCGAGGCTGTAAATATCCGTCCTGCTGTCCGGCTCCGCTGGCATGCGGCCTGTTTGCTCTGGAGCAATGAATTGGAGCTTCTTCTTGATCCCGAATTCTCGAGATAGTGTGAGCCACCCAGTACTTGTTAGCCCATTCTCAAACGACCTGGGTCCGGATCCGAAATTTATGAATTTGACCGTGCCGGTTGCTTGATTAAAGTGGAAAGCATCATGACGAAGCTCTCCATGGACAACTCTCAGACCATGATGTAACAGCTCCAAGCACTCGCTCGCACCAATAGCGAAGTCGAGGAACGTCGACAGAGATATTTGTTTCCTGGAGTTCGGGCTATAATTTTCGATATTCTCATGCCTTATAGGGTCGTCGGGATCTGGAGGGAGCCAATTAGGCCGGAAGTCTGACAAATCTCTCAAATAGTTTCGCCCCGGTGACTCAAAAATTGAGACTATCAAAGCTTCGTTGTCTCCTTGATAGCTTGGTAGCCTGATAAGATCTATGGGCCGCACGGTATGGATACATTCTGGATCCGAGGTTTGCACAAAGGATTTGCAAAGGTGATATTCACGCTCGAGACGTAGTGTGTGGGTCGAGATACGAGCGATGACAGGCGTAAAGCTCATACCACTGTCTGAGGGTGTCAGTGATAGGCGACTCGTGGCATCGCTGCTTGCGTCTGGCTGCTGATAAGAGGCTCGAGGAGCCGAGGGAGCCGACTGCGGCGAGCTTCGTGTCGAGTTTGTTCGGGCGACGCTGGCATGCAGCGAGGAGGCCCCCGAGTTCTCGCGTATTGCATGTTGGACACCTGGGTGTTGGATACCGAAGACATGCCAGTTGTCGTAGCTCTAGATGCCAGTTATGAGTTAGTATTTTCTAAGGCAGGCTTTCTTCTACTTCCTTGACGAGCTTACTGAATGAAAAGCTTCGGTAGACTGATCCCACGTGAACCCCGAGATTTGCGCAAGCCGCTCGAAAAGCCGAGGGGGTGCTGATAGGTGTAGGGAAGCCTCCCCTAACCCACCGATATCTTCCTCCATGACCTCTCGATGGCGGTCAAGGCATTTCTATGGCATATCCCACGTTAGACGGGAATCTTGGTCGCGCAACGGTGCTCGAGTAAACATAGGGACTGGGATCAATTTGCCAAGGCTCTAGGGCTGACTCCCCTGCATATCTCAATAGATGACGTCGCTAAGTCGGTTTATCAAAGGTAATACCACTCCGTCCCCTTCCTCAGAAGTCGACACTCGATCAGTGTCTCTTTATTTGGAGTACAATATATAAATTCTTCGAATCTGGCAAATGACCTGATCTACTTGCTAATTCTATAGTAATACTTACAACTCTCACACTCTTCCGCTATTGTAAGATACGTCTAGTCAGGTCTAGTCATGAACTTTCAAACCTCAAGTCCAATGAAAGAAGTCGTCAAAACCATAATCCCTCGGGCTGCTGCGGAATATTGATACTGAATTCATTTCGTAATTGATTGATAGCATGTCACAATATCTTGCTTGAATGTTTTGCGTTTTTCCCTTAAGAGAGAGTCTCGATGTCTGGTGCAGCTAATTCAAGGATCAGTTAAAGCCTACCTTATTGATCTACTTCACCTTACGCCCATGTGGTAAAATCTTCACAACCCTATCATGATGGTCAAAGCTATCTTTCTTATGGCCGATTACGGTCACGACCCGACTGGTACAGGCTACATTTGAACCTTTTCCTAAACTAGCTGATATTGGTGAACTCAGAAACCGCCATCCCATTCAGAGCGTTCAAAGACGCCGGATTCGAGGTCGATATAGCAACCGAGAATGGTAAAATTCCGGACTGCGATAACCGCATGCTCACTGGTATTACGCAAAAGCTGTTGGCAAGTCATCTTAGGAACCACCCGTAGCTTCGGTAGCTCAGACTATCTCGCAGGATATCATTAATGCTGCTTGTAGGGTGCTACTCGAGAAGCATGTGAAGCCTACTCAGCAATGAAGTACGATGTTGCCGGAACGGAAACCCTTTCATGGAACGACCCCAAATTTACTCTTGAACCATACGACCTCATCTTCCTTCCCGGCGGCCACGAAAAAGGGGTCCGCCAAGTGATCGACTTCCATATAATCCACCAGCATTTCGCTCGATACTTTCCCTCGACTCGAAAACCCTCGACTAAAACCGTCGCGGCAGTTTGCCACGGCGTGCTAGTCCTAGCAGAGTCGACTCTACCTGATGGTAAGAGTGTCCTACACGACGCGACTACGACCGCACTCCCTGGATTAATGGAACAAGGGATTTTTTGGGCCACAAGACCATTCTTGGGAGATTATTATAAAACGTATGGGGCGGGGAGTGAGAGTGTACAAACTGCTGTTAGCAAACGGTTGGATGATCCAGAAAAACAGTACTTCAACAGCCTCGGCTCTGCCCCGTGAGTTACCTCGCGGTAAATCCCTCCGAGTCCTACTAAATGGGTTCTTAGCTTCGTGCGAGAAGACGAGAAATACAACTACATCAGCGCACGATTCCCGCCAGATGCTGAGCTTCTGGCGCAAAGAACGATTGCTTTGGTGCTAGCCAACGCAAAATAGAAAGTAACAAGAGATGGAAGTCTGTCGAGTATGTGAATATCTATGCCCAGATTATGAACATAAAGTCAGTGTTGGAAATTTCCGCAGTAAGCCATGCCATCGAATATTGGGTAATCAGCAGCCTTTGTGTTTGTCTCTTGTAGACTTCCTTTTGATGCCACGGTATCAGCGAGGGCTTCTGAAACTGTATGTACGTTTCAGCAAATAACGAGATTTCCATCTGGATGAGGCGGTCCGGGATGCTACTCGAATGCGTGCGACCAAGTCAGTGATCGTGAACGTCCGCAAGACTTGTAATCTCGCGGCGAAAAATATCCAGGAGGCGGAAAATGTACTTTGAATTATCTCTGCAGCCCATACTTGAGGGAAGTCAGCTGTCGTGCAAGGTCAGGCGTCTATCAGTTTTGAGGACGCAGAGAAGTGAATTCATCAAACCATATTGAAAAAGCAGGGAGAAAGGTACAGAGAAAAGGTCCCATAAACACAATATGAAATGGTCGTTTATTAGAATCATCGAACTAGCTTGAGGTTCTGAGTTTCGTTTAAAGAGACCGCATTTGGCTTCGGCGCGGTTGATGCTTTCAACCGACGATCTTAATCTAGAGAGAACGGGACAACAGCATTTTTTGTGAGAGATAAAGAATGAAGAGGGCGGCTAAACAAAACCCAATCACTTTCCCCATTGGGTTGGATAACGAGCTCCTACAACCTCATGTTTGTGCATGATCCCTTCAATCTCTTTCAGGTCGTCCTCATTCAGTGTAATCTCCTTTGAGTTCTCTACCGCTCGCTCCTTTGTCGTAGACCCAGGAATCGGAATAATCACTCCGTAACCATAATTTCCACTCAACGACCTCACCCATGCAAGTGCGACCTGTGCTGGAGTACATCCCTTTTCTTTCCCTAGCTTTTGCAGCTCCTGTCCCATTTGTGCATTCTTTGGGACCGCGTCCGGCGCAAAACGAGGTAAATGATGCCTGATATCATCGGGAGCAATATCTTCTACCGAGCTGATTTGAGCAGTAAGAAGGCCCCTACCGAGAGGTGAGTAGGCGACTATCGGAATACCCAATTCTCCGCAAGCAGTCGTCACGCCATTTTCTAAGATGTCTGTCGAATGCAAGCTTAACTCCACTTCACAGGCCGCAATCGGGTGGATTTTCGCAGCCTCTCGGATCTGATCCTCCGTAACCTCACTTATACTGATGCCGCCGACTTTGCCCTCCTTGACGTATTGACCTATCGTTCCAATGGTCTCTGAGAGTGAAACCTTAGGATCGACTCGCGCAGCTTCGAAAATATCGAGATACTTTTTTCCATCAAGAACCTTCAGGCACTCGTCAATGCTTCTGCTGGTGTTCTTTTCACTACCATCGACGACCATTTGTCCCGGAATGCCTCCACCCTTGATACTTAAAACCACTTTGTCGGCATCTTCTGGGTATTTTGTAAAGTAGCGATTAAGCAGATGGAGAGAATTGGCTTGCGCAGTGCCGTAGAGTTCACCGCCGTTCCAGAAATTGCAGCCACTGCTGAGAGCAGCCTTCATAGCTGCGAAGGCTTGTTCATCCGGAACCGGAGTGGTGCGCCATGTCAGGTCTGTGGAATGGTTATTAGTACGGAGGAACCTGAATTGGCGAGTAGAAGTGAGGGGCGTACTCATCAAACCGAAGCCTGTTGCGCCAACCTTCTTTCCTGTGATGGTAGCCATTGGGATTTGGGAAGTGCTTATATTGAAGTATAGAGTTGATTAGGGGATGTTCAATTGCGGTGATACTATCCTGAGTACCTTATCTCGAGATTTTATATGTATTTGTGCCCTGGTAGTTGCTCGGATTGAATGCCATATATCCGGCCAAAGTCCGATGCAAGCCCACCACCCATGGCTTCGATTAATAGGTCAGACTTTAGACTACAGATGTCAGAAAACCAAGTATGGATTGCAGAGATCGGAGATACCTTGTTGGGTCAGACCTTAGATCACCGTCATATTCTCTAAGTGTTGTCTTCAGTATTGGGAACTTTTCATCTTGAATGAATCAGCAATTGATTGGCGGTCTTGCCTAACCTAGACTAACCCTTGTAGGAGGCTAGGTAACGCCTGGGGGGCTGATGCGCAGCGCGCTAGAACCACAGAATTAACCCAAATCCACCAACAGAGGTACAGCTATCAACAGCCCAGTCCATCATCAAATATAATCAGCTTTTGAAGCTCCTATCACCATTGCTTTGCCTAGACGGGCAGTCACATCACCAACCTGTTCCGCGCCGGAAGCTCCCCACGGTCGCGGCCGTTTGACATCCACTCGTTTTTCGATTCCCAACGATCCAAGTTCACAATGGCCGCCGAACCTGAGAAAGAACGTATGTCGGCGGAGGTTATCAGAAATGGACCAGAGTCCCCTGTTACTCCTATACTTCCCACTGTCAATCCAGCGGTCGAAAAGAGCGAGCCTCCCAAAGCTAAACTTCATCCTTCGGTGTACATTATGTAAGCCACGTCCTAGAATCCCAAAGCTTATCAGCTCCATTAAGATACTAATAATTCTCAGTGCCTGGATTTCTCTAAGCTCAAGCGTCATTCTTTTCAATAAGTGGATTCTAGACACAGCCGGCTTCCGTAAGTCACAAGCGTACATCTTCTGCCTCATTGTAATGATGCTAACTGTGATTCTCAGATTACCGTACGTTATCCTTTTGCCATAATGCAGCCATGGTCTAACCGCGAACCCTGTTTAAAGCGATTGTCCTTACAACATGGCATCTCGCATTCGCAACGCTCATGACCCAGATCCTCGCGCGTACTACGACCCTACTCGATGGCCGCAAGACAGTCAAGATGACTGGAAGAATATACTTGCGGGCGATTGTCCCCATCGGTGCTTGCTTCAGCTTGTCACTGATGTTCGGAAACTTGACATACCTTTACCTTAGCGTGGCCTTTATCCAAATGCTCAAGGTGCGTGAACCCTCAACTAACCAGGCATTACGGCAAAACTTGACGCCAACCTAGGCTACCACACCCGTTGCAGTTCTCCTTGCAGGATGGATCCTGGGCATCAACAAACCCAACGTGAAAGTCTTTTTCAACGTCTCCTTCATTGTGATTGGTGTCATCATCGCCTCGATTGGCGAGATCAAATTCAAACTCATCGGCTTTATGTTTCAACTGGGGGGAATTTGCTTCGAAGCGATCCGCTTGGTAATGGTGGAAAGGCTCCTAAGTTCTGCCGAGTACAAGATGGACCCCTTAGTTTCCTTGTACTACTTCGCCCCTGTCTGCGCCATCATGAACTTCTGCGTCTCTGTTGTTTTTGAGATCCCATACATCAAGATGGAGGAAGTTTACAACGTCGGGCTTTTCACGCTTCTAGCAAATGCAATGATAGCGTTTGCGCTGAATGTATCTGTCGTATTCCTGGTAGGCATTCATCCTTTATCTTTGTAATCTTTCGCCTAAGGATATACTAACTTCTTACTAGATTGGCCGCACATCCTCCCTCGTCATGACCCTCTGTGGTGTCCTGAAAGATGTTCTCCTGGTCATGGCGTCCATCGCCATCTGGGGCACACCTGTCTCCGGTCTGCAGTATTTCGGCTACAGCATTGCCCTCTGCGGTCTCATGTACTACAAGCTCGGGGCTGAGACGCTCAAGGTGCAGTTTGCAGAGGGGCAACGTGCTTGGGCTGAGTATGGGGCCAAGCACCCAGCAATGAGGAAGGCCATCGTCTTCGGAGGGGTTTTAACGCTTATTTTTCTGCTCCTGGGAGGCATCGCACCCAGTGTGGGGTACGATAAGCAATATATGAGCTCCATCATAAACAACAGCGAGAAATCGAATTGAGGCCAGGGCTGGAAAAGATGTACGCTACGGTGGCTTTTCTTGGCGTTTCTTTGATTTTTAGAAGGATCTCATTGCGTGTACACTCATTACAGCGTAATCCGCAGCATGGTGCCTTGACATCTTGGTGTTGTTTTGGGATGTTGCAGAGCAAGGCTTGCTGAGGGTTAACAGTAGTACTAAGGTTCCGGACATAGACATTAGTAAAAATCATTGTTCTCATGGACCCGCCTTTGGATGATTCACCGTATAAACATGGCTACTAAACAGTAAAGGTTTTTCAATGCTCTGCTCAGCATTTGTGTAGGGAAGCAGAATAGCCTACAACATAACTTGATATCAGAAATAATGTATGCAGAAGCTACGTATCGAACGTGTGGTTCTTCTACCTTGACTGCTTGGGACCTCGCCCTCTTCCAGTTGACTCTTTGCTCTACAGCCATTCTCTATGGTCCTCTGGTTATAGGCAGATCAGAGAAGTGGAAAAGTCGATAAATAGGGACATATCTATTGACTCGCACTATGCCCTTCATCGACTGCTTTGTAGTTCCGTAGTTCGGATCATCGGTATGCTGACATGTGGAGGAAGGCTCCAGAATACATGGTATGATGCAAAGCACACATACATCAGCGGAACTAGCCAACAATCCTTGAGTAGCACCAGATGATGTGACAGAGGTTCGCTACATGATAGTTTTCAAGTATGCAGTGACAGCGAGAGATCCTATTATGGATATTGGAGATGCCTAGCAACAGCGCGAGGATCAAAACCAACAAGACTCCAAAACGTTTTGTGTATGTTGTAGTGGAATTTTCATATAAGAGAATCGGTAGTACGCAATGCCTAGGTATGGAAAGTCCTCTTCTTCAGATTGAGCAATCTGCTGTAACAATGGCACGATGAACAATGCTGCATAATGCGAATAAACTGTGGATGATGATGATGAATGAAGATACTTTATGAAAGACTGGATACGTCATCCCGTGATCTCCAGTGCTCCAGAGTCAACTTTCACGAAACTCGTCTTACTCCATCAAATCACCTGTCTTCCTCTGTACAGAGAAACTATGTCGCGTACAGTATAACAGTCTCTGCTATGGGCTTGAACAAAATGATACCCAGACGATCCGTGACGCCACACTGTGCGACTGCCGTCAACAGGCCCATTTTCTTGCCTACTGACTCCTAGCAACTCAGACCTACACCGTGCGACAAGCCAAAAACTTAGGACGGATTTTCCATCACCATTGATGAGCTGCACCTTTCAATCCGGCTGTTCTCGGCCTCTCAAACCGGCGTCACCCGGTCCACTCACTCCAGATATAGCAGTAGCAGTGGTTGTGAAGAGCGACAAGTCGATTGCAACGTCAGGCTTTCCACTTGCCCATATATCTGGAACGGTCGAATCCCTGCTACCGTATTACCACGGTACGGTACGACCACTTTGGCACTGTCTGTTGGAAACGCCTCGGTAAGGGCTATTCTGTTCTGGATTCTTTTCGATACTACTACACAGGGGGGCAGCCGTTTGCTCATTTCGGATACACAGTTGCAGTTACTGCAACCACGTCAAGTGATGCGAAGCTGCAGGAGAAGGAGGAGGAGGAGGAGGAGGAGGAGGAGGAGGAAGAGGAGGGAAGGAGCCAAGGTCATAGTTCTAGATACTGATGTGTGAAAACACAAGATACATTAAGGACTCTGGTACCTCCGTATTAATTGAGGGTAAGCCCGTTAATTCTTTACGGCGCGGATGACAGGCCAGGTATTCTACGAAGTAAGCTACGTACGGTAAGGTACTTTAATACTGTGGCCTGTGTGGGTGCTTTCCACCTTTCGTTAAGCCCTGTATTCCGTACGGAGGTACAGTACACAGTACCGTAGCCTCGTAGGCAGTGCGGATCCCTGCACAATGGAACGGGGCCTAGAAGGCCTAGAATGTGCGCTGGATGCTGGATGCTGGAAATTGAACGTGGGACCAAACACAACAGGGAGCCTAGAAGGTAACGTAGCTACTGTACTTCTTTATTGACACATGCGCATGATTCCATCTGCATCAACTACTTTCTCTTCTCTTCCATTGTAAATCGTCCCTTTGCTGCGACTTGTTCATATCGACATAGGCGTGGAGTAGAGTATCCAAATAAAGACTGCCACGAATCCCCGTCTACCCTCGGTCTCACTGCTGAAACACTAGCAATCTGTTTTGTTTCTCGCTTGTGAGTTTGCAAATGTATGGGGAGCATAGGAGGTCACTCGGGAGGTCGTCGACTACACGATGAAACTTTTGCAATAACGACACAGGCAACGCTTCGGTCACAAGTAACATTGCCTGATCGAAACGTCGTCGTAATGAGGGTGGGATCTGTTACTAAGAAAACGAATATGGATGAGCGAGCATCTTCGCTGTCAAGCGATGCGGAATACCCGCTCCACGTTGAGAAGAACATTGAACATGCGGAGCCATTGGGTTCTCCGGATCTGCGGTCAAAAAAGTCTATATGGCAGAATGGCTCGACAAGTCGGCAAATTGACAAAGTTAAAGGGACGCAGCGTTCACTGTCAGTACCTTCTCACGTGAAACCGCGTCAACAACTACGACTTCCATCTTTCAAGTCATTGGGCAGGGCACCATTATATCCAGACGCTCTACTCACCCCACCGGACGAAGCTAGTTTGATGCACTGGGCTCCATCACCTTCAGACATGTCTGATCTACCAACAAGCGAACCTTCTCCACAATCCACCGGAACGGTCTCTCGAGCCACAATGCCCGAAGCCCCAGTCTTCAGTGGATCTATAGCAGAAGCAGAAAGCAACGCCCCAGCGTCCGCTCCAGCAGCCTCACTCATACCAGTTCATACAATTGAGAAATGTGATGAAGGCTCTGCGTCTAGCAGCGACGACGCACCAGAAACCCCGAGCTGGATAGAGGCTGTCACGCAAGCCATAGGTACGCGGTATCTCCCTGGTTAATCTGATGATGTGCCACTAATTCAAACCAGTGTCTGCTGTAGCGTCCACTAAAGGGACCAGCAATGTACTGAACGTGCTTTGCCATACGCAACCATGTCCCCTATCTAAAGACGTAATCAACGTCCCCACGGCGTTCACTCCTATCATTACTGGGCTACAGGATAATTTTGAGCCGACCAACGAGCGCTACATAGAAGTCACGCATGCAGTGCCTAGAAAATTCGATATGGCGCGCCTACCAACTAGCCCTGTGGGCACACCAAGTCATCAAGAGGCTGGCGACTATTTCTCAATGATGGTCTATTCGAAAGCAGTCATTGCTGTCGATCACCACAGCGCCAGCAGCAACCCTTACCCGTCCTCCCCTCATCCCGTCGTTGCGCCTTCAAGCGTTGGGGTCTCGATCCTTGAGCGCTTCATTCCGCCTACTACTACCGCGGAGTATATAGATCTTTTCTCGAACGATGGGCCCTCGGTACTAGTTGATCGACTCTACGAACTCAGCTCAGATGGTGGAAGTCTTATTTTCATATACCCAACCTCTAATGGCGCCTCTACCTTTACCTCCAAATACCTAGGGCCACTCCTCGACCCCCTTCTCCGCACTATGGTGGGCGTGCACGGTCTTTCAGCCGACCTGGGTGCAGACGTCGGCAAAATGGCAGTCATCGACCATATGCTATCATTTGAGAACATGGGACGAAAACTTACTATTCTCCTGAGTAAGCTCAGTCGCGGCGGCAGTCTTGGCCGCTCCAAACCCAAGTACGCTCTGGTCCACAAAAAGTGTGAGAACGTCCAGATTGACCGGAAGGCTTGGACCAATTGGTGGATCCATCAAGAGGCATCACGCATCCGCGAAGTTCTGAACCGGTATTTCCAACGCGCAGTTCGGCTACCCCAGCGGGAGACCACGGCCGGCACGTTAGTGAGGGAAATACTTGAAGGAGTGGAAACCCGGGCATACACTGACTACGATGCTGAGAGGGAGGGCATTGAGGTGGGAGTTTTCATTGTGAAGAGGACGGCATGAGGAAGACTCGACGAGGGTTTCTTCACGAGTAACGGCGCAGGCTGGCTTGGTCTACATTTGGGTGCGTATATCTAAGCGACTGAGCATTTTCACCGGGGATTTCCTATTCCAATACGGGACGTAGACAGTGGGATAGAATTATGTCCTGTCCAAAGGATACGGTACTCTTTTACCTAATGCCTTTCTACTTATCTAGCTAGGGCTTTCAAAGCTGGGAAACACAATACCACAAGCTTCCTATGTTTATCTGACCACTTGAAAATTTGACAAACTGTCATTTCGCTGTTGTATGTACTGACAAGAGGAAACCTTACTCTTTTGGATGTAGCCAAGCCGAGGTAAACATCTCGAAATTACCTCAAGAAACACCATCTGGTCCATCTAACCAAATCCCAAAACATCACGCCTACCGGAAAATGGATAGAAAACAGAATCATCAGAATGAGCAAGCGATATAACGTTGCACTACAAGCAGTAACATTGTCCCCTAAACTTCGATGCTCAAATCTAGCTGAAGATCTTTGCTAAAGTCACCTTACGTGTGCCATGGAGTTGCTATGGCTAAACACATGCTCTTATGATTCTATCTCACAATACCTCTTACTTTCTTGTTCAGCACTGATACTGCGCCCGCAAAGACATGCCACAGGTACCCGTCCATGACAAGACGTATTATGTCGGTTTTGTCTTGCCCACCTCACTACAAATTTCGCTATTTGCGGTTGGGCCCTCTACGCCAGATTTATGTTCGAAAGCTCATGTGTCTGATTTTAACATAGAAAAGAACCGTGTTTTTGGTAGGGTTTCAATGATCGCTGTTGCTCCTGGGAGTGAAACCTCTTTCAATACCAGCGAGAGCTACGCCTCATTTCCCCCCTCGTTCAATGACCGTAGTAACAACATCCAGCTTGACGGTCTTTTCACGATTCCCAATGAAGCCCGTCCTACCCTTGTCGGAGTATACATGAACATCTCTTTCACGAACCTCGATATCAATCATCCTGGCGTCGCGGGCGAGACTTGAACGGCGTCATGCCTCATTCGAAGCCCAACTAGGCCCAACAAGCAGCCGCCTCTTCTGCAGGGGCCGGCAATATCACAGCCACAGGGTACATTGCCGGCTCCATCAAGCCGGTTGTAACGCAGGTCTTTCAGTTCACGCCTGTGGAGCTGCTGTCCTTCCAGCAGGCACTGAACCATGGGATATTCCAAGTCTAGGATTCAGAACCTATAAAGCGCGAGGTTTTAGCAGACGACGGCAACGGTTACAGTGATTTTACTTGCCAATATCGTCGGCGGTAAGGAGGCATAAGACTGAGACCTTAAGGCTGAGGAAGTGGCTCGATGGCGATAATGCTCCCAGCTGTCTTGAGTAATCCACCGATGATCGAACAATGCAATGGTCAATGTTAGAGTATGGAAGCATAGTAAAGCCTCAGATTGCACTGCAAACGGATCAGAAGCAAAATCACTCAACTCAACATGGTCATCATATATCTTTCATAAATCTCGCGCTCTCCCCAGATTGAAGAACACATCTTAATCAAAATACTAGTGCTAACAGTACACCACTAAGAAGCATCCACCATACCGGAATATTTCAGAACACAGTTATCCCTTTCTCGACCTTCGCATGAGGCTCACAAGAAAACAATTACGCCGGGTCTAATTGATCTCTGCACCAGGATGCAACTATCGATGGCATGAGTTGTAGCCACAACTTCTTCCATACCCCTACGTCCCTGACAGAGTGGAATAAGATTTGTAGCCCAACATTAGAGTGAATTGACTCACGTCCGAATAGGCTTGAGGCTGAGAGGAAATAAATTCGAAGCTGGAGGCTCAGACAAATCATCCAATAGCCCCGCAGCGGCCAAGTTTGTAAGGATTCAAAAAGGGATCTGACTTGCAGCACCAACGAAAAGATTAGCGGTATGGGATTAGTATCATAGAACGTCAATTAATGCCAATTGCGAGATGGGCTCGTTGAAGATCATAGCCAAACACATTCAGGTAATTCATATCACTGGTGCTTAGCAAAATTGGTAGCCGTGAACATCCCCACCAGGAGATGCCGGGTCGAGTGAATGTCTGGTTGAAAAAATGAGATGCACAACATCTGGTCTACTGAATGAAATGGTCTTATTGATGACAGCAAAATTATTTTGAACTGTGAAGGATAATGTGAGAATTAGGTCTTAGCCTTATCGTAAACAATACCTTAGGCGTCGCTTATTTTAGCGCACTTCAAATGTTTCGCTCAATAGAGTTTAGACGCACTCTTGCCCAGCCCCTCGTCATACCAGAGGTAAACCACCAGTTCAATCAACCCTTAAGCATTTTAACGCTTGCACACAAGAACGCTTCTGCAAGTATTGATCCAGTTAACTTTACGCTTCTCTGTGATAGACTGCCTGAGACACACTCCTCAAACTTTTGCACAGTCTATCGAAATATTATTCGATAGTACAGCACAATAGCTACTTCCTCCAACGCTCCAAACCAATTTGCGACTACTGTATCACCTCAGCTTTTGGACCTTGGTGCTCCGAGTACTGCGAAACTGCAAGTTCTATCTACCGTCCCTACATAATGCAATAGCTGACAACAGATCTCCAGGACCTCTCGCAGCCCTCAGCTTACAGCATGGCATATTCACCCTCCCCTCAGCCTGCAGCCCTGGCGGCCGCAGGCAGCTCGAGAATCTTCTCACGACCTTCTCCAAGTCCACCTCCTAGCCAGGCAGTGTCCAAGCGAGACAAACGCAAGAACGCTCTGACCGACCGTCTCCGAGATATTAGCACCAACTTTGCCAATAATCGCGACTTCATCTATCGCCAACAGCTTCAAACTTACCAAGTTGCCATGAGCTATATCACTGAAGCGGATCCCTACGATAACAAGCCACTGGATGATCTCAGCGATAATATCATCGAGAACATCAATAAGACCGTGTCGAGTAACTCGCAAGGGGGTCAACGTGCTGCTCCAGTGGAATCGCAACCAAGATTCCAGGCTCCGCCGAGGGCTGGCAAATGGGCTGCTACCTTTGTTCAGGGAGTCAATGCAGCAATGGAGGAGCGGGATGCTCAGCTGACTTTGGTCGCGGTATGTCAAGCCTTGATGTCCACTTATCCCACCTCAGTTGTTTTTTGTGACCTCAATGGTATTCCTTAAGAGTAACATGTATAGCTGACCTTTCATGGTAACAGGAGCGCCACAACCACAAGATTCACGAGCTACAAGAAGATAGGGAATTCATGATTCAGGTTGCCCGAACGGAACGCAACAGACTCATGAGCACCGTCCGCCATCGCCTTATCCATTCAGTGAGAGCAAACAAGAACCTTCTGAATAGAGAGAAAGACAAGTTTGATATTACCGGGGAGAATGCGTTACGCTTCTATCCCAACCATTTCAGCATTACCAACCCTGCCAGCCCAGGAGGGCCGCAGAGCAACCGGAAGACCAGACATACACGGCATCGAATCGATGTCGACGATCTAAGTGCTGTCGGGGAGAGTAATAAGAGAAAGCGCAAAGCGCCTGCCGATGCCGACAACGATTCTCCTGGACCTAGTGGACGGGCCGCTGAAGCTGAGGTGCCGCAAGCTTGGAAAGATGTTCAGGATGCACGCGAAGCCCATCAGAGTGCTCCACTCTACACGGTTGACCGTCTTTTTTCAGAAAGAGAATTGGAGATGAATCTTCGGACGGCGACTCTGGAGTCTGTCAATCACTTTTCCAACAAGCGTTTGAGGACCAATGGCGATAGCCAGTACGTCCCTAGTGGCGACACTCACACCAATGTGAATGCATTAGAAGACGAAGAAGACGACGATGATGATGCGAATGCGGTCCTCGATGATGCCGCAGTGGCTGACAAGGGCGATAATGACAACGATGACCCTTTGCTTACCGCCACGGAAATGGATCGCACAGCTAATAACTCTGTTTATGTTACTCGCTCGTCCCGCACATTGAACCCCGAGGCCCCCAGCGCTCTTGGTGACATGGCCGGTCGAAAGTCAGGGGCAAATCTCATTGGCACGCAGAAAAAGACGAAAGCCGGAGATGATCAAACCAAAGGTGGACCACCGCTCAATGATTTCGAGGTTAACGAGGATCTTGCAATGATCGCGGCGGCGATCAAGGATGAAGAGGAGAATGCCGGTAAGAACAATAAGCAGATGTTGCAGGATTTGGTCCCGGATAGGCAGGATCATGTCAGTGCTGCGGTCACTGTGCTCTCCAATATCAATCAAGCGTACGTGAGCAACATTAGGCCAGCATTTATGGTCGATAACCCATTGAAGAACATTGACGACCTCTACAACTTTCTGGCATAAAATTCTAATCCGGAATTTTCGATTATGTCAAGCGTCATTTTTCCAATGTAGCAGCCGCTCGATAGCTATCATCACCGATCCTCTCACTATCGCTGGCGATAGGAGAGGTTTCGTAGCAGGCTTTTACAATGGTGCTAAGGCATGTCTGGCTTCTCGCTCTACCCAGATAGCTTATTTCTAGATACCAAAACCACAGATAACCACCGTTTGCTCCCTTGCTTCCCGTGCAAACTTGTCCATGGCTCCCTACCCACTCAAAGAGACATCGATTGCACTGTCCCCTTAGAAGCAACTCTCAAGTATCCCTTTAGCCATCCTACAAGAGCTCTCAAAAATGGTTCAAGAAAACAACAAAAAATGAAAAAAGCCACATCGAGAATTGAACCCTCGACACCCAACCCTTAACACCGAAGGAAAAGTCGAAAAGATATTTTCCCTGACACAATGCAGGAAACAATACCAATTTACCAAGCCCGCAAGCGCCGTCATAACCTCTAGTGACACTGTGCACTAGACCGTTATGACTTTCGGACGTTGATGGAATAACGCGTTTGACATTCACTATATATACCCCGAATTCAAGAATTGGTGATTTTCGTTTTCATCCTTGGAAAGGAGTATGGCCGCTTTAGAGGGAGCATTGACGGAGTATCGAGGGAGCACGAAGAGAGCTGGAGGAGCGCAGCACAGAGAAATCCGAATACTCGTAGGCTACTTCCTACCCGGCTATAGCTGCGCATTATATCTACAACGTCAACAACAGCCGTCAACACTGCTGCCTGATTCGGCCTCGTGGCTGGGCCTCCTGCTGCCTACTACGGAGTGCAGACTCCTCTCACTTAAAGTCGATGACAGGGATGCTCGCTTCTCTTGCTTTATCGTACTTTGCTCGTGTACATGAGACAACCGCCCAAGGTTTTCTGCACGAAGCACGCGTATTGTCCCCGGCCTGATCCCCCTATACACTGGCTGGCCTCGGCCGAATCGCTACTCTCTCTTCGCTGCTCCAGTGGACAGCAGAGTAGCTGTGCGGCAACTTCTGCAATAGCAAAGGCAGGCTCGAGGGGGTAAGTCAGAGATAGATTTATAGAAGAAGAAATGAATGAAGTAGATTTTCCAGGTTAGGGATATTTCATGTGTAGTAGACATATCTACATATCCACCGCTCGGGCGCCAAGAGAAACTATCTGAGCAAAGGACCGCTGACCAGCTGCCGATTTTCCTACTGACCTACCGTAAACTCAACCCGATTCGTCGCCGCGATGAGAATCATCGATTTTCCGACATCTTGTCGCATTTTTGATACTTGCTTGCCCCGGCGGTTCTACCGCACTCCGAATTAGAAAAACCAAAACAACGATAATCTACAAAAAGGAAAGAAAAATAGTTTTACAGGGAAGAAAAAGAGGTCCCTAGTTCTACGCGAGTGTCTCTCCAACAACCAACAGCCAAGAGATGCAAGATAAAAGGGAGAAGTGCCCATATCTCCACCATGCCCCATCTCCACCATCTCCACCATCTCACCCAACTACCCCGGAAACAAAGCGAGTACCGCCGCCCTCGCTCCAATTACACTCCGCCTGTCAAGCGAAATTCTGAGGTGAAGGTCATCCTCTCCCCAACGGCAAGCGACGCAAACCGCGCTCAACATCCACAGGCATCGGTGGCTCTTCTTCCTCATCATCCTCTGTGTCAAAAGGGTTCGCAGGGCCGTGGTTTCCGTCATTGACCTCCCTCGTGCCTGAACCATTGGTGTCGTGCAGGAGGAGGAGCCAAGGGTTAATATCCGCATCATTGATATCATCTAGCGCGGTGTTTTTGAGGCGGAAGGTGACGGGCTTTGTTGTACGGGTTTCCGGCTGGGTTGGCGTGGTGCGTGAGGGTTATCTGGATGGGACAGGAGGCCGGGGGAGTCAGAGAGAAAGTGGGCGGGCCAGAGAGGGTGGCGGAGAGGCGGGGGGATGTTAAGCTGGAATTCATGGGTAAGTTTTGTCAAAATGCTACTGGAGGGATAGAGGATGGAAAAATCCGCGAGGAAGGGGAGGGCGCGCGCGTACTGTTGCTCTAAATTGTAGAGTCTAGGTCCTGCTGCGGCTTGCTACTTAAGTTTGTGGAGCAGGCGGAGCTCGTTGAGTTTGCCGGTGAGGTCGAATTGGTTGTTGTATGCTCCAACGGATTTAAGATTTCCGAACATGAGGTCCTCATAACCGAAGGGAAATGCCATGGTTAGGGTGAAGGATGGTATTGTTATGATTCTCGAAGGAAATTGAATGTTGTTCTTGGCTTTCGCGAAGGGAGATGACGCATAAGGAAGTGGTTTGAGCAGTGTTAGGGACGTGAAACCGGAAATCCTCTCTTCGCTCACTCCTTGGGCCCGTATAAACACTCCCTCGCGCCCCTCCAAACTTCCTCCACGGTCTCCCTCCCAGGTAAAAGCTTCTGCATCACCCATTTATTAGCCCGTTTATATCCCCCATTGCCTATCATCCCCTTAAATCTTCAATAGCCCCTGCCCCTTAAATCACGCATCCCCTAGCCTACTGATTCCTCAACCTTAGACCACCTGAAAATCAAGATGTCACGTACCGGAAACACTACGACCACGTCCCCCTCAGCTTCCACCACTACCGCGAGATAATATCTCACCTCAAAACCCCTAAAGGCTTCATGAATGAAAATGTCTCGAATGGATGAAGTTGGGATGAATCTAACTGTTGCTGGGAGAAGGTAAGATGGGGAGAGACTGGACGTCTGGATGCCGAGGGTAGAGAGGGCGAGGAGGGATTCTTCTGTTGCGCGGGGTTTAATATGGTACGAGTAGAGCGATTATGAGGGAAGTATAGCATTAAGAATACTAAGAGGTGGAGAGGGGGGATATTACCGGTATAGAAGCGACGGAACACTACAAACAGGATTATAAAAATGGCGGGGGCGAGGTAGGACCAGGGGATAAGCGTGACACGGACAGAAAGTGTTTCGAGGAAAGGAGGTGTTGGGTGGACGAGTTTTGAAGCCAGGATTGCGATGGTCGCGGCGAGGATGAGGAAGCGTAGAATAAGGAGAAAATGGTAGAGAGCTTGAGAAGGAAGGGAGTGGTAGGAGGAGCGAGTTGAGACAGTGAAGGAGACTGTCGTTGGCGAGGGGCGGAGGATTGAGAGGTGGGATTTGTTTGGGGGGAACATTGATATGTAGAGGAACGCGCCTGCTGAGGCGGCGGAGGAGCTGTTAAGATGCCATGTTTGGGTGATTAACAGAGAGGAAGTATCCTCGAGAGAAGGTTGAAGTGGGTTTGATAGGGCTGATATGTCGGAGTTAGCGCCGGCGATAAGCGGTGCCAATTTTCGACTTCGTCGCTCACCAAAGAACATTACATTACTCATTAATCTAATATGAGAAGAGAATAGATAATATCACCCGGATTGGCTCACTAAATCTTCCAAAACTATTACCTGAAAGTTTGGTCTCTACGTAACCCGTTAACGAGCAGCTGAGAAGCAAAATGGACTCCCATCGAAACGACAGCAATCGCAGCCGCAGCCGTTCACCGCATTCGAGGCGTGCCAGCTACAAATCACGACATGACGCGCCCATCAGGTCTCGGTCAAGAAGCGCATCTCGATCGCCTCCCAGACGTTACTCCGATCGTCCACAAAGCCGCTCTCCCCACCGAAGACGAGACGACAGACCTAGACGAGGCGGCGGTGGGTTTCGCTGGAAAGAGAAACGAAACGACGACGATGATCGGGATAGAGAAGATGACAGAAGACTGCAGAGGGGATACCGGGAGCAGGAGAGGAGACGACCAAGATCACCAGTTCGTGATGGGAGGAGAGAGCATGATAAGGACGAACAGGCCGCTGAGAAGCCCAAGAAGGAGAAGAAGGCTGAGCCGAAGATTGCACCGGTGGGGGAACCGATGATTATCGTTAATGTTAATGATCGGCTGGGAACGAAAGCTGCGATTCCTTGTTTGGCTTCCGATCCAATCAGTGAGTTCGCTGGCTTCTTTCCTGTGTGGATAATTATGAAGGATCATTGGCTAATAAGTCGCAGAGTTATTCAAGGCACAAGTTGCTGCACGGATAGGTCGAGAACCTCATGAAATTATGCTCAAAAGACAAGGGGAGAGACCATTCAAGGATCAGCTTACGCTGGAGGATTATGGTGTGAGTAATGGGGTGCAGCTGGACTTGTAAGCATAGCGGTCCGACCGATTCCAGGATAATTACTGACTTTATTCGCAGAGAGGTCGATACTGGCGATTGAGTGGTACATCATGTTCTGTCCTAGGTTTTGATTGTATGATACCCAAATGACTTCAGCCGGAGGATTTCACGGGACGCTCTTCTGTCACCTTTCTCTACTACGTGGTCTATTAAAAGGGCGCATATTGAGGCTCGAGGCAATCAGGCTGCATGGCGGTCATGGGAAACGCTACTGCCACATGCGGTTAGCGCACGACGTACATCCAACCTTGTGATTCTCTTTAAACACTAAATGGATTGAATTTCAGCCGCATATTGGTGTTTTCGCATGAAAAGCCAACGCTTTCACTTAGGTTTTCAATCAATAACGTGGTTATAGTGAACTCGCTTTGTTGTTACCTTTGCTACCTTTGCTTTCCAAAGCAAGGCAAGGATAATATCTCCAAGTTATCATGGATCCCTAACATTATATCAAACATCCTCACCTCCTCCGTCTATTAATTAGCTCACACGACACCCCACTCGGGCCCCACACCGCCAATTCCCCATTCTCGAATTTCTCGAATTGAACCGTCCAGTCTGGAGAAGCAACATGGTCCGCAACATTGTCGTCCTCGGAGGCAGCTCTCACCCACAACTGAACGAAAAAATCTGCGATCATCTCGGCATTCCTGTAGGAAATGCTCTGCTCTCAAAATTCGCTGTCGGAGAAACACGAGTCGAGATCAACGAATCCGTTCGCGGAAAAGATGTCTATATCATACAATCTGGTGGCGGAAAAGTCAACGACCATCTAATGGAGCTATTGATCGCCATTTCTGCCTGCAAGACTGCTTCTGCCAGAAAGGTCACCGCCGTGCTACCGCTATTTCCTTACTCTCGGCAAAGCGATATACCATATAACAAAACTGGAGCCCCTCTTTTGAAGGCCTCAACTTGTTACAACAAGCCAGACTTTCCATACTCCTTTGAGAGTAAACCTCAAACACCTCACCCGGACATTCCGCCAACCCCGGGCCTCACCAATGGGATTGATGGATTACATAAGGGTCTTGCAAAGGTGCAAATTGACGACTCTGCCTCTGGCCTAAATAGTCCACAGAATGCTCGATTCGCAAACTACGTGAATGGAGCCTCGAAAGGACCACCAAAACGTAGCGACACCTTGAACTCAGGCAAATCCGATAACTCTACTCGTCCACGTAATTCTTCCTCGGCATCAATGGCTAATGGTGGTTCCCACGAAGAAATTCTAAGCCCGTCTTCGAGCTCCTCAAAGGACACCTCGTTCCAGCCGCGGCCTGGGTACAAGCCATGGGTTGCTCAAGCTGGAACACTTGTTGCCGATCTTCTTACCTGTGCTGGTGCAGATCATGTCATTACTATGGACTTGCATGACCCACAATATCAAGGTTTCTTCGATATACCTGTTGATAACTTGTATGGGCGACCGCTGTTGAAGAAGTATATCCAGTATCAGATACCAGATTACCAACAAGCTGTAATTGTTAGCCCCGACGCAGGAGGCGCCAAGAGAGCTACTGCTATTGCGGACGGACTTGGAATGCCATTCGCGTTGATTCACAAGGTACAATTATTTATCTTCTCTAAGAGATACGCCTAATGCAACCCCACAGGAGCGTCGGCCCACCAAGATCACGGATCGACAGAATGCAACCATGATGTTAGTAGGAGACATAGCAAATCGTACCGCGATTCTCATCGACGATCTTGCTGATACATCTAACACCATCACTCGAGCTGCCAAGCTTCTGAAAAAAGAGGGGGCAACCAAGGTCTATGCTCTACTGACCCACGGGGTCCTCAGCGGCGACGCTATCGACAGAATCAACGCAAGTGCTTTAGATAAGGTTGTAGTTACAAATAGCGTCCCTCAGGAAGAACATCAAAAACGTTGCCCTAAGTTGGAGGTACTGGATATTGGTCATGTATTTGCTGAGGTACGTTCAATCCTTCAGTGCTAGTAGCATCTGCTGACGACTGTACAGGCAATTCGTAGAGTCCACCACGGAGAGAGTATCAGCGTCTTGTTTCAGTATGATTGATTACGCATCGCTCTGGAATTCTAGTGGTTTATTCCTTTCGTTTGGTATTTGCAAAACAGTCGCGATCTACTGAGTTCTGCTTGACCAAGTGCTGGGAGACAGAGGAATAACTAGATGGGCAAATACACAATAAGGTGGCTCATGTCAAAAGTTCAAAATACCCCGATTCGCTTCCAGATAGACAGTATTCAGTATACTGCTTTTCGCTGTATGGTTTGCAGGAGAAAATGTACAAAATCCGTCTATACCTTAAGCTTCCAAGGACACGAGACTGTGAAGCCCTAAGATACTCTATTCTACGGGAACGCTAGGGCCGAGCCGGCTAGCTTGGTGTCGGAGTTTGGTCGCCGAACTCCGACTTCTTTGATCACCGCCCTCCCTTCGAACACAGTCTTAAGATTTGAATAAGTCATTCATATTTTAGATATTTTAGCGAACGCAAGCAGCAAGTGCGCTCAAATTTTTGTACTCTTCGCTTCAAACCGCCGGATCCACAAAGCAGTCCACATACGACAGTCTGATCATGGCGGCGGCAGTCAGCAATAGGCTGGCGATTGACCCTGCGAAGAACGGCAAACACTCCATTACAATCAGCGAACAGTTTCGATATCAAAAAGAAAGACCTAAAAGAGAATTTATCAACGTTCAGTGTAAGTCAGGTCCTGTTTCAATCCTTCTCAAATCTAATCGAGTGCTTCGCAGTCAATCACAAGCCAACGCTCTCTTCCGCTCAAAAGACGGAAATTACACCGTCAAGTCATGCCACAGAAAATAGCTACAATCTCGCTATCTCAGGAAAGGACGATGGCAATAGCTACCTCTACGCCGGGAGCCAACAACCAACCTCAGCCTGCGCCCTAATCTACGACCCCACCTCTCAAACCTTCATCCTCGATAAAATCTCCGCCGAATTTTCCTTCAACCTCCGCTCCACTCCCACAGAAAAAAACCCCAAAGCTCTCGCCTCTCGATACCCCCAACTTGAAACCAGCCTTTCTGCCCCTAACTCCGACTCCGAGGACCTCTTCAAAGACCCCTTAGGACAAACTGGCGACACCGAAAACCCTTACGATTACCGTCACTTCCTAAACAAGCGCCGCCGAACATCCTCTCCCTCTCCACAACCATCTCTCCCTGTTCCAGAAGTATCAGTAGCCAGGCGTCCTTCCCGCACAAAACCAAAGCCGAAACCCCGTCCTTCGAGGCCCCAGAAAAGGCACCCTTCTCCCCCACCGACCAGAGAAGAAGCCGACGCCGATAACGAAGATTCGGACCCCGACGTCTTAACCATAGAAATAGAACCGGACACCAAACCCCGCGGCCGCTTTAACGCCGCATTCACCCACGACAAGCGTAACGGCCCCATCTCCCTCCGCTCAGCCGCCAGTTCCGTCAGCCCCGCCGGCGTACGCCTCCCCAACCACCCGGGCTCGCCCAGCGCTTCCGAAGAAGAAAGCGAAGACGAAGAAATGGAAGAGCTGCTCTTGCCTTCCCCATCTGCTGCTCAGGAAGGGGACGTCGTGTCGCCCGGCGGCGAAGCGGAAGTCGATGAGGAGGGGGATCTGGAAATGGCGCTGGAGGAGGCGCTGGAGAGTCAATTTGATGAAGAGGGCGGGGGGGTGGAGGTGGGGTTGGGGGTCGTGGGGGCGGAGACGGAGAGGAGGGTGGTGGAGAGTTCGAGTGAGAGTGAGGAGGAGTAAGTGATTGGGTTTTCTGGAGGGAGGGTTGTTCAATGATAGGTGGGTAGTTGCAGTGAATATGAGCAGTAGAGGAGTAGAGACCTAAGTATTGTTCGCAATGTTTGGACAGCTTTTGGTTGTGTAGGCAGGTATGTCTAAAACATCCAGACATCCTACCAAAGTTTGCTACTCCTTGTCCCACCATAGCAAGTCCTGGTCTTCCAAGGCTGTTCACTTACCATCTACACCTACCCATATCATTTTTAGCACAACATGTAACGCGTTGTACCTTCTTCTTTAGGCTATCTTTTATGCTCTCCACTCTTACCATCTCAGCTCATTCCGGCCGCAGAACTTCTCCGTGGTGTCATCCATCCCACGGCCGTGCGTGGTCGTTCAGAGGGACGAGGCTTTGAGACCACTTCCAGCGTGGAATCAATGCTTGTTGACACACTCGTTGAGAGGCAGCTTTTCCTTCTAGCAGTCGTCAAAGCTACGTCTGTGGCTACGCCAACCCAAACTCAGTAGCTATCTTCCTCGTCTCACCCCCCTCTCCCCGCCGCTTTTCCCCCAGCTCCGCCTCCACTAGCCATCGCCTCCAATCTCCCCGCCAAAACCCTATGCTTCCTCATCACCTCCACCCACTCCCCCTCGTCCGCATCCTCATTCTCATCCCCATCCATTAGAAACGCTAACACCAAGCTGAAATCTCCGCCAAGTCGGCCAAGACTTCCGGCGCAGTAGAGTACTTGTGTGAGGAGGCTTTCGCGGGAGGGTTTGTCGCGAACGTTGGGGAGGTAAGTTTTTAGTGTGGAGGTTAGGAGGTCGACGAGGTGGAGGGGGAAGGTTGAGAGGGCTGAGGGGAGGGGCGTTAGGGGGTCGTGAGCTTGCGGTGCTAAGGTCTGGGGTGCAGGAGCGGATTTTAAGCCCAAAGATCTGAATTTCGACCCCAGTTCTTCGGAGCCAGTGGTGCTGGCGTCTGGCGAGGAGGGGAAGATGCTTTTGTACATGCTGATGATAGCAAATGATTGCTCGCGGAAAATCTCAATGTAGCGTTTCAAGTAGCGTTCTGCCTGCTGTCCATGGGACCAGTTGCTGGAAGCTGTTGTAGCCATTGGCGAGCGTAGCCGAGCGTCAGTCTCTTGATCTGCGAGGTCACGGAGGGGCGAGAGGGCATTTAGCATCGAGGTGAGGGTAGAAAGACGGCAGGTCAGAAAGAGCGCGCCTAGGGCGCCATCTCTGTTACTTCCTGCGCTGTTGGGGGCATTAGAGAGATTGGGGCCATCGAGGTCCGGGGCAACGCGCCGCAGCCAGCCGATTGTGCGCATAGCGGCGGCGAGTTTTATGTTTTGGGATCGGAGGGACGATATAAGGCTGGAAGTCATTTCCTGCATTGCATCTTCTGTTTGGGCATAGATGGAGTTGACGAGGGCGGACGAGGGGTAGAGCAGGTGCAAGCGCTTGATGTGGGAGTGTAGGTCTAGAGCTGAGGCATAATTTGCAGTACTCGAGACGCCTTGAGCTGTTGAAGAGGATATGGCGGAGGAGAGAAGGGCGGGTAGGTCGAGAATATCGGACAAGCGATCAGCATTGCGGGACATGAGGAGGGCTTCCTTTCGGCGATCCAGGACCTCGTTTTCTGTGCTCCGGCTGTATTTGGTCGAGAAAGCCACAGCTTCCGAGTCAAGCTTTGGGATATCATCCTGGAGTTTGCCTACTTCTGCTGCTAGTAGTGGGAGAGCTGTGCGAAGGCTGGAGAGGTGGTCTGATGATGCGATTATTGCTGCGTTGGACCGGGCGGAAAGGGATTGGAGAGAGAGAAGGGTGGAGTGCGAGGATTGGGATAAAGACTGGGGTTCTGTAGAGGTAAGAGAGGTTAAGGAGAGCGTAGAGAGGCGGTTGAGGTATTTCGCGGTAACGGGGTCGTTGAAGGAGGGGGGGGGACGTGGTGAGGGGGGGGTGTCCAAGTAAGGTGTCAGAAGCTCGTACAAAGGGTCTGCCATGCTGCTTTGGAAGAGGACCTAAGGGGTCCGGGCTGGCTTCTACCTCATCGTAACTTGGCGTCTCTGCAGACGATAAGGCTTCTCTGTCGTTTGGTATGATATTGGGTGAATAAGTGGAAGGTTGCGAGAGGACACTGCGGACTCGCTGCGGAAAGCCGCGTCGGCCGCAAATCTCCCCGAAAGGACGATATAAACGAAAGTTGCTGATAGTCTTGTTCTTACCGTTCGGTCGCTCTATCCATCTACGCCAACGCAGCCTCGAAAACCTTTGAGGAGCTCTGGAATAAATCTACCATTGTTGCTTGTGGCGTGCGGCTTAGTCGTCTAGTTCAGAGCGAATCCAATGCGAGCTACTACCCACTGCCCAGCAAGCTCGACCTCACGGTACTTTCTATCACCAAGCAAACGTCGACTTCGCTTTTTCGCTACCTCAAGCTCCAGGTTGGATGCTTTACCTTCAATAGCTCCTAAAACCTCGATTAACATCAGACACATCCGCCAGAACCCGGAATTATACTCTCAGAACTGCATTAACCGTAATTACAGATCTCAGAAAGACAACCCTTTTAAGATCGTTAAGCTTTTCGATGAATGGCAGGCTTTTCAGAAGAGTGGAAGAGGTTTGAGAGAACAAAATAACAATATCCGAACAAAGCTCTCACATTCCAAAACCTTCAGTGGGCGTGATAGCAGGGATGTACCTCAAGACCGAGAAAGCCTACTCGACGAAGCTAGACAGCTGAAACAGAAGATTGGCGAGATCGAAGTTCAAGAACAACGTCTGACAGATGAGATTGAAGGCCTCGCAGCTGAGCTTCCCAACTTAACAAGTGAAGAAACTCCTATTGGAAGTGAGCCAAGAGTAGTCGGCTACATCAACGAACATCCTGAACCACCCCCATCATCCTTTGACCGGACATGGAGGAACCATGTCCACATAGGTAACGAATTCGATCTTTTAGACTTTGCAGGAGCAGCTACAACAAGCGGATGGGGATGGTACTATCTGAAAAATGAAGCTGCTCTGTTGGAGCAAGCTTTAGTTCAATATGCCCTCAATGTGGCCATGAAGCATGGGTTCACCGTTGTGTCGCCTCCTTCTATAGTATACTCACACATCGCCGCAGCTTGCGGCTTTAGGCCACGCGATCAGAGCGGAGAACAGCAGGTCTATACCATACAACAAAGCGAGAAATACCAAGGAACAGGAAAGCCTGATCTCAGTCTCGCTGGAACCGCTGAAATCCCCTTCGCCGGTATGAAAGCCAACACGACAGTCGACGAAGCAGATCTGCCGTTGCGCATCGTCGGTTCAAGCCGTTGCTACAGAGCAGAAGCTGGCGCCAGGGGCGTCGACACCAAGGGCCTCTATCGAGTGCACGAATTCACCAAAGTAGAGATGTTTGGCTGGACCCTGAAAGACCAAGAAACCAACCTCTTTAACTCCATGCTCGCCATCCAAACGGAAATCCTCCAGACCCTCGGCCTCCACTGCCGCATCCTCGAAATGCCTTCATCAGATCTCGGCGCCAGCGCCGTCCGGAAGCAAGACATCGAAGCCTTCTTCCCGTCCCGGCATGAAAAAGACGACGGTTGGGGGGAAGTCACGTCTGCCTCCATCTGCACGGATTATCAGACCAGGAGGCTGGCGACGAGGGTAAGGTTTGAGAAGACCAGGGAGGAGGGCAAGACGGATTTTCCGCATACGATCAATGGGACGGCAATGGCGGTGCCGAGGGTTCTGGCGGCGCTGCTGGAGAATACGTGGGATGAGAGGGAGATGTGTGTGAGGATTCCGGAGGTGTTATGGCCGTGGATGCATGGGATGAGGGTTATTAGCAAGAGGCGTTGACGAAGGGCCTGCAGTGGAGACGTCCTTTAATAGCCTGGTCCTCGAGCAATAGGCATGTGCTCGTTGGGCCATAGAAGGCACTTTCACGATGAAAGCTACCGTAGGGATTTCATCTATCGTGTTCTCCTCATAGCCCACCCCAGGATTCAATAACCTTGGGCTCCGGTACACCAACTCTCTTTGGTTTCGAACAAGCAGGTTCTACTAGTATAGAAATACTAACTTTCCGGTGACTTGCCAAAGTCTCGTAGGGACGAAAACGAGTCGAGCAAAGTAAGACACTATGAGGATGCAAGATTTCAGAGGCAACTACGAGAGCATGGGATGTATCATCTCAATAGAGAAAATGAGTATATCAATGGTGTTGAGTTCTTTCATTAAGTCCCGATTGTGCTCCACCCGGGATACACTCATCATCTACGCTCGGCTCTCTCAAACGCATACACAAAGAACCCAGATTATAATTACAGTGCCTCCTTCCCCCTTAGACACCTTCATCCCCTCCTCCGCCTAACCTCCGTCTTCTCCACCCCAATAACCTTCTTCCCAGCATCAACTATACCCACCTCGACTCTCTCCTCGACAATCTCCCCATCCGCCATCGTTGTCACCTCCACACCCTCCACGACGACCACTTCATTGTCCTTGGCCTTCTGTGATGCCTTCCTGTCCGGCCGATCGTGGTTTTCCGTCGTCGCGTGCCCTTGGAACCGCTTCCGGATCGTCTCGATCATTTTCCCGAACCAGTAGAAGTTCAGCGTGTTCAGAACAATGTTGCTTCCCAGATACACCACCGCTAACCATATTGGCACCTGCTCCTCCCTGGCAAGCTTCATCACATCAGCATCGACTGCCAATCCCATCGTATGATTACCATTTGCTGCAGATGCGGAGGAGGGGTGTAGCCCTGCCCAAACGTCCTGATAGACGCGAATGGATTGGTAGGTCCCCCAGAGAAGGCGGCAGCAGAAGAAGGAGGAGAGGAGGAGAAGGCCGTTGTACCACTGGGGTTTGGAGCCGGTCATATGGAGTTTGTCAAAAAACCAGTGGAGGTTTAGGAACGGGGAGGACATTTCATAGAGGATGAAGTTCGGGCCGTAGAAGTTGACAAAGGGGCGCTATTTACATCGATAAGCCAAGGGGTCTCTCAGACAGTACCATAGAAGGGAGGGAGCAACTCACAAACCCCAACGAAAACACCACCAACGCCGCCACAGCATGCGCCAACAAGCCCCACCCAAAAACTCCCGAATGCATGGCACAGATTACCAAATCCCACAGAAAATATCCCGCCGCAAACCCTTGAATCATTCCCCCTCCGCCAGTATACCCCCACACCCTCCCCCTCCACCCCATCCCCTTCCTCTCCTCATCCATCCACATGATCCATAGCGCCAGTCCAGAGATGAACACGCTCTGTACGAAACTCACAACGTGCACGTCCCAGTTGAGGCGCGTGCGCGCCGGCAGTTGGGGGTAGATGCGGGGGAAGAGGAGGCTTGAAAGCGCGGGCGAGATGCAAGTGCAGATAAGGTGGTAGGAAAGCGCTGCGAGGAGGAGTTCGTGGATGTGGGAGGGTAAGGTGGGGAGGTTGAGGGCGGTTGCGATGGGAGTGGTGAGGCGGACGAGGAAGGGAGGGCAAGGGAATGGGAAAGGATCGTGCATGGCCGTGGTTGGTAGGTGGTCGATGGTGTGTTTAGTGCTACCGGAGCGTCATGGTGAGAGATGGTGAGGTTGGAGGGAGGAGGTTTACGAGGAGAAGCGAAGCGTGAAGGTGCTGTCGTGTGATTACGCAGGTGAAGTTCAAAGGATCATCCGGTTCAAGATCAGAAGCCGAAACCTAGCTCTTAGCGCGGATGAACTTCCTCGAGCAATGACTGGGCACAGGGCATCCCTGCCATCCATCTCAAGCTCTCCTGGTTGCCCTTAAGAGTTTTGGGTCGGCATGTCTTGAAGTCTCTGAAAACTCCATGATATGTCACAATGATATCTACTTCAGTAAAATCAAGAGTACTTCTCCATTACATCTAAACAAAGCCAAAAAATACAGGGTATCTTCAAAAACGCCGAGGTCTCATCCAATACTCGCCAAAGAACGCCCGATGGGCCACGCTTTCTCTTCTTCAGATCCGCAATGCACTCATTCTTCCCAAGGGAAATCTCCCTCCTCTACCCTGGTACAAGTCAAATACCCCAAGCTCCCTCCTCCTTCCCTTCCTACATCTAGCTCGAGATAACTTCTCATAAGCGGCCTTACTACTTCCCTCGCCATATCTTTGATCTCGTTCATTCGCTTTTCAAATTTCTTTAGTGTATCCCTGGTGTACTCTTCGGGGCGTATGCGTATAAAGCGTTTTAGCTCGTCGTGGGCAAGGTAGGAGCTACCACCAGTGCCGAGTAGGCGATAGAGGGTCCCTGCGCTTATTGGAGGTGGTTGAGAGGCAGGAAGTCGTCTTGAGTCTGTGCTCGAGGTTTTCGGGATGGGTGGAGGTGGGGGTGTGGTGTTTTCAGCGAGCCACTGGCGGAAAAGGGAGAGAGCTAGCCAGTCGAGGTAAGAATTTTGGGGCGTTACACGGTCGCCTCTTGGGGTTGCAAGAGAGAGGCGAAACAACCGCATTTCGGCTTTTGTTTTCTTTTCTTGCAATTCTTCGACTTTATCTTCAATGAGGTCATGGACGGAGTCCGGGACGTTATTGCGAAGCTGGGTGGAGCCAGCAGGCCACTGCCCGACTACGTGGACAAGTGCTTCAGAGAAAATTACTTTCGATCGGGCGAGGTAGCCGAGTTTGAGGTAGCTTGGGGGATATTTTGCAATTTGCTTCCAGAGGCGGCTTTGAAATTGCAGCAGGTGGTGGTCTATACGAGGCCCAACGACTTCCAAGGCGTCGTACATATCGGCTAGTGCTAGCAGAGTCTTGCATTGGATGTAGGTTTCTGCAATGTTGATGCAGTCCAGAGTCGGTGGGTAATTGTAGAAAATGCGAAACAAATTATCGTAGTCTCGTATTATCTCGTTGTCTGCATTCACCTGAGGGTTTGAGCTTGGTATATGAGAAGCAGATTGCATAGCTGAAAAGTTGGCCATCGAGCGGAAGAATCCTGATGGTGGTGCTGGAGGTTTGTTTGGAACAGGTGGTGGGCGTGGTGCGTGGTCACCGCCAAACAAGGATGACGTTGGCGACCTCTGTACCAGCATAGGTACCTCGTCATCCTGATTTCCCCAGTCCAGTTCGTACCTCCACTGAGGTCTAACACCTGCTTGAATGCCTGAAGTACCAGGCCTAGTCATCTCCCTACCATAATTATCCTCTTCCTCTCCTATGCTTGCTAGCCCATTACTATTGCTTGGCGCTGTACCTGAGACTTGTGCCCGCGATTGTGCCCTTGACCAATCTTCGCTCGTCCCAGCTTCGAAAAATCCAGAGCATTGCGCCAGAATTAACCTATGAAGCATATATCTTTTCTCCTGGCCATCAGCATGAATGATGATCTCGACGTCCCCTGTTTGCGCAAAGTTGGGAAACTCGTTCTGCGGCCGGAAGGAAGCTCCTCCATGATGGGAGCGATTACTTCGGTGGCGGCGAGTGGTAGTACTACGGGACGAAACCGAAGATGGCCGCCGTGCCGTGAGGGCGCGGTCAGTGGGTGGAGGATTAGAGACCATGTGGGTCGGGAGGTTATATGTAGATACGCTGGCGGCCGTCATGGGAGTCTCGTAACGCGCATTGCCTTCTGAAATACAACGAGGAAAACTGGAGGTGGAACTCCGGTTCAAGCACCCCACAGACGTTGGTGTCTTTTTCCAGAGCGTATAAAGCGAAGGCAACGTAGCAGTGTCTCTCAGGACTGCAATACTTCGATCTTGGCCGGAACTCTTAAAAGCCCTTGATCCTATAGTCGGAGGTTACTTGGTTGATGTTGATGTTGTGAATGGACTCGAACTTGGTTGGCGCCCAACGCGGGGAGTGGCACGCTATCGATTAGCAAGTCACGATTAGGTTGTCAGGAACCAATTAGATCGTTGATAGCGCTTGGTAGGATTGACTGACATCCCAGTCCTTTAATCCGACTCTTTCGTTTCTCCCGACGTCCCAACTCTGGTAGTGGGCGGCATTGTTTACCTCTGTATCTTGTGCGACTCCCGACGCCGTATGCAATCGAGTTGTTGATGCTCAGACTAAAGTATGGCCGCATGCGTTACTCTAGGGCAGCGTGACTTCCATGTTGCCAAGCTCCTGCGGATGGACATAGCGTTTCCCGCTTAGCCTTGCATGCACAGAGTTGTGTAAGGAATTAGTATGAAGAAAACAGCAGAAGCTCTGCATGGGGAAGGACGTCTATTACCTTAACTTACCTCGATGATTTGTTTCACCGAAACAGACATTATCTTTGGAGAGCCAGTGAGCGGCTTATCAGCGGAGACTACTGCATGAGACTAAACGCATGATCCTTGGGGGAGATCTTACACGTGAAGCTCCAACTCTTTCCCCGGCTTCTCTTCGTTTCATTCTGTCAACACCGCTTCTACAGTTACAGGAGATCGTCCTTTCCTCGTTCTCTTTCGTCGCGCTACCGTTTTCTCGTCTTTCGTTACGGAGCTAGTGTTTCCCCTCGTTCTAGCAGTAGCTCCTGTGTCGTAATTTCCTTTTCGAGCGCAACAGAATATAGAACAACCGGGCCAACGTGATCCACTCTTAACTTCCAATCGAAGACCTGTAGGCAGTCTAGAACTACGTTGGTAGCCATTCTTCTTTGCAGTTGAACAGCAATGTATCCAAGAGTCCTTACATTCGCTGCATTCATTGCGGCAGCAATCGTTACTCTCTGTACTGCATCCAGTCTCCCACATATTACTGCAGTTGGCTCGAAGTTCTTCGACGCCAACGGAAACCAGTTCTTCATCAAGGGTGAGCTTTGCAACAACTATATGACCATCTAGCATTTGCTAATGTTATGTACCAGGCGTGGCTTATCAGCTTACCTCCCTCGACCCGCTCCTCGACGTCTCCCAATGCGCACGCGATGCAAAAGCGATGAAAGATCTGGGAGCGAATACTATCCGGGTCTACCATGTCGATCCAGCGCAAGAGCACAGTGGCTGCATGAGCGCCTTTGAAGCCCAGGGAATCTATCTCTTTGTAGATTTGGATACCTTTACCACCCAGATTGATCCGGTACGTACGCTTCTCGTATGGCAGAACAGCTTGTGGTACTAAATGAATTATGCAGAACAACACGGCCTGGACCCAATCTCAACTTACAGCTTTCAACGGGGTCTTGGACGAGTTTCAGAAGTACGACAACACCGCTGGCGTTTTTGTCGGCAATGAAGTTCTTACCCAAGGTTAGCATACATTTATACGCAGAAATACTTCTTGCTAACACTGTCCATGTCAGCAAACGCTTCAGTTGTTGCTCCGTACGTGAAGGCAGCTGTGAGGGACGTAAAGGCATATCGAGACTCGAAGAATTACCGCAAGATTCCTATTGGCTACTCTGCAGGTGTGTGTTTTCCAATCGCAACGTTTGCAGTCATGCTAAATTCATGGAAGCGGATATCCCTGAGCTCCGACCCATGCTTCAGAATTACATGGCCTGTGGAGACGCAGCTGACATCTCCGATTTCTTCTCCTTAAACGTGTATGAATGGTGCGGAGATTCGTCTTACGATGGCTCTGGTTATTCTATGCTTGAGCAGAATGCCACGAATCTCAATATCCCAATCTTCATCTCCGAAACCGGCTGCAGAATACCCGCTCCTAGGCTCTTCACCGACCAAGCTGCCATTTTCGGACAGAATATGTCACACACCTGGTCTGGTGCTATCATCTATGAGTGGATTGAGGAAGCTAACAAGTACGGGTTGATCAACTACGGTACGTCTCTCGACTAAGATAAGCTTGCAACAAAATCGCGCAATCCGTTAACCTCTCGCAACAGGCCCGACGGTCGACCCTACCACGGCAACCGCTGCACTTGACGGCTACCCCCGCTCCGGCACACCTACGCCCGTCTCCCCTGACTACAGCAACCTGAAAGCTCAATGGGCCACCCTATCCCCTTCCGGCGTTAAACTCTCCGCCTACTCTGCATCCGCAACCGCCATTTCCGCAGTAGCATGTCCAAGTTCTACGGCCAGCGGATGGGCAGTCGATCCTAGTGCAACGTTACCCAGCCTGGGACAAACGCTCAACCTTGCGGCTGTGTCTGCGAGTTCGACTGCAACAGGAAGTGCTGCGTCAGCGAGTCCGACGAAAGGAGCTGCGCCGGCGAGTGGGGGAATGGAAGTTGGTGGGATGATTCTGGGGTTGGCGGGGGTGATGGGTGGGGTCATTGTGTGGCTATGAGTGGAATTTGACAAAATGCCTCTTCGCAAGGTCCAAACCTTTCCACATAATCTGTCTTTCTTTATCTGTACACATCGCCACAGCATGAGCAGACTGTTAAACCGGTGTAGATACAGGCAGCATTAGCATAAGCACAACATGAGCGCTGGAGTTATGGAAGCGGTTCAGATAGAATCCGAGCTGTCAATAATATGATACGAGTCGTGCTTCTGTACTACAAGTACAAAGACTCGACTTCGGGCAGCGGATTAAAGGCTAGCAGTACTAGGCCTACTTTTCAAAGCAAGAAACTCCTCTTCGGCCTGTCTAAACTAAGCATAGATGGGCTATAAGCGTGATAAGATGGGGTACACCCCCTAACCACTCCAATCTCCTCCATTCTCCTCGGCCAAAATATAGTCAGTAAATCTTTCGAGTCAGGGAAGGTCAGAAGTGTGAGACTATAAGCTCATAGATAGCCTCGTTAAAAATAGGTGATAAAGGAAGAAAGGCACAGGAATTCAAATCCTACCTTATCCCGCATGCAAGTAAATTTGAAGGCATGATGTACTTTATACAAGGAAGAGAGATTCTCAACAGATAAAATGACAAATATCAAAATAGAACCTTCTATTCCATCAACGTCCGAAAGTCATAACAGTCTAGTGCACAGTGTCACTGGAAGTCATGGCGGCGCTTGCGGGCTTGGTTAATCGGTATTATTCACTGCATTGTGTCAGAGGATTTATCTTTTTGACTTTTGGTTGGATGTTGAGGGTTCGAGTCTCCTTTGACGTAAAAACAGATATACGGTTTTGTCATTGCAGAGTCTTTGCATTTCTCCTTCAACACTGCCAACCATGCTTTCCTAATGTTATTTTTCGGAGGCATGCCCTTCCAACAGCTATACCTTTCGGCCTTTAATAACGTCGATGACGCGCTCGGTCAGCTTCCTAGGATCCCCAGGCTAGAAGCGGTTTGAAGTTTGGAGAAACTCCTTTTGGGCTAATGAGTCGCATTTACTCTGATTAGCAAGCAGTATCTGGAAAAGAGAGAGTAAATACTGTTGCACTACATCATGCGGTTTGGAGAATAACGTTCGTTATTACCTTGACACTGATAATGTCAAATTCAATTCTTCAAGGCTTCTTTATTTCTCATATGCAAGTCCCGAGTATACCTGGAGATGTTCGGTTTAGAAATAGAACGAGGGGGGTACAACAGCCCGAACCAGAGACTATCTTATTAAACGTTAAATGTTATCGAACACTGATAGCCCGGCTGACCTGGGAACATTGTCAGCAACAGAGCAAGGATAGTCAATTTTTAGTCCATCTGAAGGGAGTTTTTTCCAAGTGTAGAAATGGCACTCACTATTTCCTGTCTGCACAGCAATACCGGGGTATCTTATATCATCTTCCTATCGCTCTTCAGAACCCTATCTTGCCCAAACATTCCCATGAGATATAGAAGCCTAAACACAAACAATGACGCCGTAATCCCAATATTCCCCCAAGCCATATCATTCCAATTCCCCACATTCACAAAACTCTCATGGCCAACAACCGCATACGTAGCCCATAGATGCCCAACGTCCGCAATGGCGCAGGCAATTATATAATTCCTCACGACTGCCGGCTCACTCGTAGCATACAAGACGCCAACACCAATAAGTCCAACCAAGCCGTAGCAGTTGCCCAACTGGAGGGCAAGGACGCGATCAGTTGATGTTAGCGCCGTGGGTATGGCGTTTGGGACTTGGGAGGAGACGAATTTGGAGGTGTTTAGGAGGGGGGCGAGGTAACCGGCCAAGAGAGAAATTGGCTCGAGGACTGTGAAGATGAGGCGGGGAACTGGAGAAAGGATTGAGGCCATGTCGGTTTGTCTTCTTGTAGGGGTGGTTAGGATATCTACCTTACTGAGATGTTAATGTCGAAGGCAATGTACGGAATACCTTACCTCAACCCTGTCTATAAATAGTCATGCACGCCTCCCGCGACGCTGCAGGAGATCTACGATTTAAGGTAGTGCCGGTTACTCGAGCCTTTCCGGATGCGTCATTGAAGATAACTTACCTTGAGGTTTTACTGTGTATCAAGTGATGGTGTTGGACAGTTACTAAGGTACTAAGATAATTGTTATATGCGAGCTTGAGTTGGTCTACTCACTCTGTGCGGAGAGTGTTCCCACGAGTCCAGCCCTTCCCTACCGTCATATATGACGTACATTGACAGATCCACCGGTCACCGGAGTTCGGCTCCACTCCAGTAGGAATTGTTAACCCACCTTGTTGGCGTCAATGGAGGCAATGGAAGACTTGATTGGAGAAGCTGGGCAATATCCGCCATTTCACATGTCAGTTTTACAATAAAAGGTTTTCTTTATTTGGCCCCATTCACTGATGTTCAACTCATCAAGCTGACGGCTACCTCTTGCCGCGAGCCACTAACAGCAGCACTTTACTACAAATACCTTAAAAGTGTGCCGTCATGGTCCGATAGTCAACTCTATGGATAATCTCATAGCACTAAGTCCATCCCGATTCTTGAAGCCCAGATTCATGCATCGAACACCTTGTACACGAACGCGACGCAGTAGAACGGGTCTTTATATCTTCGTGTTGTGCATCCTATTGCTGCTTGTGGGATGGAGGAGCTCTCCCAAGGTACGGCAAATCCACGTAGTCTTATCTTGGTACTTATTGTGCGTAGGCGACGGCCAGAGCAGAATACTCCCAATTAAGGAATCAGCCCAATGTCCCACTACCGGATGCGCCTGAGCTTATGGGCAACACTGAGGTACCTTCACTTGACCCGGCAAACCTTGACCGTCTTCGAAATGGAACTGTGCCGAGTGGATTGAAAAAGACAAACCCATCATTCCACCTGCTCATCCCAGTGTCTCAATCGAACGCGAATCTTTGCAAGACGCTTCTTTCCTCGTTTGTCCTCGGCTACCCACCTCCTACATTGGTCAATTATGGCAAAGTTTTCGTTGGGGAAGGGTGGGATAAGGGAACCCACACCGGGAAGATCAAGGGAACATACGATTACCTCAACACGGCTAGACATATTAAAGATGATGATCTAGTTCTGATCGTAGATGGCTATGATGTTTGGTTCCAACTTCCACCGGAGGTCATGATCAGGAGATATCATAAGATTCTCGACGCGGCCAGTAAACGTCTAAGAACACGGTATGGTATGGCGCTTGCAGCGAAGCCAGGAACAGACGGCAATTCAGAGTCTACCCAGAAGTATATACAGAAGGTCCTTTTTGCCGCGGACAAGCTATGCTGGCCAAACCCTGCAGATGATCCAGCTTGCGCTGCGGTCCCGTTTTCAACGCTACCAAAGGACACCTATGGGTCGGACACCGACAAGGATGCGGAGGCTTTCCATAACCGTCCAAGATTCTTAAATTCAGGTACTGTAATTGGCCGTGTAGCTGATGTACGAAAAGTGTACAAGCATGCAGTCCGCAAAGTTGAAGAAAACAGAGGTACCATAGGCGATCAATTTGTATTCGCCGAGATCTTCGGTGAACAGGAATATCAACGCGAGATCTTGAGACAAACTTCTCAAGGCGCTGGTGGACGGTGGCTAGATTGGGTTTCTAATGCTCTTGGGACTTCTGACTCGCCTCTGTCGGCTAACCGAACCATTAACAACATGACAGTCGTGGCCGGCATTGATTACGAGCTTGGGATTGGGTTAGATTACAAGTCAGAACTGTTTCAGACGCTGACACACTCTGATAAAGATATCGAATTTATCGCTTACAACGACAGTTCGGTTGTTTCACATATTCAGGAGAAGCATCCATCGCTACGCTTGCACTCCTTTTGGCTACCAATAGACATCCAGCGGGCCAGTCCGCCCTTCACATATTCATCTCCTGGCAACCACAGTGAAGACTTGAAGCAGGGGATCCTACTTCCGTACTCAAAGAAGCTTGATACCATATCCGAAGAGTTACCATGGTCAGAAGTACCTCTAGCGACAAATGTCTATGCAGCTTCAATCCCAGCATTGCTACACATTAACGGAGACAAGTCACCACTTACATCTTGGTGGTCCCAGATGTGGTTTTCCTTCAACTCTCGGGCTCTCCTTCGCCGCTACATCCGCTCGACCCAGAGTAAAGAAGCCGCATACGCAGCGGCCACAGGAGGTCAAACCTGGTGGGACACTAGGGGTGGGAGAGGTGGAGTGTGGACTGACAAGGCAACTTGGATGGAGTGGGGGCAGGTGTGCAAAAAAACGGAAGATGAGGTCTTTGCGGATGGAAAGGGGAGGTGGGGAAGAGAGGATCAAAGCGGAAATGTTGTGAATTCCTTTGGGAAAGTCACGGAAGGGTATGATGATGATGAAAATTAAAGGCGGAGCATTCAGGCAGTTGGGATGGAGGCGTACAAAACAACGGGAGGAAGTGCACGAGTTTGCTGCATTTTAGCTGGATACCCCAGGTCGGGCGTTTATTGGTACTTTAAAAGCGCTACATAGATGGCATAGAAAAGCGCGCTTCACGCTAGCGATACATTACTCGTACAAGTTACGAATATGGAAAGTCTACGGATGTACTGCGGTAATTACCTGTTGAGCTGTTTGCAGCTGTCCGTCCGTAATTCACTTACACCTGACCACAAGGGAATCACTTTCTGACCATTAACATGTCATAACAGAGCTCAATGGCGTGCTCTGCGGTTCTTTCCTTTAATCCGTAGGTTCGCCACCAACTACCCCGGACTATCGGCTGTCTCGCTTGTTAAAGCCATGATGACGCAAAGCCGATTAGAAATGATGAACATCTAGGCTTCGAAAATGATCACCAATCCAGAGGGGAAAAGTCGATATATCATCCTCTGCAATCACCGTCACCGTATCCTTCCCTCTAAGATACCACCATCAATTAACCTCCAATTTACACCAACCACATTGAACAGCCACCGTAAAACCACAATGTCGACAACAACACAAACCACAACCTCCTCCTCCACCTTCCAAACCATATCCACTCACGACTCCTCCTACATCCCTCGAGGTACCGTAACCGCTCAACTCCAATTCTACAAACCCCCAACGGACAACTCCAAACCCTTCAATTATGTCGAAAAGGCCCCCGAAGGCCAACCCCAACGCAACTTCGGTGACGATGACCTGCCCGTCACAGTCCAAGACATACGCTCCCACGAATCGTCTTTCAACATCGACACCAATGCCTTTGCCGCTTTATCCTCCATCCCACCTAGCAAAGAAATCTCTTTCAATGACGACGAGAGCGTGAAGACAAGTTACTACCCCGAGGTTGAGGAACTTCTCCTGAAGCATGTCCCTGGCGCAAAACGCATCTTCCTCTTCGACCACACCATCCGCCGGGCCTCACCCTCCGCCTCCCGTGCCCCTGTAACCCGCGTACACATAGACCAAACAGTTGCCTCAGCCGCTGCTCGGGTTCACCACCACCTCCCCTCCGAAGCAGCCGATCTGCTGAAGGGTCGCGTCCGCATAATCAACGTCTGGCGCCCCATCAACGGATCCGTGCAGTCGTTCCCGCTAGCCTTTGCAGACAGCACCAGCGTGCCGAATGAGGCGATGGTGGGGATTGAGCACAGGTATCCTGATCGTACAGGGGAGACGGCGGCGGTGCAGTATACGGATGGGCAGAGGTGGCACTATTGGAGCGGGATGGACGGGAGTGAGAGGCTTTTGCTGCAGTGCTATGATTCCGAGAATGGTGCCCGTGTTCCGCATACCGCATTCGTGGATCCGAGAAGTCCTGAGGGGGCTAGGCCGAGAGAGAGCATTGAGGTGAGGGCTTTGGTATTTGGATAGAGGGTTGCTAGCTGCTTGGGAGCATGGGTTGCGAGACTGAACACCCTAGGCATTTTGGTGGTACGATTTCTATGTTTGATGAGCATCTTGCGTTGTGCTGTTGACAATAGATCCTTCCAATATAAATTCCTGTACATAGCCCTCTTTTTCTCAACAGTTAGACAGAACAAATCAAAAAGCAACATCCTCTTCCTACCACATCTCCTCCCATGTACGTTCATGAACCCACCCTGCCGCCCGCTCTCCCACCTTCCACCCGTCCCAAACACCCTACCTATCCATCCCCTCCACTCAAGCACCCACACCATCCCCATTTCATCCAACCTCCACCACGCCAGCCCCCCCTTTTGCCATCGCAAGCAATCAGCCAGCGAAACCAAAGCAGGGCCCGGCTCACGGGTTAGGGTTTCGGAAATGATAAGCGGTGCCCGGCGCTGGGAAATTACGGCAGGCGTTATGGCGGAGCATTGTGCGGGCAAGTTCCGCAGTTAGCTCGGTGGTGTGCTGTACTGGGGATGGCGGTGGCTTTTTTCTTGGGTGATGGTGATGGTCGCCACCGCTTCTTACGCTTTAAACTCCCCATCCTTTCACCCTTTCGGCCTTGTGTCCTCGAATGGGGCTTTGGGATAGATGGTTATGATGAGGGTGGTGGGGAGTTGGGTAGGATAGGGGTTTTGGGTGTTAGAGGATTGGGATGTTAAGAGGGTTTGACGGCGCTAGGGGGCGAGGGTTTGAGGGCTCAGAGGGTGGGGGGATGTTGGGAATGAGAAGGCTGAATGGTGGAGTATTAGAGAAGGAAGCCTAGTGCAGTTATTCTGGAGTGTAAGAATATGTACAGACATCCAGCAGGAGCCACGGCTATGCACACCGTACAGAGAGTATCAGTAACCACCAGTATCCATCGAATCCTCCCTCAACCCCTCATCATGTCGTAAATACTCCTCCAACCATTCCAAATTTCGCCTTAGCAGTACCAGTGCCCCAGAACTCAGTCGACTACGGCTCTTGCCCTCATTCTTCAAAACACCAGAACCCTCGCCGGTCTTTTCCATCCCCTCTGTTGGTGCAGCGTCAGGCAGTAGAGTTCTGCATTCTTCAACGACCAGACGCAGCAGCTGCGGACCCTTGTGCGAAGGCGCATAGAGCCACTGTATGACCTCGGCCAACCCTTCGGGAGGCTTAGTCAAAGCGGTCTTGATGAAGGTTTTGGACATGACGAATGCTTTTTCGGTGTAGAGGGCCGAGGGGGTGCGGGACTCGGGGGTTCCGTGGAGGACGTCGAAACCGGCTTCATCTGTCGCACGCAGGGTCGTCAGTAGCGATTGGGTTGAGGGATTGTATAGTTGATGTGGTGGGTTTCTCAGACAGTAAAGAAAAAGGTAGCTGAGATTTTACATCATGGACGACTAGGCGGCGTGAACCGACTAGTAGTGCTCGAGCCAAATGCACTCAGGTCATCATAGAACTAGTAATAAACGAACGAAAGTATGAGTGACTTACTATAGTACGGCTCTTTCACCAGCACCAGTCCCATTAAACTGACGATTATTTGCAACATACTCGACCCGGTTGGTGACCAGCTCTCGTTCCTCTCGTCCCCAGGCCATGTTCCCAACAAGCTAAGACATATTTTCCCATCCTCATAGAGATTAGGGTTAATCCGCCCAATACCGCCGGTCCATGAGTGAAAAATGCATCTGGGGGCACCTTGGGGAAGTCGGCGCTAAAATGGAAATCCATGACAAATGGAGCAAGCTCGTACGGTGTGTTTCGTGGGCCAACAATCAAGACGCGGAGCAAGTCCAACCGGCTTTCCCATGTTCGCACGAAGATGCCGTCAGGTAGGGAGTTTTGCATGATCTTGTGTTCTTTGACGATGCGACGTATTAGAGAGCCGGAGTGCTTAATTAGTGAAGCGGAATAATGGTGATCGGGTGGGGCAGGATTGTCAAGAACTGAAAACTGGGGAGGCATTGTAGAATAATTTGAAAAGCGGACTTCACTGCCAATGCTGTGCCAGCCGTTGACGAGTGCGGAGGTGGATCCATGATCCTCCTGTACTTCTGTTGAGGTTTCAAGATTGTCGCCTGCAGTACTGGCAAGCTCATCTGAACCGTTCTTTGGTGCAGGCGTGTCGATGGAAGATGCGTCTTCATCATCCGTTGTCCACATCTCATCATCATGATCGACATCAAGCCTACTTCCGCCCTCGTACTCGACAATTGTTTCTATGACTTCATCAGAGTCATAATCATGGCTTGCAGTGCTCATTGACACATCCTCATCACTTATTGCCGAGTCATCTTCACCGTCGTCTGACCCAGAGAAACTCGCGTCGTCGCCACTAGCAACAACAATGACACGGTCAACTGATACTTGGACGTCACGCACCTCGGGAAGTGCTCCAAGTCGAACAGTAAGCATTCCGTCAAGTTCAAGACCTACAACTTCTCCGAACCAGTCGATGATATCTGAAGAATGCTCGACCTCTCCGTTCTGCTGACTCGTTATATATTCCGTGGCCTGCCCCCGGAGAGCTTGAAGGGCTGCCTCGACAGGGCGGCGCATCAACGAAAATCCACCAGTACCCATAGCAATTCCACTTCTAATTGAGTTGATGAGAAACCTAGTCGTCGATGGAGCTTGCGCAACTATGACCCCGTTTGTTGCTTGAGGGACCATTACGACAATGTCTCCCCTTCTTTTCGTTAACGCAGGGTAAGCAACCACGTCATAAAGCGAAACCTCACATATATAGTTTGAGATAGGCCCTAAATAAGAGTCGGATAGCAACACGGACTGATCTTCTCCTGCGATGAAAACGTCAGGGTTCTCGAACCAGCGGACCTTGGCAACCCTTTCGATGGAGTCTGTAGATTGTACAACGCCTACTCTCCGCGCGTGAATGCTCCCATCCAACCCTGCACCAGTTGCAGGCTGCTCGCCGTCTTTTGATGACACAATCTCTCCGAGCCACAAATCGTGATCATCGACGTTAAGGTATGAAACCACTGAAGTTGAATCTTCAGCCGTCACTGCTCCGTCCTGCCATTGGACCATCACCTTTGTCCGCGTTCCGTTGATCTGTAGAACGTTCATGTCATATCCTAGAGTCTCGGTCCTCGGTATCCGACGATACTTCCCTGTCGTTAATCTATCCTTGAATGGCCAATTTCGAAATGCTCCGTCCTGTGTGGAGCCGTCGTACTTCACAGCAGCGCCAGCCTCATCCTTGAATTTCACACAAAGACCAAACCTGCTATCTTGACAATGGCAGGCATTTGGCAGACTTGGCGTGACCGGATTGCGAGGCACCCTGTTGTGGTCATAGATCCTCACATCTCCACTTTGTAATATATCTATATCAAGGAGACTAGGCGGTGCGTTTTTGAGGGTTTGTGGTTCAGGTGTAAGAACGTTGGGAAACGCCCACGAGACCCCTAATTGTATGGTACGGACTTCAACAACAGTTCCTTCGGGTTCAATCGTCGGGTCGTAGGCTCCAAATATCCACCGTCCGCGACGTAGATTTCCCTTCTTCGTTACAACCATCTGTCCAGGAAAACATGGTTGAGCGGGCCACAAATTTGTATCATCCTTATGTAGGTTGCGACGCCGCCGTCTTACGTACCCAGCTAACTCCAGTCGCTTCACGTGCCTCTCTGATCTTCCATCAGGAGCATTTGTAACTTCCTGAAGTTCCTCAGGATCGTCCACAACTACAACACTGCCGTTACTTAAGCGAACTGTAACTTCATCATCGATGTCAGTCACAGCACCAACCCAGCCCTGATAGATGATGTAGTCATCTTCGCGGTAGTCTTTCCAGAATTTGATCTCCTGCGCAGGAACACAAAGGGGTTGCTCTTCCATAAATTTATCCTGGTCCAAGCCCGCGGGAGCGAGAGATTGTCTTCCATTCAGGATTTCAATAGATAGAGGCTGTAAGGTACACCACAGTGCAGTGCTTATGACCATACCACTGCTAGCATCCGACAAGTCTCGCTTCACAACATCACCAAGAGCCAAAGATCTATCGACAAGCTTCAGCGAACTTTCAGAAACAAGGCAGAAATCCTCGTAATGCTCCATAAAGACAACGATGACATATTCCTTAGGCGGCTTAGGGTTGAATTAATATGGAAACTCATGTACATGGAAAGTTAGGCTCACAAGCTGATATTCCGAAAACTCTTCTCTTATCTTTCTTGGTATATGCTTGTGCATGTAGCATCCTTTCCTGCCAGAGTAAGGCTCTTGATCTATCTAAGAAGGCGATCAGCATGTAGAAACCGAAGATTACTGTAATTGAACATTCTCTTCAGAAATTGAGGAATTGCCATACATCACGCCATGTGTGCTGCGAGGAGTCAGACTGGACTGCTCGCTAATGCTGTCAAGAGTTGACCGAGCTTACAGACACCGTCCCCTTTATTAGTGGGTCACTCTTGAATACACAGAGATCATCCACAAATAACTGCATGTTTGTCAGTAAACGTCGTAATGGAGGATCGAGGGGATATGATGCTTACCTGTTCCATATTTAGTTTCGCACAACTGCGCTCTGTCGCAACCGTCTGCTTATCAGAGCTGGTTTTCAAGTAATATCAATGGGGCTGACTCTTCTACTTATGTTTGCGCGGAACAATGAACGGTCTACGGTAATTAATGCCTTATGGTGCAAGATTTTAAGTGCGAGGAGCATGGGAGCCGAGCGCCACTATGAAACTGTCTTTGAGGCTAGCTTGGGTCGCCATAACACTATTTATCCCGTCAGCTACGGTATTTACTATATCACCACTTCGCAGGTTACCTAAAGCACCATCGATGCTCCATCGAAGACCGCCTGTGCAGCGACAGTGTCAGCGTCAGCGCTTGCAAAATCATTAAGTATCCTATTCGTGCCACATAGCGAACATGTCCGGACCAACTCCAGAAGCTGTTACTACCTCTCGGGACCCCCGTTCAAAACGCCCTGTCAAACGCCAAGCACTCACTCCCACCTCTCAACAAGCGACACAGCTCACCGCTCTCTTTGCGAAACCAGACCGTGAAATTGCCCTACCCCCTAGCTCTAGCGCAATCGCGAAGAAAAGTTCACTTCCGGCTCCACCAGAGATCGTGGCTAATGTCCAAGGATCTAGCGCTGGTGCCGGTTCTGGTGAATTTCATGTGTACAAAGCGAGTCGGAGACGAGAATATGAAAGGGTGAAATTGATGGATGAGGAAGTTGCTCGGGAAGAAGCGGATGTAGATTTCGGAAAGAAAAGGGAGGAGCAAAGAACGAGGGACGAGGAGAAGACCGAAAAGAATAGGAAGAGAAGAGAGAAAAGCAAAGCAAGAAAGGGTGGCAAAGAGGGGAAGGGAAACGACAAGACGACTATTGAAGTCGTGAAAGGTGGCGAGATTAACGTAAAGACGGAAGGGACTCGTCTGCCTCTACCAGAGCAGCAGCAAGGGCTGGAAGACAAGGGTGAGGCCGGTTCGGTTGCTGAAGAGGCCGGGCTCATCATTCATGACGACGACTGAGCTCCAGAATTGGCACAGCACTGGAACTATAGATTCTTGATGAGATCAACACTTTGCATCGTATTGAGCTTGCGGTACGCTCCAGCACATGCGCTTCCCTCCGTTGCGGATATTATGGATTGTGAAAAAATTAGCACAAGGAGAACATAATTGTGCCAGAATTTCCCTGTTACAACGGCTGGGGCTCGCCACGAAGTAGCAGCTCTCGGTCCTGTCGAATAGGTATGTCAAGATGACCATATTTCGGTTATTGCTCTTACTAATGCTGTCGAAGATGGCTGATAAACTTTCTAAGGACATGCGATGTCTTTACGTGGTAGCCAGTTTGTCTTGTTTCCCAGATAACAAATGGCACAAATTATAGTCAATCATTTCTACTAAGGACCATTCTGACCTGTAATTGAACGACAACACTAAGCAGAAACACAGCCCTTTTCAGCCTTATGTTACCATTGATAAACCTCTCTTTAGTGTTTCGATATAATGTCCATCAAGAGCGTTAACAGCGAAGGCTGTTGTCAGCCCCTGGTTCCCTATCCGTAACCCAGACGCTCCGTACTGGTACATCCAGCCAACGTCCCAGCTACCGTCTTCACATTGAAAATTTCGTAAAGAGCGAATATCAGTGTCATATCGAAGGCCAAGCTTCTTACAAGTGAGAATACGCATAGCAATGCTGAGAGCATCATTAGTTGCTCCGATGCGTTCCTGAACTCGCTCTCGGAGTGGCGGGACTAGTTCGTCGTGAAGTTTCGGGTGATCGGGGTGATCAACGAGTTGGCCGAGGATGAATAGGAAGCAGTCGGCCGAACAATAGTACCGTGTTTCATCTGTATATGCACGATAGAGGAGCACGTCACGGACCCATTCCAAGCTCTTCCGAAGCTGGTAACCGCGCCCATGCTTGTAGAATAGACTGAGAACGTTCGTGCAAACTATGGGATCGAATCGTGGCCTCGAATGATCGAAATATGTCTACACTCGATTAAGTCAGCTCCCTTTCACCTCTCAACCATGAAGGACCATACCATGACAATGCCATCTTCATTTACAAGTTCAAGCATCTCATCTAGGACCGAGTTCACCACCTCGTCATCACAATCTGTCACCATCAGAGCCAACGAAGTAGTATCTGGGTCATTCGGGTACGTTTCTGTAGTCAACAAAGGTTTTCCTGTTTGCCACACCATCAGTCCATTACAGGATCCTGTGACAAGAACCCTGGACCAACCGATGAAGAAATTCCATGTTCGCGGGTGTACTTCTAACTTCACAAGGTTTCTGGAACGGAGATAAGCCAGCAGATTTCTAGGCGTTGATGGGGATGAAAAACTTACCCATCTACAGTGGCGCTGAGGATGAGAAGCTGTGCAAAGTTGTCGTGGATGGTAGTGTTGCATTCGGTGGTGGAAGTCAAGTGTCCAGCATTACGAGTGAGATATTCCTTTCCTCTGTGTACCGGATCGCCAAGAAGGTTTCGCAAGGTACGAGCGACACTAGCACTGTCATCGAAGATTATACCCCAAGAGACCGCGCCGTAAAGACATTTTCGGACTTGTCATCTACAAATATGGCGTCTTGAGCGGCGGTTTGTGTTTCTTTGGGTACATGATAATAGAAATTGAGGTTTGGCTTGCGCATACCGGCATCGCCTGAGATGAAGACTCGGTCGAATATTGACCAATCTGCAGGCCTGGTGCTGAAAATGGCATAATCGGGTCTAGAGATGTTGGACATGGCATATATACGCAAACCCCCATTAGACCCAGCTTTGAGCTCAGAAAGAACAGCAATCATAAGCTCATTGGGCTGCAGCGACTCTCGAGCCTGGGAGAACGCCTTACCTACTTCGCTTGGGGGCAGAGCGAATTGCTCTCCCACTTGACTATAGCAAACATCTTCCGATATACGGCCGCGTTCGTACTCAAATCAAACAGAGGAAGAGATGATCTTTTTGAGGGTTTGGGCGGAGATAGTGGTTTTGGTTGTTGCTGACCAGGTGAACTCTTCATGCCCAAAGTCGTCGAGCTATAGGTGAGGCTCCCAGAAACGACAGATTGTCAGTTCAGGTTGCTTTGCTTGCTATCGGTTTTCATCTTAGAGCTTTCCCCCGAGTGTGAGACTTGGATCGAGAACCAAATAGCTTTCACCTCGTGGCATCAGCCACCTCTTCACGTCTCATTGAAGGCTGGGTATCTTCATGGAACGGTAGAATGCTCTTTGAGCTCCTTCGTCAAGGCTATGTGTCTAGCTACAATTTTTAGCCTATTGAGTAGTATATTCGGTCTTTCATTCGGAACAAGACCAACTGGCTAGAGATCCTCGCGTGCCTACTACAATAAGCGGACTTCGCTACAGAAAAATAGACACCAAAGGTTAGTTGGAACCCAGAAAGAAAGGTAAGAATTGGCGGCCACACCATACTCGTAATCGTAAGCGTGCTCGGGTGAACTTCCCTTATGTAGTTATGTTGATCTTTGGGTTTATCGATAAGAGTCCGAGGTCTCCAACGCCCAGAAGAAATACCTTTGTGCGAACAGCTGGCACGGACATTTCTGATCCTGTTACATCATGCAACCATGGGGAAGCCACGGGTCTGAACCTGTCTGCACTCTCGACGCACAATTCCGCTAACATATCTTTGCAGATGATAATTCTCGTTCGCCATGCCCAATCGGAAGGCAATAGTACCCTCTCCTTCCTTCATGCTCAACCGACTCTGTCTCTAACTGCTGCAGAAAACCGAGACATCCATCAAACCGTACCCGATCATCGAGTCAAGCTCACCCCGGATGGCTGGAAGCAGGTATGCGTTCCCCACGTCCCTTCCTCGAAACCCCTACCACTCCCATTGCTCACGCTCCCCACCCCAAGGCAGAAGAAGCCGGCATGAAGTTGCGCTCTCTCCTCCGCCCAGACGATACCCTCCATTTCTTTACGTCCCCCTATCGGCGTACCCGAGAAACCACAGAAGGTATCCTTGACGCACTCACCTCGTCCAATCCAACCCCTTCTCCCTTCCCCCGCAACACTATCAAAGTCTACGAAGAACCTCGTCTACGCGAACAAGATTTCGGAAATTTTCAACCATGTTCTGCAGACATGAGCCGGATGTGGCAGGAGCGCGCGGACTACGGGCATTTCTTCTACAGAATACCGAATGGGGAGTCCGCAGCGGATGCCTACGATCGTGTTAGTGGCTTCAACGAGAGTCTCTGGCGCAGTTTCGGGGAAGATGACTTCGCTAGCGTATGCGTTCTGGTCACTCACGGCTTGATGACAAGGGTATTCCTCATGAAATGGTATCATTTCAGCGTCGAATATTTCGAAGACTTGCGCAACGTAAACCACTGCGAATTTGTGGTCATGAAGCTTAATCCCGATAACGGAAAATTCATACTACAGAATCAGCTAAGGACATGGAGCCAGTTGAAGAGGGAAAGGGCAAACAATGCGATTAGCCAACCGCCGCAGAGTCCGATTCCGGTGAGGAAGAGGTGGGGTGGTTGTCCGGATGGGTGCGATCATGAAGACGAGGAAAGAGCGAGAAAGAAAGCGGCAAGAAGACAGAACACGGCGGATCTATTCATGGATGATGATACAGTGCGGCAGATCGAGCAGGCAGTAAAAAAGAGATCGAGCAAAGCTGCCGAGACGAAAGGCACAAAAGACGGGGCCGAATACCCCAGAAGCCGGGACGACGCCCCCTTATCACCAAAAGCAATCCCCTCCTCCCAAAAGCCCACCGCCCTCACCCCTCAATCCCCATCCCTGATCAGCGAAGGGGGCCGCGACGGCGGGGGCTCCCTCTCCGGCGCCGCCAGCCGCTCCGGCTCCTCAACACCGGACTCGGACGCCGACGCCAAAGAGCGCATGCAGAACGTGCCAGTGAGAAGTAGCATGGCGATGGCGCTGCACGGCGAATTGGAGGGGGAGGGGCTGGGGATCGACAGAGCAAGGGCGGATGCGTTGGGGGATCAGAGCGATGTGGATGATGATGAGGGGGGTGTGGAGGGGAGTGTGCTGTAGGCCGCAAAGACGAATAGACGGGGATAAAGAGTTAAGGTTAGCTGTGAGAATGCTCGGAGGTACGGCTGTTGGCTACGGTTTTCTGTGAGTTGTTGTGCGAAGATGGGGGTGGACTGGGGATGGAGGGGGCTCGGGCTAAAGTTTCGAAGAATGACCACTACGCCAAATGGTGGTTGGAATCTGGTGTAGGAGAGAAAGGGGGTGAAGGCGACGGACGGGAGATTGGAAAGATATACGTACCTAGTGGTGTTTGATGTTTGGGATGGAAGATAGATACGACCTTCAGAATCAACGAAAACATAGAGCAGCACCTGTTAAATCGATACCCATTACGGCTTTGCACATCTTCATGCTCAATTGACGAATATCTCCATTTTCAGTACAATCATCCAGCCATGAATCCGCTATCAAACTCTATTCCTCTCCACCCCCGCCCATACTTGCGCCCCCCGCCTGCTTCGCCGACTTCGCGCTGCAGATATCATCAACCCTCAGCAGCAAACAGGCCGACTTTTCGAACATTAGCAGAGAATCTACTTCCGACAATCATAAGGACTTACCTCAACCGCAGTCTTGATACTCTGCAACTTGACCGCCTCGGGCTCCCACACCCCATACTCCCGCATATCTACCAACGTGCCCTTCTCCCCATCAATCCCCCACGTACTGCCGCCCTCCGCATGCTTCGCCCGCAGCTTCGTCAACACCTTCACTGGACTGCTCCCGGAGTTCTGGATCAGCGTCCTAGGAATCACCTCCATCGCTTCCGCCACAGCCTTGTACGGCCACTGCTGCACGCCCTCGACGGATTTCGCCCGTTGCGCTAGCCGGACGGAAACGGCCATTTCAGTGGCGCCGCCGCCCGGGGAGAGGCGCGGGTGAAACATGACGTTGCGGGCGACGGACATGGCGTCTGAGAGGTTTCGCTCGATTTCGTTGAGGATGTCTTTGGAGGGCCCGCGTAGCAGGATGGTGCATGCTTTTGGGATTTTGCATTTGGTGATGAAGGTGAAGTACTCGTCGCCGATCTTTTCGATTTCGAAGAGTCCGCATTGCGTGCCGACGTCTGATTCGTGGAGGTCGTCGACGCGGTTGACGATTGTGGCTCCGGTGGCGCGCGCGATGCGGTTGTTGTCGGTTTTGCGGACGCGGCGAAGAGCAGTGATGTTGTGCTTGACGAGGAAGTGCTGCGCCAGGTCCGAGACGCCTTTTTCTGTGATGACGAGGTCGGGTTTCAGGGAGATGATGGCGTCGGTCATGGCTTTCACTTGCTCTTCTTCGATTTGCAAGATGCGGTTCCAGTCTTCTTCTTTCGAGATTTCAATGTTCGTTTGAGACTCTCCCTTTTTGTACTCCAAGGGGCAGTCAAGGAGGACGACACGCGGATTCTCGATGCGCCGCCGCATTCTGGGGTGCGTGATGTCTTTGTTAAGCATGACGCCGTCAAGGACTCTGCTGTCTTCTATCTCGCCCCCGGGGATCTTCTCGACTTTGGCGTAGCGTTTGATGTCAACTTCCTTCTTGCCGCCTCCAATGTCATGGGAAACTGTTCGGACCGCTTTCAGAGCTAGGTTGCACATCAATTCAGACCATCTTGAGACGAATTTCGTGCCGATTGAGGAGGAGATTAGTTGGTACATGGCTTTGTCGTCGTTGATGTTCACAGGTAATGAGATTTCTTCGACAATGTTTAGAGCGTCTGCTAGGGCACGTTTGAAGGCGGATATTATGACGACGGGGTGGATGTTTCGTTCTAATTGTGGAAGGGCTTGTGCCAGTATTTCGCCAGCTATAGACCGTCAGCTCATGAGCCGAGAGATCCAGCCACTCCTGCGAACCTAATATTATTACTGTCGTTGTGCCATCTCCGACTTCCTCATCTTGTGTTCTGCTAAGCTCTATCATGCTCTTTGCTGCCGGATGCGCGACCTCAATTTCTCGTAGAATAGCGTGACCATCATTCGTGAGGACGATGCCGCCCATAGGGTCCAGTAGCATCTTGAGCATTGCTTTCGGACCGAGGCATGATCGGATTATGTCTGCTACCCTATGTCTCCTCAGTTTCGTATGAGGATATAGGTTCGAAGGACCATAGTTTGAGTAGCTTACGTTTTTGCGGCCGTTATATTCGAGAGCTGAGCTTTACGCCCTACTTGCCTATCGCCAGATTGCGTATCTAACAGACCTAGTTAGTCATCATGGTTGTGCTCGAGATATATTGCGCGGCGAAATACTCATCACCACCACTGGGGCCTGCATCTTGAGAGCTGTGGGCTGTTGCCAGCTTTTGAGGGTTGAAATTTACAAAGCAACTATCTGTCTCTTCGTAGTAGAAAAGTAAAATCAAGTACAATTCATTAGAAGTTACTTTGAGCTGCTAGTTCAGGTATCAAGCTCTAGAAAGCTGTAGTATTAAACGCGCTTTTTTGATAATTGAGGTTCGAATTTCGTGCAGGGCAAGCTTTAGAGTTATGACTAAGCGGTAACGGCGCTAGTCAATCTTCCGTTCTCCAACGACAACTGCGCTTCGCCATCAGACGGTGAATCAACGACTTCACCAATAATTCAAGTGGCTCAATCATACCTTCTCTAGAGGCTTGGAGATATTTCAAGAATGGTAAGGATGAGAGAATATGATCAAACGTTATCCGGTATTACATAAGTCAGGATTAATTACTGAATGTAAGGTATCAGTATCTCGTTTATTAATCACACGTCTACTTTTGCATCAGGTCGAGATACAGGATTGAAGTCCGTAGTCAGTAGATCTCAAGCTGGCAAGCGTAAGCTATGTGCAGCTGTCGTTTGAAGCCTAATGAATGACTGCAATCCGAGGAGAAAACGATCGTTAAAGGTCCAACTCTCCATTGATGAGTCTAGCATTCGCAAGCTTGGAGAATCATAGAAATGAACCTCTGACAATCGAGCTGAGATGTACGAATCAGCTGTTGATGTTGTCGACTACCTTATTATGTTCCAATTCTGATCTCAGACTGGGGTGCCTTCTATCGGAACTAGACCGGGCTTAACTTTGGTCAGACTCTTTGAGTATTCCACTGCGAAATAGGAATGACAACAATGACGCGTACCTTACATCGACCAACTTCATCTATAGCTGCGTGGTGTCCGAACGAAGCGTTACAACCCTGTTTATACCTAGAAAGCTCCCAGTGTTTGGTATGAAGTGCTCTTGGGAGACGGCCCATCATGATACAACTATTTCTTTGGTTTCCCTTGGCGGACCCTTTCTTCGTTCAGTTCCTTGACGACCTGATCATACCTTTTCTTCCCTTTTGAACTGAGCATCCAAGGGGCGAGCAGGTCAAACGCGTCCCACGGTTGTTCTTTCGTTCTCCTCCCGAAGGTATCGAATAACCCTGGAAGTTTCGTGGGAGAAGACGGCTTTTTGGGTTTCCTTGCGCGGCTCTCCTTTTCGGGACCTGGTGCGGATACAGATTCTTGTTTACCAGTCGTCTCCTTCTCAGGACCTGATGCGGATACAGATTTATCGCTAGCCTTATCCATCTCGAGCGCTTGGAGACCCCGTTCAAAGATAGCTTGTCTTGCTGCTTTTCGTGCCAAGCGCTTGTCAATAATCTCCTCGGTGATTCCGCCAGACTTCAGCATCCATAGGAGGAAGTGATCTCCCTTCGAGGGATGTCTATGTTCTTTCATTATATCTCCCTTTCGTGATGCGTCTTTTCCCGACCTTTGCTTAGATCCTTCCTCAGATGGGGGTGAGAAGAATTCTTGCGGCGAACCTATCGAAGAAGCCTTTGACTGTGGTTTTGATGAGTCTTTTGACAGAGGTTCGGAAAGAGGTGCAGTCGAAGTCTTTGTCAAATCTTTTGAATAGGGATTGGGGGACTTTGCTGAGCGATGACTAGCTCTTGCTTTCGCTTCAGCTCTACCAGGAAGTAAAAGATACTCCAGGAAGGACGCCTCAGGAGGGTTTTGGCTTTGTAATTTGCTGAGCTTCTTGTTACTCTTTCTGTCTTTGGATCCAAGAGCTTTGTAGGTGTACGGATGATATGCTTTGATCTTTTCTTGTCCCGTGGTGAGCTTGGGACGCGGATTCTTAGAGCTTGGCTCGGATAGGGAAACTTTAGTTGGAGCTGTGGGAAGAGTACCAGAAGACGGAAAGCTGGCTTTTAGGTTATCAGCATTGTGAGATTCGAGAAAGATGCGTGATTGATATCATGGGCCGATTAGACGCTGGCGAATACAACTTGGACTGCAACAGGCAGGATACTTACGTTTGGTAGAGTGCCCCTTATGATGCTCCTTATATTGTATCTTGTGCAGATCTGGATCTGGTGGATATTTTCTAACGTCAATGGCTGACATGACAATGCTCTTGCACCTTATGCTATGGTGTCATGGATGGGTATAAGCGGCTGCAGGTTGGTTATGTGAGCAGAGAAGAAGAGAGTTGTTGTTGATCGACAGCCCTTCACCCTACCGCCCTATGAGATGCGTTAAAATGAGAATTATAGCATTCTCGATGGTAAGCTTTGCTCCTTTATACTCACAGAAATTGTGACCAACGACGTAGTCAGACTATCAGAGCAAAAGCAGATATATCTCAGAAGGAAACTCATGAATTTGGAGGTCGACGCTACTCCCAGCCAATGTTTGTGATGTTTAGGGTGGATTATAGTGAGCTGGATACCCGGATCCAAATTTTGCCCCTTGAACACTATGCATTCAAAGTCTGTTGCTATGGCTTTGCTTTGGTAATTCAGGACACTTGCTTACAGCCTTAGGGATGCCAACGAGCACTTGCAATCTTTTTTTGCACAGCTTCTAGAGAAGAATTCTGTCAGCCACTGAACATTCTGTAGCCATGAGCCGTGCACTCCTTTTCAGTTTTTCGGGCATTGGCAGACTGATTATCATATCCCATTGAGGGCTCACTCTGCTTTCTGTATACGGGCGCATGTGATGAACTGTTAACGCCAGGATACGTATTGCTTTGCTTCTTCAACGCCGGTCTTTGTGCATGCCACGGGCTGCCAAGGTAATACAACACATTGTGTTGAGGTGCCAGCATGCACACAATATCAAGCTTTTTTTTCTCTGCGGATTCGCAATAGACTGTTATTGGCGGCAAGAAATATCTACTTACTCTGCTGCTGCTCTTCCATCGTTTCCCAGTTCGAGCTGGGACCAGGTCGAAGCATTGGCTTCATCCTATAAAAGGAGGATTGGAGCCTGCCAGGAAAGAAACCCGCTCCTACTGGAAACACCATGGGAAGGGTATGGCTTTCCAGAGTTAAATCTTGCCAACGGTAGCAGCCCTGGCGACTCCAGGGATTCTGTGTTGGAGCTCTAGCCACCTTGTACCACCATTGCTGTGCGTGTGCAGCGCTTGTCTTCCAACTGCGCAACTCCGTCATTAGGAACCTGATCATTGCTCGGCAGGGGGATCTCATCCGGAACAATACAAACTCAAAACGCATAGTCGAGGTATATCGTTCTGATCTCGGGCATGCCGAACGAGTCAGTAAGAATCACGGAATCAGGAGAACAGGCGACGAAACCCAATTCCTTCCATGTCAGTTCCTGAAACAGTCCGGTTTCGCGACTATGATTATATAAAACAACGGTTCTAGTTTTTCAAGTCAATAGGAATCGTCGCTTAGAGACAGTGGCATTCAATCGTATCGCTGATGGGGAGAACTCCTTCCAGAATCCCCACCCTTTCTCTTTCGCTGGTGTATTCCATTGCGGTCCCTGGCCGCCCTCTGGTCAGTACTAGCCATTCTGCTGGAACGGACTTTTTCAGAACGGAGAAGCCTACGTATATTCTATTAGATTGCGCAGTGGTACAGTACATTATCACGGAAACAAGAAAGACGATGAGAAGGATGAGAATGACGAGAAGGACAAGGAGAAGAACACACTACGTACTTGAGTGAGCAGCAGCGAGTATTCACTCCCTACAATTACGTCAATAACGTAGTCTCAAAACCCGCCTCGGCAGCTCAATATGTCTTCGCTCAGGAAGCCCGGCCACATCCCCCGTCGCTTTCAACGCATCCGCCGCACACTTGACCACATTTCCGAAATTTTCCAATCGGCATGTTTTGGATTGCACAGAAAAGAAAAGATAGCTGTCTTTCCTAACTAGTCCAGAAAAATCAAAAAAAATCTGCTAGAGAACCTTTGGGACGAGCGAAACGACGATCCGAAACCCCCTGTATTTAAATCAATTCCATCTCGGCCTTTACCACGTTGACTCGGGCATTTTCTCCGCGCAAAATACAACTGCTGTGGTTTGCATGGGGGGTAAAACTGGAAAATACACCCTGTGGCATGAAATCCACAGAGCCTTTAACGAGGTAGGTAGGTAGATGCAGGCTAACTTTGGGTCTGTCTGCTATGCCACGAGCACCCCCCGTGGACTTCCTTGTGCTATTGCTGGGAACCCTTGCTATTGGATTGGGTTGGAGGTCATGTACTGATTCAAGCATACCAAGCCATCATGCCAGATTGATTTTGAAGGATACGATGTGTTTTCAACCTAACACTCGAACCGGATTGCGTTCTTCGAGTCAAACCAGAACAAGAGCTCGTCAAACAACCCCATTTACTCCGTTTTCATGGACTCGATAACGGAACCTTTCCTGCCTCACCACCTCAATCTTCCTCTCTCGCCTACCTCTTCTCGCTCCTATTCTAGTCCCTACCATCCCCATTCCGTACCCACCACCGCTCAAGAGACCCACACCCGACCCCCACACTTCCCTCTCCCTCCCTCCCTTCCCCACCCCAGCCCGCCGCCGTCCCGTGCAACGTTCCGTGAAGACAAGGTTACAGGTGGGCAGGTGTGGTATGTGAAACACCATGCCAAGCTATACCAGGTTATAAAAGCTACCAAGGTTTTGAAGGCAGAAGATGATAGCCTAACGTCCACATCTAGAGACCCGTCATGCGTATGGAGGAAGAAAATTCATGGTGCACTGCTGTTCGGTTCGGAAGGATCGAAACAGTCTATGCTGATGGTATGAAGGGAGGAAGATGTAGACGGTGTGCAGCTTGATTGTTTGACAAGGGCAAGACAGAGAGGTGTTTTGGTGGGGTAGGTAGGTAGGAATGACATCTTCAAGGTTGTGGGTGGAGTAGGAAGGCGATAGTTCCGATACGAGAGTGTTCGGCACGAGAAGAAGCGGTTTCTGTGTGGGAAGCTGTTTGGCTGGTTGGGTTGTTGGAGGGGGTTAAGTGGGATTGGATCTAAGGCAGTCGTCTGGTTTGGAATTAAAGGAGGTGGTTATTTGAGGAGAAGGACGATGGAGAGAAATAGTCGGTGCTTTGTTGGGACATTGAAGCGATCGTGGTGCTGTCGAGGTCCCGGGTGAGCATTCGTGATTGCGTGCGGGGAATTTTTGTTGGAGAGAAGGAGTTAGGAGACTTGATTTGAGCGATTGGATGTCGGATATTTGACCTTGCTGCAAGCAGTGCTCCGCTCGGCGTAAAGCAAGCATTAACTGAGGTTTATGAGAGATGTTGAGCATATGTTGCTTCAAAGTCCAGTACGGGAGTCTTCGAGAGATCGGAGATATTCCGTCTCGACACTGTGTGCAGATATTCCCAGATACAAATCGTGTAGATTCAGTGTCATACCCCAGGGCCTCATTGGTAGACCATAAGGTGATTTAAGAAGGGTGAGGGATTTCTATCAAGATCTGAAAATGCCATGATAGCTGGGCATTTGGCTTGACACTAGACGGGAAAAATGCGCAAGTATTCCAATGAAACCGATAGACGAGCTGAAGACTTTGTTGAGCTCGTGGTGAGCACGGTCTCATCGAGCTGCAGCGACGAGCCGGGTGAGAGAAAGGAGAGGATGGAATGCTTCCAAGAGAAGAGTAGACACCGTTGCCCAAGTACTGCAGAAGCGGTGACGATAACCGAAAATGAAGAATGAATGATACGGGTAGTATGAGTGCTATTATTATCGATCAAGACGCCCTGTTAAGCTTGTTGGAATTCCTTCTCGGTTCACGTTGCTTTTAACATCTCGTGCAAGGGAGTTCGTAGATGCATGTAAGAAAGTAGCGGTTCATTGCAACCTTCTAGAAGACATGGGGAATAAGAAAATGTGCCAGCGCACAGTAGTTTTGCGGGGTTTCCGAACCAATATCGTTATTGCCATATACCACATTGTTAATTCCTTGTGAAGATCATCGACTCCATTTTTAGATGAGGCATTTTCGGGGGAGGTAAGCATTATTTTGATGCTTGGAAAACGGTGGACGGTGAGAATTCACCGTAGGTGCCCTTGTTGGACGATATAGGGCACCACCGACGTGTGGTCAGTTTTGATATCAAGCAGATGTTAGTGTAGGAGGGAGTAACAACAATATCAGGCGTTAGAATGGATCACACCTCACAAGCACCAATTAATATTTGTTTGTAGATTGGTGGCAGTGAGCTCCTACCAACCGCTGCACCCATTTGTTAGCGGGATTTTCAGCGTTTAGTCCGTAGTGAGACAAGCAATGTTAGAATAGCAACCGCTGCTCCCTCGGAGTCACGAGTAGCATATTCCGTACTCTAGCACTCATGGTGATGGTAATAGTAATAATGATAATAACGATAATCATCGGCAACGGCACTGATTCAAAAATGCCTCAAGCATTGGCAATAGCAATCGGAAAATACCACAGAGATCTAAAAGCCGACCGGCTGAGGTTTACCCGAGATTACTCTATCTAGAGATAGCGTTCGGTGGCGAAGAGGCTGCATGTTTGGGACTTGGATCATGGACAGTGGGGAGATGTTGTTGCGTCGCTGAGCATCGCATCTTATGAGGATTCACTCCACGGTGTATTGTTGATCAATGTTGGCCAGTACTCGAGTATTGTTCAATCAGGCCATCTTCATCTTTACCTTACCTTTTGGTTGGAAACTTCCATGTTGGCAATGGCGGTGGTATCAGCATGCTCGCTTGTAGCCGACACAGCCCCACACTCCCCGTCTTCTTCACTGTGAGCCTTGTCCCGTCTTGGCAAAAGGCAGCTGAGCATTCGACATTGCCCCGCAGCCTGCGAGCTTGTAAGTACCATCAATCCCTTACTTAAAGTCCTCGTGCACGTCAACACTTCACTTTCTCCATCATTGCGCGTTACAGATATCAAACCACACCACCATCTATCTATCTGTCGTCCTTTTGCCACTGGCTGCAGTCCCTTTTATAAGCCTATCTCCCATCTCCCATCTCCCATCTCCATACTCCACTCCGATCCTCACCCGCCGCCTTCAAAGTGTCTTCTACTCGCAGTATCCTCTCGCCTTCACCTAATCGAGATACATCAACCATGTCTACTACAATGGACAACGGCAAAGCAACGGTGCCATCAGCTGGTTTCCGCAACGGCAATGCTGGCGGCAGCGGTGCTCTCATCAATGTGCAGCCACCTCGCAGAGAAGACCTCCAGCCAGCCTATGCGCAGACGCTGATGGGAGAAAGCGAAGATGCTGGAACTCATGGCTGGTATGGATCGATGAGTATGGATTATGTGCTTCCCGATATGTACCGAGACTAACGGCTTCAAGTCAATACTCTCGGAAACTGCATCGGTTGTATCGGATCAGTCCCATGCTGCGTCGTTTGCCCCAATCCCTACAAGCCAGTTAGCCAAGGAAACGTCGGACTGGTCACGAAGTTTGGTCGATTTTACCGTGCAGTCGATCCAGGTCTTGTGAAAATCAACCCGCTATCCGAGAAGCTCATCCAAGTCGACGTCAAAATCCAGATTGTTGGTACGTATTTCCATTTCGACTGCCCCCTTGCAATCATCAACTAACGCTCTCGACAGAGGTCCCGAAACAAGTGTGCATGACAAAAGACAATGTAACTCTTCACCTCACATCCGTCATCTACTACCACATTACCTCGCCCCACAAGGCCGCCTTCGGTATCTCCAACATTCGCCAAGCCCTCATGGAGCGCACCCAAACCACCCTTCGCCACGTCGTTGGTGCCCGCGTCCTTCAAGACGTCATCGAGCGCCGCGAGGAAATCGCCCAATCTATTGGTGAAATAATCGAAGACGTCGCCTCGGGCTGGGGTGTCCAGGTCGAGAGCATGCTGGTCAAGGACATCATCTTCAGCAACGAGCTCCAGGACTCCCTCAGCATGGCCGCCCAGGCCAAGCGTATCGGAGAGTCGAAAGTCATTGCCGCCCGCGCCGAAGTCGAGTCCGCTAAATTGATGCGCCAAGCCGCTGATATCCTATCGAGTGCGCCGGCCATGCAAATCAGGTACTTGGAAGCCATGCAAGCCATGGCCAAGACAGCGAACAGCAAAGTTATTTTCTTGCCGTCACCGAACGCACCCATGCAGCAACAATTGGAAAAGGCGGATTCCTACGGCGAAGGACCCAGTTCGCACGGCCACAAAAGCCAGCCGTTTGAGGGCGATTCCAAAGACGGCTTTCAGCAGGCCATGAACGCGAGGGTTATCGAGAATATCTGAGAGCTTTGAAGACATGCGTTGTACGGTTGCGCTTCACAGAAGGTAATAGCTGGATGATCTGTCTTTAAGGAAATGGCGGGGCAAGGCGCACTGGGCAGTCCAAGGGTTGCGAATTGTTCTCTCGCTAAGTCGGATACCCCCAATTGATTATGTTTATATTTACATATTTATGCTATATGGACGTCGAAGTCAGGGAATCTCCACTTGAACGTGTAACGGTTGTATGTTTTCCTGGCCTTCTTGGCTCCGTGCAACCCCTGTCCTCTAACTTCAACGTACTGACCTCTATCTTCGTGAGCTGCCCACCCTCCCCTCCATGCACGCAACACATCCCCCTACCTCGCCGTACCTTATCCTGTTCCTATCTCCCCTTATTACTACCTCTCCCCAGCCCGCATTATATCCTAAGCTTCCACATACATACAATAGACCAAAGCCCACCTACTCGTAGCCCGTTCAGCCAGGTGGCCATACAGCGAATTCCGAAGCCCCACGTCGAAGTAGCCAGCTTTCCACATCCATAGCCCTACGATAACGCGGAGCCCCGTGATCTGGTACTCGCACGGCCCAGCTCGCAAACCTCGGGCATAAGATAGCTCTTTGTCGCCCCGTTTTTATCGGTGTGGTTGTATAATTTTATAAACTGGTCTACGGGATGGAGATACTGTCTAGGATTTTTGGAGTCGGCTGCTTGCGGCAGGGATTTCCTTGAGCGAATCTGACTGGGTGGGTATGGAACGTGGATGGATGGATGCGGGGTACAGCGACGACTAGAGGAGAATAAACCGCAGTGTGGGGGTTTTTTTAGCTCTAAGAGCCTGGTTCACGCAGAGAGCGTTCTCCATACTACGGTCGTCGTCAGTACGAGTACGACACTATGTGTATCTGTATATGTAGATGGTATGCTGTGCTTCATAGCTTTTGGCTGCGTAAGTATGTTGAAATGAAGGGGGGAAAAGATATATATATATCCTGATCCGCATCCTTCCTCTCACCTCCCCCGGGCCCCCATCCTTTTTGCATCTCATTACCGAGCCGCAACACCCCGCATTCAGCGTACGTATCCTATCGTTCGAAGCGTCTGAATACGGCTTGGTGTGGGTTTTTGGAGGAGGTGTGAGGAGATGTGGGTAAGGGTGTGGAAGGGCGAGCTGGTAAAGGGGAGAGAGAGAGGTAAGGGGGACAAAGGATGCCAAGAGGCAGGTTGGGTCGAGATTGACAGACTTCAACGAGGTCTTTAATTGCCAATCCTTCTGCTTGCAACAAAAACTCGATGTCAAGTCTGGACATTCCAATTCAAAAGATTAAGTGAGATTGGTTGCTTATTCATTCGAATATGGGTGAAAAAGAATCTTTGTTTGGATGAGAATGGAGGCTGTAGAGTTTGAGAGGGATAGAAGTGTCGAGGGGTGGGTTTGACGAAGGAGAGATGGGTTCGGTTGTTCGATTGTTCTTGTAGCACATCCGTCGTTGCTGAAGCATTGTTGAAGGTTAAGACGCATGAAAAGATCGACGGGGCTGTTTGCTTATCAGGAAATGTGGAAGTGGTTGAAACGGAAAGATTTAAATCACCGGTCGAGAGATCGATGAGCCTAGTTGCTTATCTGCATACCGGTATGTTGGCGTGAGGTTTGGAATGGATGGTAGGGAAAGGTTGTCGCTCTCTTGCCTGGTAGATTGGCACGCCCAATACGGAGACTGCTATTGCTTACTGACTTTGGCCTTCCTTTGAAGTCGTTCCTCGAAATGTTTATTTTGGAGCTCAAGCGTTTGAATAGAACACATTTTGATGACTTGGATGTCTTAAGAAATGTAAAGTATGAATTGCGCGTTTGTAAAATATGTTTAAAGTTAAACGCTTTTAGAGGGTTATGCGAGACCGTCGCTTTCTTGCTTGGTAGAATAGGCATACCCAATATCGAAACCGTTTTTCTTTGAGTGGCTTTCGCCTTCTTTTGAAGTCATTCTTGGTGATTCTCGACACTCCGCCTGATTAGCGCCATCGAGTCTTGACGGCTTCAATTTGAGCCAAAGTCGAGTCGACCGTCTGAAGGGGCTACTCCGAAGAGAACGCAGACTCGATCGATTCCTGAAAAGTCCGTAGCCAAAAAGATAATTGGCTACCGTGAATAGAAAGGAAGTTCTCAGTGGCTAGAGAGTAGGAGATTTGCTCTGTTTATGATGGATGGGGGCTGTAGAGCAGTATAGTTTAAGCTGACTGCTGCTGCGTTTTCAAGCCTGGGATGGTGTCTTGGGGGCTATCAGAATTATTGTGGTGGTGGTTTTGAGGGATCGTGCGGGTCTCTGTGTGGTGTCGAGGGTTGAGATTCGTAAGGATGTGGAGTAGGGGTATGCCGAGAGATGCGATACTTCATCCTTTGCTAAAATGGATGGTCGACGTGGAGACATCCTATTCTGCATCTTCACCCTGAACTTCCTCCTCCTCTTCTTCATCTTCGTTTTCGTCTTCCTCCAGCACTTCCTTTCCGTCTTCTCTTTCTCCATCTCCCCCTTCCAGCAGTTGTACCACATCGCCCAAGCCCTTAAAAATGCAGTGCGCATTGGCCAACTCCTCCAACTTGTCGATCCATGCGCCGTCTGGCCCCTGGCTCACCAACGTGTCTCGCTCTGGGTCCGTCGTTGCATTCATGATTCCGACCATCGTATCTTCCAGTATTCTATCGTGTTGGAAGCCTATCCGCACCTCATGGCTGACCGTATTGCTGCTCAGGATTATACTTTTGCCAATCTTCCTCAATGTTTCCAGTCCACTCTCCAAGGTCTTGAGGTTGGCATAGGGAGGGCAGCCCTTTTTGGTGGTCCGGATGCAATCCCTCACGCTCGACTCCGCTTCTCCAGCCATATCATACTGTGCTGACCCGGACAGTCGGTCATAGGTTACGTTCAATGTTTTCCAGGCATCTTTGGAAAGGTAATCGAAATTGACCACTTTCTTCCGTTCGACTTCTGCAATGCGATTTAAGCGTGAGATCGATGGCCTTTGCAATATCGGTATGAATTGACGCGGCGATGCAGAGAAGGCTATCAACGGTTGCCCTATCTAGGCTCTTCACGATTCGAAGCATAATTCTTGGGGTCTTGCGGAAGCGGTACGGCGACTCCGTTGGTGGAGGCACGCGCTCGCTTAGCAGGAGTTGCAGACATAGAGGTTTCTGTAGGAGGACGAGAATGAGAACATCTCGGTCCTGTCCATCAAAGAATACGTCTTGAGACTGATTTGACGTGTTGAGTTCATCCTTGTAAGTGGGCCTTGCCTCACATGGTAAGGCCTAATATTGAGTTACCAAACCTCTCAACAATAATAACCATTTGAACTTGGCTTTCTCATCACGCACCCATTCCAATTCTTCACGTAGATCCGATATTCATTATCATTCCTATCAGCTGTGCTTCGTTCATCATTGCCGACTGGTGCGCCAATCGAAGAACGAGGGACATACCATTCAAATGGAGCGGAGGTGTTTCTGCACAACGCCGCTTCCCAAGCCATAACGGTCTCCGAATTGGTGTAACTTCAAGGGCAAGTTTGACTGAACCATGTTAAATCCATGAACAGTATCTCATATGCAATGCACTGCACCTTGTTGCTTTGCCACAATTCTGTTACAAGAAACGGAGCCTCGGTGGTTTTCACCTTCTTCTACGTAAGATGGTTCGTTGACCCACCTTCCTCACGGGAAAAGGATGCCAAACAGTCTGCATTGCATTGCATTGCAGTGGGTGTGCCCATGACTCTTTTGTTCGTTTTTGGCACTTCTGGCGACAATCGATATCCGGCAACCATTCCACGCCAATCCATGCTGGATATATGTTCTGGTATCCATGTCTGAACGAGGCACAGCGTTCTTCATGTCTTGAATTATCTTCGTTCCCTGGTTTCCTTTCATCATGTTGATACTTCGATCTTCTCATTTTAAGCGGTATTCTGATTCCGTTCAAGTCCTATAATCTCAGAACAGCTGCATCTAGCTTCAACCTCTTGATATGGAAACCTTAGGTCCGCCTCCAGACGGTAATGTTACCAAAGGCACAACATTCATCATTCTTGCTACCGTACTTACGTCCATCTCATTGATCACTACGGCTATGAGATTAGGAGTACGAATCACGAACCGCCAGCAAGGCTGGGATGATTTGACAATCGCGCTTGCTATGATCCTTGGCTTGGTACAACTTGTCTTCAGTGGCCTTCAATATTATGCTGGCATCGGACGGCATGCATATTATTTAGGCCAAACACAAGCTATGGACGCTGTCAAATGGAGCTATGTGGTAATGACCATGTTTTTCGTCATCGTTTGTCTGACCAAAATCTCGATTTGCCTCTTCATCCTTCGAATCAAGAAAACTGGTTGGCTGAAATGGGTCCTTTATACGTTGATGGCGGGCCAAGTAATCACGACTGCGGCGCCGGAAATCATTCTGTTCGTCCAATGTCGTCCAGTCCGATCATTCTGGGACCGAAGTATAGGCCAATGCTGGGATCAAAGCATATATAATGCCGTTGTGTGGGCTCACTTTGGTATGGTCACCACCAGCAACTGCTTCTACAACGGGCTGACGTTGTGCAAGGTTATGCTATAGTTTCGGACTTGGCTTGCTCCTTTCTGCCAGCTGTGGTACTTTGGAATGTCAAGATAAACATCCGCCTCAAGATCGCGGTGTCTGGTCTCATGAGCCTTGGCTTAATGTATGCTCACCATCGTCCCTGGATACATGGAATCCTAACCAATTCGCAGCACAATGGCCATGGCGTGTGTAACGGTAAGGGCTTCGACCACCAGCTTCTCTGATGATCCGACATGTAAGTTTTGATTCAATTCAGGATCTCCATTGGTCGGTGAGGCTAACAATGAATACCAGGGAGTCTAACGGACAACTATATATGGGGCTGGTCGGTCCCTTTAAAACAATACGAATTTTCCGAAAACTAATCTCTTGAGTAGCTTGGAAGAGAATCTAGGAATTATAGCCACCAATCTGGCCCTTTCTCGCACCGTTTACCTTTTTTGCCGCGACGGCCCCCGAAACCCAACTAAGCAACGAGCACATCTTTTTCAGCCTCTTTTCTTCTCCTCAGTACACGTTTCTGCGCCCAACCCTTTTACACATCCGAATGGGCTTTTCATGTCGAAAAAGAGACCGGACACTAGGACATTGGATCAATGGTCGATTACAAAGACAACGGAGCTTGACATCACGGAGGAACCACGGACTCTTTCGTCGGAGGGATTGACGGGAGCGGGGCATAAGGAGGTTTGGGTCTAGGTTGACAGCAAGAGGATAAACTCTCCCATGGTTGGAAGTAAGAAATATATCGCAATCTTTCATTGCCTAATCATTCTATTTCCTCGACACATCAGCATAGTTTTAATCACCGAGGGTATTCTTAGAGCACTCCAAATATCTTACAGCCTGTTACGCTATCCAACTCGCAATCCATACTGCTTTCAGCATGATTTGGCCATTGCATGTCGTGCACTGAAATGTCGAATGTCCATTATACGACAGTTTTCTTTCAAATGTCTTCAAAAGAAACTCCTCAGTCAAGCCTCTGCCTTTCCACATTCCACTAACATCAAGAAACATCACTCACCGCCCGCACATGCGGCAATCTCTCTCTTTCCCTTGTAATATCAAGCCTCGTCAAAGATCCAAACACCAATACCCAAATTCGAATATCCTTGCCGCCCACGGCAGAATCGCCATCACCCACAACAACCATCCTCCAGTTATCCTCGTAATCATATAACAGTTCGCCGAACAAAAACCTCACCACTAGCATTGAAGCTCGGAAGCAAATCGATGTCCGATCTTAAAAACATCCAGGTCTGAAAACCATATCTCGCGGTTCTGCCTGTTTCTTGCTACATAACCAGTGGAAACGAGAAGCCATCCTCCCTAGATAGCATGACCAGCACCACACAAAGAGTAGCACCGACGCTCTCCCCATCAGTCCGCCCGAACATACACCAAAACGACGCCAACAAAGAAGAGCAGATGGCTTTGCTTACGCTCGAACCGCAACGGAACCCCGATCATCGAAAAATGACTGCGTTGTTCGCGGAGGTGCTGGCCATGCAATTAATTACCTTGTCATTATTCCAGTGACGAACAAACCCCTTTCTCCATCCTCAACGCAACCATCCCGAACAAAAACCTCTCACACAACCCACCTTCCCCAACCCCCTCCTAGCGCGTCACACCTAGCTTCCAGAGCCACAACCCCCCATGCACCAGCCATACCCCCTCCTTCCCCACCCCAACCCGGACCTCATCCCACGAACGCCGCCTCCGATTCACAACCAAGCAAGCAAGCTCCACCACGCGACCAAGCGCTAGAGCTCGGAGCAGGAAGTCTGGCACGCCGAGGTCGAGGAGCTGGGGCGAGCGGAAGCGGAAACATCTTCGTTGGTCTGAAGACGGGGGTTGGGGAGGAGGACGAGGGGGCGGTGGTGGGCGTGAGCAAGTGCTGTATCCGGAGTCTTTGCCCTCCCCCTCCTCCTCCAAGTCCGAGTCCGAAGAGTCTGAAGAAGAGCAAACCCGCTCACGCGCGTGCCCGACCTCCCGCAGAGACTGGTCTGCCGTCACGGAAATCCACGATGCGGATGCGGATTTCGCGATTACGGTTTCGCATGGCTAGTTCGCCCGGTTTAGTATCCGAGGAGGCCTTTGGGGGGGGGGGGGGGGGGGGGAGGGGGGGGGGGAGGTTAATAGATACTTGGCGTTTTTAAGGGCAAGGGAGGAGGGGTGATGGGAGCGATGTCGACGACTGTTTCTGTCGCTGCTAAGAGGCGATGGTGAGAGAGGAGGGTGGATGGCTATGCCGCTCTCGCACGCCCAGAACTCACTCGCGGGGCGTGAATCGGGACTGGTAAGGTGCCCATGGACTGGAATGGCTGCCCCTTAGATTTGGGGAACCCCTTACCCGCTCGGGGCTCGAACAGCATCAATATAATCAACATACTACTCCCCCTGACTTTTCTCCTTTGAAACATGGCAACGTTACTTCCCTTCAGCGCTATCCGTATCCCACCCCGCCGCGTCGCTTGCTCCAGTCACTTCTCTCAACACGGAACACGCGCCTCTGAACTTTCCTGGTTGATTAATGATGATGATGGTGCCTAGGAGTAAAGCTCCGGAATTGGTGGCGAGGTATGAAGGAGGGAGGGATTTTGGGAAAAGGGTCGTGGTCGTAAAGTTCTCCCGGTTTTGATTTCGGTCTTTCGTAACGAAGCCGCTTATCACCCAGGCCCGAAAATGCTTCCACTTTCGCGCAATTTTCTTTTCCAGCCAGCGATGGAGGTGTTGGTACGTTAGGAGGGATATAGAGAACGGGAGGTGCTTTGGATCAAGGAGATTAGTGCTAATCTTATCGTGAACGCAATAATGGTCATGTATCTGATGGGCTGTCCTGATAGTTAGTCACTGGGTGATCTGGGGTGAGCATCCTGTTTCTGAAAGGGGTTCGTCACGATATAGTGCTATGTTTTCCAAAGAAATAGTTGTAGCGAATAGATTTATATTAATTGGGAGCAGTTGTTCTTGCTCCCCTGAACAGTCGTCGAGAACCCCTTGTGACAAAACCAATGTGGAGCAATCATATCCGTGAAGTCTATTCCCCAAATAGCCTTGCGTTATAGCCTTGTGTTAATGATATCAGTGCTGTTCGAATTGCAGGATGATGGTGTATTGAGAACGCAAAAACCCAATTATTAGTTGCAGTTGCCCATGTCTTTATCGTCATGAACCTCATTATCCCGGCATGGTACTATATACCCAGCCTGTCCGACCCTATGAACCGAGCCGGAACCCAAAGCGTCCCACGCCAAAGCAGTCCAAATCTATCCTGCGCCGAATGGTATCACCAATGATTGTCAGAACTTCTTAGGATGTAACAGACCGTGTCTTCATCAAAGGTTGCATCGAAGACCTTGATGTAGACATTGCACGCCTGGCCTTTGCCGCGTCGGCAAGGAGTGTGGTCCAACACCCTAGAACAATTTTTTGCATCCAACTGCCTTCCTCTTCGGTAAGTGCCATTTGCTTTTCTGCCAATCTAGAAGTTCGAAGCTTTGTGGGCTTGCTTGGCTGATGCGGCATCCGGGAAGGTTTCGGGCTTTGGGGGACTTCGTTCGCGTGTGAAACCATGTCCCCGAGTTCGTAGCATTGTTGGACCAGCTGCTGTATGCCCTTCTCCAGCATGGAAACCCTGCCTTCGATATCTTTCCAGAATCCAGGTCCCCAGAAAGGGTCGACGTCTAAGGCATTTTGGAGTGATCTGGTCCAAAAATCGAACATGGGGAGGTCTGGGCCTTGATCGGGTCGGCGTAGTGATTGGGATAGACGACAAGCGACGAGCGCTAGTCTGATGGTAGGTTCGGCCTCGAGAACATAGCTTACGACGCAAGCTGTCAACTAATTAGCCACGGTTTTACATCCACGGCGGTATGAGTTACCTGGACATCCTCTTACATAGCACCATTCCTCCTCATCCGCGATGAAACATTGAAGCCAGGCAAATGCGCCCCGTGCCTCGCCCCTAAAGACTAGTTCAAGGTCGAAAATGTTGCGGTTTCCAAGTATCATTTTCGCCAAGTCCGTTGCGTGACGATGTATCTCTAGGACCGGCAGGATCAGCGCATGTGTAATGTCGCGCTGGAGAAGCCATGCTTCTATTTCAGCCTTATTTGAGGGACTGTGGTGCTCGCAGAATCTACCACTGGTCAGCACGTGCTCTTAGGGTAATACAGATACACACTCACTCAGAACCTTGCTCGTTCACAAGCAAGCTGCGAACAATTTGGAACGCTTCGGACGAATCAAGGCTCGAAGCATCGACGTTATCAACGGTAAACGGCGGTGTCCTTGTTACCTCCTCCACCTGCGAGAGGGGGAAACTGAAAGCCCGAATGGGTGCCATACGAACACAACAAATGCGAAAGCGGAGGAACCTCGCCCATCTTATCTATCTCGAAACGGAGAGATATCAAGGAAGGAGTGAGTTGTCCTCAATAGGACATTCGATTGACGCTCCACTCCGGCAGGTTTGATTGCAACTGGGGGGCCGTCACTGGGTCCACCACCCTACAGGGCACCTTTACTGGGTAATGGTTAGTGTGTACCAGCAAGCCGGTCGAACCATTTGAGTCGCCATGTTGTGGCCGTGTTGATTGACCGCAGCTGGCAATGTCCGCACACATTATTGGATCCAGGTCCGGTCTTTGCGGTGGTGGTGTCGAGACTTCGGGACCGTTCTATGTGCTCGATTTGCGCTTGCAGGGTTTGCCTAATTAGAACCATATCCCGATTAGGAGATATAAGATGCGGAAATTGGACGCTATTTAAAGCCAAATTCCCATTGTATGCAGTGGCAGGATTGCTCCTATTTGGATCGAGACCTCGCGGGAATAGATAGAATAAGCCTCGACTTTCCGAATTCAAGCGATGAAATTGCGTTTATTCTGCACACTGCCAAGAGTCTGTCTACACGTGCCTTCAGTATCTTCTACTTGATTGTTTCACCCTTAGTCTTTTCATGCTTAACCCCAACAAATGTAGATAAAGTTTGCTATAGTCATGAACACGGTCTCTGGACTACAGTCGGAGAGTTCCGGCTAACGGAACTCTCTTTATTGTGGAATGAAATTGAAGATTTCACCGTTTTTATAGAGTAATTCCGTTAAATCTAGCTATTGCTGTATAACGGAAGTATTTTTGAGACTCTTCAGAGGTAATCTTTAGATTATTTTCCTTCAGCCTGTGATGATCTGATCTTGTATTCTTTTTACCGTGATAGGTTTAGCGCCATTTTTGATGTAACGGATCTCTGTTTCTAACGGAAGCAACTGATCGATTTGCCACCTCCGTTATAACCAGAGTCGACTGTGGTTCTTTGCGGCAGAGTAAACAAAGTGTACTTCATGGGTTGTATGTTGGCTGAGTGTGATGATTCCGGAGATCTTAACCCGTGCATTGCTTCTCGATACTCCTCCTATCCTAGCGCCAGGTATCTCTTGCCTCCATAATTCCACATTCCGAGAACGCCATCCCATGGTACAAGGTACAAGGTCCCAAAATGAACCCAAAGGGAATCACGCACAATCCCGCCAAAGATCTCCCATACAACGACCCAACTCACAACCCCATGCCATATCGCTCAGGGGCTACATGACCAAATTTCCCCGCTGCCCTATGTTCATTCCCGCCGTCTGCGAAATGATGCCATCATCTCGTCGTAATCGCGTGGGTAAAGGCCAATTTTCCGCAAACGAAGCCACTCCGCTTTGGACGCGCCCCTGGTGTCGAAAATTCTCCTCGGGGCTCGACATCCCACTTGTCTGCTTGCCCTGGATGGGTAAATAAGCCCGGTTCTGTCGTGGCTCTTCATCTTCTCCATCTTCCGAGGAGGTATTGTTTGCCTTGGAAGCATCGACGGCGTAGGAGTCGTAGATTTCAGTTCTGGAGGCCCAACTGCCCCTAGGTTCAGGTTCTGTGCCGCAGCAGTTCCGTGTGTCGGGACCGAGTGCTTTGTCGACGCACTCCCTAATTTCTTGTTCTAGTTCTCGAGCGGAAATACGGTCTCGAGCTTCTTTGCGCATTCCTCTTCTGCAGATGTCCACGATTCCGACAACGGATCCCCAGATCACGTTTTCTTTGCCGCTTCTTTTCTCCTTCTTTTCCTTAGCCTTGGCTTCCTTCACCAGTATATCCATCCATGTCCCAACCTGCGTCAAGTTCGCATGGAAGCTCGCGTCCGCAGGCGCGCCTCCTCGCCCAGCGTGTCTGTTAAGTCGACCTCGATGCGAAGCAAAGGATTTGGGGGTATGGGAGAGGAGGAACGACAGGAGGTTCAGGAGGATGGTGGTTGTGGAGAAGACGTCCGCAGGACAGGAGGGCGGCGTAGCCGGAAGTGGAGGATTGAAAGTGGTGATGAGGGCGTGTTGGCGGCGAGAGTTGCTCGAAGAAGAGGAAGTTGTGGTTGTGGAGCCGCGACTGCGCGGATTGGCGGGGTTACGGTCGTTGGCTTGGGATGCTGCTGGTACGTTGGAGATTTTGCGGGAGGTTCGACCGCCTCCGGGTGCGATGGTTTTGGCGGGTGGAGTTTCATGGAGATAGGGTTTTCGTAGCCAATTTTCCGGCGCGGCGTGGTCGTAGAGTTCGCAGCTGTAGGGGCTTGGGTTGTCGTCCGAGTCGAGGGCTTTGAGGGCGGCGAAATCGGACAGGTAGACATTGGATTTATTGTCGATGGAGATGTTGGACGGGCGGATGAATTGGTGGGTAAAGCCTTTTTCGTGGAGGTAGGCTAGGGCGGAGGTGATGCAGTGGGTCCAACGGAGGATGGCTTCACGGCGCTCTTTTTTTTCGAGGTTCCTGAAGCTTTTAGGTTGCTCGTCGAGAAAGGACTTGAGGGTAATCGCCATTGATGGGGTCAGTAGTATGTAGCTGAAATCGCCTTGCGTGTAGGCAGCCCAAACCGAGACAATATGTGGATGCTTGACGGTTTGTAGGGACTTCAAATGCATAACGAAATGCACTCTATCGATTCCGGTATCTCCAGAGATCGAAATCTTCTTCCTGGTGTATACCCGCTCCTGTACCGAGACCTTGTCTACATCGTGATTGGATGAGACTGTGGTTCTTTTGACTATCGCCTCGACTGGTACAACCTCATCGGCATCGTAGTCTACATGACCACCCGGAATCAGCCCTCGCACTAGAAACTTAAACTGCGCTCGGTAAAATTTCTTCTCCAACGTCTGCGATCTACCTCCAAAAAGGCTGAGGTCGCAGAGGGCAGCCTCGGACAGCGGAAGGTCGTCGTCGTCAAAGGATTTATCGATAGTCTCAAATACCCATTCGGGGATTCCGATGTAGTTCAAAATCAGGAAAAAGCGTCTTCCTCTCTCAAGAATCCAGTCCAGATACGTATCGTCGGTCAATCCATCGCCAAATGCCAGCGGTTTATGCAGTATTTCCTGATATTTCTTAGAGCCCAATTCTCTTTCAATGTACTCTTGATCTACAGTCCAGTTGATTTTCTCTTCAGACCACCACGCAGTCATAATCAAGCACCCTCAACCATGCCAAAATGTGCTTGCGAAAGGACCTGATGATAAATGAGGGAGACAAGGCCGACATAACAGAAACATGCGTTGCTAACCATTCACTCTATGTATCAGCTAAAGCAGCCAACTGGAGTCGCACAAGCGGGCACGGAAGTATAATTAGGTCGGCACGCCCATATACAGTAGTGGCCATCGATAGAAAACGAACATGCATTGCATATCTATCCGTAGTTCCCCTTGTTAACGGTACATAGTAGGTATAAGAGACGTTATTTGTTGTGCTCTATGGAGGCGTGGGAGGTACAGTAGGTATAGTCTCAAGCCACCTGTGTGATGACATGCAGGGTTGACAAGCCGCGGATGTGGTTGATCTGAATTCGAGCAGAGTACTGGTCGCATGCAGTCGAGGCTTTCGCCTTCAGCCATGACAGCTGACCTATCGGTATCTTTCTTCCTATTCCAGAATGAGAGCAGGGCCAATCAGTGCGGAGGTTGGTGGGGTCTCGCTATCAGCGCCCTATGATCGAGCTTCAACTCAACATTCTCTTCATATTGACTTCTTTGCAGAGTCTGTTTCATAGTATGCAACATGCACAGATAAGTCCGCCCATTGCATGTACGGAGCACTGGCATAGCAGTTGCCTTTTGAAGGCAACTGCAGGCAAATATTGGGGCGAACGTCATTGGAGTAACTGCAGCGTCGATACCGAGCCATGCACTGCCGCTTACGAATCTCTCCGCACTGCAGCAACAAATCATTCTCAATTTAATTATCGCCCTACTCACTAATTTACCCATATGCCTCGACCAGCTCCGAAAGCCTTCGAGGCTGATTGCTCGTTGCAAGGCTTTACCTACCGAGATAAATGAGTTTGAATCGCTGGGATACGCTTCCCCCCATATTTGCTACTAAAGAGTAGGTACTTCTAGGAGCGACTTATATCCCTTGTCGGCAGCCTGTCGTTCTCCCACAGTACATTAGTCGTCGCATCTCTCCAATCGCCATCCGGAAGAATCGTTCCCTGGTAGTCGAACAGAGCAGATGACTGGACGGTGGGATGTCGTGCGATAAGGACCTTGTCTAGAGCCGATGCTCGATCCTGTAACTTGTAAGTTTCTAAGTACCCTGCCACGCTTACTCTTGTTCCGTATGCAATGCAGCCGCTTGAGAGAGTTGCACCTACACGTGCGATCATGCTGCAACTCACAAGTCACTAAATCCCTTCATGCTGCGTGGGATGACACTCAATGTAACCTTAAAGCAGAAAGGCTAAGCTTAAGGCACAGTCGGATGGTCCAGCTTGCAGACTTGCAGTCCTCGGGAAACGCCAAAAGGGCCACCGAAGCGATGATCCATGAAGTGACAATAGAAGCGCGTCTCGCCTGAGTATCCAGGACATTGACAAATGTCTTTTCCCCAATATTCCGTCGTCTACGAAGACCCAGGATCTTTATTCCGCCCAACAAGGTGTCAACGGAACGAGTATCGCCGAAGCTTTGCATGTCTTCGCTGATTAGCATTGGCGACTACCCATATCGATTCGTGGGGGCTCCCGGGCAGGTGGCCTGAAAGCTTCTTATAACGACCATTTAACCGGCCATGTGCTCTGGCACTATTACACATCGACCAGATGCTAGACACGGCTTTTCAGGGCATCCCCCCTTCTTAATCAGTTGTCGGATCTTGCTACTCAACGTCGGCGCTCTGTGGCTGCTCAAAGGGCTCTGTTTCTTTCTTTTGCTACATATCATTCTTGCCTTGTCCAAAGTCCATGTTATGTTATGGAATTCTTATCCATTCGTCACACACAGTTCTGGATTGAACCATGTCACTGTCAAAGAGCATCTGCATCTGATCAAATCCGCGGAAATGATCTCAAGGCTGCTGGGGATGTGACACCTTGGAGGTTCGGGAGAAAGGCCCGGAAATCCGGCGTAGCGGACAATATCTTCTTCCTACCGATTAAGAGGCAGTAGGCTGAATCACCATAATTCAATGTTGACTTCAAATCTGTGGGTAGGCTTGGCATCTGGAGATTCCTCATAGGGGTCTATCTAATTTGCCAATAATTTCTAACAGGCAGGCTCATAGAACGAGATTGGACGTGCTCATCAACCTTTTCTATGACATTCACAACATCACTAAGGACAGTCTTGGTTTCCACATTCGAGTTCTGTCTCATCTAGACAAAGACCACTGCCCGTGAGAAAATTCATGAATTCGGTTTTTCGCCGGAGCTCCTCCCCTGGCTAACGTACCCTCCCTTGATTAGTGGTCAGGCCCTGGATTGAGCATGGCTTGAATCTGGGGATGGCACTTCTACTCTACCACGAGATCTCAGGTACATTTTCTACTTCTGAGGGATGTGCAGTTTTGTATTTTCTATAAGACATTTTATCTTATACGCAGAAGCCGGCTCCCCCGATCACCAAGAATCCAGGGAGAGTCGGTGAGTGTATCGTAGATCCCGAAAGACAAACTAATGTCTTCTAAGCGCAGAAATGGATGTACCATTATATGTATTCTGAGCTGCTTCGAGAGTGGTGGAAACGAGTATCGCGAGAGTTCTGTCTGTTCGCTGTAGCCATAATTCAGCATCCTTTCAGCCTTTTACGCCACGATGAAGTGTTTCATTACTGTTTTCCGTTTTCACTGTCAACGCATTTGATATTCATCACCAAAAACGTGAGCAGTGGTGGCAAGAGAGTTTGAAGGGTGAGAGTTTCACACCCAGTATTTCTGGGCTGAGACCAAATTCAGAGTACAAGTAAAGGCTGATCTGTATGGCCTAGCTACCTCGAGGCAAGAGTGCAGAAAAATTAAGGACGCGATAACGAGACTTGTTGTAGACGGTAAGTGTGACATAGCAAGAAGAACGTCTAATAAAGGGGAAAGGGGCCTAATCGAATGGAGATTCCTTGAGGGTTAGCGCTTTTCTAATTCAATAATGCTAACACCAAAGGTCCATTGAGCAGAGAAACCGTTATATCAGAGATCAAAGATACAAACTGGTTCGAGTGAAATAGTAATGGAGGACACCTTTCTCGTCTTCGGATTGAAACAACCACTGACATTAGAGCTTCGATGAGTAGTCACAAGGATGCTTGGAGTACTTCTCCCTCGTATACTAAACTTACAGAATCAGTACAAAAGACACCTCCGTGTTCGACTTCCATCCCACCCAACACCACTCCCCACCCCATCCCAAAAACCCATCGTACCATCTCCCCTAATCACCAAACCAGTCATTTCATCTCACAGCACTCATGCGCTATATCATGCTTAGATTTTCGTAAGCTTCTGAGATATAGACGATGATGGAAATAGCGACGAAGGCTTGAACCGATAAAAGGTGACGGAAGTCAAGAATGTCATAGGGGAGGGAAGGATAATAAGGCGAAGGAGGCATGAGATGAAGGGAGGGATGCAATGATGAGGGAACAGACATGCCTGATAAACGAAAGAGCTTTGGCTGCAAGATCACCCATAACAACCCCACCAAGACTGCCCTGTCCCAATCCTGCACGTCTCACACTTCTGCAAACACTTCTACAGTCTCCCACATTCTTCCACGCAATCTTCCTTACCCTCGGCAAACCAATCATGAGAGATATCTTTATGCACCCGAGTAAAGAGATTAAGAGCAAAATCCCGAAGGTGGCATGATTCTGAAATGGCCTGCGGTTAGTATGATGGCCGTATGTGCTAGAGTTGGATGAAAGTTGCAATATATTATCGAAGTCATTAGGATGTCCTCCGCCCCCGTAGTTCTTTCCCCCCTCCCCATCTCCCCTGCTCTTTCCTCGTACTCTCACCCAATTTCAGGTCGGGACGCCTTCCCTGGCCCATATCCCCCCTGTTATCCTGTTAATGTAAAGATAGGGGGTTGTAGGCTAGACTTGTTGGAGGTTTGGGTGGGATAGGAGGAAAAGGAAAGTCATGGGGAGGGAATGCGTGTGCGAGAGGAGATGGATATGGCAAAGGAGGGGAGGAGATGGGGTTCGAGGTGTGGAGGCGAGGAGAGAAGGAGTGGGAGATGGGATATGGAGCTCGTGGTATGTGCTTAGAGAGAGGCTGAGAGTGATGATGCGTTCAGGCCTCAGAAAGCTAATTGAAAGCGTCCCAACATGACAAGCCATCGACCACCACATAAAGAACGAGTTTACGATATTCGATAGCCGCATCTCCTCTTCAATTATACGATCAATAGCTTGGGTCTTGATATCGCGTTTAGCATTAAGCTATTTTCCGCCTTGGCGTATGTACCGCAATGCAACGAGGCCATTCTGGATAGCTCGAGTGCGTGCGACCTCGTCGGCGCTACTTAGGCGATTTCGGCAACGGCGGTTTTGGCTTCTTTGGCACTTGTTTCAAACCCACTCATCGTCACGCATTTCATATAGATGACAATGGACTCTGGCAGGCACAAGATCAAATATTCCTCCTGCGCGGTATATAATTGCGCAGCTGAAGGTTGGCAAGTTCAATGAAGGCCGTGGAACTAAACTCTTTTGGTGAGAGCTGGTGCCGTAAAGGAACGGTAAGCGGTTGCGGATAGATCATGCTCTTGACTCGTTCATGCCATGCCATGAAGGCATGCCTGAGGAGAAGGGATTATAGATAACCTTGCGTGACTTGCTAAGATGATCAGTGATATTAGTTCATAAGGGTACTGCTTCGAAGGGCTATTCTTACCTACGCCAGTCATCGCCTACCAGCTGTCTTACAAATAGGGCAATTCGAATCTGACAGCACATACAGAACAATCAAGAATAACTTGACTGAATGAAACGTCACAAGAAGTCTCATGTCAGCGGCCAAGCCTCAAATTTGTATGCTTGAGTAAATTTGATCCATTCGTGTTCTCGGCGTAGTTCTCCAGGAGAGCACGCGCTCTGTACGACTGTATGATTAAAACATAGAGCAGTGGATGAAATTGCCCTAATCAGGTGTGGTCATAGAAAGCCGATCACCTTAACAGTGGCAGGGACGAATCGAGAAAGGTGACAAGGCCCAAGGATGAAACATATCAAAAGCGAACCACGAGGTTGAGAGCCGCGTATAAATCAAGAAAATAGTCTCTGAACTTTCCTCAAGTAAAACAGAAAGTATCAACTAGAACTGGGGGCGATACTTCTCACGAGTTTCAATAAACAACAAGAAGAGGCGAAAGGCTCGAAAAAAGACGCCTGCCTAGAAACAGCGGAACAGATAGCTGAAAATAGTCGCAAAATGTATAAAGCTTTTGTAAGCTGATTAGCAGAACCTAATCCGAATTATGGAACCATAGACTAAACCCTGCTTCGCAAATTGTTCGTGGTCGGATGCAACGGAAAATCGTGTATGTGCAAGTGAAGAGTCTACTGGTGCAAGCTGTTGTTGAGTTTCAGCCGCTGGAAACGGAGGATGTCCATCATGGTGCTTCAATCCGGCTTCAAGAAGTCTTTTTCTTCTGCGTCTGACGATACTCTCTAGCAATTTCCTCGTACCGCCAGAACTCCACTTCATCACCCCAACCCTTTACCCAGGTTAGTATTCTCTCGATCATTGCAATAACGTGCGGCATTCCACTAGTGTCCGGATGGAGAATCAAGGGGAAAAGGAAGTCGTTCGTCTCAGTGTCGTCA
>JAABVA010000142.1_pt1 | contig 92827 bp, 79 predicted proteins | sample 5560331 | NCBI WGS metagenome assembly JAABVA01 (sample SAMN12812661, study PRJNA571458) | rock metagenome | isolation source: Antarctica rocks | place: Antarctica: Victoria Land, Mt New Zealand sud | collected 2016-01-07
GGATAACGGATGGTCATATGACAGTCAGGTCAGGTCAGATGTTTTCTGTCATGCTGACGTCAGATGTTTCTACTTGACAGCCAATAAGACAGCTTATATATATATTACTAAGGCTTTTGACCAATCAGAGCCCAGGAATCGACTATTGGGCTGAGCGTTCTAAAAATTCCGGAGCCGCAGACGCCTGAGAACCCGGAGAAAACAGAGAAAACAGAGCAATTTATAGTGTAATTTCCGTCTCTTCTTCATCTCTTTCTCGAGCTTCCAACATCGAACTTTGTTCCTCCAACCACTGATCTTCTATCCCTATGAGCTTCTCTTCAGTATGTAGGCATTGTTTGGGCTATCTTTCGTAGTGTACGCTCGCGGCATTTCACTACTCTTTCTCTTCTTCCTGGAACGATTGACTCGGTAAACGCGGCGTGTACAGCTGAATCAGATAGCATAGTGCTTATATAGAGTAGGAATAATAGTCAATAGAGGTGATGATTGATGTAGAAAGGTTGAGGAAAGGGAGAATTCGGCGGAAATTGCAAGATGTTCTACCGAAACTGGCTAGCCTATACCTTGAAATGATTAGCGCAAAACCCGATCTGGCTAGACTGCTGTCATGTCATTTGTCAGGTCAGATCCATGTCAGGACTTGACGTCATATGACTTGTCATACCATCGAAATGACGGTCATTACCGATCCCTAGTGTGAGGTGATAAAACCGTTTCCAGCGGAAGTTAGCGTGACCCGAAGGGTAATATACAGTGCATTAGTGCCTAGCTGTATTGTTACAATATCTCCGCAATATCTCCGCTCGACTTCACCGCTTTCCTTAGAGAGACATCCGACGTTCTGCGCCATTGTATAGAGTACAACTACTTTCATCCATCTAATTTCAGGCCTGAAACTGTAGAAGTATATGCCATCATGTCTGCGTCACTTCCGGGGAACCGCGATCTGCCAGCATCCCAGTATAATCTCAATACCTACTGGGGACGTGTTCGACAATCCGCAGAAATTGCAGATCCTAGGTGAGGAGATATGAGGCCGCCTCACCAGACTCTGGTGTGGTAGGTATACTGCGAATGCTTCTGATCCCCAAAATTTATTGGCAAGCTCGTAAGCTAAATGAATCGATTGCAGAACCCTCTTTGTCTCAGCTGCTGGCCTCGAGAATGCGAAGAAGCTTATATCATCGTTCAAGCAAGGACAGATCAAATCCATGACCCCGGAGTTATGGCACGCCAAGAAGATTGTGGACTCGACGCTACATCCAGGTATGCGCCCACTTTAAACCCTGAGACATCAACGTCCATTGACATTTGCAAGACACCGGAGAACCAGTCTTCTTGCCCTTCCGCATGTCATGTTTTGTCATCTCCAACTTGGTCGTTACGGCAGGCATGCTCACGCCTGGGCTCCAGGCAGGTCACCAATAGCTGTACAGAAGCAAATCTGCTAAGGCTTCGCAGACCACAGGCACACTTCTATGGCAAATCACCAATCAGTCTCTCAATGTAGCTATCAACAGCGCAAATGCCAACAAATCCACACCTCTTTCTACTTCTACAATGGTCCAATCCTACTTCCTCGCAGTATCAGCTTCATGCTCGGTAGCATTAGGCCTGAACGCGATCGTGCCTCGCTTAAACCGGTTATCACCTGGCACAAAGACGATTCTCACACGCCTGGTACCCTTTGCGGCTGTGGCCTCGGCGGGAGCACTCAACGTGTTCCTGATGCGAGGGGAGGAAATACGAAAAGGGATCGACATCTACCCTGTTCTTAGCGAGAAAGAGAAGGTGCAGAGGGAAAAGGACGGTAAAGCAGTGCAAAGCTTGGGAAAGAGCAAGAAAGCGGCCACGATCGCAGTTGCGGAAACAGCATTGAGCCGGGTCTTGAACGCTACTCCCATCATGGTGCTACCACCTCTGATATTAGTTCGGTTACAACGGACAGAGTGGCTCAAGAAGAGACCTAGGATGACGTTGCCGATAAATCTGGGTATGACCGAAGGATATCGTCCGGGGAGTTTGCCGTAACTGATCGATTGTAGGGTTAATCCTAACAACATCTATCTTCGCCTTACCTCTGGCTTTGGCAGCCTTCCCGCAACGGCAGGCCCTAGAGGCACGGAGATTGGAGGAAGCGTTCTGGGACAAAGGAGGTGAAGATGGTAAAGTCGAATTTAACAGGGGCATATAGCAATCCCAGCACACAGACGAAATTTTTAATGTACACAACACATCAAACAATCCAGCACACAATACTCAAGGCATACGAAATAATCATCGTTCGTCTTGGCCTACGAGATGAGGTTCCGTGGCCGTATCCTGATCAGTTCACATGCGTTCAGCATTTCGAGAGACATTTAATTCTCTCTTCTTGGCCGTTGTTGATAGCAGACAAATCCAAAGCCGTGGCAATGTCGCCCTTTTCAAATGGTCTTCCGAAAAGAAGGAACTTGGATTTCCTAGCTTCCTCTTTTCAAACCTCTCCAACCCTCACAAGCAACATCTTATTTCATTTTGGAATGAGTGCTTGGGACATGTTCTCAGCGTACAGCAAAACCAACCCCTCACTCGCTTAGAACCACAACAAGCACGATGTAAGTACGGGTGGATTCTTGCAACTCCATCAGCTTTAATTCCAGCTTTAACTCGTGTTTTTCGCTTCCTTACCTTACTGTGGATACCAAAATTATGAGGAGTAATATCTGCCTTTACATGAGCAGGATAGCCTATGTGAAGCGCACACTGCAGAAGGGAAATCGTACCTAGGACTCGGAAAGCTGTCTGACGCTAGGTGAGATTGAGTTGTCTATTTGGGGTATTTATATCTTCCTTCATATATGCGTCTGCTCTCTCTGAATTCATGTGGTGGACTCTAGTTTCCGTACGTTTCTACCATATTGCTCGAACGCCGTAAACTCCTACGATTCTTTTATGAACCCCATAGGCTACTAAGACGTTTTGGGAGTTACGCTTGTTTAACTATTTCCAATAAGCAACACTGTGCAGGACAGACATTTAGAAGTTAAGCACATTTTTAGACGCAAAAGTTATAGCTAAAAGGTTCTCCCCATCGTTCCAGCCGCCAGGTGACACCGTGTTCAGAGTTTTCAATACCGGCTTCTCGCAATGCCGGCTGGAGCTCATGTCTACTAGTGCTCCCGAGACAAGCACAAACTCTGGTGCTCAGGGCAAGATGACCAATAGAAGAAGTTCGAAGAAAGGCCTGCACCAGAAGAACAGGGTATGTGCGGTTTTGGGCAATGGCGGTAGACACGATTTCTTCCTTGAGTCTCGCAGCAAACCTGTCTTGCGGTTTGCTGGACCTGTGACCGAAGATCGACCCCGAGAGTTGGTGGGAAGTGAAGGATTGGACACCCTCGAGATAGCAACCACCTTTTAGATCGGTATCGCGGCTGCGGGTCTAATTGCATCTCCAGCCCGGCATCGGATGTTGGGATTACTTCGAGCATCCTTGCTTGGATTCAAAGACTGGTCGCCGAAGTCATTTAATCTTAAAGCTTTTTCATTGTTTGAGCTTTCTCCACTCAAGACACCAAAGTTGGAATTTTTTTACCAAAGCCGCCTGCGATAAGAGGCATTGCTACCTCACCGGTATGGTTTCTCGCTTCAGGAGCTGCACTCGATGGGCTTGGAATTTTCCTAGTGTTACAGGCGAGCAAAGAGGGACAGCGTTTGGAGTTGAGAGAACAAGAGCTAATACTTAAACAAGCGAAGAGTGAGAAGGCGTTGGCAATTTCCGTAGAGGAACGAGATCTTGGGATACTAGAGCGAGAGAGGACGCTTCTAGACCGAGAGACTGATATGGTTCAGCGGAAAAGGACGTTGAGCAGAAACGGACGGAAGTGGAAGAACGACAGCAAGACTTGGAAGAATAGAAGGAGGATTTAGACGAGCGAGAGAAATGTTTAGAGGAGAACGAACTGGCCTTGGATGAGCTAGAACAAGAAATTGGGGTTGAAGAAGAGAGAACAAACGGTAAAATAGAGATTATGTGCTGTAGAAGGGGCAGCAACGATTCGAGATAGTGATGAAAGAGAAAAAAGTAGGCGACATGAATTTCGAAGTGACTTGAACGTTGATTACTACGTGTTTAGGGCACATGGCACTCATGCTGAGACAGTAGATCTGTGAGCTGTTACACAAGCTTTTCGAAGGATTTTTCCGGAATTTTGCAACAAGGACTCTTTCTTCGCAATCAGTTGTATTGAACGAATTTTAACCCCGTAGACATCTTCTGTCCCGATACCACTAGACTTATCATTCTATTTTAAAATAGCATCCTGCACCACGGTGGTCCAGCACAATCGCAATGGCGGCATGGCCTCAGCACGCTTATCATGTAAGACTATACTTAAGCAGCGGGTACAAGGGAAAAGACAGTGGCAAGGAGTAGCAAGGAAACATGTAGAAATGGCTAAAGAGAGCAAAGCTTGGAAGAAAGGAAGGTAGATCAAGTCGTAATATAACAATGCGGCTTGGTGTACGATCGTAAATTACACATCATAGCTTGTAATGAAACCCTTGGGGACAATTAGGTATTCAAATGTTCCTTATCTTCACATTCTCTTCCAGTAATCGACCCGTGGGGACTTGGGACACTTCAAAGATACTACTATTGCTACCGCACAACAGGTGAAGAGTAAATACACAATATCCGATGCTGGTCTTGAAACGTCCTGAGATTAGCTTGCAATCATTTCCTCCTAGCATCATGGGGGAAGTGAATTCTATCGGGACCAGCTACAAGAGTCTCTATCTTACCAGCTCAAAGAATTCAGCAAATGCAGATATGTGCATAAAGTGTGGGCTTGAATAAAACGTTACGAATAAATTCGGAATTTGGCAGACCGGCTATCTTGACCAAAAAAATGCTGGAAGACACGATCCCCTAAACCTATCGACTCGCATATTCGCATTCTACCCAAGGTTTTAACCCTTCTTCGTCATCCTCAAAGCCACCCGCCCACTTCTGATCACATCGTTGTTGTGGATAAAGGCTCGTGATCAAAACCCTTGGCCGGCCGTTTGGTCCACCACCAAGATTGTCGAGTAACTTTACAAAGTCATACAGCTTCGAGGCTCCTTGACAATGGCTGAATGCAAAATCGTCAATTCGGTCGATAATCCAGAATATTGGTTGCGTTGAATGACTGGCTTAATTTGTGGGACTAGCAAGGGCTATCCGACGATCTAGAACCCCAGAGGCGCCAGATGGGAATGTATCTATGTAGAAGCTCGCGCATGAGAGACCCTAAATCCTCTAGGCTCAATTTCGCTGTTCCAGAGGCGCATCCCGACAAGGTTTCGAGAGCTTTATGCTTCAGCACTGGCGAAAGATGACAAACGAGGAGTTGATATATAGCCTCTTTCAAGAGAGTGCTGGTGGTGCGCTTGGTATCTATGCAAGCTAAATATGGAAGCTCGGTCTGGTGCACGGAATGAAAAATTACAGGGGCCCCTTCACTAATCGGTAAGCCCTGGGGGACTTCGTCAGACATACGAAGAGCGTTGACCGTTTCAAGCGCAACATTTGAGACACATGGGTCTCGCGACTTGGCAGGTTTGATCCAGATGAATTTCTCAAGCTCTCCCCTGGCTACAGGAGTAGAACAAAGCCAATCAGTCAGAGGGGGTCTAGCCATCATTGCTCGGCAAACTTGGTTCTGAGCTGTTGTTTGACGCAATCCACGGCAGATTTGGCTTGATGCAGCAGATCATATGCTGCTTGGGTCATAGCCCTTGTGGACTAAATGCTTTTTAATACGGCTGAGAGCTTTCTAACGCCTAGCAATCTCCCTGTCTAACGTCGAGTACTTTAGCACTATGGCATTGAGCAGCTCTGGGGCCTAGTGAGAGCACGATCTTGGCATAAAACTCACCTTCGACTTTAAAAGATGTTTCTTCAAGCTACTATGCGACCGATTCCAAGTCCTGGCTGAGCTTGTCCGTTTTCCTTGAAGTTTATCGGTTGTCTCTTGAAGCTTGCCCGTTTTCCCTTCGACCTCTTGTACTATTTCGACCGGTGTTCTTTGCGGGAAGGAGACAGCAAGATCTGCTCAACGTCTGTCATCCGAGACATACAAATTGCCATTGAAGGTCTAATCACGTGTATACCTTGCCAGATTCAAGCGCCAGCAAGGCAGAGGTTCTCAGAACGAAATATACTTCGTATTCAGCAGTTCCATGCAATTGGATGTCGGAGAACTCTACGCCGGTATTCACCTCTCCACCGTAACGAAATCTCTATAATCTCGACTTATGGACGATCGGGAAAGATGTCCCGCGTGGCAAATACAGTAACAAAATACAAACGTACCGTGAAAATGAATTCATATGGTTGGAGGCATTCTTAAGAGCCTGTGCGTACATGCAAGAACTACCGCTAAAAGAAAGATGCCGAGACACTGTTCACGGGACATGAGGTTAGTAGAAAGACCCCAAATAGAAGATGTTCGGTTAGAGGCAGCAAAAGTCGACGCATCTGAAACGACCTTTGAAGGCAGTGTATCCGAGACGGGCATGTGCACGATGATGTAACTGTCTATCTTCGCTTTCTCTTAAGACTACGATATTCATCACTTCGAAATGGTATTTACCCAATTGGTGGTTTGCGGAGGTTTTCCTTGCATTTAGTCTTATATATATCTGTACTTGGGAGGCGTCCTCGTTCCCCATTCTCCATTGACGGCGTGTTCTGCTTGAACATAGCACCAAATTAGAACCAGTCGATCGGTGAAGAGTTTCTGTTCTGGCTCATCATCGGCTACTGGGCGCGTGTAATGAGCTTCTTTTGCCGAGACGAGTTGCTCTTCACCTTGTCGATATTTCGTCGTTGCGTGGCCAGCTTGGGCACTCGCCCGGCATATCTGGAGCTCCATCCGACCGACTTCAGTCTCTGCTGTGCTTGCTTCGATGTTCAGCCAACAGATATTGTTTGCCTTGCGGGTAGCGATGTCTACCGCGTCTATAGCCTCGTGAATGGTTGCGGTGGGTACCATGATGGGTGTTAAGTCCGTATTGAGTTGGAGGTTGATGCCCCTACTTCTAGTAAGAAGAAAATATCTTACCGGCCTCGCTCTCCTTCTCGTCCACGACGGTCCTTCCTAGCACTCTCCGATGATCCATTTGTCGCCCAACAATGACTCGAACTCTAAGATCGACGCATACGTTCTAGGGGCAACAATTTCACGGATCGCGTATCTCTTTCGATCTTGGTGACCTGTCTCTGGCTTTCTCGGTTCTGGCGCAGATTCTGGCAGGAGATATCCGACCAATCCTCATCACTCTTCGTCGGGAGATCGACTTGAGATGCTTCTTGAGGCTCTGCCAGATCTGGCATTGGATCCTGGTCGGACACGTCTGACCATTCTTCCTCGCCCTCAGTCGGAGTATCAATTGGCGATGGCGCAGAGTATTGTCTTGAATTTCCTGAGCAGTTCTGAGCACCTTCCGTCGAGAGCTCTATTGGTTCTGGCGCAGGATGCGGCCTAGAACACTCTGAGCGGTCTTGAACGCTGATTGCTGGAAGCTCTATTGGTTCCGGTGCATGATGCTGGCCAAAACACTCTGCGCGATCTTGAACCCTGACCGCTGGGAGCTCTATCGGTGCTGGCGTAGGATTCCGTCTGAAATTCCGGACCAAGCGCAAGAACAGACCTATCCGATATTGAACGCCATCAATAATTACAGAGATGGCGAGTGCTGAGGCTGCCAAGAACAAGGTCAAGACGATTCCAAGAGCTATCAATAAGGGAAGCCCGGAAAGCGTGAAAATCAAGAGCTCGCGAGGCATGGCTGAAGTGTGGTCGACTGCTCTAAGTGACAGATGGAACGTCGTAGGTTGATGCCAAGAAGAGTTTTGGTAGTTGAGGAGGTTAGACATATTGGAAGTAATCAGAGTGCTCTGACTTGTAAAGCGTCTCGTTGAAGAGAGTTCTGTGAGAAGAGCTTGTTTTCTGCGTTGCTTATCGTTCAGAGTGTTAAAGATGCATGGTAACCCGGAACATGAGACTGATTTTATACTTTAAAAATGCACCAACGATGGCGTTATTATATGCGCATAGAGATTATATACGGAGGACTTTGACATTGTATGAGAACTGAGCCAACAAAGATAGTTCTTGACGGTGGCCTTCTTCCATCATGCGAAGCCATAGCACATGGAGAACTCTGACATTGTACGGGTACCCACAGATAAACAAACTGTTTCAGAGCATGAAGATTGTTATATTCCGTGTCAGGTCAGGAGACGCAATGAAGAGCACTGTCCTTGCCTTCTTTAGTGGATGAGAAACGACGGAAAATCGACCAGTTCTATCTTCAAAATCACTTTGTTCTTTACACTGCAAGAATAAAATGTTGGTAGATTACAAGATGATCTTAAAAGGGCCTGGAATATTCGAATATGAATCACGGTGCAGGTCACAATTTTGTGTGGATGGAACAGGTTGGGATCAGGTGCGTGATTTTCATTTGAATTGATCTATACTGACGTATGGAACCTGCGTATGGAACCTGTTTTCAGTAAAAATGAAATCCTTGTCCATCTACTTCCTTCATGTCCGGAAGTGCACATGGCGCGCGGTAGTCTCACCGCGGTACTGTAAAAGCTCCCCTTTTCTTTCAACGGGGACGTGTCTCTGACCCTTCACAAACTGGTCAACCACAACACACTCTCGGCTGCCGTTCGAGACGTTTTTGTTTACAGCTACTAGCAGCGTGATTTCCGGACCTCTAGAGAGTCTGATACTGCAGATTATCCTCAACGGATCTTCGAACAGATCGCCTTTCTTGGGGTAATACACCAGATCAGAAGGACCCTTTGAGACAGCTATGCTCTCGATTGCTTCGTTGGAGCGGAAGCTGTGCAGAATGGGGCTTCCGTCTTTCTCGATTGTGATTCTCAGGTTCAGGCGGATGGGTTGCACCTCGTTGGTTTTGAAGTCGACAGGGAGCTTATTATATTGCTCAAGGAATTGTAGAGTTGTGGATGCCGGTGGAAGATTAACTGACTTCACAAGATTGTCTGGCGGTAGGATTTCCCTTGCCTTTGCCTGTTCCAGCGCTTGTATGACTTTCCCTGTCTCGGCCTTCTCCAAGGCTCGTTGAAATCTAAAGTCGCGGCATTTCCGTGCATCGGCAAATGACAACTCAATGAGCTTACAGAAAAGCAAGAGAACAAGGCTGAAACCGAGCCCAACAAGGCTTAAACCCACATGATGGGATAGACGTTCGAGCTCGATGCGATCTTTCGGCGAGAGTGCTTGCACGTCGTAGAAATGGTTCAACGCGAATGCGAAAGCTTTGTCTCCTAGAGAAATAGGGAGGTCGTTTATGGTGTATGCGATGATCGCGGTAAGGCCGAACATTTTGTCTTCGTGAGTTGGTCACAATTGAGAATCTTTGAAATTTTCTGTGTGAGTGATGGACTGAGTGTTCTGTGTAGATGAGTGAAGATATCGAACATCGCCAGTGCCTATATATGCTCAAAATCAACAAAGCAAGACGCTTTGAACAGTGAGTAAGAAGATCCGCAGCTTTGGACCAAGGGATTGTTTAAAAGCTATCTTGACAGAGAAAACGAGACACTGTCTTTTACTACGAGTAACGAAGAAGGGTGTCAAAGTTCGGATACAATTTCATTACATACTACTAAGTTACAAGGGAAGTGTCTAAAGGAGGTGAAAAGAAGTATTGTTTGACTTGTGTAGAGATTTGTCGAACGGCGATATCATGTAAACATCCTTTCTGAAGCTTTGAGGAGACGCACGCAACAAAGGGATTAGTTCGAGAGACATTTCATGTTGCGTTGAAATCCTTATGAATCTGCTATTTCTAAGGCACAGAGGGTATACAAGTACAAACTGATTTTTATACTCTTATTTCAAGACGATAAAGAGTTACAGTGAAGATTCCGTTACGTAAGCGCGTGATATATATATTTCTTTTTGAAGAATTCAATATATATTGGAGCTTGAGATTGCATCTCATAAAAAATGATATTCTTCCTCGACTTCATATTACATGCTACTTCTTGTCAGTCTTACGAATCAAGTGCACATGCGAATCCGCCATGGTTCGCGGCAGGCTTCCTCGCTGTAGCGAGTATGGCCAGTCTGAGCTCCAGTATACTCGCTGTTTAGTCACGGTCCATCCAGGCTTCCTCCTCATAGCAGTCACTGCCACTCTATATTCTGGTCCTCGATCAATTCGGACCCTGAGCCATAGTCTCAACGGGGCTTCCGCACTCCCCTCCAGCTCTCTCTTTGTCATCATGGAAAGATCCTTGATTAGCGACACATTCTTCATTTTTTGGTTGCAGCAGTAGCTCTGTAGGAAGGGCATGTCTTCCTTGGCTTTGAGGAAATAGAGAAAGGCACATTTTAGCCCGTCGGCATATTGGACCTGGATGAAAAGCCCGTCTTCTGGTGGTAGAAGGTCTTCTGGCATAGGGAATCTGTCTGGCATTGGGAATCTGTCTGGCATTGAGATTTGATTTGGCATTCTCTGGTCCGGGACTTGTACTGGCATTGTGTGCTTCGAAGCTGGTCGAGAGAGAAAATTGCGGATACATGCTCGTGCCCAGTAGAATGTGCCGCTAAGGAGATTGAAGAGGATTAAAAATGTGAAATAGAATGCCAGCCACTGCCAGAAGGCTTCGAGCCAGAGGAACACTCTCAAACAGGAGTCAGGATCACTCCAGGGGCACAGACCACTCCAGTGGTAGTAAATTTTGATGGCAAACAAGGCTAGATTGTGTCTTAGGAGTACTGGGAAGTCAACTAGGGCGTATCCGATGATTGAGTTAGGGCCGAACATTTTGTCTCCGTAGGTTGGTTTGCGATTAAGAATCTCTGAAATCTTCTGGTGTGTGTGATGGAGTTGTGTGTAGAATGGACGGGAATATGGAGCACGGTCAGTGATTATGTATGCTCAAGACCCAACAAAGAAACACGGGTTTAAAGGAAGGGTGTAAAGACATGCGAGGAGGCAAAACAATCGTACTTTCCTGAGGGTGATAAAGCTAGTTTCAAACTTCTCAAACAGTCCTATTGCCTTCTCTGGATGTAGAAAGAAAATGTCTAGGATTATGATAGTGGTAGTATCTAGCTTGAAAGTGGTAAAGCGTTGCCATAGTCACAATGCTGTTGGCAGACCGTTGTGGGCTTGGTGAGACGCATACAGGGACTAAATTATGACATATGTACCTCAAAAAACAATAGTATCAGTAACAGCTTCGAAGTCCTTATGAATCTGCCTTCTTCAAAACGCGAAGGAGTTCGTAGGAACAAGATAATTATAGTGTCTAGCTTGGTGGGGTATGAGGTATTGCAACAACGACGCTGCCCGGTAGGAACCTCTTCTTGTGCTCTGCAAGGTGCTGCACACACACAAGCAGAATAAGAACAGATGCCGGTTCGATTGCAGGCCTGGTCTGCTTTGCAAAGCCTCTCCTTTGCCAGCATCAGCAAAACCCCATTGGTATTGCGGCTTTCGCTTGATGGACGAAAATGATTGCCGTGGTGTAGTATTTGGCGGTCGGAAATGAACGAAGGGGCGAGCAGGCAGCCAGATTAAAGTCAAGCTTGCAAATATCTAGGATCAAATAATCGTTCACCAAAGATATTGACACCCCGTTCAATTACAAGGTAAAAGATGGTAGACCAAGAGGGAATACCCGTTTCCCAAATATCCCAACTATTTCTCAAAGAGATTCCTCACGACAAGGTTGGCAGATAACGCTAATAGATAAACAGAAGAAGCCCCAGCAACAAACAGGTCACTCGCTTTTCATTCCTATCTACATACAGTATCTCTACTACTCGCGAAACCTAGAGCAAACCGCATCAACACCGGACTTTCAAAGCCAACGACTCTCCATCTATGCAGCATCTCCACCTCTCTAACCCTCCGCATCATCTTCCGTAAAATCGCAAGATCCTTACAAAGCCACTCCGATTGCGGGTCTCGTTCCCAAATCTCCAGAGGCCGTGGAGTCCAGCCACTCCTCGTGCCTGGAGCGATAGTTTTGCATTCTGGTCATTTTGGGGCGGTTCGTGGCGTTCTCTGCTTTGCGATTCTGATACTGTGGTGGCAGAGCTGCGACGTCTTCGGTGAAGGGCGGGGGACGGTTAATGTAGGGGTTGTTGGCTTCGTCGTCGTAGGGATTTGGAGTGGAGTGGGAGTGGGCGCAGCCCATATTCGCTTCGTGAATTTGCTGGGGTTGGTAGGGGTTTGGTGGCCTGGTTGGTTGTGAGTGATGGTTGTTCGAACTGGGATGTTAGTGGGATTAGAGGGGGAAAAGAGAGGCTAGGAGAGGGGAGAGAAGAAGATGGGTAGATATGGAGTGGGTTCAGAGGTTTGGAGCAATGGGGAGAAGACAATGGAATAGGATAGTAAATTATGGACAAAGAGAGAAGTGGAAATCCCAAACTACAACAAAGGAGGTCAACAATGGGTATTGCGATCGTGATTTCGTTTGGATAATTTGTGCTATGTTTCCATGTTGAGTAAAGTTAGGATCGACAGAGATCTGCTCTAGAAGATTGCGAGGAAAAGATATAAGCAAAGTTATTGGTATCTAGTATTCTCTGGCTGGAATGCCAAACGGGTTGAGCCTGCTGTCAGTTTGAACACAAGCGTCAAACATGGCCCAAGGATTGATCCCCTCGGATTTACTCGCAATCGATCTTCTGCTTGATTTTCTCCTCTCAAAGCTAGGTAAGGGAAATTTTGGTGACACGATATCAGATCCGCAGACTCGGTTGCTATAAGTGGCCAAAACGTTGATGTCGAAACGTGAGGCAACACTGTGATGGATCGTTGTTGCGTTTGAAGACGAAGAGCGGACTGGTAGGGTGCGTGGTGACACTTCCGGGCTCTCTACTCTTCTTCGCGGCGGCTGTCTTGCTTCTACCTGCCTCGGAAGCTGTACGCTCTCGTCTAAGTAGCAATCCGGAATTTCGTCATCATCATTAAGAGAGTCATCCTGGAGCTGAGAGGTATTCGCTTTATGTGGTCGCATTTGCCCACTTGGCCTTTGACCAGCAAAGAGGGGTTGTGGAGCACGGGGCAAAGGTTCGTCCCGAACACCGTAGAAGTCACGAAGAGGCACCGAAGTGGTCTTGTGTTTAAGAGACCGTTTGCCCGGAGTAGAGAATTTCGCAAGATTTAGATCAGATTGATGGGGATGGTAGGTTGCAGGTCCGTCTGAAACTGCTAACTCCAAGCGGTCCCATTCGAATCTATGCTCCTCAGCCAGTTCCGTTTCCAAACTATTTCGTCTTAGAGCCTCTTGCTCGATATGCTCCTGTTCTAGATCCTGCTGTCTCCGGCGCTCCCTTTCCAGCAGTTCCTGATTTACACGCTCTCGCTCTAGCTGTTTAGCGATTTCCTGCTTGCGCAGTGCTGATAGACGACGACGAGCGGAGTACTCGCCATTTGGATTAGAGGAAGAGACAGTAGTATTGGTGTGATTTTCGTTGTACTGCTTCTTCGAGTGACGCCATGGACGGCAGCGAGCAAGGCGCTTGGTAAGCGACGTTAAGGTATACGGAGTATGCTTTTCATTGCCCCGGACAATGCAAAAAGGTAAGCAGCCCATGATCAGAGTTTTTAGCTAGTCGCAGGTGGAGTCGTACGGGTTTCTGGAGGATATCTTTTCGATCTGTATAGAAAATATGCGAGAAACGTTTGTGTTAATAGTAACGTTGGTCGGTTGGTACGAACACTTTGTAGGTTTTGAGATATGCGGTAATAAAGACCGTCCTGTTTGCATATCTGCATAGGTGTCTCAGTTTAGATAACAATAGTGTTAGGTTCTCAACAATGGACGTGTTGCGTTCGCACCAAATAATGAATGCTTTAATACTCAACAAAGAAAGCAGCAAACATCCAAGCACAATGGCTGATGGTGCCTTGGAGAACAAGGAGTTCGATTAAAGTACCACGAAGAGCATGGTAAATTTTGCTCCAGTCTCAAGAGGTCTATCGTCGTCGGTAATTAAGGCTTTGCGTCCATGCCTGAGGCATAGCATAAGTGCGACCGCTGGCGTAATGTATAGATCCAGGGTTTGTGTTGTCGTTATAGTGAGAATATAAAATACGGTGGCTTAGTAGTCTGGGGCATCCCAAGCCATGTATCAGGAACCAACAAGTTTTACTCTGTTATAGCAAGTCAACGACAAATCTCAGTAGCTAAGCATGACCCCAATCTAATCTATGCAGAGAGAAGGACACAAGTAGCAACTAGATGTACTTTCAAGCGAGTTTTGGCCCACGAATGAGACAGCTCTTTCGGGTACGAGCAAGACACAATTACTTCTCAGAGAGCCGAGAGAACAAAGTATCAACCCTAGACTGGTTCACAAATTTTTCTCGCATGTTCAGTCCATGAAACCAGCAAGTCCTGCATGGAATTTTGCTTTGAATCGGAGGAACTAGGGTTACGATCGGTAGAGGTGATGCGATTTCTGACAAGGTCGACGTACATATGTCACCTTGGTCCTATGGCAAGAGATAGTACTAACAAGTAATACAGATGTTGAAAGCAGCCGAAGACCGGATCGAAGTCACTCCATCGAGTGGTCGAGACCGCTGCTAAACTGTTCCGTTGCTTCCTCTACGTGGGCGTTACTTTTCTCGTTTCGCGTATTCTTCTTGGATCAGTCACCCTTGCGCTCATTCTCTTCGATTCTTATAGGCATATCATTCAGATAATGGGCGTTATGGTACTAATTTCATAGTAAAATCGCGCAACGGAGCAAGGATTTTCAGCCGATATGATGTGTTGTTATTAAGCTCGCCAGTGCCATTGGGATGTTGAGTAAGGAAATAAGGAGCAACAATGCCAGCTCTTTTGTCCAGTATAGCTATTTCCCGAGTCTTTGGATCATACAAATTTCAACATCGTCTGTGCTTTCTTGATGATATGTCTCGCGGCTTTGTCTTCCGCAAAGGTCTTGCTTCATCTAACTCTTCATCGACGTGCGGAACTCTCAAACTGGGTTTCTGTGGCCAATTTCTGCATATGTCGATATTGGCTCTTGGTGCAAAGATCTCAAGAAATTGCAAAAACAAATAGTCGATGACAACACACATGCAGAAAAGTTTTCCTGCCCATATTCCGCATCCATAATATCTTTTTAGCCGATCAATAAGAGCGAAGCTCTGTACACCTGCTCTACCTCGAGTAGCAGACCAGCCACCGCCTGAGTTATCCCCATAGAACTCTTCCTCACTCAGAGCGCCAGTGATGCCATCATACACCCTTTCCGTCCGTTGAGCAACATCTGTCCATGAGTACATCATTTTGACTTGGTCATGAAAGCGTTCTGTTCGGATTCTGTTTGATCTCAAGGCAGCAATTGCTTTGCCCGTCTTTGCTACAAGGTCATCCTCCTCTGGCTTTGCGAACTCCGTCATGTGCTGTGGTAGGACCTCGGGTATTCCGCCTACTTGGGTGCAGACAACGTACAATCCGCAACTAGCCGCTTCCACTATGACAGTACCAAAAGCTTCTGTGAGACTGGGGTGAAGATAGATGTGACCCCTAACCATAACATCTCGGACCTCTTCATGCCGAACAGGGCCAAGAATCTCGACCCGATCCTGCAGGACTCGACGTTCAAGCATTTGCTCTAGATCAATTGCTTTAGGGCCAGAACCTGCAATGATAAACCGAACGTGGGGATCGCTGGCGAGAATACGAGGAATGGCTGCAATGAGTAAGTCGGTTCCTTTATTGTAGAAAAGCCTGGAAATGACGACTATCGTAATGGTATCTTCTGGCCCAAGATGCTGAGGGGGTGGGGGTGGAGGGCGAGCGTTATAATGCTTCCCCAACTGGTAATTCTTGGTACTTTTGGTGTAGGCGAGCGGTTCAAAATTTTCTGCGACCACGGCATTTGGAATAACCGAAACCATAAGGGGGTCCAAGGAGGCGCGTAGTACGGTGTTCTCTTTGCTAAGGAAAGTCATTAGCAAACTAATCCGAGCCATGTTCTACCATACCGCTTACCAAGTATGGCTTACGCAGATTACATGGTCTACGTCGCTTAGAGTAAATTTTAATAGCTTGTTTGTCAGGATGCTTGCAGCATCTGCAAAGCCAAATAACGAATGATCTGTGAATACCGTCCGTAGCCCCATAGTCCTAGCATGGAGTATGGCTTCGTGACACAAACTGCTCAGGCTTGCATGACCATGTACAATATCGATATCCTCTCTGATAACAATATTGCGGAAGATAGGAAAGAAGGAGAATACGGTAGGCATTGTCGATTCTCGGTATATTACGAAAAAAGGAACATAGTAGACCTTTAGACCGTTCGTAAGGTATCGTACCCCAGTCCTACCTTGGTAAGCATGGGTTATTATGACAACCTTATGGCCCCGGTCGATAAGCTTTGTTGACAATTGATATATGTGGCTCTCTACTCCTCCAGGCTGGGGGAAGAAGAAGTCGCTGACCATAGCAATATGATACGGCATCGTGTAAGTTGGCAGTTTATGTCCCTGTAGGATAGTAGCACTAGGGTTTGATGATATGTTTCTTGGCTTGATGGATTGGCCTATCCGCTAATAAGGATGCTCTATTTCCGAGAACGACTTGATGCCTTAATATGCAAGCCAGCCTTTGGAGATAACAGTAACGGTACTGGGGTTAGCTGTGTTGGTCTCTTGACCGTGTTCGGGAGGTACATCATGGGATGTGTCGATTTTGAGACCAAGTATGATACTTTACATCCGTAGGCAGATTGATTTGAGACTACAGGTCGGCTGACCCACGCTAGAGGTCGGCCAACCATGCAAATTGTCCGCGCATGTCACTCGACCATGCGCATAATTTCGCATTCCTGAGCTATTGATAATCTAAAATCATGCAGTTCTAATCATTTATTAATACCTGATTAATCTGATTCGTTGTAATTATATTCAAATAATGCAAAAAATGTGAAAATATCAGAATTGATTAATCTATAAGTATATTTTTATTAATCATTGATTAATCAACTGTCAGGACCGTGCCTAGATGATACAACCAATGGAGGTCAGGGTTGATAGTGCTTGATCTTTAGAGGTAGCTATAACTGAGAAACTAAGAATACAGAAGGAAGAAGACAGTTCCGAGCTGTATCTATAGTAGGGCGAACAAAGGGGCGAAGTAGCCGGTTTGCCAGGCGAAGTAGTCGGTTTGCTAGGGCTTGAATAGATGAAATGTTTCAGCATATTCCGATTCGAAACATCGTTGTTCCTTGTTCACATATCGAAATCCCTAGAGTCTATTGACTAGATTCTATTCAACGCTGACACGATTCGTAACATCAACAAACAATCATGATTTACAGAATTGACAATCTGAAAATTTTATGTTTCATTCTATTAGTAATTTAACATTAATTAACAAATGATATATTATTAATCATTGATTAATCTATTTGATTCACTTTTATTTTGACTTGATCATAATTTATTAATCATTGATTAATAACTTTTCAATAAATTGTTGAGATCGTGCTTAGATGATTCAATCAATGAAGAACAAGATTGATAATGCTTGATCTTTAAAAATAGCTATAACTGAACATTAAGAATACAGAATATCATGGTGCCAGGTCACCAACCCGGTTTAGAACATAGATCGTCGATACCTTAGGTAACCTCGGTTCATTGAACCTGTTCCGCAGTTCAATGAACCAAGCCACCAACCTAGCCATCGTCATCTTAATCTAGCCTCAGCAATCCTGTTTCGGTCACCTCAGCCGTGTGCGCGGACTCCTGCAATCTTAAGTCAATAGGACTACTGTCTAGCCTTGGTTCTGCCCGGTTCATGTATATAGAAGCCGGGCCCTCGTTCTTTCCTTTCGCTCTTTGTCTTTCGTCTTGTACATTACCTGGTGTATTGTCTTGTACCTAGATCCTATCAAAGTAATAATAATACCAGTCATCTATATTGATAGTACCTCTAGTCTAGCCCAGTCCCAGACACAGAAGAAAAGTGATACAAGAACTTTTATTTATGTAATGTTCAAAGACTGCGTTAGACTCAAAGAAAATGTGTTGTGATACAGAAAGAATGTGATGTAGATAAAGAAGATGTTGATGAAGAGAAAAGATGTTGAAAAAGAAAAAAGAAATTGAGTCATATCTGAGTCAAACCTGAGTCAAATCTCAGCAAGCTCATTGACTAGCTTTAATCAATACGCAGTGAACTCGCTAGCGTTCACTGTGAATTGATTAGAATTTGAGTCTTGACACATTTGTAACATTATTTTCCTCTTTGAAAATTCATGTTCACATGAATGTTGTTTCATTTTCAAATTAGCAATAGTGTGATTTGTTTAAATAAAGCTTATGAAATTCATTCAAAACTTCTTCGAAGTTATTGAACTTTTCTTTATCAACATAGTATCATTCATCATCTCAATCTAGTTCTGTTCATTTGATCTTGTATTGTATTTGATCTTGATAGCATAGTTCTAACAAAACTGTCAAATGTCAATGAGATCTAGTCAATCTTATCTGATAGATCTGATAACATTATAGTACATTTCTGATTGAAGGCATATTGATTATTAATTGATCAGTGATTGATGATTGATTGATCAATGATCAGAAGTAATTATGAATTGATGAATGAGTAGTTGTAGCAAACTTGAGGTTCATTCGACCATGAAATCTATGTATTAAGCTCAGGCGTTAGCGTAGGTACATGCGCGAACAATTTGCATGGTCGGTCGATCTCTAGCGTGGGTCAGCCGACCTACATTCTCGATTGATTTGCTGCGCGTTCTTGACCACTTGGCGCGCCAAACGCGCATAATTGAGCGCCTGAGTTTTGCTGTCTTATGGCAAAGTTCTCGTGCAGGTCAGACCTAACATGGCCTCATTGTTCTATTCTCGCTACATACCGCCAGCGACTGCAGCTGTAGATGTAGCTGATGAAAGCGAACATGACAATTCTCGTCCTGCGAAGAAGCGAAAAAAGACGTCAAAAGCGAAAATTAGCTTCGATTCAACGGCAGCAGGGGAGCAAGCCAACAATGTAGATGTAGCAGACACTATTCAAGGCATTTTCGATGTCAATCTCGACGATGACACCCGATCTAATCAGAACCAAGGCAGAGCCAGAATTCTGAAAAGTGCAAACTCCGTTTCTCTTCTGGCAGGGGATAGCAATATCCCTAGTCCAACAAGACAGCTGGAAAAGGTTGTCGATCCAAAGCTTGAAAAAAAGAAGAAGCCAAAAAAGAAGTTATCGAAAAGCCATAGTGAAGTACCAAGACAAAAAATCACTCCTTCTAACGATGACCAAGAACCTTCGGAACTTGAAGAGCCCCAGCACGACAACAAACACCGCAAGATCCGCTCTGAGTTTGAGCGATCTGCCAGCGCTGCCGCAAAGATGAAAGACAAACATGCCGCGGAGTCGCAAGTAATAGCGAAGCTACCAGATCATGACATTACCCCCATTGAGTCCCATGGATTGGTACCTTTGCCACAACCGCCAGAAGTTCCCGATGTGCCTGTTAGATTTACTCTTTCAGCGTTACCCGATTGGTTGGCGCAGCCTCTCATCGTCTCTACTTCTGATACCGCTTCTTTGGACAGTCTTCCATTGCGCCGAAACGCTGCTTCGTCGCTGAAGATCAAGGGCTATGACAATGTGCTTGCGATTCAAGCTACGATTTTGCCAATGCTCCTTCCAGGACCCAGACAGCACTCAGGAGATGTTTGTATATCCGCTGCAACCGGTTCAGGGAAGACCCTAGCTTATGCGTTACCTATGGTGGAAAATTTACGAGACAAGCCGGTAGTCCAATTGAGAGGGCTTGTTGTAGTTCCAACGAGGGAGTTGGTTTCACAAGTACGCGAAACTCTGGAATTATGTAATGTCGGCAGTGGACTGAAAATCGGTATTGCTGTTGGCAGTAGATCTTTGAAGGAGGAGCAGGGGCTTCTGGTCCAGAGATGGCAAAGATACGATCCAGATGCTTATCGAAAAGAGCAGGAGAAAGAGATTGACGAAGACGAGGAGCTCATGAACTGGGACTTTGATGATCTATTAGATGAAGCCGATGAGCTCGGTTGCTCTCCAGACCACGTCGTAGACTATAGGTCTGAAATCGACATCCTCATCTGCACTCCTGGCCGTTTGGTAGACCACATGCAATCTACAAAGGGCTTTACCTTGGAGCATGTGCAATGGTTGGTCATTGACGAAGCCGACCGACTGCTTGATGAGAGCTTTCAGCAATGGATTGACATTGTAGTGCCTGCCCTCGAGTATCAAGCACCCCTTCAACCGTGGGAGGAGCAGTTGACGCAGACCTTCCATATCCTACGCCGAAGAGAAGTTCGGAAGGTCATCCTCAGTGCTACCATGACGAGAGATATTAGTAAATTGACAGCGCTAAAATTGAGAAAGCCAAAGTTGGTCGTTTTAGAGAGTGGCAGGACGACTGATCAGAAGGATGATCAGCCAGCACTCGAACAGAACGTGGACCAACGCGAATCTTTCGAGTTGCCGCCGACGCTGAAAGAGAGTGCCATATCTATCAAGAACGTCGAAGACAAGCCATTGCATCTCATAGCATTACTTGAGCGGGAACATGCGTTCGCAAAACCTCCTTCCAGCCTATCTCCTGAACGCAGAAAAGGGTCTGTAGGGGATGAGTCGACATCATCTTCCGGTGAGGACGACTCATCCGAAGGTTCAACATCATCCTCCGAGAGCAGCACACCACCATCCAAACGCACTTCAAAAACCAACACTCAGCGCAACCTCGTCTCTTCAACCCACGGCACCCTAATATTTACCACAACCAACGAATCCGCCCTCCGCCTCTCCCGCCTCCTCTCCCTCCTCCGTCCCACCTGGACCCCGCACATCGCCACCCTCACCAAATCCACCACCACCGCCTCCACCCGCCGGCTCCTCTCCTCCTTCCGCACCCGCCAACTCTCCGTCCTCATCGCCTCCGACCGCGCCTCTCGCGGCCTCGATATCCAGGGCCTCGTACACGTAATCAACTACGATATGCCGAATAGTGTGACGAGCTATGTGCATCGCGTGGGGAGGACGGCGAGGGCGGGGAAAGAGGGCAGGGCGACGACGTTGGTAGGGTGGCATGAGGGGAGGTGGTTTTGGGGGGAGATTGGGAGGGGTGAGGGGATTAGAAGGGGAGTAGGGCGGAAAGTGGTGAGGTTGGAGTCACAGTTGGAGGGGGTTGGGGGGAAGGAGAGGAGGGAGTATGAGGAGGCATTGAGGATTTTGGGGGTAGAGGCGAGGGGGGAGAGGGAATAGAGTTGGTAGAGCGCTTTTAATATCCATATGGTAGAGTAAACCTGTACAGCGGAGCTATTATACAACACTATGTAGACCTGTCTGCATCTAGGACGCTTGTACGTATGGCCTGAATGACTGATAGAGGTGGCAAAGAGATGAATATAATGGAAATCTAGCTCTCGACGTGTTTCCAGAGTTAATCGAGGACGCGTAAGCCACACTGACAACCTTGGTGTTCTCCTCGGGACAAAACCTAATTCGGTATTTTGATTAATGGACTCTCTGGAATAACCAGGCAAGTCTTTAAGAGTACTGCGGAGTCTGTAGACTCTAGATTATGTCTCAAAATGTCCCCAGCTCTGTGCTCCTTTGACGCCAGCGCTATGCCATAATTACTCCACCCAACAAAATCCCATGTCCCCTAACCCCTTCCTACTACCTCACTTCTTCTTCCCCTTCTTCTTCTCCCTCTCCCCCACCCTCTTCTCCTCCCCACCCACCACGCCCGGTGCCCCTTCCACCCCCTGCATCTCCTGCATCATATCCTTAATAATATTCTCGCTAACCCCACCCCCACTCAACGCCGGACTATGCAGCGGCAATATCGTACCCATCTTCCACCCCCTCGGTACCGCAGGCGGCGGTATTGGTTTGTCGGGCAGGGGCATGCCTTGGATGCGGAGGCGGAGGGGGGAGTGGGCGGTTGTGGGGTGGGATTGGAGGTGGTGGGCTACGAGGGTGTAGAGGTGGTGTTCTGGGTGGTTTGGGGTTAGCTGGTTTGCTATACTTGACGTTGGAGGGAAGGGGTTGGGCGTACTGTTTTTGACTCTCGAGCTCTTTCGAACGCCGTCTTCTTTCAGCAAGATCCTTACACGCCCGGGATTCCCCCAGTCCTTCGGATGCATCTTGCCCGGCTCGAAGACAACATCCAACCCAAGCCCAGCCACCGCATCCACAATCTCCCTCGCTAGCGGGTTCTCCACCGCCAATGCCTTCCCCACCCGTCGCCCCTCTGCTCTGCTTCTCGTGGCATCAAAGTACACCGGGTACAGACACTGCCAGTGTTTATGGCGGTCTGTGTCGGCGGAGGTTGGGGCGCGGAATTGGGGTTGCAAGGTTTGGTGGGGTTGGGGGGCCTGGCGGGTTCCGGGGGGAGGGATGTTGGCCGGGCGGATGATGGAGGAGGCGAACTCGGAAGGGTCCATTTCTGAGGGGTCGGAATCTGGGTCCGAGTCGGAAACTTCTTCTATGCGGGCGTGCTGAGACATCTCTGGGGCTCCAATATCTGTTTCGAGGACCTGGAATTGATATTGAAGTGCTATCTATTTTGTCGGGCGTGCACGGCGTGGACCTGGTGGATGGAATTGCGGAGTTTAGCGAGATTGATAGGGCTGATGTTTTCCAGGTGGGTTGCCAGTCAAATAGCTATGTATATACGCGCATTCAGAAGTGAAATGATTCAGTGGGGTGTGGTTGAGACCATAGAATTACTACAATAATACAGGGCGTGCTGAGATGCGCACAACCAACCCTCCTGATCGCCTAGCAATCGCTATCGTATCATTTTCAATATCTTCTGATTCCTCGGGCTACGACAAGCGTAATTTTTCTTGCCATCTTCGAACGCCTCCAACGCCTCGCTAAACTCGCAGATACAACGGTGAAGTGTCGAACGGAGCACCAAGTACAACGCATGCTGTGGTAGCTGTGATAGCTCTGGATTATCGACACAGCCTTGTGTAGGCCCTTGCCAACGCTTTCTTTTCCTTTCTATCCGTCTCCAGGATTGCAACCATGTCCCGCAATTGGATGCCTTCACCAGTCTCTTTGTCTTCCCGAAACTCGCCGTACTTCCTCCCCATAGGCAACTGACTACCAGACCCGTTCGCAGTCGATGTTCTCGGCAATCCCTGTGTATTAACCCTTGGTAGCCCCAGAGAGCCTCCACCGCTCGAGCCACTATCCTTGGTCATCCAAGATTTCTTCTTCAGCCCCAGAGCCATGTTGGTAGTTTTATTAGTAGCTGCGTGTTGTTGAGCTTCTGTGGCCTTTGCCTCTGCTTGACGCTTCTGCTCTTTTTTGTTCGGGGGTTTCTTGGTATCTACTTCCGGTGCTCGCTCACCTAGTAGACCTAGCTCAGGAGTACCAAGGGTAGCAGATCCCGTAGTGCCAACTTCACCAGGCAACGATTCAGCTGCTGTGCGGCGAGTTCGTTTGGTGAGCCTTTCTTGCTCTGCTCTTCGTTCTTCTTGCGCAGATTTGTGAAGAGCTTCGGCCACTAGATTTGGGAAAGCAATAGTAGTAGTCGGGCTGTAGCTGCCGTTCGAGACGGGTGTTGGAGGTTTATTCATGGCAGCATAGGAACCTGTAATACAATAAGCATGATGACCCTCAAGAACCAGCCAAACTCAGGCATACGCTTAAGAGGATTGGACTTCGGCGAAACTGCACTATTGCTTGGCGTCGGCAGACAGTTCACAGTCTCAAAATTCCCTTCACCAATGGCCAACTCGGTGAGGTCCGTTGGTACCACGCCATGCGAACCAACTCTCCTGCCCTTCGCAAGCGCCGCCGCGTCCTCTACCAATGCACGTAGCCGCTCTTCGGCTGCTAGCGACAGCAACGTTAATATTTCCGTAAGAGGGACATCGTGGTAGAGAAGGTCTTGACCCGTAAGCGAGAGTATACGCTCATGCTTGTCCGGTCCAGTAACAGCCACTTGGACAGGCTGTGAACTCTTTGAGTTGAATACTCCGAAACTTGGTATGGTGACTTGCTGAGCGTGAGACTGTTTCGATAGTCTTTTTTGCACGAGGCCAGCATAAAGAAAGGGGTCATTGAGGTGATATTGCCGTTGTTCTGCTTTCCGCCGTATTGCAGCCTGCTTCTCGGTCTCTGCTTGCTGTGCTAGTGGCTGGTAGGGTGCTGCGGGCTGATTGAACGTTCCTGCGCCATAAAAGCTATTCCTGTCGCCAGGTAGATTTTGCGACAAAACGTTGTATCGGTCCGGTTCCATGAAATTTGGTCCGAAGGAGTCGAGGGAGTCTGTAGGATGAAATACAAAGGGGGCATCATGCTGTGGTTGGTATGGAGTATTATGTCGACTCAACAACGCGGCCTCCTCTTCTCTTAGATCCACTCCAGAACCTAGAAGGACATCAGATAGCTCGTTCATATCCGTTGGCTTGTCTGCTGCAGGCCGTGATGGGGGGCCCATATTGCCGGCCGGGGGAGGGGCATTCATGGTATTGTACGAATTGTTCGGCTGGCTTCCGTTGGGTTGAGCGCCATAGTAAGGACTACTGAAGACTTGATTGGGCAAAGCAATATTTGACATACTCGGAGAATTGTATGGCGACTGCGAGTTTGGCGACAGTCGCTGTCGCTTGTTGGGTGGAAGGTAGGAACCATGGTGAGATGCCGACGCGGGTGGCAAGGGCGAGAATGGTCGCGGAGGATATTGATGCTGTGGCTGTGCCATCTTCAGGGCTCCCCTCTATAGTGCGCGTTCAGAATGTAGCGCCCTGCCTCCACCAAACAAGCCAGGCCACCACCTGCGCGAGCTCTGCTATGCGCTCGACCTTGGGCACCGTACGAGCTGCGCATCCACTGACTGTAGCTAGATCCAAGGGCTCTGGTATTCGGTTCCGTTTTATGCTGGCTCTGGGATGGCGGGCACTGCTGTCCTGTTGAGGGTGATGTAAGTGTTGGTGGTGAAGGAAGAGTGAAGAAAGAAGCGTGGGAATGTCGCCAGTCACGTGCCGCTTATATAAGCTTCAGCCCTTTCACTCGCTATTCGCGTGTTCACCTCATTCCTCAAATCCTCATCATTGCGACATACAACATCTTTCTGTTTAAGTTCACTGGGCGTAGGCTTATATCTTTTGCAAGGTGCCCCACACTATGCGAGTGAGGCAAGCTCAAGTCAGACAAGTCTTACAGGATGGCAACAAAGAGAAAACTCTCAGCGATCTCCCCAGATGTCGAGCAATCCGTGGATCCTGCAGATGAGCTTATGTTCTTGAATCTTGGAGGTGGAAATGAGGTCGGAAGATCATGTCACATTATACAATACAAGGGCAAGACTGTCATGGTACATTAGCTGAGCCCACATTTACTACGGCATTGGATGGAGGCTAATGGATATTCGTAACAGCTCGATGCCGGCATGCATCCTGCATTTGACGGCCTTGCTGCTCTACCATACTTCGATGAGTTTGACCTGAGCACAGTAGACGTCCTACTCATCAGCCAGTGAGTTAGCCCAATTCTCCTACCAGTGAGCGATGCAAGTCTAGATGGGAATTTTGGTATCGGCGCGGCGCTCAAGCAAGCAACAGTGTAGCAGGCTTCGATGGCTAGATTACAGAAGTCGAGCTTACATCTTAGAGACTGAGATTCTCTGGAATGGCCATCTCTATGGTCGGGTTGTTCTGCCTTGTTCTGCTCCTATGTACCCCAGACATCAATAAAAACATTCGCATGCCATGCTCCGCTGTGCTCTTCAGCTTCTGTGATACTTGAACTTTGTAGCATGCTTTTCGCTGCGATACGGGCTCCTCAGCGCCAGATTCAATAGTGGCGATTGCGCCAGCTCTTCCTCGTCCATGAAGCTGATACCGCTCTGAAAACAGTTTCCACGTTGACCACGCTGCTTCGCTGCCGTATGTTCTTGCAAAGACAAACTTCCGAGGCCGGGTCTTTATGACACATCCAACAAAGGCCATCTACAAATGGCTCATACAAGACAGTGTCCGAGTACAGTATGTTGTTCTCCTCACCCTACTATTATATCCGACTAACCCTTCGTTCTAAGAAACACCTCCTCTTCATCCGATCAGCGGACGCAACTATATACAGAGGCCGATCACCTCTCTACCTTTCCACAAATCGAAGCCATTGACTACCATACAACTCACACAATCTCCTCCATTCGCATAACACCCTATCCTGCTGGTCATGTTCTAGGAGCCGCCATGTTCTTGATAGAGATCGCGGGTCTCAAGATTCTATTTACTGGAGACTATTCTCGCGAAGACGACCGTCATCTTATCTCTGCTGAAGTACCAAAGGGCGTGAAGATTGATGTGCTTATAACAGAGAGTACTTACGGAGTTTCTTCACACATACCTCGGCAAGAGCGGGAAACTGCCTTGATGAAGAGTATAACGGGGACTCTCAACCGAGGGGGTAGAGTACTGATGCCTGTCTTTGCCCTCGGAAGAGCGCAAGAGCTACTCTTAATTCTCGACGAATACTGGGCGAGACATCCTGAATACCAACGAATACCCATTTACTACGCCTCAAATCTCGCAAGAAAATGTATGGTGGTATACCAGACTTATGTTGGGGCTATGAATGATAACATCAAGCACCTCTTCCGTCAGCGCATGGCCGAAGCGGAACAAGCCGGGGATGTGGGCAAAGGCGGACCCTGGGATTTTCGGTTCATCCGGAGTCTAAAGAACCTCGAAAGGTTTGACGACGTTGGCGGTTGCGTAATGCTGGCAAGCCCTGGTATGTTACAGAATGGTGTGAGCCGAGAACTACTCGAACGGTGGGCGCCCAACGACAGGAATGGAGTTGTGATCACTGGCTACAGTGTTGAAGGCACTATGGCCAAGGAGATATTGCATGAGCCAGACAGCATACCCGCTATCATGGGGAACAGGAGCGCAGCTGCTATTGGAAGAGCAAGAGGTGCTGCAGGTGAATCCGAAAAAGCCATGATTCCCCGACGATGTAGTGTGGCAGAATACAGCTTTGCTGCCCATGTGGATGGCCAGGAAAACCAGGAATTCATCAAAGAGATCGCTGCCCCTGTCGTGGTAGGTATTACAGTATATGTTTCAGTTATACCACTGACGTTCGTCTAGATCCTTGTTCATGGCGAGAAACATAATATGATGCGTTTGAAGTCAAAACTTCTTTCACTCAATGCCGACAAAGTTGCGAAGACAAAGATATTTAGCCCTGCTAATACGGAAGAACTTCGCATTCCGTTCAAAACAGAAAAGACTGCCAAAGTCGTGGGCAAGCTAGCGCAGATTCCTCCACCAAACACATCCGATCAGAACGACACACAATTAATTGCTGGGGTACTGGTGCAGAACGATTTCAAGATGTCTCTGATGGCAGTTGAAGATCTACGGGAGTATGCTGGGCTTACCACGACTACGATAATGTGCAAGCAGAGAATCACCTTGAGCGCAGCGGGAATCGATCTCATCAAATGGGCATTGGAGGGAACTTTTGGAGCTATCGAGGAAATTCGAGCAAGCAAGAAGTCACTGACGAACGGAGCAGCGTCGGTGAATGGCAACGGCACCAGTCATGAAGGAGACATGGGTGACGAGGAGACTGTTCATTCACCTCATCCAGTGGCTTACCTTGTCATGGGCTGCGTCATTGTGCGATATCAGAACGGTGGGGAAGTGGAAGTGGAATGGGAAGGGAATATGCTAAATGACGGTATCGCCGATGCTGTGTTGGCCGTGCTCTTCACCGTTGAAAGCAGCCCAGCAGCTGTGAAACGTAGGTATTTCAACTCACATCCAAGCCCGGTTGTACTAACACCTCTCAAGAATCATCGAAAAGCCAGCATCACAGCCACAGCCACAGAAACCCTCACGCCAAAGTCACTCCCGAAGAACGCTTTTCGCGCCTTTGCATGTTCCTTGAAGCACAGTTTGGTTCTTCAATAACACCCATAACCCATCCCAGACTTGTTCCTAAGCCATCTATCGACGACGATGGAATCAAAGGCGAAGCCTTCGAAGAAGATCCAGCGGACCTCGAGGCGGAAGAGTTGGAAAGACTCCATGCCGCTGGCATACCCGTCCCTGGAATCGAGATCCAAGTTGACAAGCATGTGGCCAAGGTGTGGCTAGAGACATTGGAGGTCGAGTGTGTGTATGGAGTTTTAAGGGATCGAGTGAGGGCGGTGGTGGAGAGGGCAGTGGAGACGGTAGCGCCTCTTTGGTCGCAAAAGAGTTGAGAGCCTCCGAGGCTCCGCAACATGCATTCTGGGTAGTTTTGGAAAGACGTATCAATGTATTAATATCTTAGGAGGATCGATGGAAGCTCAAAACCCCTAGGCCTGATACCTCAGGCGGCTGCGATCGATCTCCAGTAGGGCTCTCCGGTCCAGCCGTACCCAATGATATCCCACACCTTATTGCGTCTTCAACGCATAGAAAAGACGAGCAAGATACGGAGATAAATGACTCTAAGCACTATATACTTAGGAAATGTCAAAACAGCTGAGGTTGGACGTGTTGTCTCAGCAATATGACGTTGAAGGCGATCATGAGGTAGCACACTCACTCTGCCTAGAAGGTTTCCAACAAGGCAACGTGTTAGGTTGTTAGTAATAATCGAGCTTTCAGTTGCCGCTTATCGAGTACGTAGCACAGTAGTTGTGCAGACATCATCAGCCGGGAGAGTCAGCCCAGAGCGTAGCCTTCTTGTTGACCCGATCCACCTATTCATCCAACGAGCACAGCCATATGTCCGGGGAGCATGTCTCAAACGCGTTAATTACACGGTACTTGATGATGGAAGTATGTAGGGTGGAATGGGTAATACGGTCTTTGGGAGTAAGAAGAACAAACCGAACAGGCTCACGGCTTTGGCCAGCTCAATAAATAGAAACGGGAAGACTCGATGAGGAAGTTGAGCGCACCAGAGAGTCATTCGTCATACGTCTGCTTGTGCACCAGTCCAGTCTAGCGAGCTCGGATGGCGCTAGACCCCGAACAGGACAAGCGCTACGTTGGGCCTGCACCCGACGAAGAGACGCAGCAAAAGACAGTCCAGTAGGACTAGTGACAACCCTCGATCGCCAACTTCATCTCCTCCAGTTCAACATCGTTGGGAAGGCCGACGTTCCTTTCTCCAGTGAACTGTCAATCCACCGGCTATGGCATCCTGATCATCGTTTGCCTCTTTTCCTTTGGAAACCTTTCCGTGTCAAACGTGCTCAGCCTGTCTCCGACGACTGGCCCTGGACAACGTGGGCTGTCTTCTCCGCCTTCTTCCTGACGCGCGACCGAGAGTATCCACGACGTTCATGATTCCCCCCACTGGCATTGTAATTACGAAGCAACTCTTGGTCAGGTATCTGCGGTCCTGGTCTTGGGAGTCGAAAGGCTGTGGTTGCATTTGCCCGCAAGATCCGCCGCCAAATCAGTTTCAGAGTGTAATTTGCCCTGGCAGGACCGAGAATTGTCTTCAGGCCAATTGCTCGCCCTTCCAACACCTCAATGAGACATGTCAACTCCTTCCACCATCACGGCAACACTCCCTCCTCCGCATCACAACCCTCATTACGGGTATTCCAATCACCAAGCCTATCAAGCCAACTCGGGTCACTATGGCGCCAGTAGTGCCTTGGTGAATGGGCCGTCACGTTTAGCTCCTTCCTACAACAGCTATCCCACTACCCATCAATCCACCAACACTCGGAATACCACCACTTCCTCTGCCTCAAGACCGCCTCAGCAATCTAGTAACGTTACGGCACCTCAATCCACGTCAACCATGCAAGGGTCAAGAAAACGAGAAAGACGGCCAGACTGGCACGAATTTTACAAGAACGGCCCTCCGAAAGAAATTATAGTCATCGACGATGACTCTCCCCCACCCCCAAAACATGTTGAGAACGAGCGGGTGAATCATACAACACGAACGGTCGTGAGGGAACCCGAGCACGCCACCAAAAAGCGGAAGACTGCTCAAAAGTCCGTGTACGAACCTGTCCAATATCAGCAACCCGCTTACTCCAACCCCCGGACCACACACGCTGGGAACACCGGATCAACTACGATTTCGACAGATCGCACAACATCGTTGCAAACGACTGCTCCTACATCACTCGGTTCGCATACAAGCCACGGTAGTATGGGGGCTTATGTCGATGACGGGATGGTAGGACAGAAAAGGAAACGTGTGACGCGCCAGCAGACCGCGGATGAGAAGAAAAGAAAGGAGATTGAGACCAATGGCGATGCTTACAGTTCGTACGTGCCGCCTCCGAAGCCTCCAATCAAGGCAAAGGAGGTTCATGTTCCGCCAGTCCGAGATGTAAGGCCTTGCGGTGTGTTGTGGATGACTGCCAGCTAACCTCGGGTCAGACTACGACGAGTCAGCTAAAGATTGACGACGACGATGGACATTACATCGTCAATCCGGACACGGACCTGGGTGATAGATGTGAGTATCTCAACTAATTAGATGTTCAACGCCACAGAGCGTCCGGGATCGTTACTGATCTCCTACAGATCAAGTCTCTCGATTACTGGGTCAGGGTACATTCGGAAAGGTAGTAGAAGCTTACGATCGACGGTCAAGGACAAAATGTGCTATAAAGATCATTCGGTCAGTCCAGAAATACCGAGACGCTTCCCGGATCGAGTTACGAGTTCTCTCTACACTGTCGCACAACGATCGAGAGAACCGGAACAAATGCATACATCTGCGGGACTGCTTCGACTTCCGGAACCATATATGCATTGTTACGGATTTACTAGGTCAGAGTGTCTTTGACTTTCTCAAGGGCAATCAATTCGTGCCCTTTCCAAGTAGTCAGATACAGAGCTTTGCCCGGCAGCTGCTGACGAGTGTTGCCTGTACGTCACATCCCGTTCAGACCTATCCCAACACTGACGGCTTCTCAGTTTTGCATGATCTAAATTTAATACACACTGACCTCAAGCCTGAGAATATCTTGCTTGTCGGAAACTCGTATCAGACCTTCACCTACAATCGCCAAATCCCATCGTCATCAACCACCACCCAACGCGTTGCTCGGCAGCGGCGAGTATTACTTGATACCGAAATCAGGTTAATCGATTTCGGATCCGCTACGTTCGACGACGAGTATCATTCGTCGGTTGTATCAACTAGACACTACCGAGCGCCCGAAATTATCCTGAACCTGGGCTGGAGCTATCCTTGTGATATCTGGAGCGTCGGTTGCATCTTGGTTGAATTCTTCACCGGAGATGCCTTGTTCCAAACGCACGACAACCTCGAGCACCTGGCTATGATGGAAAGTGTGTGTAGCAGTAAGCTAGAGACGAAGCTGGTTCGCCAAGTCCAAAACAGCGGTCGGGGAAGCAACGGGAATCAAGCTGCCAAGTCAGTATCGGCCCACTGTCTTATTTTACTGTGCTCACTTTATGTAGGTACTTCACTCGGGGTTACAAGCTTGATTACCCCAATCACGAGACAACCAAAGCTTCCAAGAAGTACGTCAAGGCCATGAAGCATCTAAGTGTAAGTTAAGCCTTCTAATCCAAAGGCCCAATGACCTGACCAGCAGCAGGACATTATTCCCCCAAATACAGTCTTCAACAAGCTCTTCTTGGACCTCCTTCGCAAAATCTTCGTTTACGACCCCCGGCAAAGGATAAACGCCAAAGCCGCCCTCAAGCACCCTTGGTTCAGAGAACACCTCACCGATGATGGGACCGAAGCCGCACGCATCAGACGGGACAGAGAATCAGGAATGGAGGACCCGGATTACGTCTGACCCCTCAGCCTGCGGGCAACCGGCCAACTAGCAAAATCGCCAAACTCTTTTGTGCACAGCGCAGCATGGATAATGACAAGCATAGACAGTAGCGTTAATTGGCTCATCTACTCTTACTGGGAAAGAGGCGTTTTATCATCTTCAAAAGGACTGGGATTTCCAAATCTTCTTCGTTGAAGGGAATAGTAAATAGCTGCATATGAAATTATGGTTCTATGTTTTTGTCATACTTACTGCATCTAGAGGATTTCCAGATTTGATATATATATGATGATGAGGGTGTTTATGGCTTTTAGATCGCAAGCACGAATACCGCGGTAACGTGGCGAATATTACGAGATGCAATGTCCCTTTGGATCTCGACGCTCTGTACGTCCGAAGCCGAAGCCAGGTCTTAAAGTTCAGTCACCTGCATACCGCCTAGAAATATCTTCCCTGCAAGTCTCAGCTTCGATCCACAGCAATTTTACCATTCAGCATCCCAACATCTGACATCAAAACGAGCAAGCAACAACCCGGCGCGGCAACTACCTCCCTCCCCAACCATACGCCATGCGTTCCTCCCACTCCCTCCTCCCAACAGACATGCCTCCTCCCCCCTTACTTCGCTCGCATCCCTCCCCTCCCATCCCCCTCCGCCTTCCCCGTTTGCCAATCCCACCGTTCCGTCGATAATACCTCACCATTTCACAAAGATACCCCCGAAGCGACAGAAGATACGAGGGCATGGCGGAGACTGGTGGATCTTTGGTGTGTGGGGATTTGGCCTCGGGATGTGGCGTTGAAAGGCTTGGAAGGTTTGAGATGGTAGGGGGGGGCGTGGATGCTGGGTCAATAGTTGGGTAAGGGAAGGGAGAGGAGGGTAAGGGATAGTGGGCGGGGGACGGGTGACTGGCTGAGATTGATGAGGGTTCATATGTGTGGGTTGGGGGGTTGTCGTTGGGTGTATACCCTCAGGAACCACCTCCATCCTTGTCTTCGCATCTCGTCTCTTTTCTTTTTTGTTTCTTCGACCTTTTCCTCGTTCGCTTCTTCTTCCCGGCTTTGCTATCTTGATTTATTCGCAAATTCTCTCCTCGCATGAGCTCGAGTGCAAGAGAGGAAGATAGATTGTGGGGTATGTAAGGTGAGGGGCGTGGTCGGTTGTGTTTTTGTTTTTGTTTTTGTGGGTGGAGGAAGGCTTGAGAGGGTGAGAGGGTGAGAGGGTGAGAGATATGGGGGTGAGATGAATGTTGAGATGACGGAGAAAACGTAGAGGCGTTGATGAAAACTTTGACGAGTAACAGATATATATATTATATACACCCCGAACTTAGGATTGGCGATTGCCGTTTTCGATCGGGAAAGGGAGCAGGGCCGCTTTAGAGGGAGCATCGGGGGAGTAGGGGGGCGCAGCAAGGGAGCACTGAGGGAGCAAAGCCTCTTTAGAGGGAACAGCGAGGGAGTAGCAGGGGAGCACCAAGGGAGCAGGGGGAGCATCGAGGGAGCATAAGGCAGCAGGAGGGACCACAATGGGGCAGTATAAGAGCACAGCCGGTAGGATCCTAAAATGAAGTCCCTCAGCCTTCGCTTCCAGCTGCCCTCGGGACTTTTCGATGACCTAAGCACGAGGAGATAGCCATAAACGACAGATCTATTAAACGGGAAATGATTAGAGAGTATAACACTTTGGTGCATAGGATGGTGTAATGACAGTCTGAGAGACGTAGACTGAATAGGCGGGGAAGTAAATCAAGCAAAAGGCAGACGTCGGGATCGTCGTGGTGATCAAGGCAGCTAGCGCATGAGGAAAGCGACCATTTTGGGTTCCTCAGCATGTACGAGGTGGAATAAAGACAGAACATGCGTGCTTACGATGCAATGAAGGCCATATGAGGGCTGATCACAAAAAATGTTGTGCCAAACTTGTCAGAATATTTTTCGAGACTCTTACCCTCATAAGAATTCCAACCATCATCTTTATGTTCATCAACTCGAACAAGCGGCTTTCGAAGCGTGTCGCATATGCCGAGTACTATGGCATGCGATCTCTGACCGGGCCCCATCTACTGCTGAGATAGCTTTAGAAGCCTCTGGTATGCAGGAAACGGTTGTTAACAAAGCAATTTCGCAATACAATATTAGGCACAAACCGACTCGATGGAGAGACAACATCTACAACATCTCAGAACTGAGCTTCACCGTCAATAAGAACGGTATTGACCATGGCGGTAAGGAAATTACGTTTTGCCTGCAGCCTAGGAGAAGTGAGACCACGCCACTGAGTGGCATTGACCTTACATCGCAAGCCGACAGCCTCCTTGGAACCGAAGAGCCATCTAATTACAGAGATTGGACCTTGAGCATCATTTTTGCAAGGAAGTGGCTACAAACTTGCTTGGAAAGTCACAACGGGTGTCAATCTGCTCAAAGGTCCGGATTGACTGAAAATGTCCCAACACGTCTCCTTCAGATCGGCCAACCAAGTACAGAGAAGATCCGTTTACTACTTAATCCGAAGCGAGCAGGGATTGAAATTCAATATGCGACACTTAGTCACTGTTGGGGTACCTCACATGTCTTTCAATTAACGTCAACATCATTACGATGTCTGCAAGAAGGTATCACTATCTCAGAGCTGGGCCTGACATTTCAAGACGCCATATTTACGGCTCAGTTACTGGGAATCCAGTTCATCTGGATAGATTCCCTGTGTATATTCCAGGATTTTAGAGAGGATTGGCAACGGGAAGCACCTCTTATGATCAAGGTCTACAGATATGCAATACTCAACATCGCTGCAAGTGCCGCAGCCGATAACAAGGCTGGCTGTTTTCCTGAGAGAAAAAATGCCACGATCAAACAGTATACCGTGCAATCAGCGTGGGTTGATTGTTTAAATGATAGCTATCATCTCTATCATGACAGTTTCTGGCAGTACGCTTTCGAGGGTATGCCTCTGATGAAGCGGGCATGGGTAGTTCAGGAACTACTGCTGGCCCCAAGGATACTTTATTTAGGCGGCACGCAATTGTTCTGGGAATGCGCCGAATTGGCCGCGTGCGAGACTTATCCAGGCGGTATACCACCGAACGTGAAACCACTACAGATTTCACGAAGAGCTTTGCACCGCATTCTTAACACTACTGAATTCCCTTCCGGCGCCGTAGAAAGAGGCTCAGAGGCAACCCCAAAAGCCGACCTGGCACAACTTTGGAATAACATTGTTAAAAACTACACAACAAACAAGTTGACGTACACGAGTGATAAGTTGGTTGCTCTCTCTGGTATTGCAAAGCTTATACAGCGAAAACTCGATGATCAATATTGCGCTGGGCTATGGAAAAAGAACCTTGTTACTCAGCTCCTTTGGCACAGCGTCTCTGATGAACAACGACTACATCTACGGCCTAAGCCTTACCGCGCGCCATCGTGGTCATGGGCCAGCTTAGATGGCACCATTTGGCCTTCCTTATACGACGAAAGTTCCTTTACTGAGATAGAGATATTGATCAATATTACCGAATGCGAAATTGAGAGCCCTACCGATGACACCACCAGCGCGGTTAAGGGAGGAACTTTAAGGCTGTCTGGCTGGCTAGCATCGATGAGACTTTGCCCAGATTCTCAAAATGAATGGTCTATTTTCTTTAATGGGACATGGTGGAAGCAGCCGGCTGTCCATATTGCACTTGACTGTAAACTTTCGACCTTCGCGCTCCATTGTTTACCTCTTCTCGTTGACATTCATCAATTTCCTCAATGGAATGTTGCTTGTCTGCTGCTCGGCGCTACAGGAGATGTGAAAGGTCAATTTAGGAGATTTGGAACTTTGCGGTTTTTTGCAGGGGCATTTGGGATGGAACATTGGACAGCCTTTCGAAGACCCAAGAACGAAGCTTGGCTTGAATACGAAGCTCTGAGTCGCAATGACCAGTACATAATCTCGATTATCTAATGGCTGTTTCAAGGGTGCCGTTACTCAGAAATCCCTTGTAAGCGGTAGCAGTCCCTATCTTTAGGACTTGTACGGCTTGAAGCAATCTAGAGTTTTAAAGTAGTAGCAACGAACTTTTGTACGTGACGTGTAGGTGCTCCGTACATATATTGATAATGATGAGAGAAAAGTGATAAGCAAAGAGCCCAGGAAAGATTAAGACTCTTCCAATCACATGAAAAACCGTAAGCACCCCGTATGAATTCTTGACATGCTTACGCATGACTCATACCTAAGTTAGTGACCTCCCTGCATATGAGAAAGTAGTAGGCCTATGCGTGGTGCCATGAGATGAGCGATGCCCCTGACATCCTTCATCTTCCTTTACCCTTGATGCTGATCGTTTTCAGGCTTGCTACTGTAGCAGAGCTAAACAGCCATGTTCCTCAAAAAAGATATCATGTCCATTGAGGCGACAAGGGGAAAGAGGTTAATACACTTCCGTGACGACGACACTGATGGCTTTTTCAGCTCAGTATTTAGCCGCATTAAGGTATTGATAGCTCGTCGATAAGAGAGTTCCAAGAAAGTTGCGATGGTTTAAATATAATGGCTACTGCCAGATGCTTTCTTCATTTCCGCCTTCGTTGCTGCGTGTGAGGGTATGTTATTGAGTCGGAATTATTCATCAGGTTTCGTCACTTGACAGACTGCCTACATTTCGCTAATTATATGCTGAACGGGGTCGGTCTTCATGGGAAGAAGCTGGCCTTTTAGTCCACATCTTCGAGCTATGTTATGAGCTGAGCCTTCGCGGCTACCACAGCGGCCCTAAATTCTAGCCTTGAGAATGATAGAAGTTCAGTCATGTGATCTTGTGGCCTGGGGATGAGCCTGACCCGTTACCGTGATGTTGTTGGGCTGAATAAATACGCATACGGATCTGAGCGACTCGCTGAGGCCTGACGTTTAAAGCGAGCGAAATCCGATGCCAAATCGCGCTTATAGCTTATAATTTCCTAGCCAGGCAAGTAGAAGGGAATTAGCCGCAAGTATCTGGCAAATGAGCGAGTCTAGATAGTAGGAAGTCAAGCCCGGCAACAGTGGATGTTATAGAGTGCAGCCGGGTACGAGATAGCCAATTCAGTGCTGCGCCCCTGTTATTACGTGGAGCCAGAACAGGCTCCTCTATACATGATTCACTCTTTGCTCCCTCGGTGCTCTCCCATCTCCCCCAGTGCTCTCTCAGCGCTTTCTCTTACTCCCTCGTTATCTTCTTTAAAACGGCTCTGCTTCCTTTTCCGAACGAAAACGGCAATCTTTAATCCTAAGTTCAGGGTATATATAAGGTTGATATATATATATTATGTATACCCTGAAGTTAGGATTAAAGATTGCCGCTTCCGGCTGAGAAAGGGAGCAAAGCCGTTTTGAAGTGAGCATCGAAAGAGCGCTAAGGGAGCTTAAGAGAGCACGGGGGAGCATCGAGGGAGCAAAAGGGAGCAAGGGAGAGCAGAAGAGGAGCATAGGCGAGCAGTGAGGGAGCATATGGGCGTTAGCGCGCGAGTAAAGTGACGATACCCTTAGTTAATAGAGAGTCACGTGTTACTCACTTTGAAGATTACTATATATATATATATATATATACATAACCCTGAAGGTGTCAAGACCGAGAGCGAGCTGAATTGATATCTTCCCGCCTACTATTCACCTAATTCAACCATCTATCTTCCTTCCCTTTTCTAAATCATTGATCACATCTGTTTTCTGTTTCATCGATTTTGGTATCAAATGATGAATTTAAATTTCTTTAAATGATTCTTCATTAATTTCACTGCATGATGCGTCATTCTTAAAAAGAAACCTCAGAGTACTGACGAAGAGTTTTGTAGCAATACTTCAATTTTTTCAAGAATTGAACAATATTTAAATACTAACACTTCTATTAATATCAAAATCATTATTATAAATACTTAAAAGATTTCTTAAACCTAAGATGTATCATGTATATTACAACGACTTTTAAGCATGTCATATACATATTGTTGAGCAAAATTTCAGCTTCTGTGATGATTAGCGTTTGATAAAATGTTGAATTTGCGATTTGAATAGAAGATACTCGATCTAGACATTCGACACTCTCATCAATGATATCATGTTCTGTCTAAGTGGAAGAATTGCCTTGGAAATTCTAGTCTCAGGTCATGATGGTCTAGGCGAGATATAACTTTTTCGAAGTGGAAGAATAGTCTTGGAACCTTCAGAAGCCACTAACCAACTAATAGTGAATGCTTTGATCCTATTCCCGAGATCTTCATTGTCTAAGTGATAGCATTCTCAAATCCCGAGCCACTGCCTTAATTTATGTCATGATCTTTCTCTGCTATCCAAGCAGTAGAATAATGCGCTTTGCCTTCCAGTGTCTTGATACCAACGCCAACATCTTAGTAGACTTCCCTTATCAGTACTTTAGCGCCAGTTCTAGGATCCGAAGCCAGCATTCTTCTTCGATACGACCTGTCACCTGCCAGTGAGGGCATGAAATCTCAAGGTCATTTCTAGATACACCTAGAGTAATGGCTCTTGCATAGCAACGCTAATCCTTCATGCTGACCTCCTACATATCTTCCAAGTCCCTGAGCAGTGTACTTAGATCTGGCAACTTGTTTTCATTCCGGGCCCGTTCCCTCAGTATGATAGCATAGATCTCCAATTCAGGCCCAAGCGAATTAATAGTCTTATGGACGATGTAGTCCTCAATAGTGATTTTCAGCTCATGCATAGCCTCGAGCACATCCTTCACCTTTTGGCCCATAACTTGGATGCCTTCTGATTTATTGTATTGTATAGCGTTTAGAGTGTTGAGAACTTCCCACTTGGATGATGGGGTGTAACGGGTTTGAAGGAGGTCCCATGTATCTTTCGCCGACCTACAGGGCTTGAAATCTAATTGCACGATTGGAGTGCACATGAGTCCCATCGTTCCCACGGCTTGAGAGTCTCGTCGAATCCAGTCATCAATGGCTTCTTGCCTCTTTTCGTATTTTTCTTCCTAGTCGGCGGCCATTGAGTCTCCTGAGTATGGAGTCGGGATTGTCACGGTGCCAGTGACAAGGCCCATAAGCTCTGCAGTTTGCAGAGTGCTAGTCATTTCGCGAGCCCATTCTCGATAGTTTTCCGACCCTTTGAGCTTTTGAAACGAGCGAGTTAACTTTTTTCTGCCCATAGGGTCGATGATGCTAAATTTCTCTTGTAGCTAAACTGGCACTCCGGAGGTAATTTCGACAACTTCAAATATAACCTGAGAGCTGTGTGTCACCTGGGCAGTCTGATTAACATCATGGTTAAGTCCTGCTGGGGGGCAATAAATCAAAGAGCACCTTGTACGCTTGAAGTAAGTGCTAGCGATGGCCTTGATGTCCTGGTGAAAAGGTCAGATCGAAGTCTTTTAAACCTGGATCAATTCAAGCGATTGTTCAAGCCCATAATATACTCGATGATCTGGGTGGTGAAAACCGGCAATGAAGTGACAGGGCTGAAAGAAAAGTTCCCATGGCTTATGTAACATTTGCGCTAGTCTATTTTGGTACTCGCGCCAAATTTATTCTACAACTAAATTGTCGACGACAATTTTTCTTGCCTCTGGTCTAGAGATATCAACAATTTAATGCACCTGCTGTCAAGGCTTCATCAAATCGCGGATCAGAGTCAAGATGAGGTATTGAAGAACCTTTCAACACGAACCCTGCATCCTTGATCTCAACAACCCGTGCAATCTAGGCAAAACCACGACCTCACTCGCATAGCGCTGACACGTTTCCGGGGATTAGCACGTCCGCCATCCGCTGCTTTTCAACTCTATTCTCATGTCGTCACTGTCAATTTTTGATGCTTCGTTGGAGCTTCTTCACCGTCTTTCCAGAGCTGCAACATTCAACACGCTTCTCTGTGGTTCTCTGGGTGTGCTGAACTCTGCCCTTTCCGTTCTTCCTAATTCGAGTTCGCCTCTTTTATCTGTAATTCCTGGGCGAGCTTCGTCCGCCCGACTTCTCTCTTTGTTTCAACGCCCAGTTTGCCATGTCCAAATGGTTGCTTGTGTCTTTTCTGGCCGAACTCAATGGTGAGATGTCATTTTCTGGTTGCGATTGTGAACTGAGGCAGTTTGAGCCAGGCTATGAGTGTGAGATTGGTGGATACAACCCTTATCATCAATCGAACATGGCTGCCGTGGTAGTTGTTGACTCGGAACAGACCCCATTCAGCACCAAGAGCTGGATGAAAGCGGTAATCAAGATTCAAAGTCGCACTCAAGACGCCTGTCGAGAAAGTGTGCGGTCCATGTGCAATCCGGCGTATACACAAGCCGATAGACAGTCCCGCCCACACTTTTTTCGAAGCTGCTAGAAACGGGAGCACTACGAATCAACTTATCACAGCAATCTGATGCTGTAAGAACGATGATTGTGGAACATCTGAGATCGTCATTTGCCAGGTCGAAGAAAGGCTGCATATTCGCATGCTCGGTGCTTGAGTGCTGTGACATGCTGAAAATGCGTTGCTGGAGCCAAGCAATGTCGATATAGCTGGTGTACCAGTTTCGATCATCTGTTTTCCCAGCTCGCCGATCCTCGACTCTTTGGAGGAACTTTTTATACGTAGACAGTTTCGCCAAGCCATCTTGAGAATGGTAACAATTTGCTTGCAAGCGATCATCGATACGGACGACCCCCTGTCTTCCACAGATTGTTAAGGCCGCGTCGACGAGGTCTAGGCACGGAGCGCAATAGATGTATAACCTCCATCTCGTCTCCCGAGACTTATTGGGGCGAGGTGGTATTACTGCTGTCAACCGCGAAACGAGATCAGTACGGTCATCTATTTCGTGCAATCTACTAGCGGCAGGGTTGTGTAGATTATCAAACGACATGCAATCCCCAGATTTATTGTACCGACAGGCGGGCATGGCGACTACAAAAGGAAGATACTCGGGTGCTCGGGCTGTGCCTTGCGCATGTGCGATAACAGGGAGGCTATGACTGTTGTAATTAGAATTAGGATGAGGCCGTGCTGGTTCCACGAATACTATCAGAAATTTAGATGAGGACTACTTGCAATCCTGTCGTTGACCTACATGAGAGTGCACTAGGCTCGGCTTCGACACTTGTCTTTGTCAACCTCACGATCCAGAAACCAACGGCCTCGTACTCTTGGCTAGCTTTTGACGAGATCTTGCAAATCGACCTGTGATCTGCATGAACTGGAAACAGTTTTTCGTTTGAGAGGCCGATACGTGACGATGCCTCATTAACAACCTGACGATTCAGTGATCAATAGCCACAAGCTGGTCTGAAACGAGTGACAAACCAGAACTCCATATAGTTTTTGCGTTTCATAGAAGGTATATATCTAAACTTCTTGCTCTATCGACGAATTGCTTTGACACATTCGTTAGAACACTGGCATCTCTCCTTAGGTTCGCTACGAGCTCTGTGTTTGTTAATCTCCCTACGCTTGCGCCTTTCAACGTGCTGGCCGCAAAGTCAGCCCACCAAGCGCTATTGGATCCTTTGTGCGGCATACTAAGAAAGGCGATGGCTTTGGTGTTATCTAGTACGTCTTTGTACTCTGGATCGGTGGATCGTTCATGCGCGAGAATAAGGGCTTTCTTGACCACAATACCGCCAAAGCTGTGGCATATGAACACGATTGGCCTAGCCTTGGAGCCAGGGCAAGTGACACCCGATCGCTTTGCACTTAAGCGGTTGAGAAGCTCCAGGGCCTTATCCTCGAGCTGGGCCACGGAACTACTGAATGCGACAGTTGAGTCATAACCGAATGTCAGGATGCGGGCAAAGACAATGTCGGCTGGCAGAAAGTCTCGGAGCCACAGAGATCCATTGTCATGCTCCCACGTCTTGTACGCATGACCTTGAAGTCCATGGATAGCGACAACATCCACTGTCTTTTCTGCATCCTGGTTTGAGAGTTCAAATAGCCCTATCTTCTCTTCGATCGGTGTAACGAATGTCGCATGCATCACGGCTGAGCCATTTGCTTCGGATGGTAGGACGGGACGAGGCTGCACCGGTTGGATCCGTTCACCTTTCTCCTTCGGTCGTCTAAAAGCTTTTTAATCATCGACGCCGGCGCAACACTCAAGAGAAAGGCACTGTTAGAAAGAGCAAGTTCCAAATAGCGGCAGTTTAGGCGGAGCTTTTTCGTGTCGGATCCCTCGGATATCGCTTTGGCGACAGTCAGCCTGTTCGTTTAACCCATGTAAGATTTGGCTGTATTATGACTGTATTGAAACAGCACATCATAAAGTATTCTTCCGCTTTACAGATATTTGTTGGATCAATACAATGTGCGTTACTCTTCTATTGAGCTGCTTATGTATGTTTCGATTTGCTTCTGTGGGTTCATTTGAACTAGTTTTCCAGAAGATGGATGAACGATTCGAGGGAAGGAAGGGATGGGCGGAGAGGAGTCGGAGTTGATGAATGGGGAAAGGATATGGAAGTTGAATAAGGCTGTGGTGTGTGAGATTCAAAAAGAAGGCTTCGGCCAGGACTTTGTGGTAGGACGAGTAAGAAATCCTTAAGGAGATTTAGAAGCGGAGGTTCGCGAGCAGAATTTCGAATAGCAATCCCTCACATCATCCACAGTCTCATATACTCCTCACTACAGAAAACCCAACTCCACAAACTTCTCAACAAAAGACACCGCTTCGACATATCACTGCTAGGAATGCTTCTCTCCCGACAATCGTCCTAATCTCTTCGCCCCTCACGAACATATGAGATGCATCCGACTCTTGCCCATCATCTCCATGTAGCTCGATATTTCCGAACATCACCAACTATTCTCATCATTCTCTATCTAGGTGGCGGAAACGACTTGGATCGATCTTGTCGTCGCACGCATAGTGAATTCATTCAGGACACAAGGATCAGATACTGGAAATAACCAACGGATCTGGTTTTTCCAAACCTCAATTACAGAAGCAGGGACCACAATCAATGTCGGCCTATAGGTTTGAGAATCTGACATCTGTTCGCTCTGACTCCTACACACCAATACTAACAGAGCGATTGCTATTTTGCCTAAGCCCATGTCGTCAGCGAGGGTCCCCCACCCGGAGCGCTCTGCCGCCTGAGCGACAGCCAGCCGGCCCCAACTACGTGCCATGGGAATAGTTCCACGCCACTGGATGATCCTTGATGTGATCATCTCTGGTGTCGCCCCTACATTATCTGGCGCCACCGATGTTGACGGCTCAGGGTGTTGAAGGATGCTTCATCGCTTTGTGCTAGAAGACTGACCGTTGTCTTGTGAAACCTTCGAAGAACGACAGATGATAAGGCTTGTGTGGTACAGAGCCTCTTCGGCAATGTTTTGGATTTCTATTGTTATCGCCATACAAGTTCGAGCCCTTTGATATGGCTAGGCTTGATGAGATCAGTGGAGATTCTATCTCTAACTGTGGCACTTTCAGGACTTTCTTCGTGCCCTTGTTCCAAAACTATCATTTCGAGTATGAATATAGTAGATGTTGTTAATTACCTCTTGTACGCTATCGCTATTTAAAGATTTTCAAAACACAGAACTGTTCTTTTCCCTCGATCCGTCAACAGTCTGACATCTTTTCTTTCGAATAACAACCTCGTGATCTCAAAACACGGCGTGGGGAAATATGAGTTCAAGAAAAAAAGTCATTCAATTTGTCAAAGGTGGGAAACGTAAAGAGTTTGTTGGAGAGAAAATGCTTGGCTTCGATGTGCATTGACTTGCACGTAATTAGGATCGAGAAGATCAAAGTACTAAAACCCACGAGCTTCAAGTCCCTTGTAGCGGTCAAGTCACCCTCCGATAGGTAATTATGCTGCCATTCATGTTTAGGGCGTCTTGAGCCTTCTATAGAAGGTCCCATGTACGTGATCCGCTTTCTTCTCGTATTAATTCCGAGGATATGGTCTGTAACAGTTATTCGATATGTGGCCAACCCTATTCTGATTCTTCAAGCTTCCTAAATTTGCCATGTTTGTTATTCCGCTCTTGAACATTGCTGGTGCTCTCTGTCCTATCCCCTTAACAGTACCTATATCTAGCAATTCTGAGGCATCCTGTAATCTATTTGCAGCTGTCCACCCTTGCACTTTGATGATTCTCCCACCCGCGGACGACGCTTCTTTCCTTCGTAATAGGAAAAGTTGTGCAAACGTACACCTGCAGCGCTGTGTGCCTCATTTCAGAATTTGTTTTTCAGATACTTGTTGTCTTTTAGCTCAGATAAACAGTCTCGAAGCTTTGAAGCAGCGAATACGTCTGAGCAAGCAGCTGTATAAATCATGAAGAGTTGTTCTTCTTCCTCGTGCTCGATAAAAAAACATGTGAAGCGTCCTTAGTAATAAAGATGTTGTAGAGATTCAATCTGTTCCCACTCGGTTGTATTTGCTGAGATGCTCGTTGATCAATCATAATTTCAAACTTATTACGTTGCTGACTGAAGAAACTTCAAGAGTGTTTCGTCTTTCAAATTTGCGAGAATAAATGTAGTCTGCTTCAGACGTCTCAATCTCTTCAAAGCCTGAGAGCTTATTCTAAGCTCAGTCCATCTATATTCTCCAGCCTTGCTACCTGTACGAGAGTTGAAGAGAGTAGGTCATCAACTAAAAAGTATTAGATGTTTGCTAGATATGGGAAGTCGAGATTTATACAGTTGTCGAGCCAGGGTGTCTGTAGAGAAAGCTGATCGAAAGCTTCCTCCAAACAGGTTGAGCTACTTTTCTGTTCCATCGTCATCTCCTAGCGACGTCTCTTGGCTCGGAACTGAGTGACGTGAGACGTTGAAGATAAAGCCATGGAGATTCGGACAATCATTATATCGATTATCATCGTTGAGAGCTTAAGCTTCGAGGCGATCGTAAGGCGGAGAAAGAGCCGTATGCCATGGGGTTACCTTAGGTTCGGTCATCCTTACCTAAAAGCTAGGAACTGGGACTGAAATACACTGCCTCCTAATGCCTTGGGTACCAATACTACATAGTCCGGCTACAGCCTCTATTCAATACCTCGTCACCATTCTATAAACGATAAAGGGCGTTACACAGAGGTAGAGAATTCTCGACGTTTGCATGTTGTGCAACTAGACGGTCACAATGGCAAAGGTCAAAATGCCTCGAGGCCTAGGTTTACGGATTCAACGCGGGACTGCATATGGAAGTCTAATCGATGCACGCGATGCCAGCTTGTTTAGCCGCAAACAGCCGAGACAGCGGACGACCAGCTTCGCATAGTCATTGACGCAAGAGAAAAGGTCGTGAAGAGCCGGAGATTAGAATTACCATATTGCGAAGTCGCCAGCTTCAGACCTGAATTTGACTGTTTTCATACATCGTTTTCCCAACAAAAATTCAACCCAATCTTTATGATGCTTCGCCTTGCTTCTCTGAGATGGAAAGGAGATAACCATAGCAGCCATTGCACAAGGGTTTGTCCCGTTCGTCCTTATCGTAACCGACTAGCTTTGATGTTTTTTCAATGCCGCAGCGACTGCAAATGAATGTTGCGCGCTTGACAAGTCGATGCAAGCCCAAAGAGCCACGTTGAGGGTAATGTTTTTCCACCTCACTCAATGACGTCATTGGCTCTTGAGTATTCTAGTCGATGAGGAAGAATTTGTCAGTCATTTCTCTGAAATCGAGATAGTCCAGAGACAAATACGAGGCTACCGACCATGCTGTCGTTCAAAAGAGAAGGGAGGGAAGAATATCAAGGGATGGTTTTTCGTTAAGGTCTGACCGTCTGGAATGAGTTGATGTTGTTTTGAGAGCGGAACTTCGCCAACGCAACGATCAATGTTACGTTTCCCCGTGTTACGGTCACTTTGGAAATTGGGATATATGATCAGGAAGCCCGGTCAAGTCTGCGCTATAGAAAATTGTGGAAAAGCGTGTAAGTGATTTGACCGGTGGAAAAGTATGGCCTTTGATGTTTTGTCGAAGACTGGGAAGGGAAGGTAGGGTCGGCCGAGCTCTAGAATAGCGTGGGTCACCTGACCTGCATCCTCGTCAAACCGGGGTTTGAAAAGTCGATCGACTTCAACTACCCAGCTTCCAACTGGCAATCTAGGCCTCTTTCCTTCCTCTAGATATAATGGAGTCATCCCTTAGATGGCTTAACCTCATATGCTTTTGGAAGGCATCTGCATGTGAATGCCGGAGCTGCTATACACAAGCTACGAAACCTACTATTCGCAAGATAGCACGGATGGCTACCGTATCTGCCTCATTATACGCCATCTAGATTGACTTACGAGATACCTCAAGCATGAACTACCGCTTACCTTAGTACCTGGACCAATCTTCAGCTTCCTGCACCCGCCCCGCAATTTTGCAATATCTGTGCTGCAGCAAGGTAACGGTGAGATTTCAAAAGGGTAAGCGTATAGGTTTTTGTGGGCTTGCTAAACTCCCCCATTTTCTGCATAGCAATCTAATCGCTATACAAGTCTATAGGCTACCTGCCGCTCATATTGGCCTTTGTTGAAGCATAAGGTCACCGCGAAATGCACACGAGTACACAACCAAGAACGCTCTCCATTCATTTTCAGCAGGACAACCAGACCTGCTCATGACGGCTCTTTTGAAGAACCAGCAGAGTTGTATAGTGCAATGACGATGGCAGGCATAAGTGTGTATCTGCCGTCTCCAGGAACAAAACTCTGCGTATTTCATGGCCTGAAGACTGCTTCTATCAGAGATACCGAGCTTCTTTCTGGTGTTCGTGTTCCGCGAAACTCATATCTTGGATCGACATGAGCGAAAAGCTTCTCCCAGTCGCTAGTTGTACGCTCCAGTGAATTCCAGCCTGTGGCTTGTATCATGTCTAAATTTCTTCAAGGCAAATGAGTGACTGTCTTGAAAGAACGGCAACAGGGGAGAACTCACCGGCCCTGTTTCTGTGACCAAGATGTAGTTGCCATTTCTGGAATGAGGAACTCATATATCACAACTCGGGAGCCTTCCTTCATTGCCGGGAGCAGATTCCTCAAAATCTGGGTGCAGTAATTGTCCGACCAGTTATGCAAGATGAAGCGAAAGAAATACACATCTGCTTCCTTCACGGGTTGAGGTGTGAAAAAGTCATGTGGCATAAACGTGATACGTTCTTTGAGTTCTTCTGGGAGAAGGCTTTCTCCTTCTTTGACGGTGCCTGGCAAATCTTGTACGACGAGGTGCAGATGATTAGTTGCGCCAGCGAGAGCTCGACTGACACCGCCGTGGCCTCCTCCGATGTCAACTACCGTACTTCCCGCTTTATCTAATGCAGACCAGTCGTAGCCATTTATCAGATGATTGATATCGTACAGTGAACCACGGGTCATGAAACGCATACCACCTCCGAATCTACGAGATCGCTCAGCTGTCTTGGCGAGTTCGAGGTAGAATGGATCGGTGGTGTTGTTCTCCAAATTGAAACCAGTTTCATTTGGTTCGCCGGATCCTGGCCATTTCTTGAATGCCTCGACAACTTTGGTAGAGGCAGGAGCAAGGTCTTCGAGTAAGAACCCAACTGTGTCCATGGCCTCAGGATCTTCTCGAAGTAACCGGGAGGCAGCAGTGTGTTTCACATAGCCAATCCGCGGTTCCGCAAATACCCTATTAATCATGGCATGCTGGATGAAACGGCGGAGAATAACCTCATCAAGGCCACTTGCGCGGGAGATTTCTGCGTACGAGACTTCACCTTCTACAGGTACATATCTGGGAATATTGTAATGGTATACAAATCGGAGGCTTAAGAGATCGTTGAACTTGGAATGATCAGACCAATATTTCGCTGTCACATGCATGAACGCATACTCACCAGGAACAATACTTCCATCAATAGGCCCACTGGCCCGTGGACGAGTTGTTTAAATTCCTGAGTTGAATCCACCAGTGCCTTGCGACAATCCTCGATATCATCAGGAAGATCAGAAAGTGTATTATTTGCGAAAGACGTAAATGGTAAACCCTTGGAGGAAGTGTATCCGTCGAGTCGTTTGGCGTCGGCAAGTATACCCTCAGCAATTTCGGTCAGGGATGGCATTTCCGGCGATTAGCGATCAGCAGGTCTCGGGGGCTGTGGCTGCAGCCAATATGGAACGTGGCCTTGCCGTAATACTTATAATAGATGAGCTGAACTCTGGTGTGCCACACAACTGGTTGCGATCTGCTTCAGTGCGGACCCGAGTACAATGGGCGATATCCAGCGTATGAAATGAAACAGGTTAGGCGGTTCAGATCTAGGCCCTGCCTATGCTAATGCACTGCAATGCATCCAACCTAATGTACGGTTCCTCCTCCACGTGGAAAATGTCCCTTCTCGCATATCAGGTACGAACTTCTGCAGACTTGGCCTACACATTGCCGATCCTGTCGACAAGGCTACAGAGAATCTCTTCCAATGCATCTGAACAGCGCTTAGAAGGGCGATCAAACTTCGATTCTGCCTCGATCTCAGGGCCCGTTTGACAGCGTATGACACATTATGGTTACGAATAAAGTTGAGAAGAGAATCAAACCATCGTACAACAAGCCTACGCCGCGATCCAAGAACATGAGGTTTCCGCGCCGTTCACACCATGCTAAAGCAGACTCCAATTTCGCCCAAGAAGACCCGAGTCTACACAACCATATTGATTCTCGCGTGCCTCGAGTCTGGCGTGAAGGACCCCAGAGATATTCAAATATGCCTTCGTCCTCATTCTCTTAAATGTATTTCATCCATCTGGCTCGTTCAGCCCACAGCCACACATTCGTTCTTTAAGGGCAGCTGCGGTCTTTCTTTGCAATCCACATTAGCTTTGCCTAGTTCCCCCTCCACTGTCACTCGTTCATTCAAAAGGCAGCGATCACCTCGAAACTTCCTTTACATTCGTTCTTACATTTATATTTTTATCCAAACATAACAGAGTTCATCCCCAGAAGAACAACAAATTTTTCGCGAAATGTTCGTTTTAATTAGGGTCGCGTGCCTCTTGGTGGCTTCTGCTACGTTTGTACTGTCAGCACCTACTCCTGCATCTGAAAACCATCTTGCGGCTCGACGTCTATTGGGCACTTCTTTTGGGCTTCCTGGGAACAAGACCTTTGATTATGTCGTAGTTGGGGGAGGTACTGCCGGTCTAGCGATCGCTACAAGGCTTGCAGAGGACGCCTCAAAACAGGTTGCTGTTATTGAAGCCGGTAGCTTCTACGAGATTGGCAACAGCAATCTCAGCCAGATCCCCGTCTATGGCCCTGCGTTTAGTGGGAAGTCACCTCAAGATATCGCTCCTTTGGTAGATTGGGCTTTCCTTACGACACCGCAGAAGGTAATCTGGAAGCATTTGGCCTGTAAATGTTCTGCGACTGATCCTGCTTTAGGGCTTTGACAGCCAACCTGTTCACTACGCGCGGGGGAAATGCCTTGGTGGAAGTTCCGCTAGAAACTATCTGTCGTACCAAAGACCTACCAAACAATCGCTGCAGCAATGGGCCGATGCTGTCGGCGACCAAAGCTACACCTGGGACTCCTTCCTGCCCTATTTTGAACAGAGTTTGCACTTTACCAAACCAGATACTAGTACACGACCTGCCAATGCAACGCCAGAGTATGACCCAACGAAAGTCGGCACCGGGAAGGGGCCTCTCTCAGTCACATTTGGTCATTACGCTCAAGCCTTCTCTTCGTGGGCACGACTTGCAATGCAGCAGGTTGGCATTAATTCTACCAAAGGGTTCACGAGTGGCAGTATTCTTGGGTCGTCTTATCAGCTCTTGACTATCGACCCTAAGCAGATGACGAGGGACTCTTCAGAGACAAGCTTTCTGCAGAAGAATGGGCTTCAAAGGTCCAACCTGATTGTTTATCAATCGACCCTAGCCAAGCGGATTATTTTCGACGATAGTAAGACAGCCACCGGAGTTGAGATTGATATCGGCGAGCACGGCGGCGTCACTTTTGTTCTTTCGGCAACTAAAGAGGTCATCGTGTCTGCTGGCGCATTTCAATCTCCCCAGCTCCTCATGGTCTCCGGTGTTGGCCCAGCAGCAACGCTGCAAAAGCACAATATCCCCGTCGTTGCAGACCGGCCTGGCGTGGGTCAGAACATGTGGGATCATGTTCTTGGGGGTCCTTCCTACCGCGTCCGTGTCCTGACGACGTCCGCCCTCGGCAACGCCCAGTACGCCGCCCAGGCAGCCCTGCAATTCAATAGCGACCACCCATCAGGTATGCTGACCGACAGCGGCGCCGATATCCTTGGTAGGTCTCATTCCGACCACCTTCCCCCTCAACGAATAATTATACCTAACCCACTTCCTACTCCAAGCTTTTGAAAAAATCCCCAATTCTCTACGTTCGAATTTCTCCTCTACAACCCGCGCCGACCTCGCCACCTTCCCGCCCGACTGGCCGGAACTCGAATACATCCCCACATCCGCCTACTACGGCTACCAACAGAACTACATCTTCGAAGCGCCCAACGACGGCTACAACTACGCCACCATAGCCACCGTTTTAGTCGCCCCTCTTTCTCGCGGAACCGTCGACATCACCTCCGCTAACATGGCCGACGCCCCCCTCATTAACCCCAATTGGCTCACCCACCCCACTGACCAGGCTGTCGCTGTCGCCGGCTACAAGCGCGCTAGACAAATTTTCGAGACGAGCGCCATGAAATTTATCCTACTGGGCGCCGAGTACTTTCCAGGGCCAGGTCTGGGTGTCAAAAGCGACGCGGAGATTTTGGCGTTTGTCAGGAAGAGCTTCAGTACGGTGTTTCATGCAAGCTGTACGTGCAAGATGGGGAAGCAGGGGGATGCGATGGCGGTGGTGGATGCGAATGCGAAGGTGATGGGGGTCAAGGGGCTGAGGGTCGTGGATGCGTCGAGTTTTCCGTTGCTGCCGCCCGGGCATCCGGTCGCTGTTGTCTGTGAGTACCCTTGATTTTTGATTCATTTTGGCTATTGAAAGAGGGAGTGTGATACTGATGTTGGACAGATGCGCTGGCAGAGAAGATCGCCGATGACATTAAGAAGGGATCATGAAGGCTTGGACTTGCTTGCTTTAGAGGTTTGTAACTTGTACACTTTATTTTGCTGGTGGGCATCTCCTTTTGGGTGAATGTATGTATTCCTTCCTTTGGAGTTGGCGTCTCTTATTGATCATTGCAAAGGATGATGTCGCATGTTCTTATGAAGGAGATGTATGCTGAACTGTGTTCTCGTGGACGATGAAGACGACGACTTCTTTCCAGTCATGTCTCCTCAGCGCCACGTTTTTGGCTGGTTGCTTCCTTGACATTTGTAACACTACTCAACAGGCGCTTTGAGATTTTCTATTGTACCTTCTATTCGTATATGTAAAGGTTTCCACTCCAATCTTACATCGACAGACATGGCCTCTGAAAGCCAGCACGCTCAAAGTTAAGGGCGGAGAAGGAACGCTCTTGATATCTCCTTTCGCCGCTACCACATCCCTACTGCAGTTCCTCCTTTCGTTCGCCCCGCTCATACCATCTCAAATATTAGCAGCCACCCCTGGCTGAATCGTCTCCAATTTCTCATTCAGCTCTTCCCACACCCTCATCTGCGTCTCCGCACCCTTCTTTGACAGCGTAAAGTCCGATACCTTGGCGACCTTGCAATCACTCAAATATTCACCATGCGACTGCCTCCCTTTGCCGACCGCATCAACCAATGCTCTCGAGCCCTCCTCTGCCGTCCTCCCCATCACTTTTACCTGCACTCTGTACGCGGCGGGAGGATCGCGGACGAGCTCTGAGGCGCAGAAGCCCGGGTTGATGAGGTTGAGGGTGACGGCTGGTTTGGAGGAGGCGGATATGGCGGCGGCGAGGGCGCGAGCGTAGAGGATTTCGAGGAGCTTGCTGTCGAAGTAGCTGATGTTGAGAATTCTCCGTTAGTGATGGGGGCTAGGAAGGGTTGTAATGATGGTAATGGGGAGATACCGCGTGTTCATTTTGGCCGTGGTGCTGCTTCTGTCGCTCATGGCTTCGAAAATCTTAGGGCTACTTTTCGCGGAAAGGTTCGTGAAGTGGTGGACTGAGGAGCTGACGATGGAGATGCGCGGGGTTGTGTTGAATTGTCGGGCTGTTTCGTGGAGCTTGGGGAGGAGGAGGAGAGCGAGTAGGAAGGTGGAAACGACGTTTGTTGTTATGGTTGACCTTCGAAACGATCATTGGTGTTTGCTCAGTTTCATATGTAGAGCCTTGAATACTCACTCATTGTCCTCGAATAGTACGAATTCATGTGTCGATATGCCCGCATTCTCTATTATAGCATCGAGCCTGTCCAACCCCTCCGCCCTGTGCGCAAACGCCTTGACAGAAGCGTAGCTCGACAGATCCAAATCCCACACTTCTACAACACCTGTCTTGGCTGTTTCTTTCTCAATGTACCTTTGTGCCTCTTCGCCTTTTGAAACAGTCCTGACCGCCAATATAACTTTCGAAGCACCAAGGCGGACAAGGTATTTCGCGGCCTCGCGACCGAGACCAGTATTGGACCCTGTGACGATGATTGTTTGGCCAGAGAAGGATTTTGATGGCACGGGAAGCTTGACAAAGAACTGGCTGTAGAGAAGAGAGAGACCAGCGCGGGGCCCCATGACAATAGCCGTGGATCGCAATGAGGAACGGCTAAGAAGGTGTCTGAGGAATGTAATAGATCGAGAGCGATTGCTGTTCGAAGGAGTTTTAGTACTTTAGGAACGGGATAACGATGAGGGGAAAAAGAAGTAAGAAGGCGATCAGGTATTGAAGAATGCTATAGCTCTGCCTATTGGAGAGTTATGCATATTCCATGGTTGTGAACAACAGGAACAAGCATCTAAGCGATTGGAGACATCTCACAGACCCGAGTTGTTCTGAATGCGGCATGGGAGCTTTACGCCTGTGTGCGTTAGCAAATATCTCTGTAGGTCTAAAGAGCGGTTTTCTGCTCTCCACGCACTATCGCAGTGATGGTTCATGAAATAGCGGTCCCCTGCTTGCAGGAGACTTTGTTAGAGCCTGTGTTTATGCTGGTTTGACTTGAGGACCTGAGTATGCATAGTGTATACTATGCTATCGACAGGGTTATAGCATCCACAGCGACTCACATCTCCCTGAGATCGTAACATGTATCTGCTGTTCTCTCTCATTAGCCTCAATTCTTAGCCAAAGAGAAGTTCTTCCTCAGGACGTGCGATCATACCTTTGCAGTCCACGAAAACGAGGCTTGCTGACTGACCAGAGGCTTACTAAGCAAAACCCATGTCGCCCCCAACCGCAACCGCGGCGTTCACCAGGGCCAAGATCAACCTACAATCCACGGATAGCATCAATGCCCAGACGGTATCCGAGTTAATCGAACATAATGCAGCTCACAATCCCAAACACATCTTCTGTGTTCAAGCCAAAAAGCAGGGACAAAGCGCTGCTTTCCCCGACCTAGTCTACATATCTCACCTGCAATTGAGGCAGGCTATAGTGCAGTGCTCAAAGTGGCTTGTGAACACTGTGCCAGAGCTGAAGCTGCCCCACCAGAGCAATGAAGTCATCGCCCCTAAGGGTCCGCCTGTGGCTCTTTTCGTTGAAAGCGATGTTGGGCTTCTATTCCACATGTTGTCGTTGATGAGCTTAGGGGTTCCTGTTCGCCGTCATCTCCCCAAGAGCTTCCAGGTTGTTTGAGCTAATAATTAGGAGGTACTTCTGCTGTCTGCTAGACTGAGCCCAACTGCCATTCACCATCTATTGGCGAAGACTGCCGCCTGCGCCATCGTTGCGTCGCCCAAGCTGCAAAATACTGTCAAGGAAGGGCTATCACTCTTCTCGACGATAGATTCCGTCCCTGTTCTCTACTCGCAAGCTCCTTATGATTATTTCCTTAATCCACACGCCAATTGCAAAAGCATCCACGGCAGCATTTGCAGACCAGGCTACTATATCAGTGAGAGTGATTGTAATGTCTTGATATTACATTCCTCTGGGACCACGGGGTTGCCGAAGCCAATATACCATTCGCATAAGTACCTACTGTGTTTCACAGCATGCCATGACTTTTCCAGCGATGAAGAAGCTCTAGGCCTAAATCTGTCGACTCTCCCTCTTTATCATGTTAGATTCCGTTTCTTAGTAGCATAATCAATCGCTGACACCCTGACTTAGGGCTTTGGATTGGTTACTCCAGCTCTCGCGCTTGGTGTTGGGAAGACATTCTGCATTCCGCCTCCTTCTGTTGTTCCAACAGGTGCCTTCATTATAGACCTGTTGAAGGTTTCAAATGCGCGGTCTCTCATGTCCGTCCCATCCATCCTCGAAGAAATTTCACTACTTCCCGCCGGTAAAGGAATTGACACATTGGCACCTCTTCTTTTCGTTGCTTTCGGTGGTGGGCCGCTGAAGCCAACGGTTGGAGAAAAACTCGCGGCTGGAGGCGTGAAACTGTTGAATCATTTCGGTAGCACTGAGAGTGGACCTCTTGCCTCCGTATTCTCGCCTAAGCCTGACTACGACTGGCACTATTTTAGATTGAGAAAAGATATGGATCTACAAATTCTACCGGCCCCACTAGTGGAAGATGGTGTGCAGCGTTATACTTTGATCACGCATCCATTCGGTTGGAAAACTGCCTTCACGCTTCAAGACCAACTGATCTGCAACCCTCGGAATCCAAGCTCTGATTTTAGCGCTATTGGTCGCAACGACGACCTAATCGTGCTTGCTACAGGAGAGAAAATTACTCCGAGGATTCTTGAGACTATGCTCTTCGAAAGCGAGCTGGTCACTACTGCTATTGCCTTTGGTGACGGCCAATTTGAGCCAGGTGTTGTTATCCAGCCCTCGTCGTTCCTGACCTTGACTGCACACGAGGAATTCAAATCATCCATTTGGTCTATCATCGTCGAAGCTGGAGGCCGCATGGACGCTCATGCCCGTGTATCATCGAAGGATGCCATCATCGTCGTTCCATTTGAAACAACTCTCCCAAGATCAGATAAGGGGTCTATAATGAGGAAGGAGGTCTACAAAATGTTTGAGTCGGAAATCGCAGAAGCCTATCGAAATTTGGAGAACAGCATCTCTGATAATGCTACTTACTCTTTGAGCCTGGTTAACCTCGAGGCGGATCTTAAGAGTCTGATCCAACATAACCTCACTTGGAGAGTTCCTGCCGAGCAATGGACACTCGATGACGATTTTTTCGAACTGGGGATGGATTCTCTACAGGCTGTACAACTCCGCCGCCTTCTTGTTTCGTCGCTGCCACGATCTGCCACAGCGAAGCCAGCCACGGATAGGATAAGTCGTGATTTTGTCTATCGGTATCCCTCCATTACCCAATTAGCCAACGCTCTAAAAGCTTCGGCGGACCTGCCTATGCAAGACAGCTTGATCGGCGAGTTTGCGGACATGTTTTCCATTAAGAGAGCAGTAGGGACTCCTAGTAAACCAGAGCAAGGCTCGGTGATACTACTCACTGGCGGTACTGGCAGCCTAGGAAGCCACGTCCTCGCTCATTTGGCAAGTCTGCCGGTCGTCACTCGTGTTATCTGTCTCAATCGTCACAATTCAAATGCGGATGCCTTCGCACGGCAATTGGAAGCGATTCAGTCAAAATGCATCGCCATCGGCGAGGAAGCGTGGTCTAAGATCGAGGTTCTTCAATCTAATGCGGCCTTACCTTTTTTGGGCCTGACAGAGGCCGAGTATGCGCATGTTCGCGGGCGAGTGACACATATCTTCCACAATGCTTGGCCGATGGATTTCAACATGAAGCTACCGTCATTTAAGCTTCAGTTTCAGATACTTCAAAACCTACTCAACTTAGCAAGGGAGGCACATCTCGTTCATCCATTGATCAGGCCTAGACTTCTCTTTGTGTCTTCAATTTCAGTGGTCGGGCGGTACCCACTTGTACGAGGGGAGCAGATCGTTCCGGAGATATCAGTAATAGACGGCGAGAAATGTACCAATCAAATAGGTTATGCACAGGCGAAGCTTGTATGTGAAAAGATGTTGGAGAAAGCCAAGCAAGAATTTGCCGACGAACTTGAAGTGGCTTATGTCCGTGTTGGTCAAATGTCTGGATCTAAAAAGAATGGATATTGGAACATTGATGAACATCTGCCAGCAATGTTCAAATCATCTCAAGCGGTTGGAAGCCTACCATGCTTAGAAGGGGTAATAAAAATCTACTTATTCCTCCGGAGAACATTCCTGTGATTGTGCTAATTACTTGACAGACACTCTCCTGGCTCCCAGTGGATTCCGCCGCAGAAGTACTTTCAGAGATCCTTCTGAGCAGTGGTCCAGCCAAATTGGTTTATCATCTCGAGAACCCAATCAGGCAGTCATGGCACGATGCTTTGGTCGCCATAGCCCCGAAGCTGAACATTCCCAAGGCTGGTTTTATTCCATTCGACAGCTGGCTAGACAAAGTGCGTGCGTTTCATGATGACCCCAACGATGCGGCTCCTGCAAAGAAGCTTGCAGATTTCTTCCAAATAGAATTTAAACACATGGCCTGCGGTAGCATCATATTGGATACAAAACATACGAGAGACATCTCACCAACGCTGCGAAGCAGCGGCGAGGTAAATCGTGAATTACTTCAATTATATATTCACCACTGGAGAAGTATTGGATACGTTGATTAACATGTCATTATACCGAAGTTTTGATAAAGACACTGTTCACCGCCTCTTTTTTTGCCATGTTTTTGCTTTCAAGGTCTTAATGGCCCTTTGTGGGCATCTATTAGTGCTGGCAATATAACGAGAAATGCACAGTTCCCAGTTCTGGGTAATTGCGGGTCCGTTTGGTTGTCCGACCTCACTGTTTGGACAATATTTCTCATCTGTCTGGGTTGTCAGACGATTGCAGTCGTGTGTCTGTGCCTTTGGGCGTTCCTGTAAGGGCCATTAGACGAGGGACCCGAGTCGTGGCACACTACAAGGGCTCGTCGCTAAGGTAATTTTCCGAAATTGATCTTTGATTTGTTATCGTTCCCAAACCTTGAACCAACCATTAGGGAGTGAATCCAGTTGGAATAGAGGCCATGGCCGGAAGTATGGCAAGTAGAAATGATTTTCCACGAATAAAGCCTTGAAGGCAAAGTGACCAGACTAGAGAATAAGGTATCGATACGCGAGCATCCAGGCATGACCAAGAAGACCTTACTGCCAGGGTTATCTGCAGGCATGCACAGCTACGTTCGTACTCGCTGCAGCCAGGACCCGACTTCAAAGAGAATCCAGCCCGGGGCCTTGGGGTTGGACCCACATTGCATTTATAACAGCAAGCTAATGCAGAAGTGACCTGAGTGCACGAGGCAGTCAAGGACCCGAATCGAAGGATTATAGATTGCTCCTATGGCTTCGGCTTACTATCTATGGAAGGAGGTTCACCCTACAGCAGCCAATCTTTATAGTTTGGGAGACTCAGGTACGAGTTCAACATAACGGCTCCGGAACTAGTCTATTCAACCATTCTAGAAGCGGAGCATATTTTTCTACCATTAACTATGGCAAAGACGCTTCCGTCGCTTCTCGTTTTTGGGCCTCAGACAACCTGGCCTACCTCTGAATACCTTTTTCAACTTAGGGCTGTCTTGCTACTCGAGCCTCGGCTTCGGACCTTTCTCATCGCTATCAAGGCGCTACCAGAGCTATGGCAGGCTTTGGTAGATCACGATTCAGCCCTGGCTGCGGTACCAGGAGATGAATGCCTCAAAAATCTGAGGGAATGGATCGATCACGGAGAGCTCTCTTTGACCTCTGATGTGCCCCCGAATGTCCTATTGATGCCCTTTACCATTATCATACACATCATTCAGTACTTTCATTACATAGGAAGCAACGATGGCCCATCGCAAACCGAGGTTTTGGATAATATCAAGCTTGGGGGCGTGCAAGGCTTCTGTACTGGTATTCTTACTGCAATTGCTGTGGCCTGCTCAAAGAACGAAGAGGATATCAATGCATTCGGTGCGGTAGCGTTACGATTGGCGCTATGCATCGGAGCGTATGTTGATCTGGACGGAGCTTTCGCTGATGAAGCACATGTGACATCTTCCCTTGCGGTTCGCTGGAGGTCAGAAGCGGGCCATGATAGAATTTTGGAAACTTTGAAAAGCTATCCAGAGGTAAGTTCAACACAGAGGTTCCCTTTTGTGTGGTCGACCAACTCAAGTAACCATAGTCATATATCTCCGTAATTCGAGATTCAACGGATGTAAATATTACGGCCCCCAAGACTGCTGTGACTTCTCTCGCCCAACACCTGTCGGCGCAGGGAATGACGGTGAAGTCCACGGGTTTGGAAGGTCGCTATCATTCCATCATACACGAAGGAGCATTCACGAAGATTCTCGGGTTATGCAGCTCCAGACATGACCTGGAATTTCCTGCCGCCAATAAGCTTATAGTCCCTGTACGATCCAATGCCAGTTCACAGACCATAACCGAAGGCCTTCTACATCAGCATGCTCTTCGTGACATAATGATTGACCTCGCAAATTGGCATCTCACAATTTCGGCGGCGGTTTCACCACTTATTCAAATGAAAGGCCCACTGGTCATGTCTTTTGGATTAGTGGATTCTATTCCTTCTTCGATCGTACGGGAGTCGGGACTCAAAGTCAGCAAGTTCAAATCGTCAAAACTCTTCCCTAGCAGGCTGGTTGACTCCGAATTCTCGAAGTCTTTTGGAACATCGAGCTCGCCGCTGTCCGCCCACGAGGACTGCCGATATCCCGACCATGCCATTGCGGTTATAGGCATGGCATGTAAGTTCCCGGGTGCCGACAACCTCGACGAGTTCTGGCAACTATTGACTTCCGGGACTTCGATGCTTCAGCAGATGCCAGCCGAAAGATTCCCTACAGAGGGTCTTCGTCGGTCGCAAGATGGCAAACTTCGCTTTTGGGGTAATTTTGTGCGCGATATTGATGTGTTCGATCATCGGTTCTTCAAGAAGTCCTCTCGTGAGGCAGCTACGATGGATCCACAGCAGCGTCTTCTGCTACAGGTCGCTTATGAAGCTATGGAGTCGTCTGGCTACTTTGGCAATCTGTCAGCTTCTACTCCGAACGATATTGGGTGCTATTTAGGAGTTTGCGCAAACGATTACAATGATAATGTTGCTTCACATCCTCCAAATGCTTTTTCATCCCTGGGCACTCTGCGAGCGTTTCTCAGCGGCAAGATAAGTCACTACTTTGGATGGAAGGGACCCTCAGTAACATACGATACTGCTTGCTCCTCTTCCGCTGTTGCAGTCCACTCCGCATGCAAGGCTATTGAGTCTGGAGAATGCTCCCAGGCTGTAGCCGGCGGCGTAAGTCTTTACACAAGCCCCAATTTCTATCAGAATCTTGCAGCCGCTTCCTTTCTAAGCCCAACCGGCGCAACCAAGCCATTTGACGCCAATGCTGATGGTTATTGCCGAGGCGAAGGTGTGGGATTAGTCGTCTTGAAGAAGTTGTCCGCTGCTCTTACAGATGGAGACACTGTTCTAGGCGTTATCACTGGATCGGCAGTCAATCAAAATAGCAATTCTACCCCTATCACTGTACCACACTCACCATCCCAAGTTGAATTGTATCAAAAAGTTTGCTTTCTCTCTTGCATTGATCCTCTGAACGTATCCTTCGTTGAGGCCCACGGTACTGGAACACCCGTTGGCGACCCTATTGAATTCGAGAGTATCCGTCAGGTCTTTGGTTCCGTCAATCGTACCAAATCACTGCATGTTGCTTCGGTGAAGGGCAACATCGGGCACCTCGAGGGAGCTTCCGGAGTCGCCGCACTTATCAAGACTTTGCTTATGATGCAGAATAAGACGATTCCGGTACAGGCTAGCTTTTCTTCCTTGAATCCTAAGATCCCTGCATTAGAGCCAGATCGAATGGCGATTCCATTGTACACTCAGCAGTGGGATACAGATCGTCAAGTGGCATGCATCAATAACTACGGGGCGGCGGGAAGCAATGCTGCCATGATTGTGTGTCAACCACCAGGCGCAGCTTCGCGTAGCTGTGACACAGGCAGCCAAATCCTGTCGCTGTCCAAATATCCTATCTTCATCTCCGCAAACTCTACTGCAAGTTTAGTCGCGTACTGTAAAACACTCCAGACACTTATCCAGTCCTCATCAGCTCAGAAAAATCTGCTATCTACGTTAGCATTCAATCTGGCCGATAAACAAAACCGCTCGCTCTCCCATGTTTTTGCAACCACTGTTTCTCAACCAATCGATCTAAGCAATCAGCTTGCTGCAGTGACATCAGGGACTCTGCAGCCACAAGTCAATACTAAAGCAAAACCCGTGGTACTCGTTTTTGGTGGTCAAGTCAGTAATGCTATTGGCCTCAACAAGAACCTTTACGACACTTCGATTCTTCTGCGCTCCCACCTTGATCACTGTGACTCCGTACTTCGATCTATTGGCTTAAGTGGATTGTATCCTGAAGTCTTTCAAACCGAACCTGTGAAGGACATAGTCAAGCTTCACTGTGCACTTTTTTCGGTTCAATACTCCTGCTCAAAATCATGGGTCGATTCTGGCTTGCAGATCAGTGCTCTTGTTGGTCATAGCTTCGGTCAATTAACAGCACTCTGTATTTCTGGCACTCTATCTTTGGAAGACGGCTTGAAATTGGTCTCCGGCAGGGCCTCCCTTATGCAGACGCATTGGAGTTCAGAGCGTGGTTCTATGATCTCAATTGAAGCAGATATGAACACGGTTTTGAACCTGATTTCATCAGTCAACACATCTAGCTCCGATTACAAAGTTGAAATCGCCTGCTACAACGGACCGACCAGCCATGTACTTGTTGGGACCAATTCTTCCATCGAGGCTCTCGAGGACGAGCTATCTCAAGGTTCTATCAAGTTCAAGAGACTCAATGTTACCCATGGTTTCCATTCTGCATTTACTGAGCCGCTGCTACCTGCATTAGCAAAGCTTACAGAAGAACTCGTCTACAATGAGCCGGTGATTCCCCTGGAGACATGCACCAATGATCAAAGCTGCGCGCAAATTGGGCCCCAAATGATAGCAGATCACACTCGGATGCCAGTATACTTTGGACAAGCAATTGGAAGACTCGCAAATCGACTTGGGCCATGTACGTGGCTAGAAGCAGGATCGGGATCTTCGGTCACTGGAATGGTCCGTCGTAGTCTGGATACCTCGATTGTATCCTCGCATTTGTTTCAGTCCATCCAATTGAATACTGCCAGTGCGGTAGGATCTTTGGCTGACGCTACTACCAACCTCTGGTCCTGCGGTCACAAATTCCAATTCTGGCTTTTCCATCGCTGTCAAAAGCATGAGTATCCCGCAATCAACCTGCCACCGTATCAATTCGAGAAGTCGCGACATTGGCTTCCGTGGGTAGACACAGCCCAGACCCCTCTTCCAGTGGAATCAACCAAATCGGAGACGGATCATATGCTGCTTTCATTTGTGAGGTTTCGAGACCAGGGACAGCGTGAGGCTGAGTTCTGCGTCGATCCGCGTAGTAAAGAATACAGGCTTTACGTGCTGGGGCATGCGGTACTTGCTGAACCCCTATGTCCTGCACCATTGTATGTAGAGCTAGTGTCTCAGGCTGCCATGGTCTTGAAATCGGAGGCTGGGCAATCCGATTATCTTCCCTGCGTCGAAGAATTGGAAATCAAAGCTCCTCTCGGTATGAATGTGGACCGCGCCGTGACCATCAAAATGACAAGAATCGACAAGGAATTACCTGCCTGGACCTTCGAGTTGACCAGTCAGCTGCATGGAAATGGAGGCAAAGGCAGTCCTTCTTCGCATGCTACGGGGCGAATCACTCTTCATCAAGAAAGCCCTAAAATGGTCATGGACTTTGCCCGTTACGAAGTGTTGATCGGCTACAAACGGTTCGATGACCTAAAATTTGATCCTGAATCAGAGATAATACAAGGCGCCATGGTCTACAAGTCTTTTGCCAAGGTCGTTCAGTACGCAGATTATTATAAAGGCGTAAAAAGCGTTTATGCAAGAAATCGAGAGGTTGCAGGCAACGTCATCCTCCCTGACCACGATCAAAGTGCCTTGAGACATACCGTCACGAAGCCGCTGGCAATTGACAACTTCATTCAAGTAGCAGGGCTGCACGTGAATACGCTCAGCGAGTGTGGCGATAACGAGGTGTACGTCTGCACCAAAGTTCACCACATACAAGCCGGGCCCAAATTCGAATCTTCCGGGTCATGGATCGTCTACTCCAATTTCACCCCGTCAGGAGAAAGAGAAGTTGTCAATGACATTTTTGTTTTTGACACGAAAACCAAGAGCCTAGTCCTGATCGTTCTCGGCGCACGTTTCATGAAGGTGCTTGTCAGCTCATTAACCAAAGTGTTATCTCGTGCCAACACGTCCCATCAATTAGAGACCTCTAGAGCCACCAGTAATACGCCGATCATGCCTGTCCAGGTCATCCCTGACAAGAATCCTGTACTCCTTGCGGCTACCTCCTTCATCGGTGACAGTGCCAGGCCTAGCCACAAAGAAATTGCAGCAACAGATCTTGACGCAGATATTCGTAAACTCCTTCATAGAGTCACGGATGTCCCAGTAGATGCTTTCAATGACGACTCGACCTTAGAGGAGCTAGGTATTGACTCGTTGATGATTACTGAAGTGATGAGCGAGATTTGCAAGTTCTTCGAATTCGACATCTCCGCCACGGATTTTCAGACTTTGCTGGACATCAAATCTTTGCGCGCCTATCTCCTTGCTAGAGGATGCGGTAGTCGCGATGTGCCCGCGATATCATTTTCAAGATCTGATAGTAGCGCCGACTCTTTCAGCTCAACTCCCGCCATCACTGCTGCTACATCTGTCGAGAACCTGCCGGCAATGAACGATAATGTCTTTTCTGAGCTAGCCAAACTTATTACAACTCATCTAGAGACCGAAACCACCATGAGCCGAGGTACTAATCTTGCCAATGAAGGCTTGGACTCTCTACTGAGCATTGAGCTTGCCAACGATATCCAGAAAATCTTTGGTGTCGTGGTTGACATGAGTTTACTGGACGGCGAATCGACTTTTGGCAATTTGTTGGATATGATAACCCCACAGCAAATGTTGGCGGTGCCTCCTGCAAATGTCAAGGTTTTGCCACAACTCCCGGCAGTCTCTCCAATGCCTGTGCTTCCAAAATCATCTCTTTCAGTGTCACCAACTGACCATCCTGCTGCCCTAGGCCATGCACAACAAGCTTTTGAGACCATCAGGTATGACTATGATGTCTTTACGAAGCAGACGGGGTTTGAAGGCTTCTGGAAACAGGTGTATCCTGCACAATCCCGGCTAGTTCTTGCCTATACCGTCGAGGCATTCGCAACTCTTGGGTGCGCCCTTGCATCGCTACGACCTGGCCAGAGGCTGCCTCAGGTTCAATTCCTTCCTAAGCATACCTTACTCGTGAATCAATTACAGAATATATTGACAGATGCGTCGCTGGTAACGTCTGATGCTACTCACTTGGTCCGGTCTGATACACAAATTGATTGTACACCATCTACCACCATGTATCAGCAAATACTTCAAGCCTCTCCTCATCATGCCTCTGAGCACAAGCTCTTACACATCACTGGTTCTAAACTAGCTAAATGTTTAACGGGTGCCGCCGATCCTCTCCAGCTTTTGTTTCGCAGCAAGGAGAACAAACAACTTCTGGAAGACGTTTACTCCAACGGACCCATGTATGAAGCTATTAACAAGCTTCTACACAGCTTTCTTTCGAAAGCATATGCTAAAAGTATTGAAGGCGGTACATTTCATATCCTGGAACTTGGTGGCGGCACTGGGGGTACCACAAAATACATAGTTGATGCCCTCGCCCGTGAAAACGTTTCTTTCACATACACATTCACTGACATTTCAGGATCTCTGGTCACTGCTGCAAAAAAAAATTCGCCGGTCGAGATTTTTTGGATTTCCTCACTCTTGACATTGAGAAGGCGCCTCCAGAGCGCTTTCTTAACAAGTTTCATACCATCATATCTACGAACTGTATTCATGCCACGCGAGATCTGGTCAAGTCTACTACGAATATACGTCGGATGCTTCGTCCTGACGGCTTCGTTGCACTCGTAGAATTTACAAGAAATATCTTCTGGTTCGACCTCGTTTTCGGTCTTCTGGAAGGCTGGTGGCTCTACGAAGACGCGCGGAAACATGTCTTGGCCGACGAATGGTTTTGGGATAGTAGTATGCGAGAGGCCGGCTTCAAGCACGTCACATGGACCGATGGCAGCTCCGACGAAGCCCGAACTCTTCGCATCATTGCTGGGTTCCCAGCCGAGCCTGAGAGCGATTTGTTCAAGCCAAAGAAGGGGCTACGTAAGCCAAAGGTTGAAACGTTGGTATATAGGCAGGTTGGAAGGACTTCGTTAAGCGCTGATATCTACCTCCCCTCGGAGAGCTCGCAAGCCGAAAAACGGCCAGTTGGTACAGTACCCCCCAATAACCCAACCTCCAAGCACAGCGACTAAGCTTACCCTTGCAAGCATTACTCATCCACGGCGGCGGTCACGTCATGTTTACCCGAAAGGAAGTAAATCTTAAACAGATCAAAATTCTCATCGCCAATGGTTTTCTCCCTGTCAGCGTCGACTACCGTTTCTGTCCCGAGCTCAACATCCTCGATGGACCCATGACAGATGTTTGCGAGGCCCTACGCTGGGTGCGCCATGAGCTACCGTCTGTAGCTCAGAAATTGGCACCCTGGCTGCAGGTCGATTGCGAAAAGGTTGTAGCGGTTGGGTGGTCGACGGGTGGACATTTGGCTATGACCCTTGGCTTCACCGCGCCGCAACGAGGTCTTTCGCCTCCAGAAGCTATTCTAGCCTTCTACTGCCCAACGGATTACGAGGACGACTGTAAGTTCACGTTCAACTTAATTTCCCTAGTTTGTGGCCGAAGCTTACACATTCCGCCATAGGGTGGAAATCCCCCATTTACCCTACCGCCTCGGTCTCCTCGCCCAACGAAGCTTATAATCTCTCAGAGGGCATCCAAAATGAACCGGTAACTCTCCCGTTCTCTTCCACTCCACTAACCCTTCACCACCCCTTTCTTCCCTCTCGTCCCCAGTACAATCCTAGCACCAAACAATACCTAACCCCCACAGATCGCAAGCTACTACCCCCCCACCAACAAAAACGTCCCCGGCATGCTAATGTCCCTCTCCGACCCCCGCTGGCGCTTCGTCCTGCATATGAATTGGCGCGCCCAAACCCTCCCCTTCCTCCTCACCGGCCTCCCACACTCCAAACACCCCACCCCTCAAATCCCCATCCTCCCTTATCCGTCCCGTGAGCAAATCGTCTCCATAAGCCCCTACGCGCAAATCCTGCGCGGCGCCTACCGAACCCCGACGTTTTTGATACACGGCAGGCCGGATGATCTGATTCCGTGGCAGCAGAGTATGAGGGTGCATGATGCGCTGCGGGAGAGGGGCGTGAGGGCGGGCATTGAGATTATTGAGGGGGCGAAGCATTTATTTGATACGTTCCCGGATCCAGGGGTTGACACGGAGGAGGCGGTTGGGAGGGGGTATGAGTGGCTTAAGGGGTTCATTTAGGGGTATGTTTGGAGTATGTATGTTCGTTTTATGGGGGGTTGAGGCGAGGGGGTAGAGCTACATATGGCTTTCACTGGTCTCTGACTCTTAATATTTTATTCTGGTAGCAAGCATCACAATAGAGTCGATGCTGCTACACTTGAGCGTTATGACACCTCACAGGATCTCGGTCGTTTCGATATAGATGGATCTGGAGAAAGCCCTACAAAGTCGAGCCTAATTCGCAATGGTTTCAAAGTGTGCTGGTGCAAGTCGATGCGACTGTGCTATGGTTGGACTAGCAGAAAAAGAAACAACCACTTTCAAGTTTCTCTTCCCCTATTTCTTCCTTTCTCGTACATTCCGATTTCATATCCATGCCTTGTTAACTCCAACGCATTTCAACGTGTGCATCAGACCCATTCTCTTCCTGTATAAGTGGTCAAAGGTCTGGCAGCTGTTCCCAGTTGACTATAGGAAATCTTGCACTACATTTTGACAGGGCATTAGTACTAATATGGGAATAGCGTGGTCCTGGAGACTCGATGATAGTCTCGCAATGGTGGTGGTTGGCCAGATCCGTTTGTACTCAGGTTTCTTCTCGGGGCCCAACCTTTATTATGAGGGATCTCCGTCCACGCTTACCACGTGTATTCTTGATGTCGGCCTATGGGCTTAATTGATCGAGTCTCCTTATGGTTCCTTGCCTTCTTGACACCAGTCTTCACTCTTTCCTCACCAAAACCCTTCCGCGTCACTTGAATTCCAAACGAAGTCGTTTTGGATAGCTCAAACTCCATCCGCAATCATGCCCACCGCCAACAAGCCCCCAACCCCTTTCTACGTCCCAACCGTCAACATCGCTCCTTACCTCGCCGACCCCACCTCCCCCGCTGCAGAAAGCATCATCAAAGACATCCGCGCCGCCTGCATCTCCACCGGCTTCTTCCAAATCACCGGCCACGGCATCCCGCGCTCCCTCCAAGACTCCATCTTCCAAGCCGCTGCCGCCTTCTTCGCCCTGCCATTCGAAGAGAAAAAGAAACTCGACGCCAAAACCACCATCGGCCACCGTGGCTACGACGTCCTCGCCTCGCAATCCTACGAAGAAGACGTAATGCCCGACCTCAAAGAAGTCCTTTCCCCCTGCCACCCCATCTACCTCCCCATCTAACCCCCCACAGGGTTTCTACATCGGCGCCTCCCTCCCCCCAACCTCCCCCCTCGTCCTCGCCCGCCGCTTCTTCATGGGCCCCAACGTCTACCCCCCCGCCTCTCTCCTCCCGCCCTCCACCTTCCAGCACCCCGCCGAAACCTACTATGCCGCCATGCACGCCCTCGCCCTGCGCATCCTGGATCTAATCGCCGCCACCCTCCCCCACGGCCCCCACATCTTCGACGCCTTCATCGCCCCCACCCCCGCCGCCCCGCTCCGCCTGCTGCACTACCCCCCCGCGCAACCGACCGCAAAACGCCAGCTCGGCGCCAGCGCGCACACGGACTTCGGCGCCATCACGCTGCTGCTGCAGGACGAGCACGCCGGGCTCGAGGTGCAGGACCCGGGTTCCGGGGACTGGGCCGGCGTCGCGCCGGACCCGGCGGCGTACGTGGTGAACGTGGGGGATATGCTGCAGATGTGGACGGGCGGGGAGTATCGCAGCAGCGTGCATCGGGTGGTGAACCGCGGGGGGGATCGGTATTCGGTGGTTTTTTTCTTCGATGGCAATTTGGATTGTCGGTTGGGGTGGTTGGGGGCGGAAGGCGGGGGGGAGGCGGTGACGGTGGAGGAGCATATGGTTGAGAGGATGAGGACGTCGTATGGGAAATAGGGTTGTTGGGGGGTGGCGGGAGAATTGGAATGTATGGGGGTTTCAAGGTTTCGAGCAAGAGTGGATAGTTTAGGACGCGCGAAACGATGGGGATTTAATTCTCGTCTCGTAAGAAGGTATTTCACGATGCGTGTGAACCCCTTTTTTCTGTAAAATACCCTCATTTGTGAGGGGGAAAAATAGCTTCACGACTAATTTCGTGCAAGGGCACTTGTGTGATGCACAAACATGTTGAAGGGAAATATGTATGTGGGGTGAATGAAGCCTACATATGTATGCATGGGAGGGAGGCTACCTACACGTATTTCTCGGGATTCACGCAAACGAAAATGCAATAGAATGTAGCATACTGTAGGACGTATGAATGGTTTAGGGGGTTTGTTTTTTAAAATACGGGCTGCATTCTGTTGATACACGGTGGAAATATGCTCGATGTTTCGATTTAGCTACACCAGTCCGAGCAAAGGTTCTCTTGCATGCATTTTGTGTGCGGGCTCTACTTTACTCTTACTCATGGGCGATTTCCCTCGCAGACTTTGTTTGGGGTCGCTAACTTTCAAGAGTACGGATACCCTCCTTATCTCCCCCGTCTCTTCAATCGAACGTTAAGCCCGGTCTGATTGACAAACCATCGGTTTTCCACGCGCCACTTGTTGCAGTCTGGATCCGCGAACGTTATCTGTGGGGCATTGAAGGATGAGTCAATTCATGATTCCAATCCGTGGCTTTGCGCCAGATGGGATACGTACATCGTACATTCGCAATAATGTCGGAATCAGCTTGTACACCTCCAGATACGAGATATTCTTGCCGAGGCAGGAGCGATGGCCCGCGCCAAACTAGAAAGAGGAGGAAAAAATTCAACTTCCTCGCATCATCGGAATTTCGGAAGTTGGCATGGTTGTACTCACCGTTAGCAGAGACGCCTCCATCTTCCGCCTTTTCTCCTCGCCACACAGCCATCTCTCTGGCCTCCACGCCTCCGAATCCTCCCCAAATACCTCCCGGTCTCGATGCACCACCCACGCACTCATTCCCACCACCGTCCCAGCCCGGAAGTTCTGCCCACAGATCGTAGCTCCCTCGGCCGGCACTAGACGTTCAAATGGTAAGCCGAAAGGAGGGTGTAAGCGGCCAGCTTCTTTGATGCAGGCGTCTAGATAGGGTAAATCGTGCGCGGCTTTCCAGGAGACGGGCTCGTTCGTAGGGGGGAGGGTTGAGAGTTCGGCGAGGAGGCGATCAAGGGTGCTGGGTTGCGAGAGGAGGGAGTGAATGGCTGTGCGGAGGAGAATGGCGGTTGTGTCGCTGCCGGCGGTTATGTTGGAGGTGATCCAGGCTGTGATGGCCCTACGGAGATTGTTAGATGAATTGAATTCAGTTTTGTCACGTGGTGTTTTAGGGCGATTACCAAGGTGGGATAGACGAGTCTTTGGCCCGAGCTTCGAGGAAGCGCGAGAGGAAGTCGCGGCGGTTGGCTGAGGGTTTATCGTCCCTCCCGTTACCCGAGTCAAGCTGCCGTTCTTGGATCCGGGCAAGGCCGAATCCTACAATCGGATTCATTCTGACAGACCGTAGGCGTTGGAGGACGGGGTTTTTGGTCCAGAGCCAGTCGACCCAGGGGATTTGAGAGATCTACCTCATTATCAGTGTCAACGCTTTTTCCAATTTTCCAAATCCGAAAAGGGCAACTCAACAGGTGAAGCCTTCCAGAAGTAACGCCAAATCGACTCCATCACCCCATCAACATCCTCGGCCTTTTCCAAGAACCCTAAGCGCTGAGAAAATGTAATTTCTCCCATCACGTCAAATGCAAACATCTGCAACCATTTACTCAAGTCACAGACATCTCCTGTCTGTACGAACAACTTATCGAGTTGATCGGAGAATACGCGCATGGTGGAATCTACGTAACATTCAAAAGACACAATGTTACTCATCGAATATATACCTGCAATCGGTTTCTTCAGCATCCGATGCAGGTGTTCATCCTGTGTCGCAAAAATAGTCGGTACGGGTTTCCCCTTTGCGTAGAAAAGGAGCACGTGGTAGAAATCAGACTGGTAATTCTGGTCAGGATGTCCATCGTGTCATGAGGGAGTCGAAATAATAAGAGCAACAGGGTGTTCACCTTGGCGAATTTCCCGGTAAAGCTGTAAATATTGGGAATTTCTGCGGGATCTCCCACTGAAACCATGTTCGGGCCAAAGCGGACCAGTCTTCCATATTTTTTATGCAAATTCACATGAATGTCGTGCGCTCGATTGGAGAGAATCCAAGAGACCCGAGAAAGATTTGTGAGTGAGGCGAAGAAAGGGCCTGGGATGTGATGGAGACGGATGTAGGAATGAAGAAACCAAATGGAAAGGATAAGAAGAGAGAGGAGAGGAACAAAGATGGCTTTTGGTTGTAGATCGTCAAAGAAGTTGTAGGAAACGCCGGCTAGAGTCATTTTCTGGGTAAAATGTATAGAAGCAAATGCAGTGCATCGAATAACTGGACAATGATTTTACTGGCACAGCATTGTCACTTCTTTTGCGCCCAAACACGCTGGACCCGGCTGTGCTGTCAGCTCATCCCTTCTGGACCCGACATTCGGTTGCTTAGACGGCTCTTGCTATGCAAAGAATCACTTCGGACCCGAGTGAGAATTCTAACACCAGGAAGGAGCGAAAGCTCGGAGAATCGACTCTAATCCACGACCAGGGTCCAGCGTAGCAAAGGTCAATACCTTGAGATCTGATATTGAGATAAACATGCTAGGAACTAATATTCGGAGTGAATCAGTGCGGTTCACTTGGTCCGTTCTATAAGAAAGAAAACACCGACAACCGCAACATTCGGCGGCTCTCTGGGGTCTTTAATCTCTGGATTCATCGAAAACTCGTTGCGGGCCATCAGAAACCTGCGTTGATCGATTGAGAGGGTCTTTTTATGTAGCACTAATGTAGCTAGCCGCACCAAAGGCTCGTTATAGGAGAATGGCTGAACTGAAATTCCTACAAGGGCTCGGGGAAAAGGGTTTTTAGGTTAGGTAAACTAGATAATGGACGTTGCACAGTACCACACGGCACAGTATCTCTTGTTCCCAAGATATGCACAATGTCAGACCCATACTCACAAAGAAGAATAGAATACAGGGCTTAGGACCTTCTTCGACAGATTGAGTCCAGGACGACGTCGGCGCTAGAAATCCAGAGGCGAGATTGCTGGACGATTCAGGAATCACCTGGTGCCTTGCAGGACAGTAATGGGTGTCGGAAGCAACGAAGTATTATCTGATCTCTCGGGGGCGGCCGATACAGCCTTGAGGACCTCCCGGCATCGTTGCACGCGCTTGATCTGCCATGGTGGAGAACATGATCGGCATCATCGTCTGGATCCAAGATATACAGTATGTATTTTTTCAGCGTATCGTTGTTTCTCAGCCTCAGATGGCCTTTTCGTACCAGGCTATTCACAATGTAATGGTAGTGCTGCATAGAACGCTCGGGATTCACCCACAGGCTGGTTTCAGAGCCAATCTGCCTGTTCCAGGTAGTGGCCAGTAATGCCATTGTAATCAAGGCTGGCGCTCGCAGCAACAATGTAGGCAGCTGAGTTGGGCGGTTCGCAGGAGCTCGGTCTATTCCAGTATTCAACAAGGCGTTCAGTCAAGCTGTTCATCACTGACAAATTAATGGCTCGAGGCTGCTCATCGCTGATGGCGGATTCGAAGGGTCAACGATACATGATGTTACTGTACACAGTCAGTCCCACAGATCTCACCGCTCCAGTTCATTGACCTGCAGAATCGCAAGGATCTTCGGATAAGAAAGTCTGTTTTCTTCGCTTGTCGATCTCAATGGGGTCGTCTGCATTCAAGGCAAAATTCAGGCGTTTTGGAAACAAGGATAACAGTAATCCGTGATTGTGGAAAGATGATAATAAATTACACCCCACGTTTCATAAAGCAATTACTTGGTGCTCCAGGGGGTTAATACATAGCGTGCGCTACTTTCTCCACTATCGTATTGTTTTCGCACGCTATGTATTAACTCCCTGAAGGACCAAGTAAGGTAGATTCTATTACTGTTTAATACGTCTGACACGCTCGATTTCTATACAATGCATTGCTGATAGGACGCCACATCGATTCCTCTGTCGGTGTTCCAGGAAACGTGGAGCAACAAGGTCATCATCTCGAAAAGGAAAGGCTGACGCCGAGACTAAATCCTCCTCAAGGCTGGCCTGATTATAGGTAACTTTCAATACGTTACATGTTCCACCTTGGCACTTGCTGCAGGGTCCGCAGCCCAAGAATAGGATGGCACCTAAGCTCCCAGGGTCCAGAAACGGTATAGGTTAGGCTGACCCATTTCTCTTGTCTCTTTCTTCAAGGCTCTCCCTGCAGTGACCGAGATAGAAATGAGCTCCACAGCGCGAATTCGGAGGTGGTGGGCAGAGGAAGAAGACCAGATACTTCGGCGTGAGGCGGACTTTCAGTGTATGATTGCAAACTCTACGATCCATTGTCAGAAGAGCTGATGAATATGCCAATTCAGTATCCCAGGGAAACCTCAATGACTGGAATCGGATAGCAGCCAAGTTGCCTGGAAGAACAAACAAGGATTGCCGCAAGAGATGGAGTAAAGTATGTGGACATATAAAGAAAGGAGCTTGGAGCAATGCAGAGGATCAACGACTCCGCACTGCTGTGGAGAAAAGCGGATACCGGTAAGCTACACAGAGAAGGTTAAGGGAGACTCACTAGCTAAGCATATATACTAACTTGCATTAGTTGGACAAATGTTGCCCAGAGCGTCGAAACTCGCCATGCCGATCGTAGGTGCCCTAACACGAACTAAGATACAGCGACGAGACGGACCTGACGTCCACTTATAGAATGTGCAAAACGATGGCTTCATTCCCTAGATCCGAGTCTCGATCATAGTGAATGGTTGCCCGAAGATGACGATCGCCTGCTTGAAGCCGTTGGTGTATATGGACGGGTCTGGAAGTCTATTGGCGAGAAGGAATTCCCTGGAAGATCTGCGACAGACATCAAGAACCGGTTAGTGGAAGTTCGTTTTCCTGTTGGTGTGATTAATGACTTATGACTGAAACCAGGTATGTCATCGTGGACCGAAAGCGACGACAGGCACTAGGGCCGTCCAGTCCGCCCACGCCTGGCTCGTCAAAGAATGATGCTATGACTGTGTCCGAGGTGGCCGAGGTTGATATGGATGACTCGGATTTAACTGGAAGTGTGTCAGATCAAGGCTTGGAAGACCTGCAGGACATGGATCTCTCCTTTGGGTTCGACTCGCAATCGCCGTCGACTAATACTACCGCGAGCTATTATACGCCGCCAGGAAAAGATCTCAGTGTCAGTTTCCCTATTCTTCCAGAAGAAATCCAAGGATTCTCGGGCACACCAAATACTTGGCTTCATCAAACAGAACCGTCGATTCCATGGGACAATAGCATGCCGAACCTAGACAATCCCTGGAATGTGGAACATCTTTTTCCCACGGATAGAAACGCAGTGGACAATACGATCCCTCTTGAACCGAATAAATCTGCATCAAGTCATCGCAGTACTTTGATCCTCGAAGATGTACAGCCCGATACGGTGAACTGCATCATGAACACTTTGTTCAAGTCGAACACGAAGGTAAAGATGAGGCTGTTTAGCCAAGAATAGAGTATACTAGGGACATTTTCAAGCCTTTTTATCCGATGACGGAAGAACTGTAGAACCGTTGTAGTCATGGCGCGTATACGGAATGCCAGGCTCGAAAGTTTCCTGCCACTATCAGCTGTTGGCTTCGAAAATGGGGTGTACACCATAGCGGCGCTTTTTCCTTGAAAGAGATCGGGGTTGTCTAGATTTGATGACTATTGGTGTACCAGAGGATGAGTCTGTGCAATATCGAAGGCACATTGAAGACCTAGATATTAGATTTGACAATAGCGTATTCCAATATGGCTTCACAAACACTCTGGTCATCTAGTAGATACAGCTTGCATGCTTGATGGAAGTAGGATGTCGTTTGTTTAGATCCACACCTACTTAGTAACGGTCCGTACCGCGGTATTTTGGTTTAGGGTTAGGGTTACCACTATCCGTACCCCGCACTAAGCTCATGTAAGCGAAGAATGAGCTTAGTGCGGGTACGGATAGGCCTGGACCGTTATTACTTAGCTGAGCCTGAACCCTTCTGGTCATCAAGATCTGCCAGAACAACATGAACCCGAACATACCAAGCATAGGTACGAATCATTTCGTCAATAGAGACACGGTAAAACCTAAATACCTAAGAACACCATACGGATCTCTGCGTTGAACTCACCCAGTGCCTGGCTGTGTCGACGAGTGCTATCTCTATCATACTCGCACCTCTCGGCCACCTCCATAACCGATATGGTACCAACTCCATCCCAAGCCAGCACCTGAATCCACATGCTCCATCCAATGCCGATGTGAGCCTACATAAATGGCCTCGTCTGGCGCTCACACCAATTCCAGAATTTATTCGCGGTCCCGGCTCCTCCCTCGGCTCTCGTTCTTAGCCCTTTCTCGATGTGGGCTGGTATATTGCCGAACCGGCCCCACGGTATAATGAAGGCACCGTTGTGTTCTGCTTTGACGGCTGGAGATAGTGCCGCAAAGAGCTCGCTGTAAGCGCCATACAGTGGGGGTTTAAAGAGGATGCTCTGCGGACATTGGTAGTCAGAAGACATCTGGGCTCGAGAGGGACATTAGGCTATGGCTGTACCATGATGATACCTTGTACTTTTGGACCATGTCTCTGAAGCCCAGTTTTCATGAGGCCGGGATTCACGCTCTGCTCGGAATTAGACCTACTCATACGCCAAGCAGGGCGAAAAACCAGCAACAAGCAAATCTTACCACGCTGATTATACCGTCACCACCAAGCCGCTTTGCGGCTTCCGCGGCCAGAAACACATTTCCAACCTTGCTCTGCATATAGTTTTCCATCGATTTCTTTAATACTTTGGGATTACCAGTTCTACCGAATTTGATACCACCCGGAGGCACTGAAGTTGTTATCATTGATGAAAGCCAGACAATTCGGACGCTGTACCGATTCGAAGACCGTGCGTTCGCTGTTTTTATCAAAATCGATTCCAGACAACGGTTTAGAAGAAAGGGCCCAAGGCAGTTAGTAGCCATCTCAAGATCATGTCCCTACGTTGCGGGCTTCTTTAGGATATATGCAATATGGATTCCTAGACATGGTGGAGTAGTGGTTGAATAACGTACCGTATTGCTCTTACTGCCAACTGGCGGTGTCATCACCCCAGCATTGTGCACTAGGACATCCAAGCGATCTTCCCGGGCGAGGAACTCGTCGGCCGCTGTCCTTATGCTCCCAAGATCCGCCAAGTCAATTAAGAGAGTGACTAGCCGGCCTCTGGTTCTGGGAAGGTCGGCTTCGATGGATCTTGCCGCGTGGTTCATCTTTTTCGACGAGCGGGCGGCGATATAGACCGTTCCGCCTCGACCATAGACGAGCTTAGCTAGCTCGTAGCCAACACCAGACGCTGCGCCAGTGATAAGGAAGACCTAAAACATCAGCCCGCGTGGAGGCTCACAGAAGCCGTGATACGATCTCCTTACTTTACCTCTGAGGCTCCCGACATTCTTCTCTGTGAACTTGGGCGCTGGAGGAAACGCCTGACTGAAAGCTGAGGGCATATTTGCCTGGGTGTTGTATTCACTGCCTGTTCAAGACTCTGTATGGTCACACTTTTTGGAGCATTTGTATGATCTGGATTGTTATCACTGCAAAGGATACTCAGCACTTCACTGAAGCTTAGGGTTGGCTAGTTGCGAGAGCTGAGCTGCATCTTTGTAGGAAGGGGATAGACGAACCTTTTGCCATTGAATCACACGACAATTTAAGGTATAAAGCGTGAAGGCAGCCTGCTTGAATACGTCGGGATTAAGAGCAGTTTTTGATACCGTTAAAACGGAACGTTACGCAGGGACCCGAGTTGAAGGAGGGAAATATTTCGCATGTCGCGAAATTGTTACAGGGCAACACTTCTAATCTTCTCCAATCCGAAAAATCCACTTTAGCCAGCTTGCATACCAGAACATCATCACATAACGAACATAACCTCACCCCATCTCTATACGTTGTCTTACAACGACCTTCTTGACGCGCCATTCACTTCTGCAGCCTCCATTGCCACGCGAACCTCATTCGATATCTTCAGTCCTCAATAAGGCGTTCTTCGTCACCATGGATAAGCCGGAGCAAGACTCGAGCGCGGAGTTTCACGAGAGCAGTGCAAAGCAGGAGGGAATTACTACCCTTGGAGAAGATGAGGCATTCGACATGCAACCTGCCGACCCGTTACATGAATACCCATCCGGGCTCAAATTACTCACCATAATTGTTGGCCTTTGTCTAGCCGTATTTCTTGTGGCACTCGACAACACCATCATCGCGACCGCCATCCCTAAAATTACCGACACATTCAAAGCTCTCAACGACATTGGCTGGTATGGCTCCGCCTACCTACTCACAACCTGCTCGTTCCAGCTACTCTTTGGAAAACTCTACACCTACTTCAGCATCAAGCTTATCTTCTTAATCGCCATCTCAGTATTTGAAATAGGATCTTTGGTCTGTGGCGTTGCACCTACCTCTACAGCATTGATCGTTGGGCGCGCCATTGCCGGTTTGGGAGCTGCAGGTATTTTCTCTGGTGCCCTCATTATAATTGCATACAATGTTCCGCTGCAGAAGCGCCCGGTATACAGCAGTGCTATCATTGGCATGTATGGAATTGCATCTCTGGCAGGTCCCCTGATGGGAGGTGCCTTAACAGGTAGTTACCTGGCTATCTTGATCCTTAACTTATCTGATTGCGTTATACAGACAAGGTTTCCTGGCGTTGGTGCTTCTACATCAATTTGCCCATCGGTGGTGTGACAATTGTACTCATATCGTTGTTCCTTAAGGCGCCGCCTCGTCGCCTAAATCAGTCGGTGGGTTTTGCGGCGCGATTGCTGCAATTTGACCCTATTGGTACTATACTTTTTATTCCTGCCATCGTTTGCCTCCTACTGGCATTACAATGGGGCGGGACTACGTATCTTTGGTCTAATGGTAGAATTATCGCACTCTTTGTCCTCTTCGGTGTACTCATAGTTACCTTTGTCGGTGTACAAATCTGGAAAGGCGATGAGGCGACCGTTCCTCCACGGATCTTCACCCAGCGTAGCATCTTAGCTGGCACATGGTTTGGCTGCTCACTGGGCGGGGCGTTTTTTCTCTTTATCTATTACATTCCCATTTGGTTCCAAGCTATCAAGGGTACCACTGCTATCAACTCAGGAATCAGAACTCTGCCTCTTATTCTCGCCCAGGTCATTGGTGTGGTTATATCTGGAGGCCTCACGACTCAATTTGGTTACTATACGCCTTTCATGATCGTTTCTACGGTTCTCATGGCTGTTGGATCTGGTCTGCTCACTACTCTCAAGGTTGATTCAGGCGCTGGTATGTGGATTGGCTACCAGATAATTTTTGGCCTCGGCGCAGGTAGTGGGTTCCAACAGCCTGTTCTAGCCGCGCAAACTGTGCTCGACCTTCACGACGTACCGATTGGAGTCGCTACCAACATGTTCCTCCAGCTATTTGGAGGGACACTATTTGTCTCTGTGGGCCAGAATGTCTTTGCCAACAGATTGATCTCAAACCTTATCGTCAAGCTTCCCCACGTAAATCCTCAGGTCGTGCTTCAAACTGGTGCTACAGAACTAAAAAAGATAGTTGCCCCTGGCCAAGTTGGCGCGCTTCTCGAGGCTTACAACGGAGCTTTGACTCATGCTTATATGGTCGCACTTGTTGTTTCTTGCCTGACAGTTTTCGGTGCAGTTGCAATGGAATGGAAGTCGGTCAAAGGGAAGAAATTGGAGAACGCCGCAGCCTGAACTAGGTCGTATAAACCGCAACTCCGTGACATTCGGTATTCCAAATCTGTCAGAAATCTGTCTATAGATGCGATGGGTTCTAGTGCACAATTGCCTGCGATCAAGAATCGTTTGGGATAGGTAGAAGTGGGCCTGTGTGAGCCTACAAATAGGGAATGCGTATCTGTGCATTTGTTAACTTAGAGCTTTCGATAAAGGCACTGTTGTAACATGTCTCTTGAAAATTATACTTAGATTTGTAATGCTGATCGTTACTAGGGATAGCAAAATCGCAAGCTGAGTGACCGCTGTCGCGTTTCTGATTAACGATTGTATGAATTCAGACATGAGAACTTTGACTTTGGTCTCGTACTGGTAGCTTACATCAAGGCCTTGCTGCTAAACCAGAACAACAATCTTCGTCTCTGCTGCGCTCTTCTTCATACATCGATGTGCTTCGAAGAGTTGATCGAACTGAAAGGTCTTGATTGGGATGTGTGGCGTCCAGTCCACAATCTGTTGCGCCAAGTCGTCAATCGGTAGGTAGTCAGACGCACTCCAGTTGGAATACTCTCAAAAGGGCTGAAATTCTCAATCACCCATTTCCCGCCAGCTGTCCCTGCCATGCAGACTAAGCCGTTCTCTTCTACACAACAAAGTGAGTCTTTCAATGTCGTAGCGCCCACGAGTTCAAGCACTTTGGCGAACCTTTCTTTCTCCGGATACTTTCCCTTGACATGCTCTGCAATGGATCCGTTATCTAGGAATACGTCATCAGCACCATTGGAGCGTAGTAAGCTCTCTCGATCACTGTTTCGCGTCGTTGCGGCAACAAAGGCATCATGCTTTTTTGCAATTGCCCCAGCTGCCAGTCCTATAGAGGTCGTGCCCCCCCCGAACCAACAACCGATCCTTCCTACTCAAGCATAGTGAGCAGAAAAGCGAACCTCAGACTGTCTGCAGCATTTCCGGGAGAGCGTCAAGGACGTCCCAAGGGATTTTCGCTTTAACAGCCAGCACTTGCGTTACAGACACTCATGTGTACTCGGCATAACCCCCATCAAAATCTCGGCGCATGCCACCCATGGCGGTCGCCACAACCTCGCCTTGAGCAAACTCCTCTCCCGGTATCTCCTCAACCAGACCGGCCGCCTCAATGCCGAGGATGCGAGGAAACTGCATACCCGGCGAATGACCTTGCTTTGTAAACATTTCCGAGCGGTTGAGTCCAAACACGTCGACACGAATCAAGACTTGGCCTTTTTGTGGTGTTGGAATGGGCCATTGTTGGAGCTTGAGGACCTCTGGTCCATCAGGATTGTGCACCACGGCGGCGGTCATGGATCGTGATGCTATGCTTGCCATAATTCGCAGTGATGTGGGTCCCAATTATGCACAAGAGGGTGTTTTCAAAATCTCATTTGATAAAGAAACCAAATAGAGAACCAGCCAAATAAAGAAGATTCGTCGGACGATGGTGCACGATGGGTTCGGCTTGGATACTGCGCCTATTCAGGATCTCGCTACCTTATTCGCAGTGAATTGGTTTGCCATTCACCAAAATGCACCTCGTCTCCGAAGGAGTACGAAATATCAAATACGCCTTCAGATTCCACCACCAGGGATTGGCGAAATTCGATGAAGCGAAACCGGTAGGCAATTGAGCAAGGCAACTTTTAATGCAAGAAAAGAGCACCGAATGTGCGATTTTTTCCAAGTGGAAAAAACCGTTGTTTGCCTAATTCAAGCGCCCTAGAGGAATACCGGCTACCGCACCACAACCAAACTGAGCTCATCAAAACACAGCTTGCAGATCTGGTAACCCCGGCCTTGGGTCCCTCCGGACATACCCACTCGGGTCCCCAAATGCTCTCCTCCCTCCCTATAGCTCCACACATGCCATGTACCCCCCTTCCATCATGCCCTCCCACCCAAAAACCAAGCACAGACAACATGGCACCGGGCTGGAAGGACTCGAGCTTCCCCATTTCCCCTCAACCCTACGCTCTGCTATTTTTGAAAGGACAATGTTATTTATGCATTTTCCGCTTACACTGCATTGCACATCCGGTGACGAGCTATTCCGTAGTAGCTGGAATAAAGGGATGCGAACTCGAGAATCTTTACAGGATGTGGAATAATCCAAGCGCTCACAGTTTTGACTGACTCTTTTCTTTCCGCCTGAAGGAACGGTTGGGTGGGTATATTCGTTGTACAGTAGCCCCGTTCCTCTTTTGAATTCACAGCACGGTAGCTTTGCACAGTCCCTTCTTTTCAAGCTGGCAACAACAACGTATACAGAGCCAGCGGAAACCCGATAACCGATCTATTACATCAATAGCCAGTAGCAAACCAAAGCCTAGCTGACGTCCCTATTTCCAAAAGAAAAAGAAAAAGAAAAAGAAAAAAAACTAGAAAAATTATACCGTTATAGATCTCATGCCCTAACAGTTATGATCGCTATACTACGTAGGTACAAGGAGACAACCTAGAAAGAGCAAGAGGCCTCCATGGAGGCAAGGATACATCTCGAACGCCACAATTTCAGCCCTCGAATTATCTCGCTCTGTTGTCCTCATCAGTAGCCATGCTCTTTCAACATCTTGCCACTCTCGTCCCACAACTTTGACACGGCTGTCTCATCATCGATCCACTTAGCGGCACGCGGGTCTAGTTTCCCGAAAGGAAGAAAGAATTGTCCGCTATTCTTAACAGCATCTGAACTCGTTGCGCAGAACAACGTCGTTCGTGTGCCATCGGTTGGTGTGACCGAGCCCGGCATTATGTGCCAGTGTACCATGTGACGAATGAATGAGCCAAATACGGTTGGATCAGCGCTCTGGAGATTTGTGGGCACAATGCCAGGGTGAAGAGAGAAAGCGGAGATCCCTTGATCGTAATAACGGTTGTGAATAGCACGAGCCTGCATAATGACGGCGAGCTTGGAATGCGCGTACCGTTTCCTGTAAAGATAATTAGAAGTATTTCGACTTCATTCTCATCATTTCCTTCTTACCATGCTGCGCTTGGCGGCCCTTTCGCATTGACCATATTGACGTCTGAATATTCTATAGCTTTAGGTGCCATCGATATGATATCGCTAGAGACGTTTATCACCCGAACACGAGTTTTCGAAGAGCTATTTGCCGCGGTTGATTCAATGATTGGAAGTAGTGACAAGAAGAGTAAATGTGGAGCAAGATAGTTCGTCTGCCATTGGGATTCGAATCCATCGCTAGTGAGCTTGAACGGTACACCCATAATCTGAGTTATCATGCATGTCAGTCCAGTCCGCTTTGCCTACATAGAATATGGCCCTTACACCGGCGTTATTGATCAACAAGTCCAAACGTGACTCAAGTTTCATGAATTCGGCGGCTGCCAGTTTCACGCTCTGCAGACTCTGCAAATCCATCTCGAGAAAGTGGAGGTCGAGATTGAGTTTTGAGGATGCCTTCAGCTTCGCAATAGCTTCTTCTCCACGCTTCCGAGAGCGGGCAGCAATGTAAACTCGAGCATGATGTGAGGCAAGCTGAAGAGTAATCTCGTATCCGATTCCAGAATTACCTAAAGAAGTCAGGAACATATGGAGATAAAAGGCCAGCAGCTAGAAATCATGGCGAGGAAATCAAGGCATACCTCCAGTAACAATGGCGACGTAGTCCCTGAGGTTCGGAACCTGCGTTAGCTGGAAACCTGAGGGCATTTTGATGATAGCTGGAGTTGATCACGAGTAATGTGAGGCTCGAAAAACGGTTGTTGTGTCAACAAGGTGGATTCCAAGAGATAGTAGAAGAGAGAAGCTGTTTCTGAGCAAAGAACATGTCGAGGTGAGTGTTGTAAGAGACTAAGTGTTCTTTCAAAAGAGGAATACAGACACACGTCTGGTTCACCTTGTGGTGAAGACGAAAACAGGTCAGCCATAACTAGTATTCTGTCAGAAAATAGGAAGATTCCCTTGTTTGCCTCATGAACAAGAAACGTTAGTCGAAGTGTGGTCAGAAAAGGGATTTGCGACAGGGAACGGCACGGGAAGTCTCCGCTTCCGCTCATTTAAGGCAACTAGGGCGACGCTATACTCTGACATGGATAAGGTATTCTAGATCCGATCCTTTGGGTGAAGCTAAATTCTGACTGTAAATTACAATCGTAAAATAAATTACCTTACATCCTAAAATTCTGGTTTTGAGCAATTTTACAAGAACAATACGGCGCGGTAGCATAGAGGGAAGGATGTCAGTATGACCACCACGCTCAATTTCGTGTGTTAGTACTACAGCTACTGAATCTCTGAATAGCTTCAATTAACTAACTGCTTACATAGACTGCCCAAACAATTTCCGCACGACTCACTGTTAGAATACGAGGTCATATGAGGGCATATTGATATTTTGGTTGTTGTTAGGAGGAGGCTATCTAGGAGTTGGAAGGTGACATTTCCAACACTCACCGCCCCCCCGAACTTCATCAGACCGTCACCTTCCAGCGTTTACACAGTGATACCGTCGATAAGGAGGGCGTTGCAATGATATCAGACAGTGGGCTGTTTGTTGGCTGGGTGGCTCGAGCCCATCGAGGTCAAATTGATCAGATTGATGAAGGTTTACAAGGCCGTATAACCCGGATGAAGACATTTCAGTGGGCTGCTGGGGGAGGCAATTGCTATCGCGAAGTTTTCACTATCACCACCATATAATTTCAGTGCTATATAGCCATTCCTCTTCATATCAGAAATTATCCTCTTCATTTATCATTCCTCTCGTTTCTTTCACATAGCTCAAGCTTCTGACGAAAGAATTTGCAAATTTCAGTCACTTTAGCGGGCTGACCATGCTTTCACTTCCGTCGTATAATTTTCATTGCCCCTTGCTTTGCAGCCTCGCTGGCGTCAAATCCGTCTAGAAGGTATTGCTTCAATGAGTCTTTTTCCTACTTTCATACATTTTCGATGAGATGTAGATCGAGAAAGTTGAAGGATCATCTGCACTTTCAAATTCTATGCTTCTGACGGTATGCTTCGCACACCTTCGAAGCCTTTGTGTGAGAAGAGACATTATTCTTTATTAATTAGACTTCTCGTTCAGGATTCATGACGCGTACTTTCAAATAATACGGATAGAGTAGTGGCAAAAGTATGCGCTTTCGATATAGATATCAGTCAATTTCTTTATCATTAGTGCGAGTTAATGTCTTTCATTTGAAGATCTGCTCGAGCTTAACAGATCTCTTTGAACACTTTCTATTTCGACCTTCGCTAGTAGCCTTTACACACTCATCATGTTTAACGATAGCTTCATTAATTTGATGCATCTTGACGTGCTGGGGAGTGCCGGGAATTTTGGCCTGCAATTGATCTTCGAGAGCTTTTTCTTCCCCCAGCCTGTTTTCTTCTGCTAAGGCCTTCTTATTCTGCTTCTTCTCCTTCTCATCCTCATAAATTCAGCAAGTACTGTGGCCGCTTCACACGCTCATCTTCGCAGCAGAAAGCTCAGTGCATGACTTCGAATTGCACAAGGTGAAAGAGTTGCAGTACCTCGGCATCGTCACAACAGCTTTCTTACCTATCTCCATCTCTAGAAGAGCTTTCTCGAGATCTTGAGATGCTGATATCAGTAGTGCCATATTTATGATAGTCAGGAAGTTTCATATACCTCCAATAAGCTTGCCTTGATCAATCTTGACTTTGAAACTTGAATGCTCGTGAAGCCTCAAAGAATCAGAATCAAAATGAGATTTCAGCTTTCCGTTGCGAAGCGTATATATCTTCTTTGTGATCTTCTTTTGACTCTTCATATCGATATATGCAATATGAGATGACAACTTCATTCAAGGAACAGCCGATAACCGACATTCAGGACAATCTTCACGCGGCGAAATACGTGTTCGCGGAAAGAGTTCAGGCCATCAACGCGCTCTTCACCTTCGTCACATCATCTATCGAAGAGAAGTGTCAACGGCGAACAGCAGCTATTAACACGTCGATCGCGCTCTGCAAGAAGCAGGAAAAGCCAAGGCTTCCGCCGCCGCAAGACGGACATCAAGGTCAAAAAGAAGCAGACTTCACCGTTCGCTTCTCCACCGCCGAATCCGTCAGAAAACCCTTCCCGTCGAGTGCAAAGCCGCCCAAATATATCTTCTGCCTCGGCAACGAAGAGCTATCGGCAGCTGATCGCCTGAAGACTTTCGCGAGTCGTGGCGATCCCAAGAAGCACTTTCATCGCAAGCATCTTCGCGACGCTACCTTGACAGGAACAAAATCATGCAGACGGATGTGGTGCACAAAACCCTCGCGTGACCCCTCCCTCGCTTTCGAGCACAGATCGATGTTTCCAAGTTCTCTAGAAAACTATCATTTACGCTTGCATCACCCTTTTCCTTGAAGAGCATCGATCTGGTATTGAGATTGGCCCTACTCAATTTCTCTATATGTCATTGTCAATACGTCTTGAGTTTCTTGGTCAATCTCCAAGCCCATGCATTAGAATTAACGAAAGGTTAGCGGCTTTCCTCATGCATGGTATGGCGTGGTTTTTCTGCCAACAGCATCTGGATGCACGAGTTAGATATGTAACTCATGATATTCCACAGCTCTGAACGTGGCCTACTTGTAAGATCTTCAACGCATATACTGTAGCATTGGTGCGAGGGCAGAAAAGGCACAATATTCTTATGACTTACTGGGTTCTCTACGGGTTGCACTCGATGCTGGCTGGCGGGCGGATACAATAGAAGGAGAAAGCTTAACGAAGCAAATACGCAGGCCACTTCCAAGCGCAGAAAACTGGCTACTAACTTCGCGAATTGTTACAGATTGAAGTAATACAAATCATTCCACTTCATCCTTTATAATTCATATAGAAGAATATATCTACATAAGCCGCGTAGCAGCTTACTTACCTGTCATAATCTTCACCTTGAGCGCTGATCTTCGCCCCCTTCTCCAGCAGCTGCTGCACCACTTCTTTATGACCTTCAGCTGATGCCGCCTGCAGTGCATTACCAAAGTGTCCACCTTGAGCGTTAATCTTCGCCCCCTTATCCAGCAGCAGCTGCATCACTTTCTCATCACCTCTCCATGATGCCGCCTGCAGTGCATTACCAAGTTGTCCACCTTGAGCGTTGATCTTCGCCCCCTTATCCAGCAGCTGCTGCACCACTTTCTCATCACCTTTCCATGATGCCGCCTGCAATGCATTACCAAAGATTCCACCTTGAGCGTTGATCTTCGCCCCCTTATCCAGCAGCTGTTGTACCACTTCTTTATGACCGTTAACTGATGCCGCCTGCAGTGCATTACCAAAGTGTCCACCTTGAGCGTTAACCTCCGCCCCCTTCTCCAGCAGCTGCTCTACTACTTGCTTATGACCTCCAGCTGATGCCGCCTGCAATGCATTACCATAGCGTCCACCTTGAGCGTTGATCTTCGCCCCCTTCTTTAGCAGCTGCTGTACCACTTCTTTATGACCTTCAGCTGATGCCGCCTGCAATGCATTACCAAACTCTCCACCCTGAGCTTTGATCTCCGCCCCCTTCTCCAGCAGCTGCTGTACCACTTCTTTATGACCTCCAGCTGATGCCGCCTGCAATGCATTACCAAACTCTCCACCCTGAGCGTTGATCTCCGCCCCCTTCTCCAGCAGCTGCTGTATCACTTCTTTATGACCTTCAGCTGATGCCGCCTGCAATGCATTACCATAGTGTCCACCTTGAGCGTTGATTAGTTTAGAGGCCTTAGACGTAGATATAGGTGCCATGCTTTCCAGTTGCCCAGTGATAATCAGTTCGTATAAAACCTGGTCAAGTCCTAGTAATGACGCATAATAGACTGGAGCTGCAAATACAAGATTAGACTGATCTTGAGTGCGCCATGGCCGATCTATATCGTGCAACCTGACCCACGTCAAGAATGTTTCCTGCCGCTGGAACAACTTCAGGGCAAGGTTGACAAGTTTAGAGTCGGGACATACTGCTTCTTTATAATGGTGATACCAATACGTGGCTGCAAATCGGGCCAGTGGATACTCCTTAAGAACAGTCTCGTTGAACTCGGAGCTTGAAAGGGCTGGATCAAGTAAATATATTAAACAGATCTGTGCGATCTCCGCATGTTCTATAACGCTAGTCAAGCTGAATTTCATAGCCTTCTGATGCCGGATACGGTCGGATTCTAAGTATTCCTGAACGGAGAAGTGAGCAATCCGAACGGTCGATGTCAACTCTTTTTCGTAGTAGGTCTCATCTGTGGGATCAGCACCAAGACCGATATCAATAAAGCCCAGACAAATCTCGCGGACATCGTTGGAATCTTGCAATCGACGTTTACGGTTGAGTCCCGGAGAATGATAGATTTCGACGGCGATTCCATCGATAAGCTCCCGCACCGTTAATGGTCTTGGAGCGAAGCAAAGCAAAGCCAGGATCCGTCGAGCATCTTCAATTAAACCATGATCGATATTACACAACATCCGCTCGTATGTCTCGTCCAGGGATTGAGGCAACGAACCGAGTAAGCGATCGAGGTGATCTTCGCTGCAAGGACATGACTGCAAGGATCTCAATTGGCATTCGACCCATCGAAACCTATACATCTGTCAGCCAACATCCTCTAATGCTGCCACTACAGGATCATTGTCCACTTACATGCCCTTGGCACGGGCAGCTAATGTTTCTTGAATCTTGTCGCGGTGTGGCAACCATTTGCGAAGCCGTCGGTCTGCATCAAGCCGACCTGATATGAAGTCGGCAATATCCTTATCTATCCCTGCGCCTTCCATAACGACTTGCTGGTGGATAGCAAGGTCGAGGGATTCTCGGATGTCCGGCTCATCCCGGCTGGTGAGGAAGAGATGCAGACCTTGTATGCCCCACTTTCGCATCGCCTCTAACATCTCAAGCACGTGCTCCCGTGGTCCATTCCGAGGACTCTCGTCGAGCGCGTCTAACACGATATACACATGGTGGAACCTCTGAACTAAGCGCCGGAGATACTCAATTATCACTAGAGATGGAGGTATGCCGGCTTTGTAGGAATCATACAGCCGGGTAAGATCCGCATAGCCGTCATGGAGCTGGCTCGATAACTGTAGCAGCAGCGCTCGTAGCATAGCGGACTCGTCTTGTTTCGACTCATCGTTAAAAGTGAAATAAAAGAATGCAATGCCGACGTTGGGGTCCGATTCTCGATGCCGCAGAGCGAACTGTGTCGCCGTGGAGCACAAGACCGACTTGCCAGACCCGGCAAATCCGTTCAGCCACATAATAGAGTTCCCTTCTGTCAACCATCTCGAAAAACCGGGACTCTTGACGAGCCACATTCCCGTGCCGGGTTGTCTCTTTACGCATGCCGCATTATGGTCGACCTTGGCATCAGGCGCTTTTAGCCAGTCGCGGAGATTCGATGAGACTTGATCGGTCCTGACCAAATCCAGAAGGACTTTTATTTCAGCAATGTCATCTTGGGTTCTGTTGTTGTACTTGAGCTGCAACACGTCCAGCGCAGAGGAGAGGTTGGCGCGTATTTCATCAATATCTTCGTCGAGTTTCTGCAGGGTGCTCCGTCGGAAAGGGTATGTGGCTCGACGTCCCGCCAATCTCACAGCAGCTTTGATTCCGTTTGAGGTTTTACTGAATTTCTGACATTGTTCCTGCAGTTCTTGAATCAATTCATCGCAGTCTTGGATTGACGTCTCAATGTTCTTGATCAAGCTTCGTTCGTCCGCTTGAAAATGGCGATCTAATAACGTCTTTTCGAGGCTTTGGAAGATGTCTAAGAGGTATTCAAGCCTCTCGGTCATGCGGGCGAGATCCAAGCCTTGGTCTCTGTACGAAGTATAGAAATCGACGAGCGACCGCGTGACTTGAATTCCGAGCGAGACCAACCCCGCCACGCCTGCGGTGACGGAGAGCGGATCCGCCATTAAGGAAGTCGATCTCGATCTCGATATTATTCAGTGGTGGTGGTTATATCTTGGAGAAGAATTGGCCAAAAAGTTAGACACAGACACAGACACAGATATGGTTGTTGTGTTCTAGGTTAGTGGAGACAGCCGTATGCGCGCACAGCCTCTATCATTCTCAGCCTATCATCAGGCGCTTTCTGAAGCTCATCCTTCGCTTCGTGCAGCCATGCACCACTAAATCTTCATATTTTTGATCCACCCCTTCAAAATTCCACCAAAATTCCACGCAATGGCTTCTACATACGCTATCATCGAAGGTCGTATTCAGAAGGCTATTGAAGCCATACACACGCGTCAAAATCCTAACCGAGCAGAAATTGCGTGCGAGTTCCATGTTTCATGCGACAGACTTTGATCTAGACTAAAGAATTATCAGTTCAAAACAGCAGTACAAGAACTGCATAACAGAGCTTTAAAATCTGATCAGAAGTCAGCTTTACAACAACACTTGATCGAAATGAATGAGTTAAAGACTTCTTTATATGATTATATCTTACTACTTAGAATGAGAAAGATTCGTAGTTGATGTGTTGGGCAAGAAGCGAAGAACTCAGTATCGAATGACTGGTGCAGAATTCCTCGTTGTGCGTTGCTCAGATCGAGCTTTATGGTTGAAGCTCTAGTCCATTCATAATTCCCTGTGCATAAATTTCTGTTCTTCTGTGCAGATTAATCACAGTCTCAAATTCTTGAATAATGCAGAATAATTCATTCAATCTAGATCTCTTTGATCTCTTGATCATATTTGTAGTTTATCACCCATGACATAAAAGTCTTAAGTCAAAGCAATCGAGATTCGACTGATAAAGTAATGTTGACTATTTTGACTACAAAATCGAGTTGTGTTATATGTTAAAGTTAAGCAGATTGAATATCAGAGACATACAGTATTCTATCTTTGATGTATCTTTTTAATATTTTTTCTAGCGTTGCTCTTTTTAATTCTATCTTCTTCAGATAAGTTCTCATAATCACAGGACAAGTTGCTTTTTACCTTTAATTTCCATTCTCTCATTCTTTCTTCTTTGAAAGAGCAAGAAACATGCACAACACTGCTTCTGGCCTTCTTACTTTATACGCTTCTGGTCGCTGCCACCATCTCCAACTCTTTCATTGCAGCGTCGTCCGGCTTAGACAGCAATGACCGTTTCGGTCTGACCCAATGTCATCGCCCAAGTCCATTTCTTTCCCTACTGGGCGACGCCCCAACCCTTACCCGTCAGGCACACCCACCCAGTCCGACCAATGCTACGGACAGAATCCGTCCAATGACTGTTTCAACGCCATAGGTGGATCGAGCGGCTACCTTTGGTTTGACAAAAACTCGCAACGCAGCGACTCTCAAAAGTCCGCGCTTGGGACTGCCGTGTGGGATGGAACGACGCTCGCCAGCTATTCATCCAACTTCCCAGAAAATGGTGAGGGCACTCACGGCTAAGCCTCCGGCATCTTCTACAATGGGCCCCGATTTTGCCTCTCAGCAGACCCGAACTGCCGGCAACCTGAAGCGTGTCTTTCAGTCCAAGACCAGTCAGACCTCTGACAAGACGTACATCACGGTCAGCTACAAGAATACCAGAGCGTTTGCGACCAGACGATCGAGAGCAAAGCCGTAGGAGGTTATGCTTGGACCTACAACGGCTGGCTCGCTTATTACCACTACATCACCCTCTGCCCGACTTTCTTCTACCTAGACACTCTCGACACGAAGATCAACGACGTGAGGCAGGAGCTCGCCAGCGATATCACAAGAATGGCCAAGGACATGATCTGGCTAAGAAGTACCGGTCGATTTTTCCTCCACGAGATGATGCACACCCGCATTGCAAGCGGCAGCGTCGAGCCACATATTATCGATGGATACGTCGCCCCGATTCCGGGTGGCGAAAATCACGATACCAACGTTCTCAGGGCGTACGGGCCAAAGCTTGTTCACCTCCTGGCAACACGGGGTCTCAACCACGGTGGTGTACTCGAGCATCGACAAACGCTTACAGCTTCGCAATGCTGGCTGATGCTGCCTGGTGATTTCGAAAATCAGGGTAACAACGATGCAGTACAAGCTAACGTTCTCTTTTGAGGTGGTGGGACACTACGGGCTACTTCCCTGGCGTACCTGGAAAGCAAAACCCAAGCACGGCCCAAGATGACTTTGACGATGCCAACTTCCCAGTCTCTCTCCACATCGATCTCGACAACGGCATGAGCCCGAGTGCTGCAGACTTCACCAGCCTGTTTAGCGATGGTCTACAGGCTAACGGTAACGGGCCTCCTGACCCGGATGACCAGGTCAACAGCACTCCCATCTCGCCAGCGCCCCCACCACCGCCTCCCCCGGCAGCAGACACTTGCGGTGATTGGTACAAGTTCTTTTTCGACCACTTTGAAATCAAGGGCAAGAACTTTGATGCCAGTAAGCTCGGCACCGATGGTTCTGGGCTCAAGCAACAAATTCAAGTTATGTGAAGGGAGACTCGTCCCCTTCTCGAGGCATGTCAATTGAATTCGGCACACTTGTCTATGCAAAGGCTGACGTTATATTTGAACTCAGGCTGTGACTACTTGACTGAATGGAGCTTCGAGCCGTCAACCGTCGATTCTCAAGGATACTAGTGCTTTGTCAAGAGAAACATGTTCATAGGAACGAAGGCATGCGTAGGCCGAGCTGTCGTACCTGCGAGCGAAGCTTTCTCTGATGACTGCATGAGCGTCGTACGATGATCATGGCTGCCAATGCGCTGCTCTTCTCGCCGATTGTCATCGAAGATTGTTGATCCCTACTCGCCTATACTATATTGAAAAGCAGGGCTAACACATAATGGGTGGGCAGCCAGTGCGAGGGCCGGAGAGTTCAAACATCCCGCATAGCAATTGAGGGAAAGGTGAGGGGGGAAATCTTTTCATTGAGGACAGCATCGTGGTTACAGTAGCCCCATACCGCAAGAGTTGCAGTTTGATGGGCGATGCGGAAATCACCCACCGATATTTGCTACGTGAGCTAAAGTAATTGGTGGTGTGTACTCGTAGAAAGCGCAGAAAATGCACAAGGCTCAACTCAGCTCCAAGACTTTCAAGTGAGTAAACTCTAGACAGCTTCAAGAATGCTTCAAAGCCCCCAAAGCACAGAAAATGACTAAAGTCTCAAAGAAACTTGAGGACGCTTCAAAGAGACCTACTAACCATATTGAATATATAAAATACAAAAAGCGCAAAAAGTCTAATAAGGCACGAGCGAGCTTTCGTGGAGGCATTGTCGAAATCGTCGCCTCACTGGGGCGCGCTGTAAGCCAGTTTTACCAGCGCTCTCGCCTTGCGGATCATCGTACTTCTAGATTGATCGCAGCTGATTTCTACGAATAACATATTCAATAAGTATTGCCCTACTTTTACTCTCAGGATTGCGAAACAGGTCTCGGGCCCGAGGAAAACACGGGCAGTCCGAACATCTTCCGCTTCACGCTTCTGTGTTTTCAGAGCCCGCACTATTTATTGGCTTGTGCCACTCAATCTCCATATGTTAGAGACCAGCAATTACCTCTTGCGGGTTCGGCTCGCATTCGCCAGCCTCTCATGAGTCCGAAACCTTTCTAGGCAACGATACTCATCAAGATGGCCAGATCTCGGCCGTTGCTCTTCTATAAAAGACGCCTGCACGACCTCGGCTGAGGGTGCAACAGTCCCATTCCTATCTCAAGGTTACCCCAAATAACAGTAGAAACCCCTTTCAACCCCACAATGGCCCCATCAGCCACCCCGCGCATCGCTATCATCGGTGCTGGGCCCGGTGGCCTTACCCTCGCCCGCCTCCTCCATCAAAACAACATCCCTTCCACTATCTTCGAACGTGAAGCATCCTCATTCTCTCGCTGGCAAGGCGGTACCCTGGACCTGCATTCCGAATCCGGCCAGGCTGTGCTCAAGAAAGCCGGTGTGTGGCTAGAGATCGAACAGAGTCTTCGGCGCGAAGGCGAGGATTTTGTGTGCACGGATAAGGATGGGGTGAGGCATGTTGATGAGCAGGGAGAGGAGCATGACCGGCCGGAGCTAGACCGAGGAGATTTGAGAAGGATTTTGCTGGGTTCACTGCCGGAGGGATTGATTCGATGGGGTTCGGCGGTCGCTCGGGTGAAGGAAGGAGGCGTGTTGGAGCTTTCGGACGGGAACGAAGAGGCATTCGACCTTGTGGTCGGCGCAGATGGAGCCTGGTCAAAGGTCCGACCTATCTTGTCGGCCGTGATGCCGCATTACTCCGGTGTTAGCGGCATCGACGTGCACTTCGCGGATGTCGATCGCCGGCACCCTGAGATCGCAAAACTCGTTGGCCGAGGCAGCTACTTTGCCCTCGGCGAAGAGAAATGTCTCATGGCGCAACGGAACGGCGACGGCAGCATCAGAGTCGCCGTGTGGGCCAAGAGACCTGGATATTGGATTCGAGACTGCGGGATTGATTTCGACAACGGCACCGCGGCCAAGAACGCTGTTGCAATGGACTACAGCAATTGGGCGCCGGAGCTGCGAAAGCTAATTACCAGCGCTGATGACGATGTGATCCCCCGGGCTTTGCACATGCTTCCTCCAGACCACCGGTGGGAGTCGAAGGCTGGCTTCACGCTTTTGGGAGATGCAGCCCACCTCATGACGCCGTATGCCGGCGAAGGCGTCAATCTGGCATTGCTGGATGCGTTGGAACTATCTCAAGCCATCGTTAACACAACGAACACAACTTCTTCCGGAGAGCAAGAAGCAGTCTTAGCCTCCGCGGTCCGGTTATTTGAGCAGGGGATGATGGAACGGGCGCAGGGAAAGGCGACCGAGACGTGGAAGAATTTGGAGTTGATGATGAGCTGGGATGCTCCGGGTCCTTTTCTTAGGCGGATGGAAGAGTTGATGGCTGGAGGGGGACCGCCACCGTGAGTGGTGGACTGGGTATTGGTTAAGAATCTTTCGGCGTATTTTTCATGATATCCACCGGTGGAAGCAAGAGATAGTCGATATATAAATGATCGTACTATCAACAAGCACAAAAGTAAAAAAAGCTTTCCTTGAAAGACTATTGCATAACGTCGGATAACCGAGCCCCCAAAACCCCCTCCTCCACCCCTCCCTCAAACCCTCCTCCACATCCCCAAATGCGCAATCCCATCCTCCACCCACCCCCCCAATCCCCCATCCCTCACAAACCCCAACCCCGCATACCACCCCTCCAACCGCCCCTGCGCATGCACCAGCACCAACCCCCTCCACTCCCCCTCGCCCGCCCTAGAAACCTCCCCCCTATTCCCCCCCGCCCACTCCAACGCCTCCCCCACCAACGCCCTCGCAACACCCATCCCGCGCCACTCCCTTAGCGTCGCCAGCCGCCCGAGTTTCACAAACGGCTCTGTCCCGTCCCAGACGTCGCTGGCGGCCATATCGGGTTCCTCGATGCCGGGGACGGGGTCGTGGCTCGTTTCGGCGGCGAAGGGGACGAGGCGCATTGTGGCGATGGGGGTGGGCGGGGAGGCGGGCGGGTGGGCGAGGACGAGCCAGTGGTGGCTGAGGGGGTCGGCGAAGTCGAGCTCGTTGGTGGGGGAGCAGTGTTGTTCGTGGACGAAGACGGCGGTGCGGATGAGGAGGGCGGAGTGGAAGAGGGGGGAGGTGGTTGGGGGAGGGGTGGGGGGAGGGGGGATGGGGATGGATAGGATGGAGGGGCCGGGGGGTGGGAGGAGG